>Ga0210396_10000257_pt1 | contig 79346 bp, 69 predicted proteins | sample IncBWH17OmetaG_FD_155466 | JGI IMG/M metagenome (GOLD analysis project Ga0210396, IMG submission 155466) | Forest soil microbial communities from Barre Woods Harvard Forest LTER site, Petersham, Massachusetts, United States - Inc-BW-H-17-O ... | reverse complement strand
CCAGTAAATATAGAAAGAATGGAGAGGATTAAAAATCCTTAGAAAGGAAGATTCTTATTGGACATTTTAAAAAAATAGGCACGGATGAGCAAACACACTTGCGCCCCGTCACATCCGCGCCGACCGGGTATTTGTCGGACATGCAATATCCTATTTTTGTTCCAGTAAATATAGAAAGAATGGAGAGGATTAAAAATCCTTAGAAAGGAAGATTCTTATTGGACATTTTAAAAAAATAGGCACGGATGAGCAAACACACTTGCGCCCCGTCACATCCGCGCCGACCGGAATATCAAGATTTTTCTCCCACAGCACAAACAATCTGTTAATCACCTCCACCCCACAGACATCATCATAAATAAAACAGAAACGGGTTTTACCGAAACTTTTGCTACCTGGAAGAGGATCACAGATATTCCTTTGAGTGCCGAGAGCCCTCCGAAAAGGAACGTGGTAACTCCGAAACGGATGGAAAGGATTTTATAGGGGAAGGAAGTCAAACGTAATGGAACAAGCAATAGCCCCAAGAGGGACAATAGAATGCCGGATGAAAGACAAAAGATACCGAACAGGAAGGAAGCAATCCCCGATGGAACGGAAACCTTACTGAATGGAAGAGACTTCATACCGAACCGGAACATGTTCATGGTCTGATTTATTATAAAAGCTTAATCGAGGTTTGCTTCTATTTGGATAAGCAGGAGGCAAAAAAAAGCGTAGCCCTACAGGCTACGCTTTGTATAACAGCTGATTTATCTTAGTGAATCAGATTCAGCAATTTGGTTTCGCTGTGATCATTCGCATTCAGACGGATAAAGTAAGTACCCGATGGCAAAGCCGAAAGATCAAGGCTAAGCTGGTGATTACCTGCATCCTGCTGACCGATGTTGTTTTCGGTATAAGCAACACGTCCTGCAAGATCATAAATCTGTACCGTAATTTTTGCAGATGCATTCAGACTGTAACGGATTGTTGCATCGCCTGCAGAAGGATTCGGATAAAGACTCCATGCCGACAAGCCTTGGATTTCTTTAATTCCGGTAGCACTCATGCGGTTGATCACATTGATATGGGTATGATGGCCTGCCAATACACCTGGAAGACGGGAGGCAGCGATTGAATCACAGAAGGTGGAGCTGCAACCGGTAGAGTCAAAAATGGTAAGACAGATATCATACAAGCCTGGACCAGGATAGGTATGGCTAGGACTCGCAGTGCTGTCTCTGGTTCCATCACCCCAATTCCAGTAGCAATTAACCGGACCTGTACCGAACGAATAGTTATTGGCAATATAATCACCAGGGTTCAGCGTATCGGCCATGATAGTGAAATAAGCATTGCAATGCATCAGACCGATGGTAAAGGACTGACAGGCACTACACCCGTTGGCATCGGTAACACATACGGTATAAGTTCCTGCTGCCAAACCGGAAACAGAACCCGTTGTTGCGCCGGTGGACCAGGAATAGGTAAGCGGAAATGTACCACCGCTTTCTGTCGTATTGGCTGAACCATCATGACAAGTACTGCAGGTAGTTCCGTTAGCATTTACACTTACATTCAAACTACAAATAATGGATCCCGTTACAAGTACTGTATCGCAATAATGACTGCTGCAAAATGGACCAGGACCAGAACTGGAATCTGAAATATCCAGACAAACAGTATAGACACCCGGAACGTTATATACGTGACTTGGAGCGGACATACTGGCATACATATTAGAGGTTCCATCTCCATAATTCCAGTTATACATGGTATTGCTGCTTACATTATGTGAATTGCTCGTAAACTGGATGGTGTTGGCAGCAGTCTGTAGCTTTGTAAAAGATGCCATACAATTGGTATCTCTGGAAGCAACTGTTGTTGTTAACGTTTGCGTACAACTGTTGGCATCGGTTATCGTAACAGTGTAAGTACCTGGAAGCAAACCGGTATTGCTTTGGCTTGTGGTATTTCCTCCGGCATTCCAGGAATAAGCATAAGGTGCAGTACCTCCGCTGTAAACAGTAGCCGTAGCAATACCGTTTGCACAGGTTGTGCAGCTTGCGCTTTGATTTCCCACGTATGCATTCATACCGCAAATGATAGTTCCCGTTACAATGATAGAATCAGAGAACGAGCTGCTGCATGTTCCGGAACTGCTATCGTTGATGCTCAGCGTAACCAGATAATGACCCGGAATATTGTAAATGTGGGTAGTTCCGTTGCCATAATCGTAAAGCCCGTCTCCGAATGACCAGGAATAAATGGTACTTCCGCTGGTGCCGGTTGAGGTGTTTACAAAACTGATGTTGTTTGCGCTGGTCTGAGACCAGGTAAAGTTTGCGCTGCAAGAAGCCTGTATAGCTCCCATACAACTCAGGCTGAAAATAGCCAGAAGAAGTGCCATCCTCTTCATCGTTCGTTGTGTTGTTTTCATGTTGTTTATGTTTGGACTCGTTTATTGTTTTACGGGCTTCTGATACAAATGTAATCCCTCCCCTCCCCCTGCTCAAACAAATCAGATCATTTTCTTACGCATTCAGAGAGCCAATAATCCATCCTGTATTTACAACAAGTACCTTAAAACTGGACATATAGAGGATACCCCGGGCGCATGATCTTACTCTTAAAATGTTATTTATTTCCCGCCCGGGCGCTCGGATATCGTCATTTTAGACCGTAACCAGCGGTTATAATTCAACAAATCGTTCTTTGCCTCCTCTTCCGAGTTCTTGGCCTTCAGCAATTTCTGAACCAATTGGTGTACTTGTTTGTCCTTGGAAAAACCCGGGATGGTCATCATACGGGAAATAATTTCAATCATCTTCAGCTCTCTGCTATATTCCGATTTATTCAGCAAAGGCTGGAATTCTTTCTTTACCTGTTCCAGCTTATGCTCGGTGAAATCAAAATCTCCCAATTCATAACGCATCATGAGCTCGGCAATATTTACCTTCAGGCGAAGACCCACATTCAGATTTTTGAAGCCAGGCTCCATACACAGTTTGACCAGATTTTGAAGAGCTTGCTTAAACTCCTTGTTATCGAAATTAAGTGTTGCCAGATTGAGATAAATAAAAACAATATAGGAAGGGTGCTTTTTTATAACGGGATTATCTCTGGCCTCTATCAGGATGTCGATGGCTTTCCGCAGGTCACTGTGAGCATAATTGATCATCAGAGAATTGTAATAATAAAACAGATATTTCTCTTCCAGCAGCCCTTTATGCTCTTTCATGGCTTCCTTCAAACGTCCCGTGTATTCCAGCGAACGGGCAAACTTATCATTCTTAAATAAGGAGTTGATCAGATAGGTAAGCATCTGCAACTTCACCTCGTGATTACTCTTATTAAAAAGATTTTTCTGCTCAAAGTCGGAAAATGTATGAAGCAGGTATTTTTCCAATGCTACAAAGTCCTGTTTACGGAGCAGGATACGGCTTACGCTCTGATAAATTTTAAACCTCAATGGGGTACTGCTTTTGAAGTCGGCCGTGCGGGATAATACATCCACCTTTTTCCGAAGCTCATCCAACTGGCGATAGTTTTGACCGGACATATTCTGTGAGGTACGGATATGATATACCACATGAGCCAGAATATCATCTATCTCCTGAATCCGGTTTAGTTTTATCCGGTTCTGTTTACGCCTTGGAATATAGATCTGGGGATTGATCTCCAATGTTTCCTGAGAAAGCTGGATAAGCTCATTATAGATCAGATCCAGCAGATCGAAATACTCCAGCTGAGCAGCACTTTTCTCGGCACGCGTAAGAAAATGAGCTGCTATCTTACTTTGGTTCCGGGCCTGAAACAAACGGGCCAGAGCAATATGATTGAGGATGAGGGTATAGTCAGAGTCCTCAAAATACTGTAAGGTAAGACTCCGTTGCACATCGGAAAGCAGCCGGTTCTTTAACCGGTACAGACTGTTCTTATCCCCTTTGCCATATAGCTTTTCCTGGATAGATGATTCGTCATAATCAGGGAATGAGTTCCGGATATAGTCAAACAGTAATAAATCCTTGCGCGAACCGGAGGCATTGGTGCGGTTGGCAAAAAGCTTAAAATGACGCTGTTCTTCTTTGGTTAAACTACCGATGATGTCCTGTATTATATTCATGGCTGAACGGGTAAGATTTATTCAAAATTAGGTAGAATAACTCAGATTACCGATGTACATTTGTACAAAAGCCAGAAGCTGATGAAAAAACGATCCTTATACCTGCTCTTGTTCTGCCTCGTGGGAGCCAGCTATGGCTTAAAAGCCCAGGTGCTTGTTTTCTCTCCACATCATATATTGGGGTTTAACCATTCTGTTGTACAAGGCACCGCGGTAACCGATTCGGTGTATGTAAAGGATAGTAGCCTGACAGCATTTAGCGGCTCCATTTCATTTAAGGTGGCTTATGTTGATTCCTCCAGTCATGCACTTATTGAAACCAGCGACTCTGCCCAGTTCACCTCTATTACCATCACGGCAGGTCATACCTATCCGTTTACATTACACCGCACCTATAATACATCCAGCACAACCCCTCCGGGCATTTACAAAACCGGTATCAATGTGATTGTGATCTGGCCGGCCTGCTACAGCAATCCTTCTGTTATTACAAAAGACACCTTGAGGGATACGGTATTCGTCAGTACACCGGCGGGTATTGCGGCACTTAATGTTTACAATCTGTTCTCCCTTTATCCCAACCCAAGCACCGGTATCCTAAGTATTGGTGCACATACAGATCCGGCAAAAGAAGTGGAAGAAGTAGTGATTTATGACGACAAAGGCCGGGTATGTGCCCGGTTTCAAAAGCAATCCATCCTTGATCTTTCCGCGTTGGCTAAAGGAGGTTATCTGGTAGAAGTTATATTCCGCGATGGCAGCATAGGAAGAAGAAAACTGCTGCTGGAATAAATCAGCAACTGGCTTTTTACTTTCACTTAAAATTTATCGACGAGCAATATTCTTTGTTCGACGTAACCCCCAATTTACTATATTTGAGGCTTCAAACATTTTAAATCCGACTCCATGCGCATCTTCCCCATGCTCTTAATTGGGATCAGCTCCCTTTCAATTTTAATCGTTTCCTGTACTCCGGCTGTAAAAGCCACAACATCCCGTACCCGGGAAATCAACGGAAGTGTTTTACAGGTCCCTGTATTGGTTGATCTGGAAGTAAGCCCGACCAAAGTTACCGGAACTGCTTCCTTCACCAACCAACCGGTGGATTATGTAAAAGGAATGGCAGTGGCCGATGCATTGAAAAACTCCAATTCCGATATACTGGTAGAACCCAGCTACGACGTGCAAACATCCAATATGACCATTCATGTAACGGTTAAAGGATATCCGGCTACATATAAGAACTTCCGGACTGCTACCAAAGGAGATACCACCCTTGTTAAATACAGCATCCGTGCAGGATACGTTGCTCCCCCTCCCCCACCGGCTTCAGTAAATCCATTAATTCATAAATAATTAATGAAATACTATTTCCGTATTCATACCAACTTATTGATTCCATACTTTGAACGATGAACATCCAAAAATATATCATACTTGCAAGCATTTCTATAGCGATTGGATTCACCTCATGTACACCTGCCCTTAAATCCACCTCTTCCCGTACCCAGGAAATAAATGGAACCGTTCTGCAGACGCCGGTTCTGGCCGACCTGGAAGTTAGCCAAACCAAGGTGACCGGTACGGCTTCATACAGCGGACAACCGGTTGATTATATAAAAGGCATGGCGGTGGCCGATGCATTGAAAAACGCTAATGCCGATGAACTGATAGAACCTTCATACGAAGTGGAAACAATAGGAGCGCAGATCAAGGTTACGGTAAAAGGGTTTCCGGCCACTTACAAAAATTTCCGGGTAGCCTCCAAAGCAGATTCCACATTGATGAAAATGGCATTGAGAACAAGTAATTCTTCGGCTCAGGCAACAACCACTGAAGCAGCTCCTGCAGCCAAGAAAAAGAACAAGACAGCCAGTGCCGTGGTAGGTGTTTTAGGAGGACTGGTTTTAGCGATAGCCATCCTTGCTGCAGCGGGCAGCTTCTGAGTTTTCTGGTTATTTAATATTCCTTAACAAATTCGGGGTGCAGTAAATCAAACAATTAGGAAAAGACACAAGACTTTAGTGTCAAATTTAAGAGTTCAGAACTTTAACTATTCTGGGCTTTTTTGTTTTAGCCCGCCTCATTTAAAGTATAGTATTAATTCGTTACTCTATATAGTTCCGGTCTGAACTTTTATGGCTTTAACTGATCAGACAGAGCCTTGAAATCAACCCCGTCAAAATTACCCGAGCTCATCAGAAGCAGGTTGCAATTGGCCCAGGATTTCTTTTTCAGCATCTCCATCAGCCCGGCTGAGTCGGTAAACACTTTCAACCCCGGAGTGCCAAAAGCAAGACGTACCTGTTCGGAGGTTATCGGCTTTAGCTTTTTATGTTCGATGGTATGCGGATTAAAATACACATAGGCTTCTTCCGCACTATCCATGGCTCCGTGATATTCCTTTAAAAAATCTTCATTCAAACTGCTGAAGGTATGCAGCTCCATACAAGCTATGAGCTTACGATCGGGAAACTGCGTTTTAACCGCTGCCGTTGTAGCTTTTAGTTTGGAAGGTGAATGCGCAAAATCTTTGTACACATTAAACTGATCAGCATGCCTTACCAGTTCCAGCCTTTTGGCAGCTCCTTTGAAGGTACTGATGGCGTGATAAAAATCTTTATCACTTACTCCTATCTGATTACACACCAAACGAGCCCCGTTCAGGTTCATGAGATTATGTTCTCCAAATACCTGTAGAGGAACTTCCATACCCGGGGCATTGAGAAAAGTAACTCCGTCTTTGACCGTATAAGCCGGAACACCATAAGGAATCTTTTTGATGTCCTCTCTGCTACCTGCTGCCAGCTGTTTTACTTCTTTATCATTTTCGCAATACACAAGACTACCTTCTTTTTCAATCAGGGTGATAAAAATTCTAAACTGTTCCACATAATCAGGAAACGTGGGAAAGACATTGATATGATCCCACGCAATACCGCTCAGGATAGCAATGTGTGGATGATACAGATGAAATTTGGGTCGGCGATCGATCGGAGAACTCAGATATTCATCGCCTTCTATCACTGCCAGACGAGCCGTTTCCGTCAGCTTCACCATGGCATCAAAGCCTTCCAGCTGGGCACCCACCATATAATCGCAGGCTATCCCACAGGTATTTAACACATGCAGAATCATGGCGGTGATGGTGGTTTTGCCATGGCTCCCTCCCACTACAATCCGTGTCTTATCCTTACACTGCTCATAGATATATTCCGGGTAGGAAAATATTTTCAATCCCAGCTCTTTTGCTTTCAGCAACTCCGGATTATCGGCCCGGGCATGCATACCCAGAATAACCGCATCCAGGTTCTTATCCAGCTTATCCGGAAACCATCCCATTTGAGGCGGAAGCAAACCTAACTTATCCAGCCTGGATTTGCTGGGCTCCACCACTTCATCATCCGACCCGGTTATATTAAATCCTTTCTGATGCATGGCAATAGCCAGGTTGTGCATGGCACTTCCTCCGATAGCAATGAAATGTATCTTCATATTTCTACTCATTAAGCGATGCCATAAACTTACACAATCTTTTGATTTTTATTACCTTCGTTCGCATTCCATCGGTCCCAATCAAGTAACCCGATACTAAAACAACATCATGCAATTGAAACTTCAACATCGTCTGTCAGGCCTTTTAGGCATTGGTGCCTTCTTTCTGCTTTCTTCCTGCGGGCAACAAAAAAAGAATGAAACTAAAGAAGGTAATGAGCTGACGGCAAAGGACCCGCTCAAAGAACATATTGATACTACCCGTAAGCCGGGTGACGATTTCTGGCTATATGCCAATGGTGCCTGGTTTAAAGCCAATCCCATACCTGCATCGGAAAGCACCAATGGTATTTTCCTGATGGTGCAGGACAGCATCAACAATATCCTCCATACGATTTGTGAAGATTGCTCCAAAAACCCAGGAGATAAAGGAAGCATACGCCAAAAAATAGGCGATTTCTATGCCAGCGCCATGGATACCGTAAGTATCGAAAAAGCGGGCATCCATCCCCTGGATGAACTGATGAGTCAGATTGATAAAATCAGCAATAAGAATGATCTGATGCAGGAATGTGCTTATCTCCAGACCCTGGAATGCAATCCTATGTTTACCTTTTATGTTACCAAAGACGATAAGATAAGCTCCAAATACGCTGTCTTTGTGCAGCAGGGTGGTATCGGTCTTCCCGAACGTGATTATTATTTTAATTCCGACGCCCGTACCAAGAATATCCGGGCCGAATACAAGAAGTATATGGCTCAGCTGTTCGAGCTAAGCGGAGCTACTCCTGCCCTGGCAACCAAAAAGACGGATGCTGTATTTAAGGTAGAGACAGAATTAGCAAAGGCCAGCCGTAAAATTGAAGATCTGCGCGATCCGTATAAGAATTACAACAAGATGACCCTGACGGAATTCAGCAAGCTGAGTCCATCCATTGACTGGAGATCCATCTTTGTTCGTTTGGGTGTAAGCGAAGCCGACACCATCATTGCCGGACAACCGGAATTTGTAACTGCATTGGGTAAAGTGGTGGATCAAACCAGCATGGAAGACTGGAAATGTTATCTCTCCTGGAAGGTGCTGGACAAATTCTCTGTCTATATGGATCAGCGTTTTGAGAAAGCTGATTTTCATTTCAATCATACCATTATGCTGGGTTCTACACAAGAAAAGCCTAGATGGAAACGCATGGTGGAACTCACCGAGCATAAAATAGGTGAGATTGTAGCGCAGGAATATGTGGCTCATTATGTGCCTGCCGATGCAAAAGAGAAACTTACTGCATTGGGAAAAAATGTGGTGGAAGTATATGCCGAACATATCCGTAACCTGGACTGGATGTCGGCAGCTACCAAGGAGAAAGCACTTCATAAGCTGAGCGGAGTGGTGATGAAAATGGGCTACCCCGACAAATGGAAAGATTATTCCAAACTAAACATAGCCCGCACTTCACTGGTTGAAAATGTGATGCATGTGGATGAATGGAACTTTAATTACATGGTGAGCCGCTATGGCAAACCGGTGGACAGAACAGAATGGCAGATGAATCCACAAACCTATAATGCGTATTACGAGCCTACCAATAACGAAATAGTAATTCCTGCCTGTAACCTCATCATCCCCGGTTTTGGAACAGGAACACCGGATGATGCCGTTTTATATGGTGTGATAGCGGGTTCTACCATGGGTCATGAAATAACTCATGGCTTTGACGATCAGGGTTGCCAGTATGATGAAAACGGTAACCTTCACAACTGGTGGACCAAAGAAGACAGCATAAAATTCAGCGAACGTGCCACCAAACTGGCCGAGCAGTATAATCAATATGTGGTGCTTGACAGTATGCATGTAAGAGGCTATGCCGGACTGGGCGAAAATATTGCCGATCTGGGTGGTGTGATTATGGGTTATGAAGCCTTCAAAAAAACCACACAATGGAAAGAGCATAAATTGATCAATGGTCTTAACCCCGATCAACGCTACTTCCTGGCCTATGCCTATTCCTGGATGTCGGCCAAACGGAATGAAGCCCTGGCCCGTCAGATCATGAGTGATGTGCATTCTCCTCCGCAATGGCGTACCAACGGAGTTCTTTCCGATATCCCGGCTTTTTATGATGCTTTTAATATTAAGCCCGGTGATAAAATGTATCGTTCCGAAAAAGATCGTGTAAAAATCTGGTAAGATGAAACTACATACAATCAACACCGGCTTTTTTAAATTGGATGGTGGGGCTATGTTCGGTGTTGTTCCTAAAAGTATCTGGAATAAACTGAATCCGGCAGATGAAAACAATATGTGTAACTGGGCCATGCGTTGCCTGCTTATTGAAGACGAAGGCCGGCTTACCCTTGTAGACAATGGTATCGGTGATAAACAGGATGCCAAATTCCTGAGTTTTTATTATCTGCATGGCGATGACACCCTGGATAAATCATTAAACAGTTTAGGTTTTGAACGGAAAGATATCACCGATATGTTTCTTACGCATCTTCATTTTGATCATTGCGGTGGAAGTGTTAAGTTCAATGCAAGCCGCACCGGCTACGAAACAGCTTTCCCAAATGCCGTATACTGGAGCAACTCCGAACATTGGCAATGGGCGGTAACCCCTAACCCAAGAGAGAAAGCAAGTTTTTTACGGGAAAACATCATGCCACTCAGCGAGAGTCGTCAGCTGCGTTGGTTAACCGACAGAGGTACTCCACAGGATGGTTCGGCACTCGGAAAAAATATCTATGTACGCAATATGCATGGGCATACCGAAGCCATGATGCTGCCACATATAAAGTATAAAGGAAGAACGGTGGTGTTTATGGCCGACTTATTACCCTCTGTGGGCCATATCCCTTTGCCGTATGTAATGGCGTATGATACCAGGCCTCTGCTAACGATGACAGAAAAAGAACAATTTCTGAAACAGGCAGCGGATGAAAACTTTGTACTCTTTTTCGAACATGATCCCGTCAATGAATGCTGTACGGTGCAACATACGGATAAAGGAATACGTGTAAAAGAGATATTTCGTCTGGCCGATCTGTAGCCTTATTCCCCGAACAGGGTAAAGATTGTTTCTGTCATACCCAGGTATATTCCATCCGCACGCATCTCAATCGGATAGGTATCCACATAATCGGCTAAACCGGTTTTGGCCCGCCCTGTTTTCAAATCAAAAGCATAGCGATGTAAAGGGCATACTACAGTTTGCTCCGGTGTACACCATCCTTTTCCGAGCGAAAATCCGTTATGAGGACAGCGATCGCTTACGGCAAAAAAACCTTCTTCGGTATGAGCGATACAAATCTTGCGACGGTTAACCAGAATAGTATCCGTTTTATATAGGGGAACAACTCTTTCCGCAGCGCTGGCAGAATCGAAGATCTTATACCAGCGTGTTTTTTTCTTAAAAAACATCGAAGTTTTGATTAATGTTTAATCGAATAATAACCCAATATTTTTTCCCGGAATAATTTTTGCTCGTCAGAAGCGGAGTCATTGGGAGCAATGACATTGGTCTTCTTTTCTATATTGGCAACAGGAGAAGCCGTAACATCAATGGTCTGCTCTTTGCGACGGTAGGTCAATTTAACTTTCTCTCCGCTTTTTGCTTTGTAAATAGGGTCCATCACAAGCTCATAGTTAAACAGGTTAAGACCCACATCGTTTACCGCCATCAGATAATCTCCGGGTTGCAACTCAAAAAGATTTCCCGGATCTACACGCAAAATAACAAGCTCATCCTTCTTTTGATCTACCGCCATCCTGAATTTACCAAACGACCAGGTTGTATCTATTTGTGAAGGATAATAATTCACCCCCATTTTATTGAAATACTCCTTATAAGGCAGGGGTTTGTTTTTGACGAGATAATCTTCACAAAACGATTTCATCTCGGGATACGAAATCTTTGCAATCTCACTAAAAAGCGAATCCTCATCAAAAGGTTTGGTGGGACCATATTTCTCGGACAATTTAAGAAGCACATCTTTCAATCCCATCTTACCATTACTTAGCTCCATCAGACGTATATCCATCAGAAAAGCTGTTACCGCACCTTTATCAAAAATATTTTGAAATGCATCCCGATTCGCCTTCTTGTTCAGATTTTTAGTCATCTCCGTCAGCGGAACATCCGGATAAGTATTGGCTTTATCCATCTTATCGTGAAACACGTCCATAAACTCATCTTCTGTCATCAACGAATCCTTTACCTGAACCAGGTAGGACAGGTATTCTGTTACCCCTTCATACATCCACAGGTGTTTGGACTGCATCACATGTTTAAAATCAAACGCATCCAGCTTATCGCTGTGAATATTAAGCGGTGTAAGGATGTGCATGAAGTTATGGGGCACAAATTGTCTGATAATTCCATCGAGGCTATCTGCACGGGCTATCTCAGGCAGGAAATAGAACGAACAGTAGTTATGCTCCATAGCTCCGAACCCTCCGTATTTTGTATCCGACTGATTGGTAGGTGAAGCAAAATACATGATATAAGTATACTGCTTAACAGGTAAACGACCCAGATGATCCCGTACGGCCGAAGTGAGCATAATAAGATAATAAGCCAGCGATTTGGCTTTTACCAACCCATTTTCAGAGTATACCGACAAACTGATGTGTGTGCTGTCGATATTAAAGCTTGCCGTATCGGGAACACAATACATAATCGGATTATCTACAAGCTTCGAGTAGTTTTCGGCAGAGAACAAATCCTTCGTGGGCGTACCTTTTCTGCGGGATAAGGTGGTAGAGCCATACATGGATGCCGGTTTCTGGATAATCAACTCATAGGGCACATCCATATAGCCATCAATATACCCGAAATAGCCATAATGGTTGATGACGATATTCTGACCGGCAGTGATATTGGTTCCGCCCGGTTGGAAGACATAATTGAACTCTTCATCAGTCATGGAAGAATTAGGTTTTTCCATGTCCCAACTGTCGCTGATATAATACTCGATTTTTGTAATCTCCTCTCCCCCTTTATTCTTTATTACAAATACGTCCTCTCCCTCCTTTTTAATATCCACAGGATTACCAGATTTGGTGAGGACAAGCATTTCGGATACAAAACGACCGAAATCTTTTTTGAAATAAGACCCGGGTATATACGCCGGCATTACATATCTGATTTCACGATCTGTTATATGCGGAGGCACAATCGTTACCTTGATCCGGTCATTGGATATATTGTTCAGATCAAGCGTAATGACATACTTGGCTTGCGATAAACAGGCTAATGGTAATAAAAGGAAGAAAAGAAACAGGCGGTTATGCATCCGCTCGGGAATATTTATAAGTCTGAAAGATATAAATAATCATCTAAACAAGATAAGATGATCAAATTGCATGATGCAGCTTCAGATAAGATACAATATTCTCCTCTACTCTGTTTATAACACTCGACACATCCGTTTTTTTGAATTTTTCGCCGGTAATATGTTCATAGAGCTCCATATATCGTTCGGAAATACTATGAATGATATCCGGGGTCATGGCAGGAATCTTCTGTCCGTCCTTACCCTGAAAACCATTATCCATGAGCCATTGGCGAACAAACTCTTTTGATAATTGACGCTGAGCTTCTCCGCTCTGCTGTCTGGCTTCATATCCTTCTTTGTAAAAATAACGGGATGAATCAGGGGTATGGATTTCATCAATCAGATAGATCTTTCCTTCCGCTTTTCCGAATTCATATTTGGTATCCACCAGGATCAGCCCTCTGGCAGCAGCCATTTCTGTTCCTCGTTGAAATAAAGCACGGGTATATGTTTCCAGTTGCTCATAGTCTGCTTTGGAAACAAGGCCTTGTTTTAAAATCTCTTCCCTGGATATATCCTCATCATGTCCTACGGAAGCCTTGGTAGTAGGTGTAATAATAGGTGTTGGCAGGCGGTCATTTTCCTTTAATCCTTCAGGCAGGGGTACTCCACACAGCATTCTGCGTCCTGCAGCATACTCACGAGCCGCATGACCGCTCAGATAACCGCGGATGACCATCTCCACTTTAAATGGATCGCAGGCCTTTCCGATGGTAACTACCGGATCAGGAACACCTTGTACCCAGTTGGGTACAATATCAGCCGTAGCAGCCAGAAACTTAGCTGCAATCTGATTCAGCACCTGCCCTTTGTATGGAATACCTTCCGGCAATACCACATCAAAAGCCGAAATACGGTCTGTTGCAATCATGATGAGCGTCTTTCCGTCCACGGTATAAACATCTCTTACTTTTCCCTGATATTTTTTTTGCTGACCCGGGAAATTAAAGTCAGTCTTCATGATTACCTGATTCATTCGTTGTGTGTTTTATCCTGGTTATATGCTTCAATAATCTGTTTCACAAGTTTATGCCGGATTACATCCTGTGTATCCAGATAAATAATATCTACTCCTTCTATTCCATTTACTTTGTCCAGTGCGGGACGAAGACCGGATGGTTGCTGGCGGGGCAAATCAATCTGTGTAAGATCACCGGTAATGACAAACTTAGCCGAAGGGCCCATCCGTGTCAGAAACATTTTTAATTGAGCTTCTGTTGCATTCTGTGCTTCGTCAAGGATTACAAAAGCACTGTCAAGCGTTCGTCCACGCATAAAAGCAAGAGGAGCTATCTCCACTACCCTGCTTTCAATCAGCTGATGAAGCTTTTCGGCAGGCAGCATATCATAAAGTGCATCATATAATGGCTGGAGATATGGATCGAGCTTATCTTTCAGATCACCCGGAAGGAACCCGAGATTTTCGCCGGCCTCCACAGCAGGGCGGGTAAGAATAATTTTCTTTACCTCTTTGTTTTTAAGTGCACGAACGGCCAGCGCCACAGCAGTATATGTTTTGCCGGTACCGGCAGGGCCGATGGCAAAAACCATATCATTTTTATCGCAGCTCTCCACCATCCTCACCTGGTTGGCGGTTCTGGCACGAACCATAAGTCCGCTGTTTCCATAAACCAGTACATTATTCAGTTCTTCCGAAACAACTTCCTGCCCGGGAACTTTATTGATAATACGATCTATGATGGTTTCGGTAAGGGTACCGTAGCGGGAATAATGCTTCAGAAATTCGTCAATGCTTTTTTCGAAACGACGCAGTTCATGTTCTTCTCCTATAGCCCGGATAGAATGCCCTCTGGCAATCACCTTTAACTTAGGAAAATATTTGCGGATCTGATCCAATTTGGAATCATTCACTCCGTATACTTCAACAGGATCCGCTTTGATCTCAATAACCCGTTCCGCCAATGTGTTTTGCTTTGTGAAATTCGTATTTTTACAACGGCAAATTAAGATAATTTAACGTTAAATATCGATTAAAATTATCAACATTCAATTGCTCTGATGCCCATCATAACGCTAACTTCCGATTTCGGACTGAAGGATCATTTTGTAAGTACGGTTAAAGGGGCAATTTATTCCGAAATTCCCGATATTACGCTGACTGATATCAGCCACCTGATTCCGCCTTGTGATATCCTTCAGGGGGCTTATATTTTCTCTAATGCCTGGAAGTATTTCCCGGCCGGCACCATTCATATTATTGCTGTTAATGCCGTCAGTACCATTGAACACCCTCATGTAGGTATCTTTCATCAGGGGCATTATTTTGTTGGTAATGACAATGGGCTATTTTCCCTGGTTTTCCCCACCGGAGCGGAATTGATTGTGGAGCTTAATCTGAGACAGGATAATGATGCCGTGACCTTCCCTACCCGCGATGTGTTTGTAAAGGCAGCCTGCCATCTGGCCCGGGGTGGTACCCTGGAGATGCTGGGCAAACGAAAAGAACAGCTGATACAGCGAAACCGTCTTCATCAGCCTCCTGATGATTATAGCATAAAAGGCAATATAATTTATATTGACAGTGTGGGAAACCTGGTTACGGATATAACCCAAAAACAGTTCCGGGAAACGGGACAGGGAAGAAACTTTACCATAGAGATTGCCGGTTACAATATTGATAAAATTGTAGGAAAGTATTCGGAAGTGGCAGATGGAGAAATGCTGGCACTATTTAACTCCAGCGGTTATCTGGAAATAGGACAGAACAAAGGAAGTGCTGTGAAGGCATTAAAGAAAACAATGAATGAAACAATCCGGATCGAATTCCATGCTAACAAGGATCGTTAAAATGACTTTCCGGGAAGAAGAGGCTGATACATTTCTGGCCATATTCACTAAATCGGCCGAGCATATCCGTGCTTTTCCCGGTTGTGAGTTTCTGGCCCTTCACCGCGATGTGGATAAACGGGAAGTGTTTTTTACGTACAGCCGCTGGAAAGACGCCGAAGCGCTGGAAGCATACCGGCACTCCGATCTGTTTCAGCAAACCTGGGCCAGCACAAAAATATTATTCGCTGCCCGGCCTGAGGCCTGGAGCCTGGGGCTTATTGCCTCTCTGCCCTGAAACATTTTTTTTCAATTCACATATTTACGAATAGCCTGAGCTTGCCATGGCTCCCACTTTTGGGACCAGATGGCATCGCTGATTTGTTTCTTATGCGCATCCATTTCGTAAAAATGTTTTAACGTTTCGCCACAGGGGCCAGCTAATCTTCCATTAGGGCTTTGAACGGCATCCACCAGATAGTTGATAAGCACCGGACTGTAATAATCCATCCTTTTAATTGCCTGAACCGCATTGCCGCGTGTTCTGAATTCATACGAGTTGCTGCAATAGGCTATCAGTTTATTTGCAATAGCCGTATCCTTCTTTAGATTCCAGACTATCTCCAGCCATTTTATTTCTACATTCCGTCCTACCGTACCGGTAACACCTTTAGTCATATCCAGATAACTCTGCACTCCGGCAGGATTATTCTGCGCCATCACATCCAATGCAAGCACCACATTGTCGTATGACGAATCTCTCAGCATGCCTTCCGCATCTTTCAGCAAGTCGCCCAATGGTCTTACCTGCTGTAGCACCGCTTTTCTCACCAAAGCTTGTTTATCATGCAACGCTTTATGAAATAGAGCGATTGATCCCGGATCCTGATCGGCTGCCAGCTGGGTGATGATCTCCGATTTTATAGCATGAAATGTTTCCTGATCAAATACCTGCAGCAAGGTGCTACGCTTTTTTTCGAGTGGAATGGAACGCATTGCTGTTACTGCATCATAACGATCCAGCATATGTTCTGCTTTCAACGCCTGCATTTTAAGCATCTCAAACGGTTTAACAAATTTGACAGATTTCAGTATTTCATTGTTCGGGTCAAACAAAACATAAGCAATCTTTTTTCCGGTAGCAACAGGCATCTTTACAATTTCCGTTTGTTTCTCCACCCATACTTTACGGCTTTCTTTCGAACCGTCTTCATAAACTATTTCAAATACGATTGGCATCCGGTATAATCCGGCAGGACGGTATTCGGTAGCAGGACGCTCGCTGATAAAAGGAACAGATTTTACAGCATTGGAAGGAGCATCCCCAGGACAGATAGGCAACCCGGTAATCTCTGTCAGCTCCTGAGCCTGGTTAACGGTAAACTCACCGGCACCTTCCACCTCCCGGAAAGAAACACGATAATCCGGTTCCCCTCCTTTTAATACCCATTCGTCCCAAAACCAATCCAGCGAATAGCCCAGTGTTTCTTCAAAGGCAATAAGCAGATCATGTGAATCCACATTCCCGTATTTATGTGTTTCCAGATAATGTGTAATGGCTTTATTATAAGAAGCTCTTCCACCGCAAACATATTTAAGCATATTCAGCACAAAAGCTCCTTTGGGATAATGACGCACATTCCCCCCTTCGCTGGATGCGATGGGGAAATTATTTTTCAGAGACTCTTCCAGGGATTTATTATTAGCATCCCGGCGTGACCAGTCAAAAGAGTCCGCTCCGAACACATCAAGTTCAAAAAGCTGGTCATAATACGTGGCAAAACTTTCCTGAAGCCAATGATGTGCATCACTACGGGCTGTTATCAGATCACCAAACCATTGATGTGCCAGTTCATGTGCATTGGTTCCTACATAAGATCTGTCGAGGTAGCTGCGGGAGTCCACAAAACTGAAATCTCCGTATACGGTAGCGGTGGTGTTTTCCATGGCACCGAACATATACTCCTGTACCGGTATTTGTGAATAAGACTCCCATCCGTATTTTACTCCCGTTTCCTTTTCAAAAAAATCGACCATCTGTTCCGAATACTTATAAGTAGTCTCTACCCGATCCTTCCATTCCGGATAATAATAGAGGTGCATGGGCACTCCGGATTTGGAATGTGTTTCCTTTATCTCATATTTTCCGATGGCCAGCATAATAAGGTAGGGAGAGTGGGGATGTTGCATGCGGTAGTGCCAGGTACGTGTATTGTCCTTGTTGTCTTTAACAGCCAAACGGGTTCCATTGGAGAGCACCTGATAGTCCTTATTAAAGGTGATGATGAGTTCTGTAGTCATTTTATCGTTCATCTCGTCATACATCGGTATCCAGCAGCGGTTATCCACTCCTTGTCCCTGACTCCAGATTTGTTTGCGGCTCAGGTTGTTCGGATCATTCCATCCGATGAAATAGAGTCCACGACGAGGGTGAGCTTCATATATTATATGTATGCTATCGGTTGCATTCCAGGATAAAGAAGAATGGGGGTATATAATAAGGTTACGCTCGTCCGTTTTGAAGGAAACTGTTTTCCCGTTCAGCTGTACATCTTTTATGTCCAGTTGAGGGGCATCCAGGCGGATGGAGTCTACCTTCTCCTGCAAGGGTGTAAAAATAAGGGTGGCTGCTCCTTTTACCAGTCCCTTTTCCGGCTCGAAAGCAAGCTCAAGTCTCAGGTGTTTAAAATCCACATTATGTTCCAGAGGAGCAAGTTGCGGATCAACTAAGTAGCTTCTGGTTTTTTGCTGAGCAGATAGCGCAGACACTGTCAAAAAAACGACAAGAAAGCAGCAGATTTGTTTCATGGTTATGGTAATAAAGAGGAATTGATCAGGATTAGTTGGTTAATCGTAACAAGAGATCGTCCGGAGGCGGACATGGTTTTTTTGTAACCGCATTGACAAAAACCAGAGATACCTCGGCCGTATTGATCTGCTCTCCTTTTTCATTATAAGAGTCGAAGCCAAAATAAATCCGGGTACCTGAGATTTTAAGAATACGGGTACGGATTGTCAGCAGATCGTCATAAAATGCCGGTTGGATAAATTTGACCGAATAGGTATGAACGGGAAGCATGATCCCATCTTCTTCCATTTTACGGTAACTGACTCCCAGCTCCCTTAATGCTTCTACCCGGGCTACTTCGAAATACTGAGCATAATTACCGTAATATACGTAACCCATACGGTCTGTTTCACCATATCGAACCCGAATCTGTATTTCCGTTTGAATCATGAAGGTAAGAATGCTTTTGAAAATATATTTTTCCTTTAAAGCGCTTGAAGGTACATAATTTTGAATATCTTGAAAAAGAGTTTTTTTCCGGATTTGACATGACAATCATTTGGAACAACCACTCAAAATGCTTATATTGCAGGGTGTGCAAGCTTATGGAGAATTCCACTCCCAAAGAGGCGAGGCAAAAATGATTAATAGTTAAATGCCTGAAAATGATTGATGAATAAATTATCTAGAAAGTCAATAGGCCGAGAATATTTTTTTTAAGTTTTTTTGTTGGAAAGTTTCCTGCTGGTGTTTTAATTTGCATACATTTACAACTCGAAAAAAAATCATTTGTTCAACATATAAATCAATAATCTTGAAAGCAAAATTGGAGAAGTCGCATGAGAAGATTTGGGAAAACTGCCTATCCATTATTCGTGACAATGTTAGCGTACAAAGTTTCAAAACATGGTTTGAACCAATAAAAGCGATTAAACTTTCTGCCAACGTACTTACTATACAAGTTCCCAGCCAGTTTTTTTATGAATGGCTGGAAGAACATTATATAACCCTGCTTAAGAAAACGATTCGTAAAGAATTAGGAACCGATGGTAAACTGGAATACAGTATTATTATGGAGAACAACCATAATAGCACAAAACCCTATACCGTAAAAATACCAACCTCCAACTCCCGTGACATTAAAAATCCTTCGGTTTCCATGCCGATTGATTTAAATAAAAATACAATCCGGAATCCATTCATTATACCTGGCCTTAAAAAGGTAAATGTTGAATCCCAGCTTAACCCCAACTACTCTTTTGAAAATTTTGTAGAAGGGGACTGCAATCGTCTGGCACGGTCTGCCGGTTATGCGGTAGCTAATAAACCCGGAGGAACCGCTTTTAATCCTTTACTTATTTATGGAGGTGTTGGTCTTGGCAAAACTCACCTGGCTCATGCTATCGGTATTGAAATAAAACGTAACTACCCGGGCAAAACAGTTCTGTACCTTTCTTCCGAAAAATTCTGTCATCAATTTATTGATGCAGTTAAAAATAACAACACCAACGATTTCATCCACTTTTATCAGATGATTGATGTACTCATCATTGATGATGTACAATTTCTGGCCGGAAAAGATAAAACACAGGATGTTTTCTTCCATATCTTTAATCACCTTCACCAGACCGGTAAACAACTGGTGCTGACAGCCGACAAACCTCCTGTTGAAATGCAGGGAATGGAACAACGTCTGCTATCCCGCTTTAAATGGGGTCTTAGTGCTGATCTTCAGGTTCCAAGTCTTGAAACCAGGATTGCCATTCTTGAGAAAAAACTTTATACCGATGGAATTGAGCTTCCTAAAGAAGTAGTGGAATACCTGGCATATAGCATCACAACCAATATTCGTGAACTGGAAGGAGCTCTTATCTCTCTTCTGGCTCAGGCTTCTCTCAACAAAAAGTCTATCACCCTCGATCTTGCCAAAAGCATGATTGACAAATTTGTCAAGAATACGGCAAGAGAGGTATCTATCGACTATATACAAAAAGTGGTTTGCGACTATTTCGATCTTCCAATCGAATTGCTTAAATCAAAAACCCGTAAGAGAGAAGTTGTTCAGGCCAGACAGATTGCCATGTACTTTGCAAAAAATATGACCAAATCATCTCTTGCCACTATCGGTATGCATTGCGGTGGAAAGGATCATGCTACCGTACTTCATGCCTGCCGCACGGTCAATAACCTGATGGATACAGACAAACGTTTTAAAGCGTATATAGAGGAACTCGATAAAAAGCTGAGTATTCAATAAGTTCCTAAAGGGACAAAAAAAAGGAATCAGACCATCTGATTCCTTTTTTTTTAGTACCTTAATTGCATTAACGTGAACCAACGCCGCCATACTCCAGGCCCCCTTTTTGTACAGCTCTTTTTGGTGTGCGTATCCATTCTCATTTCCTCTCCTCTCTTTACTCAAATCTATAATTTCAAGATTTTTTCGCTGGATGAAGGACTGTCTCAATCCGAAATAACATCCATACTGGAAGATAGCAGAGGATACCTCTGGTTAGGTACCGCCGGAGGAGGCGTTTGCCAATTTGATGGAAAAAACTTTCAGGTATTTGAACAAAAAGATGGAGTGTCCGGTCAGCTAATCACTTCCCTGACAGAAGATAAAAAAGGAAACATCATTATCGGCGCCACCTGGGGTGGCCTCTGCTCCTTCAACGGCAAAAAATTTGTCCCGATTCCTACAAAAGATGTAATTGCTACCGATCATTTTGACCATCTCGCACTGGATGATCATGACAATATCGTAATCTGTGCCAAAGGGATCGTGGCATTGTATGACGGACACAAGACCAGGCTTATCTCATCCAACGTACCCGGACTGAAAGACAACTATATCCGCTGTGTCTACAAGGATAAAAAAGGTGAAATCTGGCTTGGGACAGAGAAAGGCGTTTTTTTTATTCAGAACCAGGAACTTCATACCGTTCAGAATGAAGCTATCGGCAAACTTTCAATCTGTTCGATAACCGGTGACGATAATGGAAATATATGGTTTGCCGAAAACAACGGAAACCTTTTCAAAACTCACCTGCCAGGACCTGTTGCTGAGGAAAGGCTGGCTACACAAAGAGTAGACTCTCTACCCACTCCTACCGGTTCAGAGGTTACAGCCATTCACATGGATAGCAGAAGTCAGTTCTGGGTTTGTACCTCCAATGATGGGGTATATAAGTTTTCAAAAGGCCATCGCTTTCATTTTGATGTAAACAGCGGACTGCCGGTAAATAATATTCATTCAATCTATGAAGACCGGTCCGGATGTTTCTGGCTCGGAACAAATGGCTCCGGACTGGTTCGTTTTATGGACCAGACCTTTACATATTATGAAAACATGGATGGCTTCCGTGAAAAGGATATTTTCGGAATATGCAGTGATCATCAGAATACAATCTGGGTAGGATCCGCCTCAAGGGGGGTGTTCAGTTTTGACGGCAATAAAACCATTTCCTATAATTCTGTACCGGAAATGAAAGGCTTTGTGGCCCGGAGTATCTATTGTGATAAAAAAGGGACGCTCTGGTTTGGAGGACCACAAGGCATACGTATATATGATGGTCATCATTTTCGTACCCTTTCTATTGTTCCGGATAGTACCCGTATTAATCCTGCTGTCTTTGTCGAAGACAGTTACGGCAATATGTGGATAGGAACCCGTGGACAAGGCGCCTATCGTTATGATGGAAAAAAAACAGACCATTTCGGGCAGGCAGAAGGATTGAAAAATCCATACATCTATTCGATTTGTGAAGATAATTCCGGTAATACCTGGTTTGGAACAGGCAATAATGTATTTCGTTATGCCAATGGCAAGTTCCAGTCATTTGGTGCCGAATCCGGTATCTGCAACCCTTATATAGGCAGCATGGTGAAGGATAAATTCGGACAGCTCTGGCTTGGAACCGATAATTGTGTGACCATGTATGACGGAAAAACATTTCACAGTATTTCAACCACAGATGGACTTACATCCGGAACCGTCTACCTTCTCAATATTGATGATTACGGCAATATATGGGTAGGTACCAACAAAGGCCTCAACGAAATTGTATTAAACTCCAATGGACAAATAAAATGGATAAAAAGTTACAGCAAAACAGAAGGCTTTAGAGGTATAGAATGTAATTCCAGAGCTACTTGTATCGATAACAGCGGTGATCTGTGGTTTGCCACTATCAAAGGGATTATAAGATATAATCCCCGGGAAGAACGTGATTTCATTGAATTGCCCGCAATTCATATTTCCAATGTGAGGTTGTATTATGAAAACACAGACTGGAATTTGTACAGCGACTCCATCAGTCTATGGGATCACTTGCCTATGAATGTCAAACTTCCGTTTGACAAAAATCATATCACATTCGATTTTCATGCCATCAATAAGACATCTCCTGAAAAAATAAAATATGAGTTTATGCTCAAAGGCTTTGACAAAGACTGGAGCCCGCCAACAGAAACTCCTTTTGCTACCTATTCTAACCTCCCTCCCGGACAATATCTCTTTACAGTAAAAGCTGCCAACAAAAGGGATGAATGGAATGAAACTCCCGCCGAATTCGCTTTCCTTATACAGCAACCTTTTTGGAGCACCTGGTGGTTTATAACCTTATGCGTATTGTGTCTGTCGGCTTGCCTTTATACGTATAACGAATTCAGAAAAAAGAAACAGCTGGCAGAAAAAGAAGAGCTGGAAAAAGTAATTCATGCCCGTACTATTGAGCTGATAAGACAAAAAGAAGAAAAAGAAGTGTTGCTAAAGGAGATTCACCATCGCGTTAAAAATAACCTGCAGGTTATCAATAGCCTGATCAGTATTCAAAGCAGTTTTATTGAAGATCCTAAATCGCTCGATGTTTTTGAAGAATGTAAAAACCGTATCCGGGCTATCTCCCTGATACACGAAAAGCTTTACAATTCGGAAGACTTCGGACGTATCAATATCAAAGATTATATTCAAATGCTGGTTCAGAACATGATCCAGACATATAATATTGACAAAAAAATATCACTCATCCTTGATTTAAAAGTAGAATATCTCAATCTTAATACCACGGTACCGCTGGGATTGCTCCTGAATGAAATCATTTCAAATTCTTTTAAATATGCATTTTCGAATATGGAAAAGGGCGAAATTGTGATACGTCTCAATACTACACTCGATCAAAATACGTTTGTATTGATTATCGGTGATAATGGATTGGGGTACGAAGGCGACCCCTTTCATAAAGAAGAAAGCCTGTCTCTCGGACTTGAACTCGTCCGGATTCTTGCGGAACAACTAAATGGTCAGATCGAAAAGATTTCGATGAACGGAACCTATTATAAAATGATTTTCAAATCGCTTAAAAACTAATTCTTTTTACTGTTCTTATGAAAAGTGTATTGATGGTTTGTTTAGGTAATATCTGCAGGTCTCCATTGGCAGAAGGCATTTTGAAGAACAAACTGGAATTGGCCGGTATCGGGGATGTGTTGGTAGATTCTGCCGGAACATCGGATTACCATATAGGCGAAACGCCTGACAAACGGTCAATAGCCAACGCCCACCGGCATCAGGTTGATATCAGTAAACATCGTGGAAGGCAATTTCTGGCGGGCGACTTCTCCGCATTCGATCAGATCTACGTAATGGATGTCTCCAATTATGAAAATGTAATTGCTCTGGCCAAAACAAAGGAAGAAAAAAACAAGGTGGAGCTTATTCTGAAAGTACTTAACAATGACAAGCTTGTTTCTGTTCCTGACCCTTATTTTGGAGGAGAAGAAGGTTTTGAAGAAGTGTTTCAACTACTGGACAAAGCTTGTGATAAAGTCTTAAATAAAATACAACTCGCTAATAGCTAAAGTATGGCTTTGGGTCAATTATTTCTCTTGCCGGTACCACTTGGAGAAACTCCGATATCTCAGGTAATACCTTCCTATAACTTAGAAGTGATTCAAACACTATCGGAGTTTATTGCAGAAGATATACGTTCAGCCAGAAGACATTTGAAACAAATGGGCATTCTTCAACCGCTCGATACCCTTCTGATTCACGAAATCGGAAAACATTCGGATGAAAGCCGCTACGATTCTTATTTGAATGCAGCCCTTGAAGGAAAAAACATAGGATTGCTTTCCGAAGCAGGTTGTCCGGGTGTTGCTGATCCGGGAGCTGCTATTGTTCAACGGGCTTTTTCCAAAAACATAAGGGTTATTCCTCTAAGTGGGCCTTCTTCTATTCTCATGGCATTGATGGCTTCTGGCTCCAATGGACAGAGCTTTGTTTTTCATGGTTATCTTCCAATCGAAAAAAGTGACCGTAGCCGGAAGATTAAAGAGATGGAGCTACATGCCCGTCAAAAAAATCAAACACAGTTATTTATGGAAGCTCCGTTCCGCAATGACAAACTGTTTGACGATCTTATGGGTGAATGTAAGGGAGATACTGAGCTTTGTATTGCTTGTGATATAACCCTACCTACTCAGTACATTGAACGTAAAAGTATTTCAAATTGGAAACTGAAGAAACCCGCTCTTCATAAAAGGCCCGCCATTTTTCTAATCTGTTGCTAATATCTCCTTGTTCTCCAACTGATAAATGGCCTATTAGGAGCCCTGTTGCCTTATGATATCTCCATAATAATCACTACTTTTACGAATCGTTTATTATAAATGGTATCAAACATTCGCATATTCCTTTCCTTTTTTATTTTGCTGGTGGGGGGATCCGGTCTTCGGGCCTCTGGGCCATTGGCTGCAAACGCTGGGCCTAATATTCAGGTATGTCCAAGCTCTTTTGGAACAATCGGAGGCACGCCAGCAGCTACCGGAGGCAAAGGAGCTTATACCTATTCCTGGTCTCCATCCGGAGGTTTATCCAATATCAATATTCCGAACCCAACTGTTACCTTATCCAGTGGAACTGTTCAATATACATTAACAGTTACCGATTCCGCCGGTACTACTGCTTCGTCTGTAGTTTATGTAGCCTATTACCAAATCTATTATGCCGATGCCGGCCCCAATGGAGCCTATTGCGCCGGAACCAGTAGCTCTGTTACGTTGGGTCCCGGCAACCCCGCTTCAGGGCCTACTTATTCCTGGAGTCCTGCAGCCGGATTAAGCAGTACCACATCTCCTTCACCCGTTGCAACACCAACGGTTACCACCACCTACACCATGTCTGTGATTGAAAACCCCTGTACTCCTAAATCGGAAACAGTTACCATTACGGTTCACCAACCTCCTCCTGTTAATGCAGGCCCATGGACCGTAATTGACGAGGGTGAAAAAACAACGCTTCATGGAAGTGGTGCCACCATCTATTACTGGACTCCCACCAATACCATAACTTATAACGGAACATCCAACCCCGATGCCCAGCCTACCACAACTACCACCTATACACTTCAGGCAAAGGATCAGTACGGATGTACCGGAAATGACACCGTTACCGTATTTGTAAATAAAAATGATGCTCCCATTATATACAATACTTTTTCGCCCAATGGAGACGGAAACAATGATCTGTGGTATATCGGAAATATATGGAAATACCCTACAGCCAAATTGGATATATACAACCGTTATGGCAAGCTGGTTTATTCAAAAATAGGGTACTCCAACGATTGGGATGGTTCTAACTTCGGAGAGATGCTGCCGGAAGCCACTTATTATTATATACTCAATCTGGGGGATGGAAGCCCTCCCTATAAAGGATCCGTCACAATTATACGATGAGCAAAAGAACCTCTTTACTTCTTTTTCTAACCTTTTGTTATACTGTCATCATTGCACAGCAGATTCCCAGCTATACACAAAGCACAAACTATTATATAGCCTATAACCCTGCTTTTACCGGATTAAAAACGAATATTAATCTGCTTACTGACTATAGAACTCAATGGGTAGGATTTGAAGGCGCACCGGTAACCCAAAGTGTTATGCTTGATAGCCGTCTCTGGAAAGGTAAATTAGGCATAGCAGGAGAAGTTGTCAGTGATGAAACAGGCCCTTACAAAAGAATGATTTACGACCTGAATGCCGCTTATCACATAAAATTTCCGGATGTAGTACTTTCTTTCGGGGCAAGTTTTAATGAAAACAAAACCTTCTGGGATACCCGTCTTGTCTCCGTCCATAATTCACAGGATCCTGCAGTTGACAGAACCTTGACGGAATTCCGCTGGATTCCGAATGCCAATTTCGGGGTGTTGCTGCATAACGACCGCTTCCAGATCGGACTCTCGGCTGTCAACCTGTTTGAAAATCATGCAACCTATTATAATGGCGATCCCGGGCATACGGCAAAGGTTACCTTGAAACCGAACTACTATTTCAATGTGGGATACAATTACGGAGCAAATCCTGATTTCATTTGGCAAAATACACTTATTGCCATGTATTCACCAGCTTCAGCAATCGGCATTGAATACAATCTGAAACTGAATATGAAAAAACTGCTTTGGTTTGGAACCGATATCCGCATCGGTGATGCCATTGCATTACAAGGAGGCTTTATTATAATTAACAAAATTCAGATCGGTTACTCCTATGATTTTGTCACATTCCCGCTTAACTCATATCAGCATGGTACCAATGAAGTAACGCTTACTTACAAAACCAATTTAGAACCGGACAGTAAGTACCGCCGCGTGAATGAGTTTGTCCACCAGCGTTATTTCCTTTTTTAGCCCCTACTCTATCATCTTAAACCGGTTGGCAGCATCTGTCCTGGAACAGGCATTGAAATGCCACCACTCCGTCTCTATCGGCGTAATTCCTGCTTCCGACATAACTGAACGCAGCAAAAGTCTATTGAGCAACTGGCGATGCGTAAGCTTCCCTTCTTCCATCAGCTTATCTTCGGTATTCGTATGTGCCAGCTCACCAAAATAATCGAACTTTGTTCCCATATCCAGTTCCTGTCCATCATCACTTACCAGACCCACATCAACCGCCACACCATAATTATGCAACGATCCCTGATCTGGCGCCGATAAATATTGCTGCTTAACACCACCCGGCATTTTTAAACTATCCCACATCATCTTTTGAATATGAAATGGCCTGACGGCATCATATATAACCAACGAGTAATACGGAAACCGGGTCTTCAAAAGCTGCTGCGCCCGCACTACCTTTGCAGCCACCTCAGGCTGTAAATAAGCTTTTCGCAGGTTTCCATAAAGATTCCTCCCCATAAAATTATCGTTACTGGCATATTTCAGATTTACGCGTATGGAAGGATCCAGTAGTTGAACATCCTGTAAACCGGCTTTTAGAAAGGAAGATTCAGCCTCGGATGTTATAATCGAGGAGTCGCCGGAAAGGGGTTCCTGTTTCTCCATAGAATGCACAACAAAGGCAGAGCTATCCTTTACAGATATAGGCGATTGTTGCTTTGTTACCGCTATATCCGAACAAGAGCACATAAAACCTAAAATCACAAGCAGAATGCTTAACCGCATACATTCAAAGTTACACATAAAGCAACTTGATTTTTTTGAAAACCACCTGTAAATTCATTTCTTTGTTTGTTAATATTCACCTCCATTAAAAAAATCTATGCCTTCCTTTGATATTGTAAACAAGATTGATCATCAGACACTGGACAATGTCCTGAATGTTGCCCGACGTGAAATTATCAACCGTTTTGATTTCAGAGGGTCGAAAACGGAAATAGAATTCAGGAAAAAAGATCTCCTTATTATACTTCTCACGGAAGATGATATGAGGATGAAGTCGATAATCGATGTACTAAGAAGCCGCATGGCTAAACAAGGCCTGGACCCGGCATGCCTCGATCTCGGAAAAGACATAGATGCATCGGGCAATATGATAAAAAAAGAAATTAAGATTAAAGAAGGTATAGACCCTGATACGGCCCGTAAAATGATAAAAGATATCAAAGACAGCCGTCTGAAAGTACAGGCTCAATTGATGGATGATCAGGTAAGAGTAACCGGAAAGAAAATTGACGAGCTTCAGATGATCATTGCTTTGCTCCGTCAAAAATCATACGAACTGCCCTTGCAGTTTGTCAATATGAAATAGGCTATTGCTGTTTTATTCTACCCGATCAGTTTGGGAACGAAAATCATCCCCCCTATCACCAAAGCAAGTATAGACGCCACCAGCACAGCTCCGGCGGCTATATCTTTGGTTCGTTCTGCCAGCTTATTATAATCCGGCGAAACCAAATCTGTCAATGATTCTAACGCGGTATTAAACATTTCGCAAATGATGACAATGCCGATAGAAAACAAGATGGCAAACCATTCCATCTTAGTTATTTTCATAAGCCAGCCCAAAGTACAAGCCGCAATGGCAGCCGGTATATGGATCCAGGCATTGGATGGAGCAGTTATAAAAGAAAGTATCCCCCTAAAAGCATAATAAAAACTCCGGAAAACACGGGCAAAAAAACTCTGATCCTCTTTTTTCATCATCATCAGTTAAATACTAACTCAGTCCTTACCTTGTTTTGACATAGATCCCGAAAAAACCAACAACGTATAATAACTGACAGTTAAAAATAGAGAAAAAGCCAATGTCATTCCAAATGATTGCTGATGATGAAATGGATGAAGAAACTGCGCTAATATAGATTTTGCAAGAGGAACAGGACGAATGATAAAATCCCAGCTGTTCCATCTCAATATCCGTCCCACGTAAACACCAAAACTGCAACTTAGAATAATGAACCCGAGCATAATTCGGGAAATGAAGACAGGAAACATGGACCGTAGGTATCCATGCACATTTGATATTGATTTTAAACCCAGCAAAAGTCCTGTCCACGCAAATACAACAATCAGCAAAGCATCAAACCAAAGTGGAATGAATTCCCGGACACGGAGATGCACCAGATCTGTCAACAGATATGGACAGTTGGGGAGCAATACCAGCCAGGATGCAAATAAGGCAATCGTCTTCCATCTGTTTTCAAGAAAACTATGGCGTTTTTTGAATAATATGGAAATCAAATAGGGTAGCCACGCCAGAAATAAGTTCCAAAGCAGAAAAAAGTAATAAAAGGTTCCGGTGGCAAATACCCGATAACCCAGCATAGCAAAAGCAGTGAGTGATGAAATTACCAATAATGCACCGGTTGAAAACGGAAGATAAATTGACTTGCCGATTCTCCGTTCTTCCTGACCGGGATGTTGTTTCAATAGTTTCATGATATATCTTTCAGTTTAAAATGCGTTCAGTTGTTTTCTTTGCCATTGACTCTTCTCCATGTGCCCTTTTTCTGATCCTTACTGTGTACAAAAAAATGGCCAGCAACAGCATTACTTCCCCGGTGGTAAACAAGCTCCAGTTAAATGATACAGGAACATATGTCCTAAGGTCGGAAAATAATTTCTTATCACCTGAAAGTGCCCAAAATGGCTTATTGCCGAACACAACATGATGCATATAGTCTGCACAAAATGCCCAGATCACAACCAACGATCCGCTGCAGAAGAGAAGCCACTCCCGAAGTAATATCTGAGTATGGTATCCCCTGGCAGAATGAAAAAGAATAGAAAGTGTGAGCAATAGCATGGAAGCGGCAACAATGCATGGGGCAATAACAGGTCCTACCCATGGCACAGGGAGTAAAAAAAGAATATCCCTGGTTTGCCACGACTCCGGCCAGTTGATTAGCAGTTTTAAAAAAACATAATAAAAAATGTCCCAAACGGCAAAAGCATAGACAAAGAAAGCAAACCGATGAGCTCCCTTTTTCCCGGCAAGCATACCGGCTCCGAGTAACATGAGTATGGTAGCAGCTTCGCGAAGCCCTTCAATCCACGCAATATCTGGTGGAATCTGGACCAGCGGAAAATGAAACCCTTCCGGATAATACAATTTCCGTAGATATACCACAACTGCTGTTTCCAGAAAGCCCATTGCAATGCTAAAGATTGTGAGCCAGAAGAGTGTTTTTAAGAGCGAATGCATGATGTGTTTTTTACGTTATAATGGTTCGTTCATTGTCTGTTCAGGAAATAAATGACCAGGCACTCGTTTTAAATCCTCCAGAAGTTTCTGTTTGGTCATATTCTCCGAAATGCAGTACGACTGCCAGTCTTTTTTTTCCTGCCGTTGTAAAAAAGAATTCAGCTTCGTACCCAATATATTGATATAAATATTCCTTTCCATCGCCTCTCCCAGCGGGCTCGAAGCCCACTTATTTCCAAATGGATTTCCTTTGGCACACTCCTCTACGATTGGAGGAAGGGCATTATAGGAAAGAGAAAGCAGGTACACATAATCAACCGTGCGGGAATAATGAATATTGTAAATGGCCACAGACCGATCCCAGTTGATTAAAGAAGCCAGTACCAATGTTCCATAACAAAGCCAGGCATTGACCCTAAACAGGAAATAATTACTTCTATACCTCCATACTTTCACTGCTGTGGTAAGCAACCCAAACAACGCCAGCAATAGCCATACTATTACCCCTATTCGCTTATAGGTGAGGCTGTATTCATGAATATATATGCTGTTTTTGACGAAACAGGTGTAAAGCATAAATATATTTTGGAATATCCATCCGTAAGTGAGCCAGGCAAGGATGTTCCTGCCCTTGCTAAAGTTTAATTCAGCTCTGAAGTAAAACAGAATCAACAGGATTGCAAAAAGGATGGAAACAATTAAGGCTCCAATTCCCTGATGAACAAACTGCGAATAGCTTATGCCCGTGGGCAAGGCTCCATTGATAAACAAGAAACGGGCGTCCAGGAAATTTATCAGCAATGTAAGTCCATTTAACAAAGCCAGCATAATGACACCCGATAAGTATTCCTGAGAAAGGGAAAACACATTGCGAAAAAAGGCCGGTGCTGTACTATTCATATATACTCCGTTTCCAATTCTTATTTCAGACTCTAAAAGAGCCGGGATGGTCCGATAACGAAAAAAGCCATACATCAGCAAGAAACCGCCCAGACTGAAAAGGACCCAGGGTATGGAGATAAAATCAAGACTTATTTTCTTTGTAAAATCATAAAAAATAACACTCCCCTGCTGATACAGAAGAAAAAAGAACAATACGGCCAGAACAGGTAAAAATAATGGCCAGAAGCCAATTGGAGCCCTCTTTCTGATTATAGCCTGTCCCTCTTCTTCCCTGGAACGAAACATTGAAATAAACAGATAAACTACCGATGAAAGAACGCTGTAGGCAGAAAAGAACCAGGCTGTAATAACCGAGGTCCGGGGTTCAAAAGTATATGCCGAAAGCAAGGCTATGGAAAGTATATTGGCAAGAACGGCGAGCCCACTGCCAAGATAAAATACCGCACAGCCCGAAATCAGGGTTCCTGCCAGTGCCAGCTTCCAGTTCATTGTTTTTTTTCTTTCCCTGAAAGCAAATGCAGAAAGCATGGAAAGACAAATACTGAATAGTAAATAATTGACTCCTAAGCTCTGCTTGTAAAAAAGAATGGAATAGAGCAAGGTCGTACTCAGGATCAGAAGATCATTTTTTTTCATGAGGCAGAGGGATTGGTTGAATTTGCTTTCAGCAGGAGGATATTTTTACGGATAACAAGCAGCAATAGCCCTCCTCCTACTCCAAAGGAACAATCTATTAGTTGCCAGAAAAACGGAATTCCTCGGATAGGCCGCAACAAAAAGCAAGTAGAAATACGCCTATACAAGCCACGAGCCCCATTTCAATGTTGGCAATATATTGAACCGGGTGCTTCAGCACCGGCAGGAAGAACAAAGCGATTACAATATGCGAAAAGGCCAGCCAGTCTGTTCCATAAGCCAAAAATGGATAGTGTTGATTGGTCTGAAGCACCCCTTCTGACACCTGTTCGTACATGGCTCTTAATCCCTGCGGCATGAGAGTTGTATGCCCCTGCAGCAAACTCACCTCCCATTGAATGGGAAAGGCGGTAATTCCGCTTAGCACCAGGCCTGTTATAAAAAGTGCCAGCAATACTCTAATCTTCTTCTGTATCTTATCCATGATATTATATTAAAAGTACTTTGCAATTCAAAGTAGTAACGCAAAAAAAGAGCCGTTCGTATATATGGACTCTATTATTTGTGTTTGATTAATTTTTCCAATGCATCCAGATGTTCCCGGAACGCCTTTCTTCCAGCCCGTGTAACGGCATAGGAAGTATTAGGCTTTTTTCCGATAAATTGTTTTTTGACTTGTACGTATTCCTGTTTCTCCAAAGCGGATATATGACTGGCCAGATTTCCATCTGTAATACCCAAATGTTCTTTCAGCTCAGAAAATTCAACCCACTCGTTAACCAACAGAATAGACATCAGACCAAGGCGTATCCTGTTCTCAAACGATTTATTGAGTTGTTCGATATTGATTTTCATTCGCGCGTTTTTCCGCCTCTTTCGTATTTAAACCACATGGCTGCACCATAAACAATATGCATCAGACCAAATCCTATAGCCCAGAAAAGCAAGCCTGGTCCTATTCTGGCCGCCGCCACAAGTCCTATGATCATTTCTGTAATTCCCAGATACCGGATATCTTCCAGTGTATATTTACTGGCATTCAGGAGTGCCATTCCGTAAAACAAAAGTGTTGCCGGGGCAATCATGGAAATCATTCCTTTATGAAGCAATTCAAGACAAAATATTCCGCCTGCCAGTAAAGGAATGAATAAGCTCAGGGCCATTCTCCGGGATGATCCATCCCAAAGCTTTTGTCCGTTCTTTTTTGCCTTGCGGTGTGTAAGAAAAAAACCGACCGCCAGGGAAGCTAAAAGCACCAATCCGGCATCGGCAAAAAAGAATACGAATAAATCCTGTACCCTGCCACCGGCCGGTGCATATACTTCATCTCCTGTTACCAGATATTCCTGAATACGCACATAAGCTGCTCCCGCTCCAGCCAAAGCAAACAGACCTGCAAATACACCAGAAAGTCCACTGAGAGAAAGGAAACGGCTGGAACGTTCCATCATATTCCGAATATCGGCTATTGCCTCCAGTTGCTCTTTTTCGTTTGCCATGGGATTATCGTAAAAGTACTTTGAGATACAAAGTAAATGAAAATAACCAATAGAAACAACTCAGGAAGAAAATAAAAAAGATTATTTACCGGTTTCGAAGCGGACCGAGAGTTTATACTGCACCCGAACGGCCTTGTTATTGATCTTACCGGGAGCCCAGACAGGCATTTCTTTCAAAGCCGAAAGAGCTGCCTGATCAAAACAAGCTATATGATGAATACTTTTAAGAACAGTGGCCGAACTGATTGTCCCATTCCGTTCCACAATAAAAGAAAGTAAAACTGTTCCTTCCATTCCTTTTCCGCTCTCTTCTTCCGGATATACTACCTTCTGCTGAAGATAGGAATGAAGAGCTGGCTCTCCGCCAGGAAAAGATGGCATTTCATCCGCATATACATATATCTCCACCGAATCACGGGGCATTTCCGGTCCGTCAAACCAGGAAGCATCTGTTCTCGCTTCCATCTCTTCCGGAGCCTGTTCGCTTACCCCGCTGGCAACAAGTTTTCCTTCTTCATTCCATTCGGAATAAGTACCCACAGGCATTCCTTTTTCAAAACTCCGCTGAGTTCTCTTTTTCCCATCCTGATAATACTCATTAAAAAAGCCATCCATCTCCCCATCCCTGTACCATATTTCATGCTGTTTTCTCCCGTTTGCATAATACGCAATCAATTTTCCGGATCGTTTATTGTTTGCATAAACACATTCCATGGCTTTCGCTCCTGAATCATACCAGCTTTGAGATAAGCCTTCCAGCCGGCCTTTTGTATAACTCATCTCACATTTCTTCGTGCCTTGAGCGTAAAATTCAGTATAAAGGCTATCCAGTTTCCCATTTTTATAATTACGTTCTTCCTTTAGCTTCCCATCGTCGTACCATGAAAATGATTTGCCTTGTTCCTTTCCGTCGAGATAGTAAATCTCTTCCAGCTTATTTCCATTCTCATACCACTTTTCCCTTGTTCCTTCATGTTTGTCATTCAGGTATTCGCCTTTCTCTTTTAAATTTCCGTTGGCATACCATTTGGTATATGAACCTTCTTTCTTACCATTTATATAGGTTATTTCCTCTGTTTTTTTTCCATTCTCATACTCCAGACAAATTCCTGCTTTCCGGTCGTCCATATAGTTATAACTGGATTCCAGTAAGCCGTCTTTAGCCCACTTATTCCAGGTTCCTGTTTTTTGTTCCTGGCTATATACACCTTCTGACTTTCTGGAACCGTCCGGGTACCATTTACTGAAAACGCCATCTCTCAAACCATTGCGGTAAACAAAATACTCTTCAGGTTTGCCATTGGGATAAAATTTGCGGTATTCTCCATCTGGTTTATCATTGGCAAACACAATACTTTGTTGCAGAATACCATCGGGATAATAAGTGACCCATGGGCCAATTCTTTTCCCGCTGATATAGTATCCGGAATTTTTCAATTTCCCGTTTTCATACCACTCCTGGAATTTACCCTCCCGAATATCTTGTAAATAATTTTCGACGCGAACTAATGCCCCCTGGTCATTATAATATTTCCAAATTCCTGATTTTCTGAAATCAGAATATTTCCCTTCCAGTTTTTTCTTGTCGTTGGGATACTTCTCGGTGTATTTACCGTTTCGTTTTACCGGCTGCTGAGCAGGAACTATTTTCACATTCAGCAACAGCAGGAATAGGATCAATAATGAAAAGTGTCTTTTTTTCAAGGGGTTATTATTTACCTCCTTCAAAATTAGCCCAAAGAAAGCCGGCTTTCCGGTCGTCACCAAGGTCTTATCAACAGTGGCAAAAAGCTCCAAACAGAGCTATTTAATTGATGTCTATGCGGTTTTCAACATTTGACTACCCCTCTTTTACCCGTTCAGGCCGTATTAAATACCAAAATGCAGGCCATTGAATACGGAGCAGGATTGCAATTCATGTGTATATTTGTGCTATAGCCATGAACTAGTCGCCTTATGAACATAGAATTCAATAAAAACGAAGACCGGATGAAACTGCTCATCTCGGGAATGGAACAAAAACTGGAAAAAATATATCTGGGGGGAGGGAAATCGCGGATTGCAAAACAACATGAGCAGGGAAAAATGACTGCCAGAGAGCGGATTGCTTTTTTGCTGGATGAGAATAGTCCTTCCGTTGAAATTGGTGCCTTTGCCGGAGAGGACATGTATCAGGAACATGGAGGCTGCCCGAGCGGAGGAGTTGTTGTTGTAATCGGGTATGTTAAAGGCAGACAATGTATTGTACTGGCCAATGATGCTACTGTAAAAGCCGGAGCCTGGTTTCCTATTACCGGCAAAAAAAATCTCCGGGCTCAGGAGATTGCCATGGAAAACAAATTACCTATTATCTATCTGGTAGATAGCGCAGGGGTTTATCTGCCTTTACAGGATGAAATTTTTCCGGATAAGGAACATTTCGGCCGTATTTTCAGGAATAACGCCATTATGTCATCTATGGGAATCCTTCAGATTGCCGCTATTATGGGAAGTTGTGTGGCTGGAGGGGCCTATCTGCCGATTATGAGTGATGAGGCACTTATTGTAGACAAAACCGGTACCATATTCCTGGCAGGATCTTATCTTGTAAAAGCCGCAATAGGAGAGACTATTGATAATGAAACATTGGGAGGAGCAACAACTCATTGTGAAATATCAGGAGTAACCGATTACAAATGTCTGGACGATAAAGATTGTCTTACACGTATCCGGAATATCATGGATAAGGTAGGAGATTATGATAAAGCGGGGTTTGACCGGGTTGCGCCCCAAGCTCCTAAAAAAGATCCGACCGAACTGCCTGGAATTATTCCGGACAGCAGAGAGAAGCCATATGATATGCATGAGGTCATTGAACGTTTGGTAGATAGTTCCGACTTTGAAGAGTACAAAGAATCATATGGCCAAAGTATTCTTTGTGGTTTGGCGCGAATAGACGGCTGGGCTGTTGGCATTGTTGCCAATCAGCGCAAAGTGGTAAAAAGCAAGAAGGGTGAAATGCAGTTTGGAGGAGTAATTTATTCTGATTCTGCGGATAAGGCGGCTCGATTTATAATGAACTGTAATCAGAAAAAAATTCCATTGTTGTTTCTGCAGGATGTAACCGGTTTTATGGTGGGATCACGCTCCGAGCAAGGTGGAATCATAAAAGATGGAGCCAAAATGGTCAATGCCATGAGTAATTCCGTGGTACCGAAATTTACTGTTATTGTAGGAAATTCATATGGAGCTGGTAATTATGCCATGTGCGGCAAAGCATACGACCCTCGTCTTATTGTGGGCTGGCCTACAGCACAAGTGGCAGTAATGGGAGGCGCCCAAGCCGCAAAAGTACTGGTTCAAATAGAAGTTGCATCCCTAAAAGCGAAGGGGGAAGTTATTACTCCCGAAGTGGAAAGCGAATTATTTAACCGTATAAAGGATCGCTATGATGTTCAAACATCTCCTTATTATGCTGCAGCCAGGTTATGGCTGGATGCCATCATCCATCCTGCCGATACCCGTAAATGGATATCTATGGGAATAGAGATGGCAAACCATGCACCACTTACCAAACCTTATAATGTAGGCGTAATACAAACCTAAAACAATTGGTGTTTTCAGGCAGCTCGTTCTACTTCCACATTACGACGATGCATTACTTTAAGCAGCATAGCATAAATAGCTGTTCTGGGATAATTACAACGCAGCTCTGATTCCTTCAGGTGAAGAAAAATAGTGTTCGATGCGAGGCCTTTGCTACGATGAATACGATTCCGGAAGATTTCCCATAAACGATCGGCATTGGGTACAGCGGCTCCTCGCCCGTTTTTGGAGCTTGTATCTCCGTTAAGTCTATAGTATTGTCTTTCTTTCAGATCTACCAGACCACAGAATTTTTGTGAAAAACCATTTTTCTTCGCACCTGCTTTCTTGGTCCGTGCAAGATGCAAAAAACGGTTCCTGCGTAATTCATGAATAGGAGTAATTTTTAGTTTACTCCCTTCCATTTCAATCCCTGCCATTGTTATAATGTTCTTTTTACCGGATTTTCCGGCATTGGATTCAAGATCCCCGTTTTTCTTTTTGTTCTTACGTTGATCCGTAAACGTACTGGCGGAAAGCCTCCGGGCATCCTGTTTTAACAAATCATCATCACACAGCAGGATCATCTTTCGAATGTCACCCAGATATTTGTTTACCGTTACTCGGCTAATACCTGTCATCTCAGATATTTCAACGGCCGTTTTTTCCTGACAAAAATATTTCAGGATCAATTTGAATTCTGCCTCGCTGATATGGGCTCTTCTCGAAAATCGGTTTTTCATGGTTGTATGATCTTTGGTTAGTTCATACTTCAAATGTAACCGGAGAATATACTATTTGAAACGACAAACCATTTACATGTTTGACGCTCATTTAACAAAAAATCTCCGAAGAGAGCTCCGGAGATTGAATCATTTATCAAAAAAAATACTCAGTACACTATTTTATGATTAACCGTATTTCCCTTTATACGTACCGAGACCATATACATGGCATGAGCTACATCATCCAGCGGAACTCTCACCTTATCCCTGTATACCGAACAACTGATATCCTTCGTCACCTTATTGCCCAGCATATCATACACACTTATTACCGCATCTGTGGTCTGATCCATGAAAAACTGAACATAATAAGCTCCTTGCTCCTGTGTTATCTTTACATTCTGATCCCAAACAACGGATGATGCATTCGTAAGAACAGAATTCATGACAACAACTGTATGCCTCACCGTATCACTGCATGTTCCATCACCGACAACAAGTGAAACCGTATACGTACCCGGAGTCAGGTATTGATGCACCGGATCTACAGTAGTATTTACAGGGGTTCCGTCTCCAAAATTCCATGTTTCTGCAGGATTACCTGCACTCTGATTGATAAAGGATATTTGTCCCCCTGAATTCAGATAAACAGTATCTGCATTTTCAGTAAAAAGAGCCTGTAAAGTTGAACTCGATCCTACGGAATAGGTTGCTGAATACGAACAATGGTGTGCATCCGTCAGATAAAGCGTATAGTTGCCCACTGAAAGTCCGGTAAGCGATGTACCCGACATCGTGTTAGACCATTGATACGTATAGGGCGTAGTTCCGCCGAATGTGGCATTAATCCCTATCCCACCATCGCTGGTACTCCTGCAACTGGTATTCGTTATGGTATTGAACACGGAAAACGGAAGAGGTGACATGACAGAAAACGTATCGTTCAATGTACTGCAGTATCCTGCATTACCAGTTACCACTACACTGTAGGTTCCGGAAGCCAGGTTGGAAAGGGTATCATTGCCAACAATATTATTATCCGTTTTAAGCAGGTTATTATTTACATCATACCATTTATAGGTACAGGCTCCGGGGCCTTCTCCCTGTGCAATAGCAGTTCCATCTGTTGATGTGGGACAAACGGTAGGCAGCGTGATCTTTGCAAGAGGGAGTCCGACATGTATTATAAAACGCGGTGCCACCGTCGTATCTGCAATATAAAAAGTATATGACCGGGTAGAGCGCAGATCTGTCATCGTTCCTGTTGCCAGGTCTTCCATCACCAGACAGATTCCCAATGGCAGGGTTAATATACTATCACGGTTAATGGTGTACATTCCGGATGTACCGGAACCGATAATCGCCCGCAATGGAATGGACAGAGAAGTGTTTGACCAGGGCTGATTGTTGACACTCATATCCTTTCCATCTATAAGAGTGGACAGGTTGGGTACAGCAGGATTGGAACTGAAAAATTTGAGGGCATCATATGTTGGATCATAATGTATAGAAGCACTGTCGCTAAACGTAACGGCTGTTTCGTCATAGTAACCGTTTCCCGTCAGACGCAATTTCAGGATACTTAGATAATTTGGCACCATATTGTACAATATGGTATCTGTGGCTGTCTTACAGGCCTCTGTCAGTTTCAACGAAGGAGCAGCCCCTGTTGTCTGAATCCAGAAAGCCTGACTGGAAGCTATATTATGATTTCCACCGTTTACACTCACTCCTGCAACGTAAGTCGAGAAAGTGCTTGTATTCGGGTTCCATATCTGTATCTGTCCGCTTACTCGGGTCTTTGTCCATCCGGCAGCATTCCAGTCGATAGAAGATGGGTATGGATTTGCTACTAAGTTCCATCCATCATCCGGAGGACTTCCTGAATTGGTGTACGTAACAGGAAAGGTGAAATTCATTTTTCCCGGAGGCCCATGTGTGCTTACGGTAAGCGGAACAGGACCTACATAAGCCCAAAAGCCTTGTCCCATTGCCACTGGATTAGTGGTGTTTGTGGCAGGAACAAACCCTGAATCCTGTATTCCTAATACCGATTCCTTATAAGAGTATATACTTACAAAACCGTAAGACGGATCCGAGGATCCGGTAAACCCACTGGTGAAAAAGCTGCTTGCCCAATCCTGAAGGGTAAGTCCGGCAGAAATCGGAGCACCTAAAAAGTACCATCCTGTTGCTCCTCCCGGAATGTACCGTTGCATAACGATATTGCCTGCAAAATTTCCGCCGGTAATTTGTCCGATACGGGCTGTATTGCTGGCAGTGGAAATCAATGTAAAGGTCTGGCCGGTGGTGGTAAATGTTCCGCTTGTAAGGGTTAGCGTACCAACCAGGTTTTCAGCCCTTGTAATGGTTGCTCCGGTAGCATTATTAAGCGTTATACTGTAAAAATTGGTGAGGGCTGTTCCTCCAATTGTCTGCGCTGCAGCACCATTCAGGGTAAGGATTCCTTTTCGGGATGTAAATGTTCCGTTATTGGTCCATACACCTTTCAAGCCGATTGCATAATTGCTTGCACTTACATCAAGCGTAGATCCTGCTCCTATAGTGAGACTTCCGGAAGCCGTAATAGGTCCTCCAAGCGTTTTGGTTCCTGTATTGGAAAACACGACCGAGCTGAATGTTTCTCCGGCTGCTTTTGTGATAGTCTGTGCAACTGTACCATTAAAAGTTACAGTGCCTGTTCTGGGTGTAAAAGTTCCGGTATTAAGCCAGTTTCCGTTAACAGTTAGAGCAAAACTGGAAGCGGCACTTACATCAAGTGTGGAGGCTGTGATAGTAAGGTTTCCATTCACAGTTACCGGGCCGCCAAGTGTTTTAACTCCAGCCAGCGTAAGGGTAACATTATTAAACGTTTCACCTGCTGCCTTAGTAATTGTCTGGGCCGTTGCTCTGTTAAAGGTAACCAACCCGGACCTGGCATTAAAGGTTCCGTTATCCAACCAGTTTCCATTTGCATTGATGGTATAATTAGATGCGCTGGCATCTAACGTAGCTCCGGCATTAATGGTGAGATTGGACGAAACAGTTATCGGCCCGCCAAGTGATTTGATTCCCGTACCTGAAATAACAAGTAAGTTAAATGTTTCTCCGGCCGCTTTCGTAATTGATGCTGCACTGGCTCCGTTAAAAGTAACAGTTCCTGTTCCTGGTGTAAAAGTTCCGGCATCACTCCAGTTTCCTCCCAGCGTAATATTCAGGTTATTTGCTACCAGGGTTCCGGTGGTAACAGTTACATTCCCATTGACAGTAATTGAATTGGTCAATAATTTTGCTGATACGGTACCATTATTCACATTTAGATTAGCAATAGGTTCGTTGGTATTGATATAAATAGTCTGGGTAGCAGGTGTAGAAGCATTCCCTATTTGCAATGTACCTCCTGTAAAGGTTGTAGTGGTATTGTTGTTGACATATCCAAGAAACTGGGCTCCCGTACCCCCCTCCTGCTGAATAACAATGGTTCCGCCCGACATGTTAAATTTAGACCCTGGGCTGTTCAGTTGAAACGGTGCAATAGCAGCATTGGTAGAACTCACCGTTGCAACGGTAAGTGTTCCGGCAGTCATAGTAAAATTGCCAATTGTATTCACATTAGGCACATAGTATTTGCTGGCCACATTTACACTTCCTCCATTAATCGTCAGAGATCCACCGCTCGCAAGTAAATCATCATTTGCTGCATTTCCAATGTTGAGTATGCCGCTGTTTACCGTCATATTTCCTGTCAGGGTAATAACTCCGGCTGTGGTATTAACTGTTGCAGCAGCACTGTTAACGATCAGCCCGGTTGTACTACCAATAGTTGTAGCCACATTAAAAGGGGTTACATTAACAACATTCACGGTTGAAAGCCGGAAAGTGCCGTTGGTGAGGGTAAGAAAGTTGACTGCCGCAGAAAAATTGGATGCTGTTACATCCATGATATTATTTGCAGTACTACCCATATTAAGGGTTATCCGGTTGTATTTATTGGTAGCTCCTGTACCGCTAATTGTTCCGCTTTTGGTATTATTAAAAACAACATTACATAAGCTGGTGCCAGCGGTAGCAAAATTGATTGTTCCGTTATTGGTAATATTTCCCGACATCGTTAATGTATGCGTAGCTGCTGATGCATTGTTTGATTCCAGCAAACCGGTAGCATTGACGGAAATATTGGTGCTTACAGTCAGGGTTCTTGCCGTAGCATTGTTTCCAAGTTTTAAAGTACCGATCACGTTCAGGGCATTGCAAACTCCGTTTACATCCATGGTCACCGTATTACCGGTTCTTATGGTTATACTATCGGTAAGCGACGGTACTCCTACCGGAAGCCAGGTGGCCGGGGTGCTCCAATTGCCGGTAGCATTTGAAACCTTGGATGTTTTGCCAAGCGTGGCTTTGGTGCCGGTTAATGCAGTACTTAGCGTTCCTTCTTTAACAGCATACACTTGCCAATAATACGTGGTGGACGGAAGCAAGCCAGCCACTGCCAGTGAAATAGCATTCACTGCCGTTTGAGAAACAAAAGTGAAATTGATGTTATCCGTAGAATTATAAATAACATAACCCAAATTACCCGCCGCCCAATTAGTCCAGTTGAGTGTCATTCCTGTACCGCTTACACCGGTAAAGGTTAATACGGATCCCGGGTTAGCCGGTGCCGGAGGAGTAAACGTCAATTTAGAATTGCTCGCAGGTAATGTTGCTAATGCATTCTGAGGTGCATTACTAAATGTCGCTGTATTTGCGGTCTGCTGCGTTTTCAGTTGTGCAGCCGATGGAACAACACCCATTGTGCTTGCATTGATACCGCAGGTATAGGCAAATGCAAAAGTCCCCGGTGTCATAGTGCCATATACATAGTCAATGATTCCGGTTGTTTCATGCAGGTTTACCTGAAAGTTAAGGCTGGGGGTAGTATTGCCCGAGCCGGCCATAGCGAGCCATTCAATAGTTAATATCCTGCTGGGAGCGGAACCGGTTACCTTATAAAAGATGCTGCTTCCGAGTGCAGCTGTTCCGGATTGAGTTTCCAGATTACAATATAAGGGAGCTAGTGCCAGATACGTGCCGGTTGGGAAAGAGGAAAACTGAGAATTTGTATTTCCATAGGCTCCCGTTCCTGATCCTACAGCAGCATTGGCTGAAAAATCAATAAATCCATTGGTTGAAACGGAGAATTGGGTGTAACGCACCCCGTCGTACCAGAAATCAAAACCTATGGGTGTCTGGTTACTACGGTTATCATTCAGATTGGCAGCATTTCTCCAACCCGAAAAAGCAGTACCGGTAGCGGCAATAGAAGTATAAGCAATACCGGTAGACCGGGTAACAGCATAGTTACCCATACTCTGAGACAGGGCATTATTATATAGCCCTGTTGCCAGTATGACAAAAGAAATAAACCAATTCCTAATGAATTGAGTACTATATGATTTCATCAAAAAAATGTAGTTGTTGGCGGATATTCCTAATTCAATTACTCCCTAATGCAATACTATTACTCTTTAATAACATTATTTGTTATACGGATAATACATCGCAAAGTTACAGTTGGAAAGCTGAATATCAAGCATTTATATGTAATATATCTTGTCTCGGTATTTGCAATGTTCATCGCATTAAAGACACCTCTTATCAATGATATTGTTTAATTATCGTTGAATAATTTCCGTCTAAAGGTCATTTACTTTTCAACACTTGATTTTTTTGCAGAAAAATAATGCGTGTCCAGCCATTTCTCAAAAGGAATCAGTTCAGAAGAAAGGGGTTCCCATTGATAGGCTGGATTTTCATTCAAAACCCCTGCGAATTTTTTTATTTTGCTCCGGATACGAGAAGCTGAAAAACCTTCCCGGTTAAGCATACGTAATGTTCTGATGATCAGTTTTTCCCTGGGCTTTAATTCCGACCCGGAAAAGGATCTGTCGGCATGTTTCAGTAAACTAATTACCTGGGTACTTGCTTCATCCAACCGGCCCAATTCAATAAGTGTCTGAATTTTAAGAATCCGGATACTTACATCCCATCCCTGCTTATCCTTGCTCAGCTGAAGTTTATAATTAAGCAAACGCAATGTCTCCTTAAATTTCTGCTGCATATAAAGGACATTGCTTTGATAAAACAGGTATTTGGCAAACAGAAAATCGCCCATTTCTTTTTTTACGCTTCTCAAAAGCTCTTGGCTCAGCCGTTGGCTGCCATTTAAATCATCCTGGTAAAAACGGGCCAGGAATTCGTATTCAATTGCAGCATAATAATTAACCGTATTGCGCTTACAATTTTTTTTTGAATCCAGGGCAAAATGGGCTGCACTTTCATAGTTGCCAGATCTGATTTCACAGGATGCAAGATGGTCATATGCCACGGCCAGTCTCTGTTTTCTGAAAACAGATTTGTGCTCATTGATGATCCGGATCATTTCCAGGCTGGCCGTTCGTGCAGCTTCCAGGTCATTTTCCGAATCATATAACATAATTTCCAATTGTTTTGTGTAGTAAAAAACCAGTGGAGACTGCGTTGCCTGAAATTCGCTCCGTAAACTGCTGATACTTTCTCTCAGAAATTTCCGAAACGTAGCAAGATCCGATTTGCTGGAATGAACGGAACGGATAACAGCAAGGTAGTAGCAATCCGCAGCTTTATTCAAGGCGTCATTACAGCGTTGATAAAAAGCGATCTCTTTGTTTATTTCTGAAAATATTTTTTTTCCCTGACGCAGGCCATACATCCACTTTTTATATTTAAGCTGCTCTACCAGTGTTGAATACAGTTCATATTTTCTGGACAGTCGTATTATTTCTTCCATTTCCGAATTCAGAAACTGCTTCGTATCTGTTTTATGAAGAAGGATAATATGAAAGAGCGTTACTTTTCTCCTTATCTGAATAACATTTTTATCCAATTCATCCAGTTCGTCAGATCTCTTTTCAGTCCCGGTATCAAGCAGCAGTAAATTTTCAACTTTTCGCTGCAAACGGCTTTTTGCCTTCTGGATGGCATTATAATTCATTTTTCCATATAGAAGTCTTGAACAATCGTCGAGCGATGGGCTGGTTTCCTTCTGACTCCGAATTATCTCTGCCAACCGGATAAGCTGAGTATCAGCATCTTTTCGGATAGAAAAATAGCGTAAATAGTTCAGGAGCATTTTCCATTGGGGACCTGAAAGATTGCTCAGCAGAAAATGTAACTTATCCATAACCTAATATGAGCGTCAAATAAAATTACATAAATGTACAAACTATTCTTAATTTTCCGGTCTAAATATCCAATGTCGTTCGGAAATTCAGACTGGTATGAGCGTCAAACTTATCTAGATCTGTCTCCCTTAATGCCTTCAATTGATAGTTACTTTGTACCAAGAGATAACCTGAAAAAAACGAGCACCAGCTAACTAATTCTAAAAACCTTGACCATGAAAACCATCATCTACAAAACATTTGCAGCCCTGTTACTCAGTAGCACCCTGCTCCTTTCCGGTAACGTAATTGCCGGAAACACACCTGGCAGTACCGCCCCTGCTCCTACTGCAGCCGCTTCTTCCAACATCACTGTTCAGGTCAATACTCTGGTACAAAATCTTGGTTTCAAAGTCGGCTCTATTACCCCAATGAATGATGGATCCGGTAATTACTTGGTGACCCTTGCAAACGGAGGACACGTTATTTATTACCCAACTATCGGAATCGTAGCCGTTCAGGACCTGCCTCAATAAGGAACATCGTTCCTTATCAACTCATTTGCAGCTTACAAGGACTCCTTTTCTCAAATATAAAAACCCCTTCATAACAAAGGGGTTTTTATATTTTATGAACCTAAATATGAACGTCAAGAGGGTTTCCTTTTGTCCCTTACAAAAGCTCCCCCCATTCGTATTTTTATAGTAAATAGTATTACAGATCTATACTTTGACATTCTTGAATATATCAAAAACATGAAAGAGCTGAAACTATTTTGGGAAGGACTATGGGATATTAGCGACCGGACGGCCGCCCTGAACAATATTCCCGATACCGGCGGAATCATCATGCTGATCGATGCCTGCTATACTCCCAGCAAAATCGGCTTTGATACAGGAACTTACCACCTGATTGAGCTCATGGATTGCTCCAATATGTACGCAGCAATTACGAATCCCATCAATCTAAGTCGATGGAAAGCTCAATCACCCAATCATCTCCTGCTGAAATTAGCAAGAGCCGATCAGCCCGTACAACGAAAAAACATCCTCTGTCTCCTTCATGGATACCCCGACTCTCCCGTTGGATACTACCTTATCAATTCGGGTTACCGGTCTCCTTTAAAAGCCCAATATAACGCTCCTTTTCAGGAAAGTGCCGCCTGAGCCACTCCGGTAACGGATCTCCCTTACCCGAATGATTAATTTCATTCGGGCTCAGGTTTTTATACTTGACAAGCCCCTCCTCCTTACACTACCTTTGTATATAAACCAAACCACGCGTTATCATGACTGGTCCTAAAGAAAAAAAACAAACGGAAGACACATCCTTCCGGGTTGCTCCGATAGAAATACCCTTGTTGCCAAAACAATTTCCGGATCAAGAAGAGGAACAGGATCCTTTCTATGTTCCTGATGAACCTTTTGAAGATCCGGAATCGAAACTCTAACATGGCAATAACGATGGAGGAGGAACGAACAGGATAGTAATAGTTTAGCTACCTTTCGTTTCAAGGGGCTTTTTCATCTTTTTAGTTAAAAAAGATGCTTTAACTATTTGTGTTTTAATATTATTTACCGAATATTGTTACCCGATACCACGAAAAGCGAATAACCTACAAGAGTCCCGCAAAACTGGGATAGTCCGAAGCCGCTTTATTTTTCTGATCACTCATAAAAATAAATAACGTTCGATTCATGACTGGCTTTTCTATTTCTTATTTGTACCATTCAATCCTTCATTCGGTTACGCCTTATATTATGTTTGTTTCACCATTCCCATTCCATTCCGGATCAACTCAATTATTCTTATATATTTGTTAACTCCTCATTCCTTTCCAACTATGCCTACACTTGCTATGAAATATCCGGAAATAAAAAATTATGTAAATGGACGCTTCGTCCCAACCAAAGCAAAACGTGTTCAGGATGTGATCTCTCCTATTGATGGATCCGTGCTCTCTACCGTACCACTGTCTTCTGCATCCGATCTGGACGAAGCGGTGACGGCAGCAAAAAAAGCATTTGAATCATGGTCCAAAACTCCCATCAAAGAACGTGTTCAGATATTTTACCGGTATAAAACCCTTCTTGAAAAATACATGCCCGAACTTACCGAGCTGGTACATGAAGAAAATGGCAAAACTCTGGATGAAGCCCGCGCAGAAATTGAAAAAAGTATTGAACTGACCGAGTTTGCGTGCTCCCTTCCACAGCTTGTAGGAGGCGAAATACTGGAAGTAAGCAAAGGAGTAGAATGCCGTACGGATTATTATCCTGTTGGGGTAGTAGCCTGTATCGTACCTTTTAACTTCCCAAGTATGGTTCCAAACTGGACCATCCCCAATGCCATTGCATTAGGCAATACCATGATACTGAAACCATCCGAAGCAGTTCCCCTCAGTTCCATACGAATTGCGGAAATACTGAAAGAAGCAGGCTTACCGGATGGTGTACTGAATATTATAAATGGTGACAAAGAAATGGTAGAAGCCATTTGCGATCACCCTGGTATTGAAGCCGTATCATTTGTCGGATCCACCAAAGTGGCAAAGATTGTTTATGCAAGGGCCAGCGCTGCTTACAAAAGAGTACTTGCTCTCGGTGGCGCTAAAAATCACCTCATTGTTCTTCCGGATGCAAGCCCGGACATGACTGCCAGTAATGTTGCCGCCTCCATGTCGGGTTGTGCTGGACAACGTTGTATGGCAGCCTCTGCCATGGTAGCTGTAGGAGCTGTAGATCATATCATTGAAAAAATCTGTATGGAAGCCCGTAAAGTAGTACCCGGTATTAACCTGGGACCCGTTATTTCAAAAGCTGCTAAAGATCGGATTGAGCAATATATTACCGAAGCAGAACAACAGGGTGCAAAAATTCTTGTTGACGGAAGAAATTGTGTAGTTAAAGGAAAAGAAAATGGCTTCTATGTAGGGCCTACTGTTATAGACCGAGTTACTCCTTCTATGCGTGTAGCGAAAGAAGAAATCTTTGGTCCTGTAATCTCCATTATAAGAGCTAAAGATGCCGATGAAGCATTGGCCATAGAAAATGCAAACCCTTATGGAAATGCTGCAGCTGTATTTACACAGAGCGGAGGAATGGCACGTTACATTATTGACAGAGCCAGTGCCGGAATGATAGGCGTCAATATCGGTGTACCTGTTCCACGCGAGCCATTTTCATTTGGAGGTTGGAACGATTCCAAATTCGGAGCCGGCGACCTTACCGGAAAAAGTTCCATTGCTTTCTGGACCAAACTAAAAAAGACAACCACCAAGTGGAATGCCGAGGCTAAAACCAATTGGATGAGTTAATTGAAATTTAAGATTTATGAATTATGATTTAAGATTTGAAAAACAAATCCAAATCATAAATCTTAAATCGCAAATCTTAAATCAGCATATATGAGCGCTACAAAAACGATTACCCTTGCAGAGGAAATCCTTAAGGATAACCTCGAGCACACTATCTTTTCCTGGTCTAAACAAAGTGGTTTAAGTCCGCTTAATATTGAGAAAGGAAAAGGAGTATATATCTACGACCGAAGCGGGAAACGTTATATCGATTTCTCGTCCCAGCTCATGAATGTAAACATAGGTCATGGTCACCCTAAGGTGGCAGAGGCTGTAGCGGAACAGATGAAACAGATCAGCTACGTACATCCGGGAATGATTACAGAAGCAAGGGGCAAACTGGGTAAAAAATTATCGGAAATAACTCCTGGCACCCTCAACCGTACTTTTTTCACCAACGGTGGAACTGAAGCAGTAGAACATGCCATCAAACTGGCACGACTATATACTGGCCGGCATAAAATAATTACTCTTTACCAGAGTTATCATGGTGCTACATATGGTGCTTTATCGGCAGGAGGTGATCCACGTGGTCTTCCGCATGATAGCCAGGGTGTCCCCAATATCATCCATGTAGAAAACCCTTATTTCTACCGCTGCCCATGGAACAGCGAAACACCAGAAGCCTGTGCTGAAAACGGGGCCGCACACCTGGAACGTATTATCAAGTACGAAGGCCCGTCTTATATCGCCGCCATCCTGATGGAAGGTGAAAGCGGTTCTTCCGGATGTATTAAATATCCTCCGGGCTACTGGAAAAAAGTTAAAGCTATTGCAGATAAATATGGAATCCTGACCATCTGTGATGAAGTAATGAGTGGATTCGGCCGTACCGGAAAATGGTTTGGTATTGATCATCACGGAGTAGTACCCGATATGATGTGTATGGCAAAAGGTATCACCAGTGGTTATATTCCATTGGGTGGACTAATCGTTCGCGAAGAAATTGTGAAAGGTTTTGACAACAAACCGCTTCCAATCGGACTTACCTACTCGGCTCATGCAGTAGCCTGTGCAGCTGCCAATGCTGTATTGGATATTTACGAAGAAGAGAAACTGGTTCAGAATGCTGCCAAAATGGGAGCCTATATGGAACGTAAGGTGGAGGAACTCCGCAAAAAACATCCCTCTATCGGCGATTTCCGTAATACAGGATTGCTCGGATGTATCGAACTGGTTAAAAACCGTAAAACAAAAGAGCCGATGGCTCCCTGGAATGCGGCTCCGAATGAAATGGAAATCATGAATAAAGTGGCGGCAAAAATTACAGAACTGGGTATGTTCACCTTTGTAAGATGGAACTGGATTTTTACGGCTCCGCCGCTTTGTATTACCGAATCGGAAATTGATGAAGGACTTGATATTATCTCAAAAGCTATCTCTATTGCAGATGAATATTGTCATTAAGAAGTATGAATAACACAAGTCCTTCTATACCACTGGCAAAACAGAATGAGGCATCGCTTTATAGCGAAGACCTTGCTCCTATTGCTCTGGAAGCTCGTACCTGGGGCACGTGGAACTATGCTGCTTTATGGATCAGCATGAGCTTGTGTATTCCTACCTATATGCTGGCCAGCTCACTCATTGAAAAAGGAATGAACTGGTGGCAAGCTATTCTCACCATTTTTCTGGGTAATACTGTTGTACTAATTCCCATGATTCTGAACGGACATGCAGGAGCCAAATACGGAATCCCTTTTCCAGTACTTGCCCGTTCCAGTTTTGGAGTAAGAGGTGCTAACATCCCCGCCATGTTAAGAGCCATTGTTGCTTGCGGATGGTTCGGCATTCAAACCTGGATAGGAGGTTATGCCCTCTTTCTGATGCTTCGTTTATGGATACCTTCTCTTGGTACGCTTCCCCGTATATTGCCCAATAGTCTGGGACTGGAAACCGGCCCTGCCCTGACGTTTTTTTTTTTCTGGGCAATAAATATGTTTGTCGTATACCTGGGAGTAGAAAGCATAAAAAAATTACTTGTTTTCAAAGCCTTCTTTCTTCCCATTGCTGCACTCGCCCTGCTCTTCTGGGCTATCATGGCCGGTAAAGGACTTGGACCTATTCTTTCACAGCCCTCTAAATTTAAAACCGAAGGTGAATTCTGGAAATTCTTTTTCCCGGCCCTTACCGGTATGGTTGGATTCTGGGCTACACTCTCGCTGAATATTCCCGACTTCACGCGGTATGCAAAAAGTCAGAAAGCACAGATACGTGGTCAGGCCTATGCCCTACCGGCTTCTATGACACTGTTCTCTTTTATAGGCGTCGTAGTTACTTCCGCAACAGTTATTATCTACGGTCATACTATCTGGGATCCGCTGGAGCTGGCCGGAAAATTTGAAAACAAAATGCTTGTCAGTATTGCCATGATTGCTGTAGCCATCTCCACTCTGGCTACCAATATTGCCGCCAATATTATAAGTCCGGCCAACGATTTTGCCAACCTAGCTCCTTCCCGTATCAATTTCCGTATGGGAGGTTATATGACCGGTATCATCGGCATACTCATTATGCCATGGAAACTCATTGCCGATGCCAACGGATATATCTTTACCTGGCTTATAGCATACTCCAGCCTGTTGGGCCCAATAGGTGGGATCATGATCATCGACTATTTCACGCTTCGCAAAAAAAAACTCGATGTAAGTGATCTTTACCGTTCCAAAGGTCACTATACTTTCTTGAATGGATTTAACTCCATAGCCATCGTTGCTTTGATACTAGGTATTCTACCCAATGTACCCGGCTTTCTGATCACAATCAAGGTATTAAACCCAATATATATATGGGACTGGCTTTCCGACTTATATCATTATGCATGGTTTGTAGGATTCTTTGTATCCGGAACCGTATACCTGCTGCTGATGAAACAAAAAAAAGTAACTCTTTAAAAAGAAATTCATGGATCCATTTATGAAAGCCGCCATTGAAGAGGCACATACAGGAAGAAAAGAAAAAGGAATACCCATCGGATCTGTTCTTGTTAAGGATGGAAAAATAGTGGGTCGCGGACATAATAAACGTGTGCAGGACAATGACCCGGTAACCCATGCTGAAATAGATTGCCTGCGCAATGCCGGGAGAGTTGGAAATTACAAAGGCACCATCTTATATTCTACCCTTATGCCTTGTTATCTCTGTGCAGGAGCTATCGTTCAATTCGGCATAAAAAAGGTGTATGCAGGAGAAGCTGATACCTTTTCGGGAGCTAAAGAATTTATGCAAAGCCACGGTGTGGAAGTTATTAATCTGAATCTGGAAGAATGCAAACAAATGATGCAGGAATTCATTAATGAGAATCCTAAACTTTGGAATGAAGATATAGGAGTTGAATAAAAATTTAAGATTTATGATTTAAGAATTATGATTTAGGGCTCCGTTTATAAAATCATAAATCACAATTCTTAAATCATAAATTACAAATGTACTAACACTACTATTTATACTTAACCATGTCACTACTTATTAAAAACGGCCGCATCGTCACCGCCTCTGATGATTATACTGCTGATATCTTTATAGAAGGCGAAAAGATTCATACTATTGGAAAGGGGCTCACAATGAAAGCCGACCGGGTTATTGATGCCTCCGGCCTGCTGGTTATTCCCGGTGGAATTGACCCTCATGTACACCTTGACATGCCTTTTATGGGTACCTATTCCAGCGACAACTACGAAACAGGAACAGCAGCAGCCCTTCATGGAGGCACCACCATGGTTATTGACTTTATCCTGCAAACACAAGGTAAATCACTTCATGATGCTTTAAAAGAATGGAAAGGGCGCTCCGACGGAAATGCCGTGGGCGACTATTCCTTTCATATGGCTGTTACCGATTTCAACGATCATACCCAATCGGAAATAAAAGACCTCATTGAAAAAGAAGGCATCACTTCTTTCAAAACCTTTATGGCTTACAAAGGCGCCCTGATGATAGACGACCGGATGATGGTAGGATTGATGAACGAAGTAAAAAAACAAGGAGGTATGGTTACCACCCATGCCACCAATGGAGATATGATTGATTATCTGGTGGCACGCCATAAAGCAGAAGGAAAGCTGAGCCCCTTATATCATTACCTCAGCCAACCCGAAATAACAGAATCGGAAGCCAGCGGACGATTCTCTGATATGGCTTTTCAGACAGGAGTGCCTGCTTATATCGTTCATATGACCTGCGAAGGTGCTCACAACCATGTACGTGATGCTGCCCGCAGAAACCAGAAAGTATATGCCGAAACCTGTATTCAATACCTGGTATTGGACGCTTCTTTATACGACAAAGGATTTGAATCGGCCAAATGGGTCATGAGCCCGCCTCTTAGGGAAAAGAAAGATCAGGCCAGCTTATGGGCTGGTATCAATCAGGGTACCATACAGGTAGTGGCTACCGATCATTGCCCGTTTAAATGGGAACAGAAAAAGCTGGGAGAAAAAGATTTTTCTAAAATACCGAATGGTCACCCTGCTATCGAACATCGCATGGAATTGCTTTTTTCAGAAGGCGTAAAAAAAGGTAAAATAAGTCTCAATAAGTTTGTGGAAGTAAGCTCAACCAACAGCGCTAAAATATTCGGTATGTATCCCCAAAAAGGATGTATTGCTCCTGGATCTGATGCCGATATTGTACTTTTTAACCCGGAAGAAAAACATACCGTATCTGCAAAAACACATCATATGAATTGCGACTATTCAGGATACGAAGGATGGGAGCTCACCGGCAAATGCAAAACCGTTATCCTTCGTGGCAAAGTAGCCGTGGAGAATGAAAAACTGATGCTCAAAAAAGGTGATGGACAGTTTATTAAAAGGGGGAAATCGAAAGGCTTTATTTAAAAAAGGAGGCAGGCGCAGCGGCAGGAGACAGAAAAATAGTCCTGATTGTCATTCTGAACTACTTTGACAGATAGTGTGAGAGGTGTAGCGAAGAATCTAGCTTAGTAAATCATAATTCTTAAATCATAAATCATAATTTTTTTCTATGTCAAGAATCATTCGTTCAGGTCTCATCCAGATGAGCCTGCCAAAAACAGAAGGTCAGGGAACCATTAAAGAAATAGTGGATGCCATGGTAGCCAAACACATTCCTTATATCGAGGAAGCCGGAAAAAAAGGAGTGCAGATCCTTTGTCTTCAGGAGATATTCAATACTCCTTATTTCTGTCCGGGCCAGGATGCCAAATGGTATGCTTCGGCAGAAACAGTGCCAGGCCCTACTACCGAGCTGATGGCAACATATGCCAAAAAATACAATATGGTGATCATTGTTCCTATCTATGAAAAAGAACAAGCCGGCGTATTATACAATACAGCAGCTGTGATTGATGCCGATGGAACTTATCTGGGTAAATACAGAAAAAACCATATTCCTCACACATCGGGTTTCTGGGAAAAATTCTTTTTCAAACCAGGTAACCTCGGATATCCGGTGTTTCAGACTAAGTATGCCAAAGTAGGTGTTTATATCTGCTACGACAGGCATTTCCCCGACGGAGCTCGTTGTCTGGGACTTAATGGAGCCGAAATCGTTTACAACCCATCGGCAACCGTAGCCGGTTTGTCCCAGTATTTATGGAAACTGGAACAACCTGCGCACGCCGCCGCCAATGGTTATTTTATGGGATGTATCAACCGCGTAGGTACCGAAGAACCCTGGAACCTGGGCAAATTTTATGGCACGTCTTATTTTGTAGATCCAAGAGGGCAGATCTTTGCCTGCGCTTCCGAAGATAAAGATGAGTTGCTGGTTGCTGACTTTGATCTGGACATGATTGAACAGGTAAGAAGCACCTGGCAGTTTTTCCGCGATCGTCGTCCTGAAACATATGGACCTATCACGGCACTTTAATCATTAAACAACACCTTATGTCAATTCAAAACAGCCGTCTGAGCAGTGAAGATCTGGAAAAGAATTTTTCCGATCTCCATCCTCCTTTTGATCATCCCGAAGGAGCCCTGCTCGAAGCCAACCGTTGTATCAATTGCTTTGATGCGCCCTGCACCAAATTATGCCCTACCAGCATACAGATACCTTTGTTTATCAAACAAATTGCTTCCGGCAATCTGAAAGGGTCTGCTCACACCATCTTCTCTTCCAATATCATGGGTGGTGGCTGTTCTAAAGTATGTCCGGTAGAAAAATTGTGTGAAGGGGCCTGCGTGTACAACCTTCTCGAAGAAACACCCATAGCCATTGCAAAATTGCAGCGCTATGCTACCGAAAAAGCCATCGATGAACAATGGAAACTTTTTAAACGTAAGCCTTCCAATGGCAAAAAGGTAGCAGTCATAGGTGCCGGCCCGGCCGGATTATCTTGTGCCCATAGTCTTTCATTGGAAGGAGTGGATGTTACGGTGTTTGAAAAAGAAGCCAAAGGCGGGGGACTGATGACGTACGGAGTTGCAGCCTATAAAGTAACACCCGAGTTTTGTGAAGCCGAAGTGAAATACATTACTTCTATCGGAGGAATAGAAATTAAGTATAACCAGGAGCTGGGAAAAACAATACACCTGGCTGAACTGCGAAAAAATTTCGATGCCGTTTTTCTTGGAATCGGAGTAGGAATAGCACGTGGCTTGCAAATTCCGGGAGAGGAGTTGCAAGGGGTGGAAGATGCTATCTCCTTTATATACAACCTTCGCACAAGTGATTATTCCAAAGTAGCTGTCGGAGATAAAGTAGCTGTAATAGGTATGGGCATGACAGCTATTGATGCTGCTACACAAAGCAAACGCCTCGGAGCAAAAGAGGTTACACTCCTATACCGCCGTACAGAACAGGAAAAACCCTGTACCGATGTGGAACTTGAACTGGCCCGCCTGGATGGATGTAATATCCTCTGGCTTTCGGCTCCCAAAGAAATAATAGGAGAAAACGGCAAAGCAAAAAAACTGGTCTGCTCAAAAATGAAGCTCGGCGCTCCCGATGCTTCCGGCCGCAAAGCACCTGTTGATACCGGCGAAACCTTTGAACTGGAAGTGGATATGGTTATCAAGGCAGCCGGACAAATTCCATTCGAGCATCTGGTAACTGAATCAGCTATCGAAAACAAAGAAGGGAAAATAAAAATCGATAAGTCCGGCAAGACGAATATACCCGGCGTATTTTCCGGCGGCGATGCAGTTAACGGAGGAAAAGAAGTAGTGGATGCCGTGCAGGCAGGAAAAGATGCGGCGAAAGGGATATTGGAGTACTTAAAAAAATAGGAGGCTGAACCACCCTATTGTGATTAAAAACATAATTCTAACATACCAACTAACAAAATGGCTGACTTACGTTCCGACTTTCTAGGCATCAAATCTCCCAATCCTTTTTGGCTGGCATCAGCGCCACCTACCGATAAAAAAGTTAATGTACTCCGGGCTTTTGAGGCCGGATGGGGTGGTGTAGTGTGGAAAACACTGGGGACACAGGTGAAAAATGTTTCTTCCCGTTATTCTGCCCTCACTTATAACGGGCAGAAAGCAATGGGATTTAATAATATAGAACTTATCTCCGACCGGCCTCTTGATATTAATCTGAAAGAGATTCGTGAAGTGCTGAAAGAGTTTCCCGACAGAGCCATGGTAATTTCTTTAATGGCCGACAACAACAAGGAAAGCTGGCATGAGATGGTAAAAAAAGCACAGGATACCGGTGCTCATGGACTGGAACTTAATTTCGGTTGTCCGCATGGAATGGTGGAACGAGGCATGGGAGCTTCCGTAGGTCAGGATCCGGAAATAGCCAAAATGGTAGTGGAATGGGTAATGGAAGTAGCACAAATTCCTGTTATCACCAAGCTTACACCCAATGTTCATTCTGTAGTACCTGCCGGAAGAGCTGTTACCGCGGCAGGCAGCAATGCACTGTCACTTATCAATACCATTCAATCGGTTACAGGTGTTGATCTTGATACTTTAGTCCCCAATCCTAATGTAGCCGGCAAATCAGTATTCGGCGGTTATTGCGGCCCTGCCGTGAAACCCATTGCATTAAAAATGCTTACCACCCTTGCTCAGGATGAAGTAACCCGTAAAGTACCTATCTCCGGCATAGGAGGTATCAGCACCTGGAAAGATGCTGCCGAATTTATTTTGTTGGGTGCCACCAATGTTCAGGTATGTACCGCTGCTATGGTACAAGGTTTTCGGATTATCACTGATTTATGCGAAGGTCTTAATAACTGGATGGATGAAAAAGGCTATAAAACCATTTCTGATTTCCAGGGATTGAGTGTACCTTCTCTTACCCGTTGGGAAGAGCTCGACATCAATTACCATATCATTGCCAATATCAATCAGGATAAGTGTATTCACTGCGGATTATGTTACATCACCTGTGAAGACACCTCCCACCAAAGCATTGATATCAAAAAAGGGATGCCCTATAATACCTATACCATCAAAGATGAAGAATGTGTAGGTTGCAACCTCTGTAAAATTGTTTGTCCTGTACAAGATTGCATTACCATGGAAGTTCACCGTAAAGCACCTGAATATCTCAACTGGACTGAGTTTCAGAAAAGAGGATTGCCGCTGAATGACCATTAAACAGGAGGCGGGAGGCAGGCGCAGGAGGCAGAACTAACTTTTTGCTGCCTCCTGCACCTGCTTCCTGCGCCTGCCTCCTGCCGCTTTTTATTTATTTAGAAGAGCCCCCTCCCAAACGTATTGCTACATCCAGAATGAGCTCATTGGGTGATTGGAAGGTGGTATTGCTTGCTCCGTTTGACATATTACTGAGTCCCTGATAAGCAAGTCCCACATTCAATAACCCAAGTTGTACATTGGCCCCTACCCGATAGCCTAAACCGGATTGCTGCAGATGCAAACCCGGATCTGCATTTTCGGATACCATAAACATCCAGTTATATACCGGACCGGCCTCTATTCCAATAAAATGAAAAACAGGGATCCCGATCATTACGGGCACTTCCAGTTTCCCATCTTTGAAATCGGCATTTTTGGTGGTTCCGTCTTCGTAGTTAATGTTCAGTTGTCCTGACTGATACCCTGCCAGCACCATGGGTTTGATATACAGAGGGCCCAGCCCGAACTTTCCATATACACCTCCTTCAAAACCTGCTATGCCTTGTCCTTTAGCAGCCGACATAGCCGTGTTTTTAAAATCACTGAGTTTAACAGAGGTGGTAGATGCGCCAATAAGTATACCGGCGCTTCCGTTCTGTGCATTTATTTTTCCTACCAACATCAAACCGGTAAGGAAAAGGATACCAATGATTTTTGTTTTCATGATATGGAGTTTTATTTTCGGTTAAACAATTAATAAAAACAATCAACCTTATTCATACCAAAAGCATACCACACGCAATAAATAATTATCACGCTGATTGACAGTTCTTTTTGATGATGTGCAGGTGAAAACACTTTCCAGAAACGGGAAAGTATTCTATAAAATAAAAAAATTAGGGAGTTGGGAGATGCCCCTGCAGCTCTTCTTCTGACTTCTGACTTCTGACTTCTTTCTTCTGACTTCTCTATTTAGCCGTCTGCGAATACAAACGCAACGAACCCAAGGCCGCTAATATGCTTCCAATAATAAGGATGGCACCTAATAGAAAGGGAGCTCCCGGAAAATAAAACGAACCACCTTTTCGGGTGAAGAAGGAAAAGAGATTAGTCATTAATAAAGGGCCCACTACCATGGTAAGGCTCGTGAGACCTGTTAAGGCGCCTTGCAGTTCGCCCTGCTCATTGGCTGGCACTTGTCCAGCCATAATTCCTTGCAGGGCCGGGCCGGCAATACCTCCCAGACAATAAGGAATCAGAAACACAAACATCATCCAGCCTTCGCTTGCAAAAGCAAAGAGTACAAGACCAACGGCATAAAAACAAAGTCCGAGTATAACCGATCGTTTCTGTCCCAGCTTAGGATTCACCACACGGATCAATCCTCCCTGTACTATCGCTACCATTAATCCTACAAATGCAAGCGAGTTGCCCACCATCATTTTGCTCCAATGAAATTTTTCCGGAGTAAAATAGTTCCAGGTGCTTTGTACAGCGTGTGATGCGAGATAGATTAGAACATAAGAAGCCACCAATCCGTAAATGACCGGATATTTTTTCAGGTGTTTTAAGGAACCTCCCGGAGTAGCTCTTTTCCAATCAAATTTGCGTCTGTTTTCGGGTTTCAGTGATTCAGGAAGAACAAAATATCCATACAACGTATTCAGTAAGGCCAAACCGGCAGAAGCATAAAATGGGATGCGTGATCCATATGTTCCCAGAAGTCCTCCCAGCCAGGGGCCAAGAATAAAACCAAGACCGAAGGCAACACCTACCATTCCAAAGTTCTGTGCCCTTTTTTCAGGGGTACTGATATCGGCAATATATGCAGTAGCAGTTGTAATGCTGGCTCCTGAAATTCCTGCCATAATACGTCCCACAAAAAGCCAGCCTATAGTAGGGGCCACGGCAAGAACAAGATAATCAACACCCAGTCCCAACAGACTCAGCAAAAGAATAGGACGGCGTCCATAGCGATCGCTCAGATTACCCAGAATGGGCGAAAAAAAGAACTGCATAACAGCATAAGAAAACATCAGCCAGCCACCATAAGTTGCAGCCTGACTGAGATCTCCGCCTATCAGTTCCTGTATAAGGGCAGGCATAATAGGAATGATAATTCCCAGACCCGTAATATCAATTAAAAGGGTAATAAAAATAAAGCCCAGTGCCGCGCTACGTTTTTTTGACATCGTTTCCAGATATAGACGTAAAAATACAAGGAATTTAATGCCTTTGTTCAGGCAGGAAGGATTTTCTCAGGAAAACAGAGGGTGATTCAGGATTTTGCTTTACCACTTCCTGTAGATACAAGAAGCTCTCTTACATCCACATCCAGCACTTTAGCAATCCGGATAAGAACAGGTACACTTGGCTGAGCTTTGTTGTTGCAGTAATTTGTCGTTACCACATAACTTTTCCCGATAGCTTTTGCAAGCCATGTCTGGGAACGTCCCTGAAATTCTAAAATTTCTTTGATCCTGTTCATCTGTTTCTTAAGGGGTACAACTATTTTCAACAGGAGTAGATAATAGTTTCTAGCAGTAAATATAGCTCTTTTAAATGTAAAACCTATATATAAAACACATGAAAAACAATCCAGGCTTAATCCACCACAAACTGTATTGCATTATTGTATTTTAGTATATACAGTTATGTTATATTTATAAATAGTAAGGATCCAGGCGGATAGATTAAACACCTTTCAATAAAGGCTGCAACACCGTATTAAAGCGGGAAGCAGCAATGAGAAAAGAGTTCCGGTTAACATGAAGTTCGTTACACCAACCGCGATCCCGATTAATTTTATTGGCAATGGATCTCGGATCGATATAATGCAAATGTCCGTTAGAGAAACTGCAGGTAAGAGATTGAAGCATCATAATTAAATCAGAAATCCCTAAGGGCAAGAACCTCTACCGATATGTCTTTCTATTTGTTCACCATCATTTGATTTATGAAGTGATCAGACTCAGTATGGCCGGGTTATCAATAGCCCCATCTTTACTAATTACTGTTGTTTTAAAGTAATACCGGATACCGGGAGTCAAACCTTTGTGTATATATTTTACCCTCAACCCGGAATAAATAATTTCCCAGGTATCCGGTTTAGACGGATCAGTGCTGAGCTGATAGATATAAGCTGCTCTTTTCAATGCTTTATTATTCAGAATCACTTCCTCCCCTGTAATACCTTGTTTAACACTGAATATCTTAGGCGCTCTTACCGCAGTTTTCTTTACGGTCATCCCAGCACTCAGTATAATCGATTCGGCAAGATCAGGATCTGCATTGGCCACCGTTTCTACATAGGAGGCCAGTTGCTTCAATGAAACTTCAAGCACTTTAAGAACCGAATACATGGCACTGACTGCACCTTTTTGTCTGGTCTGAGCTACCGTATAAGCTGTCTGTACCTGGGCAACCTGGATTTGTATGGTAGACAAGGAAGGAACAGGATTTGGAAAATCTGCATTTCCATTCATCTGGTCTACATATAAGTTAGCATCCGCAATTATTTGAGGAACTGATTTTTTTGAAAGAAAAAGTGCTACACTCTTCTTATTCATTTTTGGTTTACTCATTGTTATATTTTAAAACTGTGAAGCCCCGTTTTTGTTGTGAATCATATTATTTATAAAACCTTATTTATAATACAATTGCTTTGCAAATAACGGCCAATATTTAGAGCTTATGCTGAAATAAAGGCCTTTTTTTGATTCAACTTATGCATCATATTATGTTTTGGGAAACCTATTCAAGGCCCCTTTATATCTCCTAATCAATTGATTGGGCCGATTTAATCCATTTTTCGAAAGAAATAAGCTCCAACTATTCATTTTGCCTGAGAAGGTCTCATTTCTTATATGAAACAGATGGATTCCCCGAAGGTGTTTTTAGTTTCTGCCGCAGTTATCATCGTTTCCTGAATAGAATAGATAATTTCCGGATAAGAAATTAAAACCAACAACAGAGAGGTTATTATTTATGACAGGGAAGTTATACTTATACAAAGCGTAGTTGGAAATTACCACAGGCTAATCCTGAATTCCAGCATGGAAATTCAAGAATCGCAAGGAGAAATGATGCTCTCTGAAATAGAAATTATAAAATCCGCGGGTGAATCTATAGTTACCGAAAAAGAAACTATGAAATCCGGTAGGGAATGTATAGTTACCGGAAAGGAAACTATACATTCCTTACCGGCATTTATCAATACCGGATAAGAATGTCTGTAAACCGACTGGTTTTCAACAGGAAAGATCTTTTTTCTTAACCGAGCCGGTCGAATGCAATAAAATCAGTGGATTCGATTGATCCTTTATACCCATTCTGACGCATCATCATCACAACCTGCCCTCGGTGAAAAGTGGCATGATTAAATACTTGCCAGAAAATAGAGCTGTTGACGGTGGTGAACGGGTCTCCTTTCAGATTTTTATAGGAGGTAGATTTGCTAAAATAGGAGTCCTCCTGGGACTGAAGAAACGCAAGATGTTTCTGATCCAGCACACTCAATACATCCATATCTGCACCTATTTTGGATGGAATACCGGTTAATGCCTGCTCCAGATTCATTTCCGTAAGCCGTGTATACCAGAGATATTCTGCATCGGCCATGTGAAGGATGGTTTTACGCAGGGAAGTGTGGCTTGATGAATTCTCTTTATCCAGAAATGCAGTCCCTTCACTCTTTACCAGTTTCAACATTATTGCATTGGCCCATTGGTTGTAATGGGCATATTTGATAAGCGTTTGTTTCATATCCATTAGGCTCATTCTATTTAATTAATTCATTAAAATTAGGCTGAAAGAAGGGAGAAAACAAGGGAGTACATATTATTTCAACCGGCTCTCTGACTATTTTTCTGCTTTCTTTGAGACTACCTTTCACGCCCAGGTATGTCCGCAGGTTCCCTGTTTGGAATCAGGGGCTGGAGCCAGCTGTCCACATACGGGACAATGATTATAATAAACGGTATCCTTATGTTTTTCAGCAATCTGCTCTGCAGTACTTGCCAGAAAAAGCTGATAGTTTTGTTCTGTATATTTTTTAAGATCCTCTGCATGAAGGTCATGCACAGCCAGCAGTTTGTTTACTACTTCCTGATTCTCTTCACTTCCTTTCATCACCACCCGGACATTAAAAACATCCATATATTTTTTGAGTACAGCGGAAGCTTCCTGACTCATCAGGGGAAAATAATTTTTTAGTACATAATCCGATTCGGCTGGGGTCATAGATCCTGTTTTGACAAAGATAGGGGTTGTAACCGGCACATCCAGAATCAGTACCGGAAGGTATGATGGAAAGAGAGCAGACTTATTCGGGGTAATTGAACATAATGGAATTTACTCCATAAATTCCAGTTCCTCTTGATTCAGAATCTTTACCTCCCGATGGCTTATCTCCAGGATATTACGTGCTTTCAGTTTGGCCAGCAAACGGGAAACCGTTTCTCTTCTGAATCCGGTCATTTTGGCAATTTCCTCTTTAGGAGCGTTAATGGTTCCACGGGAGTTTTTTAAGAGAAGCAGGACATGTGCCAGTCGTGCCAGAGATGAGCCTGAAATCATTAAGTTGGTATACTTCAGGTTTTGTTCCAGTCCCCGCTGTATATTCGAAAACATCGTTTTACAGATGGTTGTATTGGAAAAAACCAGTTGTTCTATACTGGACTGAGGTATGGTACAATAAGAAACATCGCTGAAAGAACTCGCCGTGACCAGGTATTTATTATTGGCAAACAGGGCTTCCAACCCAAGATAATCTCCCTCCTGCTTCATTCCGATAATCATTGGACGAAGGGAGGAGTTGCCATATTCCAACTTTACCTTTCCCGAGCGGATAATGTAAAAGTGAGAAGCGCTTTTACGCTCGGTATAGATCACATTTCCTTCGGAGACTTCCTCCATGGAAATATTTCCTTCCAACTCGGTCAGCTCCTTCTTACTCAGCATGGAAGCAAAGCATTTGACAAATATTTTACACGAAAAACATGAATCTGTATTACCCATCCTCATCAACAAATTATGGCGCTTATTAGTAGGTTTTAAAGTAATATAATTTATACGAAAAAATATGTGATTCTGGTCACGGAGCCTGAAAGTGAGCCGATTACCAGCACTATATTCCTTCGCTTCCTAAACGCGGATCCTCTTTATTTTTTCTCGCATTCAGAAAACACATTTCCGAAGGAAACCTTCCTATCCCTGTACTTCGGCACAGACTATCCCACAAAACAAAATTACCTTGTTATAATTCTGTATCCGATGACTTTCGTCATGTGCGAATATGAAATTTGTCAATATCAACGTGGAAAGGAACAAAAGCAACATTGCTCCTAATAACTTTCTAATAACATTGGTAACTTTGAATTAACATTTACTTTACCTACCTTAGGGCTTCACACAGCAGTGAATATCCTACAGGATTCTGTTTTTATAGACAGCAGAACGTCCTGAACCACTCGGCCCAAACAAACCACAATGAAGACAAACAAACATTCCGCAGGGGCTGCAGAACGCTTATTCCCTGCACACAAACATGAATTGGTTAAAAAAAGAAGAGTCCTTATTCCGGTGTTATTGTTTTTTGCCGCTCTCACCACACAGCTTCATGCTCAGCAAAACATTATGAAATACATAAAGGTGTATTTCACACAACCTGTTAACACCAGTTTATCAAGCGGAGTCAATGCCGTTTACCTGAACAATACGGTATTCGATACCCTGGCGGCGTATATCAACCGCGCAAAATATACCGTTGACCTGGCCCAGTATGAATACCATACCTATACCGGAGATCCGATTGCCACGGCCATTAATGCGGCCTATACCAGAGGTGTCAAAGTAAGATATATACAAGACAACAGCCAGGCATCAGGCAATACAGGAGTATCGTTACTGAACAGCGGAATCCATGTGCTGACAAGCCCTAGCGGTAGCAGTTACAATATCATGCACAATAAATTTGTGATTATTGATGAATATAGTCCCGATACCACCAAAGCCATTGTCTGGACCGGATCACCCGATTGGGATCAGGCTATGAGTCAGGGCGATTATAATAATGTGATCATATTCCAGTCCAAGGTAATGGCCCGTGCTTTTACCCATGAATTCAATATTATGTGGGGGGATACTACACATGGAGCAGCGGCTAATGCAACCACTTCCCTCTTCGGTCCTTTTAAACCCAACTCAGGCACTCATCTCTTTCATCTGGGAGGCTCTACCGTAGAGCTTTACTTCAGTCCTTCCGACAGCACCAACAACCACATTGTGGATGTAATCAACAGTGCCCAAACCGATTTATATTGCGGCATGTTTACCTTCACCGAAACAACAGATGCCACAGATATTGTAAACCGGAAAACAGCCGGTGTATATGCAGCGGCTATTCTTGACAATTACAGCAGCGGAACTTATACACCCTACACCACTACCCTACCCAATGGATTAGGCACTAATTTTACAGGCTATGTAAGCAGCAATACCCTTTATCACAACAAGTATGTGGTGGTTGACCCTTCTGCGCCTTGCAGGAATCCGGTGGTACTGACAGGATCGCATAACTGGACCTCTACCGCTGACAGCAAAAATGATGAAAACACGGTGATCGTTCATAACGATACCATTGCCAATATTTATATGCAGGCTTTTACTCAGGATTTTAAAAATATCAGCGGTCGTACGCTCACCCCTCCTGCCAACCCCTGTCCTACCGTTACCGGCATTCAAAACCTAGAAAAACAGGGACCAATTACCGTATATCCTAACCCATTCTCTGATGTATTGAATGTTCAATTCAACAATTACCTTCCCGGAGAGCATGTGCTTTTATACGATGCCCTTGGCAAACTGGTCATCGATCAATTAGTACAGGATAATCCATTGCTTACACTAAATACTTCTTCTTTAAGCAAAGGATTGTATATTCTTTCTTATTCGGATGGAACAAAAACCTATTACAAAAAAGTGATACGTTAAGAAAATAAAACAGGATATCATAATAAAGAAAGGAGCTCGATGGCTCCTTTCTTTATTATGATCATTTTGCATCCCTAATGCTTTTCAAATATGACTTACCGGGGGATGTTTTCGTAAATACAAATCACAACTAAATACGCCTGATCCATATACCAGATAGCCCAGGGAGAGTAATAAACAAAGAACAGCCCATAACTCCGTTGTAAACGGAAGATGAGCCGTTATTCTGGGGCCATAGATTACAGCTCCTATCATAATCGGAAGAAGACAAAGGATAGCCGTCCGGGTTATCAACCCGACCATAATCAGGATTCCTGCCGCAAACTGGACAATGACGACATAAACAATCAGAAAAATTTCAAGAAAAGTCAATCGCCCCATAATAAGAGGCAGTGTTTCCGGTTTCTCCCCAAACTGATATGCTTTCCAGATGATAAAAATTCCAAACAGAATACGAAGTACATCAATCAAATAGTTTTTTTTCTGTTCAGTCCAGTTATCCACCTTATCCCATTTGCTTAATTCTGTTTCCATAGGTATTAATTGTTTATTATTGGTTTAAGCCATTAATGGGAAGCGGAAAAATCATATCATCCAGTATACCCACTCCCGATTTCTTTACATGCATGGCATATCTATTAAGACTTTCTTGTAGTATCCTGGCCAGACTTTTATCCAGTTTATTGATAATACGACCCACATTTGCAATTTCTTTTTGCAATGCTTCGCGTTGAGTCGGGTCAAACGGAGAGAACTGTTTTTCCAATGCTTCAAAATTCTCTTTGAAGCGTTTTTCAACTTCTTTATAATAATACAGGAGCTGGATACGGGCTGTGAATGTTTTCAGGTGGGCCAGTTTCAATGCTTCCTCTTTTTGTGTTTGATTGATTTTATTATCACTGCTTGCAGCAAGAACCGAAACAAGTACTGGAGCTTTGTATAAAAATATCAGTTCTTCAGGGCTCAGTTTCCTGAATTCGGACATCAACTCCTCTTCATTTTTGTATTCCTTTTGTGCATTACTCATGCTACAAAGTTAGATACGGAAGCTCCTGATTTTATTGACAAATGTCATTATTGACCTTTTAGTCGAATAAAAAAAATCACCCTTGTCACACTTTTCGTTTGCTGTTTCTGCGTTTCTGCTTTTTCTCCTTTGCCTGAAGCAGCATTCTGATTCCCCTTTTACGAAGATGGATGGTGCGTCCGGGATTAAAATTCTGTCTCCGCGCGTCCTCATAAGCATTCAGAATACTTTTAGGGGTTATGAATCCGATGATCTTACCCGGCTCTGTACGGCTATAAACATCCACTTGTTCCAGATTACTTTCTGACAGATGACGAATTGCATCCTTCAGACTGCTGTCTTCATAAATCACCTGTATACTCGATCTATTAACGGCAGAAATTATTTCCGATCTTTCCTCCATCGGTAGTATTGCTTCCATTACATTCAATCTGTCAAAGTGATCCGGAGAATAGGTGCCGGGAACTGTTATTCCTCTTCGGGCTATCTTTTCCGTCATGATCGTATTTTTCATCAGCAGGAAGGAAGCTACATAAGCTGCTGTACAGCTGGCCAGCAGCGGAAGAAGAACTAGCGGTTGTAACGTGGTTTCAAAAGCAAAGACAATGGAGGTAAGCAGAGCTCTGGAAGCACCTGTAAACATAGACGCCATGCCTATCAGTGCCGCTGTCTCGATACTGATATGCAGGGATGGAAAAAACTGATTGGCAAAAACACCCACAATGGCTCCTGCCGAACTGCCAATAGTGAGTAAAGGAGCCAGCGTACCGCCGGAAGTTCCACTACCCAGAGCAATAGCCCAGGAAGCAAATTTAAGACTGCACAATACGATCAGCATTTTAATCGTCATCCCTCCTTCCAGCACTTCCTGAATATTATTATAGCCTACACCCAGTGTATTAGGTGCTATCCAACCGATAAGACCTACCCCTAGTCCTCCCAATGCCGGCCACCACATCCAGTGTAATGGTAGTTTTTCAAACAAGTCTTCCGTTGCATATACTATCTTGGATGCAATAACACCCAATGTCCCGATCAGAATACCGATAACGGTATAAATGAGCAAATGAAATCCTCCGGTGGCAGCAAGCATAGGAATAGGAAACATGGGAGTGGTACCATTAAACGCTATATGTAAAGAAGCTCCGGTGGCACAGGCTACAGCAACGGGAATAATGGAACGGGGAGAGAATTCAAAAAGCAAGAGCTCTATAGCCAAAAGAACAGCAGAAACAGGGGTTCCGAAAATTGCGGCCATTCCGGCGGTAGCTCCTGCAGTGAGCAGTATCTTTCGTTCTTCGGGTGTAGTCTTCAGCAATTGACCGAACAAGGAACCTAAGGCTCCACCGGTGGCAATAATAGGTCCTTCAGCGCCAAAGGGCCCTCCGGTTCCGATGGCAATAGCTGCCGATAGGGGTTTCAAAAAAGTAATCTTAGGTGGTATCCGGCTTTCGTTTTCAAGCACCTGTTCCATCGCTTCCGGAATTCCATGTCCACGGATTGCTACCGATCCGTAACGTGCCATTAGTCCTACAATGATCCCTCCCAATACCGGAATAAGGATGACCCATGCTCCGAGGTGATTATTGGCTGGGGAAGAAAAACCAACCGAAAACGTTCCGTAAAAAAAGAAATTGGTAAAAAAGCCAATGAGCATCACCAATCCTTTTGAAACAAAACCCATTACCAAGGCAATAAGTACCGACAACCAGCAGAGATAAAGAACGCGTTTATCAATCAGCCCTTTGGTTTTACCAACCTGTTCGGCCTCCAGCAAGGGCCCCATAGAAGGAGAAATGGGGATGGAATTGGATGCAGACGATGAACTTGGATTCTTCTTCATGGCAATACCCGGAGGGCATTCATTTTTCGCTGCAAAGGTCGGGAGGCTGGTCTTGCCAAATATTGACATTTGTCACTTTCCTGAAAAAGGTAGCCTGCATTTATACGTTTCAAAAATGAATCGTCTCCTGACACTTTTGTACCTACCTTTGTGATATGGATTTTGCTCTGGATAAGTACTATTATAAAAGCCCCGACTTATTCAAACACTTGCCCCCTTCTGAAGCCACGCTTATAAGCAGAAATACGGTTCAAAAAAGCATTCGAAAAAATAAATTATTTTTCAAACAAGGTTCTCATCCCGCCGGGGTTTATTTGCTTACAACGGGGAAAGTAAAAATGTATCAGGCAAATGCAGATGGGAAAGAAACGGTAATCTATTTTTACAGTGCCGGTGATATTATGGGTTACAGACCTATTATCTGTAATGAATGTCATCCGCTATCTGCTGCAGCCCTTGAAGATTGTATTTATTCTTTTATCCCACGTGAAGCCTTTCTTACTATTCTTGCCTCTTCTCCTTCATTATCTAATCTTTTGCTCGAAAATCTCGGACACGAATTCAGTGTATGGGTGAATAATATGTCACTCTTTTCCAGCCAGAGTGTTAAGGAGCGGACCGCCATGGCGCTTATTAAATTGCATGAAATATATAAACCGGAAGGTGGGGGTCAAAGCATTATCCGTCTCAGCAGAAGTGATTTCGCCGCTTATGTTGGCACTGCCAAAGAAACACTGGTTCGTTTGCTGGGCGATTTGAAAAGAAAAAAAGTCATCTCCATACAAGGAAAGAGTATCCGGATTCTGAATATGAATACCCTGCTTGAAATGATCAGTTAAAACTGCTCCTCCGCTATTTCACCACCACCTTTTGTGTATATTCCTTTTCTCCGTTTTTCAGGCTAAGAAGATATATTCCTTTTGCATACGTTGTAACGTCAATAGTATAACTGATGGTCGGTTGTATGTTGGTTTGAGTATAAACAGTACGGCCTTCGGCATCTGTCATAGAAAGCACAAAATTATTACTGTTGGTGGGCTGCATATATACAAATACATAATCGCTGCTGGGGTTAGGATAAATCAACAGATCCAGTTTTGCCGTCTTTTCCTCAATACCGGCACCAGTGGTATAGGTAGTTACTGTTTCGGTAATCGTATTATGCCCTCCAGAAGGGCCTGTATTACCGGCAGGAACAGTTCCATAATAAGTGTTACCAATAACAAAAGGATACACCGGGGTCTGATTCTGATCAATGGTTACAAAATAGGCATAGGTGCCCGAAGGATATTCCGGTGTAATACAAAAACGTCCGTTGTGTGCATCCAGATCACCGGACCCTGCGGTGTATATATAATCCTCGCAAAAACAACCCGCCGGATACGTAGTGCTTACCGCCGGTCCATTGGTACGGGTGGTAGCCGTGGACAATACGTAACTACTGATCATCCGTTTAATAGGTCCAGTCCCATTGGTATTCGTATAGGCGTAGGCTCCGTAAACAGGAAAGCCATCGAAAGCATAACCGATGACAGGAGAATGATTTGCGCTATCCAGATCGTTATATAAACAAAGCGGATTAACATGATGATGATACTCTCCATTAGGGGCCGGGTGGCCAAGGCAGTTATCAAAGCTTACTCCTTCATAATAATATGCATTCCGGTTCCATACTCCGAGATTATTATAACTCATCCCATCTTCGGCATTGAAAATGGAAACACCATTTGACCATACACCGGTATGCCCCAAGGGAGTACTTATTGGTGTTGATGTATTTTGAACAGGGGTTCGGGTAATTTTGTACACGAAGTTCTGATTGCTCGGTACATTCGGATTGCTTACCCATGGGCCGATGCTATATCCCGGAATACAAGTACAGCTTACATAAACATTATTAGCCGAATATTGAACCTGCTGTACGTTGGACAAAATGCCTCCGTATCCGGTAGCAGTGGTGTTCTGGATCCAGGTGGTTACATCAGGACTGACTTGAGCGTTCATGCCTGCAGCAAGAACGGAACAAACAATTGCGAAACACATTCTTCCGATCATATCTCTTTTTTTGTTGAATAGGGTAATGCTATCTTTCAGACATTCAAGTTTACCTATTATTTTTCAATTACATAATCCCGAAAGCGAAGATCAAATAAAAAATCCTTGTCCGTCAGTGTCTGTAAAAACAGGATAAGATCCTTTTTATCATCATCTGTCAGGGAAAGGCCGTGTCTCAATTGTTTAGCCAGTGTCCTGCTTTGCATAATACCTGAAGTATAATGATCCAGCACCTGGCCCAGAGAATGAAACCGGCCATCGTGCATATACGGATAAGATACAGAGATGTTACGAAGTGTAGGCACCCTGAACTTTAATGAATCGTCCGGGTTGCCAGTAATTTTCATACGTCCTATGTCCTTTAATTCCTTGTCTGCCGGGAGACCGTTATTTTCAAATGTATTACTCATAAACAAGGGTTCTTTGTGACATCCGTCACAATGAGCCCGAAACAAACGGAGTCCGCGTTCTTCTTCCGGTGTGAATGCAGACCCGGGTTCATGTCTTATATGCTTATCGTATTTGGAATTATATGACTCCAGTGCGACTGCAAACTGTGCCAAGGCCTTTAATACACGTTGTCCCGTGATGAGGCTATCACCGAAAGCAAGTAAGAAACGTTTGCGGTATGCTGCCGAACGGTTTAGCTTAAAAACAACATGCTCCAGTGTTTCATCCATCTCTGTTTGGCTTGTGATGGGATTCAACGGTTGCACCTCCAGGTTGTTGACACCTCCATCCCACATAAATGAGTTGTTCCAGGCCAGGTTAATAAGCGCCATTGAATTACGAGTGCCTTTCAATCCGTTAATTCCATGGCTCAGTGCATGATCTACATGCGTAAATCCGGTAAACTGAAGATGGCAACTTGAACAGGATACCGAACTGTCTTTAGAAAGCAGGGGGTCAAAGAACAGCTTTCTCCCCAACTTAAAACCTGCTTGAGTTAATGCGTTTTTTGAGAAATCATAGATAGGCTTGGGCCATTTGGGCGGGACTTCAAACAAGGGCCTTTCGTCCTCAACGATTCCTGCCCCGGCACATATAAGCACCAGAAGTAATGCAAGGATTCCATATTTCTTTTTTATTCCCACCCAGCCCCTTCCTGTATGCTGAACATATCCGAATAATTATCCGCAATCCTGCAGGCTTGCTTTCCGGGAATAGTGACACTATTTATTTCATGAAGCCGGACCACAGAAGGTGATATAAACCACTCCGCGGCATCTGCTTTTATCTGAATAATTCGTTCCTTCCCTCCTTCTATTTTTAATGAAGGAATTGCCAGGGATATTTTTCTTGCTGTTTGATAAGGAGGTAAATATCCTCCGATATGAAATTCAAACGCATGGTGGAGCGCCGGACAGGCAGGTGAATGTCCTTCCAGTTTGGCCATGATATAACCTGTATTCCACGCCCAGTACATAGCCTTTGCCGGATCCAGATCACCACTCATAGCCCCGGAAACATTAGCCAGGCTATCTACCCCCAGGAGGAAGTTAAGTGCTGAATAAGTGCCTTCCGGAATATCCTTGAACGTAATGGTAAGACTACCGGGTACAACGGCATCAACTAAATGATAACTGTTGTTTTCAGCCACATCACTATTGGCATTTTTCAGCTTTAATCCGCTTATGTAAAAACGGAATAAATCTATAAAAACGGTATCACCCGAACCTGATACATAAGGTCTATTGGAGAGGATAAGGGGATATTTACCAAATACCGGATCAATAATAATTTTAAGAGAGCCTGGCTCCGGTGATGGATGTATGCTACCTGCAAATCCCAAACAAAGCAAAGGCATGAAAAGGAGATAATAAAACATTTGTTTCATAGTGCTGCTGATCAGGCTTTGGGGAGTTGTATCAAACTACTGATACAGGCATAAAGATATTCATTACTTCATCAATCGAAAAGGTTTACCACAGACATCGGTAAGACGAGGGGCAAACATATTTTTTGAAACATGATCGGTAGCAATATGCTGTATATGGTATTTCAGGGCCAGTTCATAATCAGCAGATGACTCCATACTGCCGGCAGTTTTTAATCTGGGTTTTGCATACATACGTGCAACCAACCCATGACTGGAAACAAACCGGGCTACACCAGCCCGTGATGTACTGAAATTAAAAAATACGGCATTATTCCACCCACCACTCAACACTTCCATACTGTCAATATTCTGTGGCGCTACAAAGCAGGTTGGTTGACTGCTTTTTAGATATGCCGAACAAGCCGGGTTATTGCCGGTAAGCACGATCACAAATTTGCCTTTCATACTATCTAAAACCGGCCATCCGCTTGCTGCAGCTTGTTGCAAACTTCCGGTTGTGTGCAAGAACATGGCGGGAGTGAAAATATTTCGGAAGCTTAAACACCTGTTTATATTCGAATCCAGATCCATAGGACTATGTCCATTCTTATTCCAGCCCCCTACCAATTGAAGCCAGATAGTGATAACCTCGTGTTCAGGATGACGATCGTGCCATGCTTTTACCTTGTTCAGACATTCGGTTAAGGAAGATCCGTAATCACCTCCCGATAACAGGTCTGTAATATGATACACCCCCCACTCCCCTGCCGGATAGCTTTTATGAAAGAGCCGTGTATGTTTTGCATGTATATCAAATTCAAAAGAGCGGATACCACTGTCGGCCTGTATTTCAATATCCGGCTTTATCCTGTTTTTATCGTATGAATTATGAGAAGACAATTGTTGCACCTCATTATAACGTATACCGGATGGCTTACACAACTGAGCGAAAGCAGAAGCAGAAAACCCTAAAAGGAGCATGGTGAAAAAAAATTGCAGGCATATTCTGTTCATCTAACACATATCAATAATTGAGCAGGGAACGGAAGGTACGTTAAAATCAGAATGCTTTTGGTATTTACAATAAACGGAATGCAAATTTTAGTTTAAAAGAGACGTCATTCCTGACCTTAAACGCTTATTTTTGCGTCCATCAATTCAAAAATAATGGGGCAGACAAATCATGTATGGAGCTTTTCCACAATCGGGGGAGTTCGAAGGGTGAATTTAGAATCCGGGGCCGATCTGGTTAATCTATCGAGCCTTGATCCAAAGCTCTGGACTGCGTTGAGTTGCCCTGTTACCGGTCTGGAAATAGATCAAAAAACATTGGAGCTTATTGATGCCGACAAAGACGGTCAGATAAGAGTGCCGGAAATTATAGGAGCCGTAAACTGGGTGACCTCTGTTTTAAAAAACCCCGACGTTATACTCAAACAGGAAGCCCTGTTTTCTTTATCTTCTATTAATGAGGAAACGGAAGAAGGAAGAACTCTGCTCGCATCAGCCAAAATCATTCTTAAAACATTAGGAAAGGAAGATGCAACGGCCATTACAGTAGAAGAAACATCAGACACAGAAAAAATATTTTTTGCTTCGCGTTTTAACGGAGATGGTGTCATTACAGAATCAACAGCAGAAAATCCGGAGCTCCGTAAACTGCTTACCGAAGTAATACAATGCATGGGGTCTATTCCCGACCGAAGCAATCAGCCCGGAATAACGGCCGAACTCCTACAAGCCTTTATTGAAAATTGCGAACAATTTGATGCATGGTATAAACTAGCCGAAGCAGATGCTTCAACTATTTTTCCTTTTGGATCTGATACAGAAACTGCTTATCAAAACTATACAGCCCTCAAATCCAAAGCCGACGACTTTTTTATCCGGTGCAGGCTTTCTGCTTTTGATCCACAAAGTACGGCCATGCTCAATCTGCAGATCAGCAGGGTGGAAAGCATTACTGCTAAAGACCTTTCCCTGTGTATGGATGAAATTGCCGCCTATCCGCTTGCAAAAGTTGATGCCGGCAATCCATTACCTCTTATATCTGGTATCAATCCGGCATGGGAAAAACCGGTTTCTGTTTTCAGAACACTGATTGGGAATAAACTATTCCCGGGGAAGGAACAGATTACGTCTTCTGATTGGGATCAGGTGGAAACAATCTTTGCCCCATATATGGCTTGGCTTGCAAAAAAAGCCGGCATACCAGTGAGTGTGCTGGGGATAGAACGGGTACGGGAAATTTTGTCGGGCAGCGGCAAGGAGCAACTCTTTTCCCTCATCGAACAGGATCTGGCACTTCAAAATGAAGCCAGCGGAATCATCCTGGTAGACAAGTTGGTAAGATACCATCGTGATTTGTTTACGTTGCTAAAAAATTTCGTCACTTTCTTTGATTTTTATTCTTCGGGGTCAAAAGGTATTTTCCAGGCCGGTACCCTATATATAGATCAGCGTAGCTGCGATCTTTGTATCAAGGTAAGTGACATGTCCAAACATGCAAGCATGGTTTCTTTCAGCGGTATGTATCTTATATATTGTGAATGTATTTCCAGAGCTACCAATGAAAAAATGAAAATAGTGGCTGCGCTTACCAACGGAGATATTGACAATCTGGTAGTAGGACGTAATGCATTGTTTTACGACCGTAAAGGGCTGGATTGGGATGCCACCGTTATCAAAATTGTGGATAATCCAATCAGCATAAGACAAGCCTTCTTTTCTCCATACCGTAAAGTATCCCGGTTTGTTGAAGCTCAGGTAAACAAAGTGGCATCGGCAGAAGATGAAAAAGTGCATAAAGATGTAACGGGCGGCATAGAAAAGATTCCACTCCGTAATGAAGAAGCAAAAGCACCGAAAGCTCCGGCCCCGCCTTTTGATGTGGGTAAATTTGTGGGGATTTTTGCCGCTATAGGACTTGCACTGGGAGCCATAGGTTCTGCACTGGCATCGGTGGTGGGTGGTTTTATTGGACTTGTATGGTGGAAAATGCCGTTTGCTATATTCGGGCTTTTGCTGCTTGTTTCAGGACCATCGATGATCATAGCCTATCTGAAACTAAGAAAAAGAAATCTGGCACCAATCCTGGATGCCAATGGGTGGGCCATCAATGCACGGGTAAATCTGAACATTCCGTTTGGCAACTCCCTCACCCTCCTGGCTGAATTGCCAAAGGGAGCGAAGATCAATCTGAATGATCCTTTTACAAAAAAGAAAAAACCACTCTTGCCAATCATATTTATGCTTTCCATTTTGGCGGGTATAGCCTTGTTTTGTTTGTGGAAGTTTGGGGTGATTCGGTTCAGGTAAAGAATTGATTTCACAATTAACTACAAAATTCTGATTAGAAGGCATTCTATTTCTAATCAATATTTCCTAAATATTATTTCTTTGCTTTTTTCGGGTACTGTTCACCATACAGAAAGACAGAATATATTACATATGTAAGATTTTGCCCGTTTTTGTATTCTCCCACCTCAAAAGGATTTCGAGCTTTCAGCTTTGTTTGTGTCTGCCCTGATCCAGTGGACATAAACGGATCAATTCCAGTTTTAATCCAACTTAATCCTTAACCACAAAACACCACTTTATGGACGAATTCATTGGTATTATCAAGTTATTTGCCGGCAATTTTGCACCTCAGGGATGGGCATTTTGCCAAGGTCAGTTATTACCTATCAATCAGTACAATGCGGTATTCGCTCTTTTGGGAACAACCTATGGAGGAAACGGAACCACCAATTTTGCATTGCCTGATCTTCGCTGCTGCGTTGCGGTAGGCGGAGGAATGGGTGCCGGTCCGGGTTTACAGGATATTGGACTTGGTCAGCGCGGTGGTGAAATGAACCATTTGCTTACCCAACCTGAAATGCCTAGTCATACCCATATTGCTACTGCAGGCGGCAGTGCCGGTTTAAAAGTAAGCTCGGGCAATTCCAGCCAGGGAGCTGCTACAGCAGGCGCTTCTATAGCTACACCAGGTACCCTGAATGGACGCACTTTTGCTCCTACACTTGGTTTTAATACCGCAACTCCCGACATGACACTGAATGCGGCATCCATCAATGCTTCTTCAATTACTGTTACGAATGGTTTGGCAGGATCCAGTCAGCCACACAACAATATGCAGCCTTATTTAGGCCTGAGTTATATTATTTGCTTGTCGGGCATTTTCCCTCCAAGACAATAATAACCATTCAATATAGAAGGAGATGACCAATGGTCATCTCCTTTATTTATATTTCCAGAGGGGTATATTTGAAAAATTACAGCTTAAGCGGATCTGTTTTTTGTCTGTCAGATTATAAAGGGAAGTGATACAATGAGGATTGGTGATGGAAGACGTTCCGCTTTCCAAATATTGTTCTTTAAAAATACGAACGTGTGTAAGGATACAGAGATCCGGTGTGGATTTCCATTCCTCCGGAATATTAAAATAAGGACTTTCAAATATCAGAGGAGTCTTGTTTTTGAAGATCGAGGAGTAGGTGTTTTTAGTTAATGAGAATAAGGTGCCTATTGGAAGCCGTAAAGGTGCTACCTTAAAAATATTGAAAGAAGAATCTGTTTCTTCTTTCCAAAAACGTTCTTTGACAAAAGTGGTGCAAACCAGATCGAGCCTGATTTCTTCCGGGATAAGAATTCCTCCGGAAACAAGCTGAGGAGCCAGATTGGCGGTGATAGCTACCTGTGTTTCGCGTGTAAGTGCTTCGAACATCGTTTCTGTCACTACCATATGCCAGGTATCGGCAGGTTTTCGTTTGAAAGTGGATGCGTCTGCCTTTACAATTTCAGACACATAAGCATCCAGCTCGAGCTGGGAAATAAGCTCCTGCACATGGCCAAGGGATTCCTCATGCAGGTCCAGTAACATCACCTGCACCCTGAAACTATCCAGCAAAGGGAGTAAAGGGAGCAATAAGGTGGCATAAGGTCCGCATCCGGCATATAAAATAGTGATGCGTTCTTTGGGAAAACGAACCAGTAATTCTTCTATCGCATACCATACACCTTTTATAAATCGGGTGGTACGAAGGTGTTCATGAATACAAAGAGCTGCGTGAAAAGGAGAAAGTGCAATACCGCTCGATGTATGGGTTTCCTCCTTGCCATGCGGATTGAAATGCGCTGTATTCTGAGTCCGAATATCAACAAAGAATCCGGATAAACGTCTCGCGGCATTCGCCTCCTCTTCAGGGTGAAGCGTCTGAAGAAGTGTCTTGCTTATATTAATTAATTGCCGTTTTAGGTGATTCATTTCCGGGCAAATGTAATTTAATCTACCTTGCATCAAAATTTGAAGTTCATATATATTTCTTATAAGATTTACGTTTTTAGCTTACATTTACTTTATCCACTGCGACTTATTAATCTTTATACAAACATGAAACATAAATTACTGATCCTGTTATTCTCTTTGATCCTATTTGTTCCACAAATCCTGTTGGGGCAAACAATCACAACCGATGCATTTCCATCGGATGCACAAGGAGCCACTTCCTTTACTAGCAACGGCCAGATATTTAATATTACCACTCAAGCGCAAGGACCTTTTACTATTGACCAGGCCTATCCGGGAACCGGATGGAGCGGTACAGCAGCCGATAACGGATATATTGATAACGACAACCATACTACGGCAGGAATCGGAGTAGGATTCACGATATCCTCATCTGGGAGTGTTCCGTTTCATATCAATAGCTTTTGGTTATTTCTTTCTGATAACACGTTAAATCAATCTGTTTCAGGCAGCGTGACTGTTGTGGGTAAATTAGCAGGTGTAACCAAATTTACCGTTACGAGTAGCTCCGGATTTAACTCCAACTCGGGAGTGGATAATGGTTTTTCATTGATTGATTTTACCGTCTTTGGAGGGTCTAACAATACTACGGCTTCCATTGATCAGTTGGTAATTACCTCAGCAGCTAATTTTGATTATGTAGGTCTAGATGCATTCAAATGGACATCCATTGCTACTTTAAGCTCCACCACTTCTCAAACCAATGCATCCTGCAATGGATCCTGCAACGGAACCGCTACTGTAGTAGCCAGCGGAGGAACAAGCCCTTATACTTATTCCTGGTCACCCAGCGGAGGTACAGGTGCCACTGCTTCTTCCTTATGCGCCGGTAGTTATACCTGTACTATTACCGATCACGGAGGGGTTATTATCACCAAAGCATTTACGATCACACAACCTTCAGCCTTAGCATCGTCTATTTCTTCACAAACAAATGTACTTTGTAACGGGGCCTCGACAGGTTCAGCCACCGTTAGCCCTTCTGGCGGAACTGCACCTTATACCTATACCTGGAGCCCTTCGGGGGGAACAGCAGCTATAGCATCTGCTCTTGCAGCAGGAACTTATACCTGCACTATCACCGATGCAAATGCTTGTTCAAAACTACAGACTGCAATCATTCTGCAACCTACTGCCATCACCTCTTCAGTTTCATCCCAAACCAATCTCAGTTGCAATGGAGGAAGTAATGGGGCCGTTACAATCAGTGCTTCCGGCGGAACGGCACCTTATACTTATACCTGGAGCCCGTCAGGAGGTAATGCGGTAACCGCAAGTGGCCTTGCAGCCGGAACATATACATGTACGATAAAAGATGCGAATGTCTGTACAAAAACACAGACAGCAACACTTACCCAGCCATCAGCCATCACTTCATCTGTCTCTTCCCAAACCAATGTAAGTTGTAATGGAGCTTCGACAGGCTCAGCCACCATTAGCGCTTCCGGTGGAACAGGAGCATTTACTTATGCCTGGAGCCCTTCTGGTGGAACAGGAGTAACTGCCAGCGGATTAGCTGCCGGAGCATATACCTGTACTATTACGGATGCTAACTCCTGTACAAAAACTCAGGTTGCAACAATCACTCAGCCATCAGCAATCACTTCATCTGTGTCTTCCCAGACTAATGTAAGCTGTAACGGAGGTAGTAACGGCGTAGCATCCGTTGTTGCTTCCGGTGGAACAGGAGGCTATACCTATACCTGGTCTCCTTCCGGAGGAACAGGCGCTACTGCCAGTGGTTTGGCACAAGGAACATATACTTGCACGATCACCGATGCAAACTCCTGTACCAAGAACCAGGTTGTAACCATCACCCAGCCTTCGGCTCTTACATCTTCTGTTGCCAGCCAAACTAATGTAAGTTGTAACGGTGGAAGCAACGGTGCAACAACAATCACCGCCTCCGGCGGAACAGGCTCCTTAACTTACGCATGGGCACCTTCAGGAGGAACTGCTGCTACTGCAACCGGACTTGCTTCCGGAACCTATACCTGCACGATCACCGATGCAAATTCCTGTACCAAGAACCAGGCTGTTACCATCACCCAGCCTTCGGCTCTTACATCTTCTGTTGCATCCCAAACCAATGTAAGTTGTAACGGTGGAAGCAACGGTGCAGCAACCATCACCGCCTCCGGCGGAACGGGGTCCTTAACTTATGCCTGGAGCCCAAGCGGAGGAACTGCTGCTACTGCAACCGGTCTTGTTTCCGGAACCTATACCTGCACCATCACCGATGCAAATTCCTGTACCAAAAACCAGTTTGTAACCATCACCCAGCCTTCGGCACTTACTTCTTCTGTTGCATCCCAAACCAATGTAAGTTGTAACGGTGGAAGCAACGGTGCAGCAACAATCACAGCCTCCGGCGGAACAGGGGCTCTTACCTATGCATGGACACCTTCCGGTGGAACAGCAGCCACAGCAAGCAGTCTTGCTTCCGGAACCTATACCTGCCTGAT
>Ga0210396_10000256_pt1 | contig 79656 bp, 85 predicted proteins | sample IncBWH17OmetaG_FD_155466 | JGI IMG/M metagenome (GOLD analysis project Ga0210396, IMG submission 155466) | Forest soil microbial communities from Barre Woods Harvard Forest LTER site, Petersham, Massachusetts, United States - Inc-BW-H-17-O ... | reverse complement strand
ATAAAAACCAGTAGATACGCTTCAAGAGTTGCGACCTTTATGAATTCATCCCAGTTCTTTGGATCCTTGATGAACTCATCTAAAATATTCTCGCTATCGTTATTCTCTTTAGACATGGGCTTTTATTCTCTCTCTCTTTAGATAGGGGGGGGTAAGTGGGTACGGATTAAAGAGTTATTTACCAGCGGATTGAACGCGGAAAGTGATACCGTCGGCGGCGAACACTTCGAGATATTCTTTCTTTACAGCTTGCGCATCTCCGGCGCGTTCTACGGATGCCAGCAATACTTCGGATTCATTCGGTAACTTACCATAAACGAGGATCATATACTTTGATTTTTACTTGGTTACCTTAATGCTTGGGTTAGGGATGAGGAGGTAAGAGATGGATATTGATGTGCGGGAGTTCTTCGACGTTCTCTGGGTTGCGGAATTCGAAGCGGCCACGGACGGCGGGGACTAAGCGGTATTTCAGACGGACTTTGACTGCCGGTTTCTTAGTTGCTGTATCTATAACGTAGTTAGTACCAACCTTTAAGGTGTCGAAAATTGGTTGAGTGAGCACATCGCGTACCGTATCCATCACCGGGTTCCGGTCTCTATCTTTTACCGTATCCATCTGAACTTTTCCCTCTTTTGTTTTCAAAGTATCGGCCCCTACTAAGACTTCATAGACGTATCCGCCGTCCGTTAGCTTATCCTTGAACACGCTGCCTTCACCTATCTGCCCCGAATCATTCAGTAAATATCTGGCCGCCAATACCGTACGCTTTACAATCGACGGATTTCCAGTTGGTTTATGATTCACCGCATTTATCGCATATATCCCCACTCCTATCACCATAACTACCAGACCCACAATAATATGCAGCGCGTATTTCTTGAAAAAAGGCTCACTTGGAAGCTCCAGTTGGGCTTCGATATGTTGTTCTGATGTTGTAGACATATATTTGTTTTGTTTGCTCGAAGATAGGGAAGAAATAACGACAATGCAAAATTTTTATTGAAATTATTTTATACAAAAGTTATGTTTTCTCATTTTTAACGCGTATATTTGTGAGTTAAAGGTAGTTATTGCTGATGTTATTGCAAGGGTTATTTTTCGTTATTTCCAATAACTTTTCGGTAGTCTTCCAATAACTTTTTCACCCAAATAAATAACTTTTTCGATGCAAGAACTAATTTTAGCACTAACTCGGTTAGTGGACGCCGGAGAGAAAAAGGCAACTCTCGAAGAATCAATCGGTTTGCCAAAAAATAGTCTTAGTGCAGTACTTAGTGGCGCTGCTAAAATGCCACAAAGTTGGATTCCTAAGATTGAAGCCTTTTTGGCTACCCCTATCGCCGAACCAATGACGCCGGAAGAAAAAAAACCGCAAATATCGGTCAAATCGAATGGCAAATTGAACCTTACACCAAATGCCGAAACCCTGAAACGTGTATCAGAAACGATGGAGAAGATTAACAAAGACTTCGGCGAAGGGTCGGTAATGCGATTGGGCGACGCGCCGATGGGGAATGTTGAGGTAATCCCAACCGGCTCCTTGTCATTGAATGCTGCATTAGGAGTTGGCGGTATCCCGAAAGGCCGGATTACAGAAATTTACGGCCCGGAAAGTTCAGGGAAAACAACCGTCGCCCTTCATATTATTGCGGAAGCGCAGAAAAAAGGGGGGCTTTGTGCCTTCATCGACGTTGAGCACGCATTCGACGAAACATATGCAAAAGCCATTGGGGTTGACGTTGAAAATCTTCACTTCTCACAGCCAGACTACGGCGAACAGGCCCTTGAGGAAGCGGATCGGCTGATAACCACTGGCGGGTATAGCGTTCTTGTCATTGATTCCGTCGCAGCCCTTCTGCCGAAAGGGGAACTTGAGGGTGAAATGGGGGACAGTAAGATGGCTGGGCAAGCGCGGTTAATGTCTCAGGCTTGCCGGAAACTCACCGGCACAATTTCAAAAACCGGGACGGCCTGTATCTTCATTAATCAACTCCGATCAACCATTGGCAATATGTATGTTTTTGAAGTTACCAGCGGCGGGAATGCCTTGAAGTACTACGCCAGCGTTCGCCTTGATGTCCGGCGCTCAGGGAAAATTGTTGACGGCGAAGAACAACTTGGCAACAAAGTCAAGGTGAAAGTGGTTAAAAATAAGGTCGCCCCCCCATTCAAAACAGCGGAATTTGACATACTTTTCGGCATTGGTATCGACTATTTCGGCGAAGTGATTGACGCAGCAGTTGAAAAAAATATCATCAAAAAGTCAGGCAGTTGGTACAGCTATGGCGAATCAAAACTAGGCCAAGGACGCGAAGGGGTCCGCCAACTTCTGAAAGACAATACCGAACTGATGGGAGAAATCGAATCCAAACTAAATTCTTAACCAAAGCTAATCCAAGGAGATGAGATACAATACCCAGCTTGAAAAAATAATTTCTGATGTCTTTAAAAACTACCGTGGTGTTCTATTAAAAAGAGAGGACGGTTATTGGATATGCCTTGGTCAGCGATGCCCAACTTTGAAGGATTGTGACGCGGTAATCAATAAGTCATTGGAAGCATTATCAAATTCAATAAATAAAATCAATCATGTCAAAAAAGAAGTCAACAACTCCTAAAACAGTTGAGCCGAAAGCTAAGTACCATTTGGGCCAAAAGGCATTCACGATAAAATACCACAAGGGGAGGCCGGAGGAAATATTGGAAGTCAAGATAGGGGCTGTAAATTCAAAAAAGATCGGCCTGTCAAATAACGTTGGTGTCCGGGTATCTACCGCTACGGAGTTTTCATATAACGCATTGACACCATTTGGAGGACTGGAACTATTCTACGAAACAGCCCTTTACCCATCATTCCAACAAGCTGCAAATAAATTTGCAGAAGGGTTTCTGTATCTGCTGAAATGATTTAAAATCAATATGTTATAGGCTGAGTATTAAATCTGTGTGACTATGATTTATATCTGGTTGGCTATCGGGATAATTGTCGTAATTTTGGTAGTAATGGTTACAATCATCATAAATGAATGTCAACAACACAAGCCACAGGTAAGTCCTCACTTAGTTTTCCAAGTTTCGATTCACTATAAAAATTTTAATTACATGACCATTATTTCAAGTCTCAATCTCACCAGCATTGCTCCCGTAGTCCTCACGTTAAGCGTAGTCGATCAGAACAATGCCAATGCCGTCATCCCCGGTACGCTCTCTGCCATTACACTGACCCCCGCCGATCCTACTCAGGACGTTGCTCTTGCAGATGCCACGGTTCCTAATGGAGTAGACGTTCACGCGGTATCGGATACTGGCGGCACAACCGTCACTGCAACCGCTGCGTTTACCAGCACCGCATTGAAGGCTGATGGTACTCCTGTCGTAACAGGCACGTTCACGGCGACACTAACTATCGCCAACAATATAGTCGTTGCCGCAGTGAACCCTTTGCTGGTTTTTAATCAGTAAGCGACACGAAATTATTCTCCCCCTACCTCCGGTTTTCAATCGGGGGTATTTTTGTTGAGTATAAAAAAGTTACCATGAAAAGGAAATATGGCTGGAAAAAACAACGAGTAGACCTGAGAGACGTTCGGTATAAGGTAGTGGAATATCTCCCAATCAAAACAGTTTACTTAACTCCTGTATTCGGTTATAACCTGCCGCCTGTGTGGGATCAGCTAGATTTGGGTTGCTGTACCGGCTTCGGTTGGGCTTTCATGGTAATGTTCGCTATCTTGAATAAAGATTTCCAATCTCCAGCCACTCCCGGGTATACACCTTCGCAACTATTCATCTATTACTGGGAGCGGTTTTTAGAAGGAACAGTAGGCGAGGATTCCGGTGCCGAGATAAGGGACGGAGCCAAGGTAATTAATACATACGGCGTTTGCAATGAAACAACGTGGCCCTATGTCGATGCTCAATTGACCGTAGAGCCAAGTTCGGAGGCCATAGCGGAAGCGCTGAACTATACCAGCATTACCTACGAGGCATTGGACAATACCAATAAACAAGAGCTCGTGGATGCCTTACAAAGAGGATTCCCCATTGTATTCGGGTTTAGCGTCTTCCAATCTTTCGAGAGTGATGCGGTTGCCGCTTCTGGGATTGTCCCGTACCCGCCCGCCAATGATCCAAACATCGGAGGGCACTGCTGCGCCATTATAGGTTACCACGAAGGAGTTGGAGACGACGATTGGTTCCTTTGTAGAAATTCTTGGGGAACAAGTTGGGGTCATAACGGATATTTCACCATCCCTGCCCGCTACCTCACTGATATCAATTTAGCAAGTGACTTCTGGATACTTAAATTAATCAAATAGGCTCACCATTCTTTTATTTTACCCCCGGAGCCCCCCTTTGTGGAGAGGGGGTGCCTTCTGTATGGATAGGGCCATATACAATCTAAGCTATTTATCAATGATTCCGCCATTTCTTTTGAGAGTTTGGTGGCATTGTTAATTAAGCCTTCAGCATGTCCTTCTCCTAATTCATCAAAGCGAAGAAAGTATTTGAACTGGTTTACCTGCGCTACTATGACTGTCATTGATGTTTTTTATTGATGTCTGTAAAAACATTTATAAACCTGATGCATTGTCGAATCTCTCAAAGTAAATAGCCCTGAATTGAAGTAAACCGTATCAGAACTTACTCGGGAGACTACGCCTAAGGGTTGTTGAAAATTGGTGGGTCCGGGATAGGGGTAGCAGTAATGGCAAAGGGAATCGTAGCTGTCATTTCCTTGCGTCAGCAAAAGCATTCCGGGGATTATTCCTGCCGTGTCCGGGGTCAAAAAATAGCCGGCGAAATTACTTCGATCGACACGGATAAGTGCATCCGGGATTTGTATAAGACTGTCATAATCATTGCGATCAATCGTTTGGCCTAATGGATTTACCGGGTAGAATAGCCCTACATTGTCCATTTTTGTAGCCGGGGTGTTCCCTTCATAAAAAGCGACTATCGGAGGGCCACTCATGGCCGTTCCGTCTATCTTGTCGCCGACATCGTTGATCACATCCCGGGAGGGGGCAGGAGGGCCGCCATTATACCGCCTGATTTGTCCGCCTCTGATCTGAAGGCCGCCGCCGTGGTGTATAAAATCCGGGCTTGGGCCTCCGTTTTGAAAGTCTATCTGCGGATCGGTTAAAGTCATTCCTGCGCCCCGGTCGAACTGAGAACCGGAAAAGCCGAGTTTAAACACCCCTTCAGTATAAATATGGGATAGACTGGCTGAAAACGATTGGGTAGTGATTTCGTAGATATCGAAGGTCTGGCCAGCGATATTGCAGCCGTTCACTACGGGACACGTACTCCCATCCCCGTGCGTCATCCCATAATGAACGCCGTCGAAAATCGTATGCGTTTGGCCCCAGCTCATCAAATTGGTGACGTAATTGGTTTTGGCTTGGGCTTGGGTGAAGGCTATCGCACTCGCGCATTGGTCTATCCGGCAATTCAGGATTTGACAATTCTCCCCGTTTTGCTGATTGACTGCGGTAATGAGGATGCCGACTGGGAAGTCCTCGATACAGACCCCGGAAATCTCAATGGCCGTGGATCCTGATTTGGACATACCGGAGTAGTAATACCCCGAATAGCCGGGGTACATGCCAGAGGTGTCCGTAAAATTGCTGCGATCACTGAAAGGGTCAATGACGATCCCCGCGCAGGGGCTTGTGGGGGTGAAGCGGGTTTTACCGTCCTGCCAACCCGAATAAGGCAGCGTATCAATTTGTAACTGGGTGAGGGCCGGGATACCCAGCGGACCATACCCACCGGCTTTATAATAAGGGCCGACAAGATACAGGTTCCGAATCTTCAACCGCTTGCCCAGTTGTACGGCAATTCCGAAGGACTGCGGGTTGGTGAATTGAATGGTCGTTATCTCTCCGTCTACGCTGTTCTGGGCGTCAGCCACGCCTTCAATTACTCCTCCGACGGCTTGGTAGCCATTGAAGTCCAAAACGGCGGCCAGTATCCCCTGGCTCATCTTAAAATGCCCTTGACTAAGACGTACTGATCCGGTTTTGTTGTAAATGCTTATCGCGGCCGGCCAGTCATCCCCGCCCGAAGGGGTTAAATAGTAGGGGGCCCAGTTCGTATCCTGGCTGACGTTTACTGTGGTGGCGACCAGTTCGAGTATTGGGTCATGAACATAAACGGTCGCCCCCGGAACCGGAATGCTGTCATGGATAACGATAGGCGCAGGCGGTGGCGGGCACGTCGGACAAGATGGCTGCGTTGACGTACATGAGCACAAGAAAACCACCACGGCCACCGCAAGGGCTGCCAATAGGATTACTATCCATCCGCATCCGCCATTGAATTCCTGGTAGTCTTTTTGGAATTGCTTATGTTTTTCGTCTTTAAAGCTCATTTGAATTGTTTTGCTTGCCAACATCTACGTTTCCAATGCCACCATGTTCTCACCCTTGAACGACTATATTGAAGCCCCCATTTGTTCTTAATAGATTCCTCCGTCAACCGGCCTCTATATTCAGCGAATCGACTAAGCAACCATTCGAGAGAAAGCATTTTATAATGAAAGAACTTATATTTTCGTTGGGATAACTGAATATGGCCGACCGGATGAGCAACGTGCGCTCCGATTTCATAATTTATTTCCCGTATAGCCCTTGGATTGAATAAGCATCGTTTAGCCGTCAGTCGCTTATGGTGGACGCCGTAGTTCATATCTTCCAATCGCGTCGCTCCTGTTTTATTTACGACTGTCCAATACTGAAAGTCTATTATAGTCGTTCCTTTTCGCTGTTCCAATTTCAAATCTACCCAATTGACATCGACTAATTCGTCAACGTCAACCACTAAAGCCCAATTAGTATCGCAGTGCTTCCAGCAACTATTTTTGATCTCCCGCAGCATGGTTTCAGACATCTTTCCGTTAGTGCAATAGGTAATCACTTTACATCCTTTGGATTCGGCGATCTCCTTGGTGCGGTCCGTACTTTCATTATCGAACACTGTGATCCGGCAATCCGGGAAACGATACCGATACCAATCTATGAAGTAGGCAATCATCAACTCCTCATTATAAGCTATGGTATAAATCGATATCATTTGTCTTTGGGTTTAAAAGGATGCTTCCTCTCCCATCTCCACCACCAAATGTGGAACCATATAAAAGCCGGTATCATCAAAATTGACCATATCAACCAGAACTTATCGGCAAACGTTAATTTGGTCCACCATAAAAAAATAATCGGTCTCATTTGTCTTTGTATTGAGGGTATTTGGCTGAATTAAATTCTCCTTAGATGAATATATTGTATGCTATGGCAGATTGTTTTAGACAATTCCCGATCTTTAAGAAAATCCCATACGCCAAAATCATCAATGATCGTATATCGCTTACTATTCCAGTAATCGCCATTAATATCCTCAACACTCCATGGGCCAACTAAACAATAGCCGACATGTAACTGTCTTTTAAATGCCCTTGCAATGGCGCAGTCGGTATTACTTACATAATCGTTTCCTGCAAAATCAACCGAGTCCAATGATAACCAAATATCCTCCTGCCCTTTGTAAGTTAGGGTGATTGGTCGCTTGGTGTCTTTCGGAAGATGTAGGACGGTAACGCGCCATGGACGGGAAAATTCAATTCCTTTTGATCCAATAATAACAGGCGACAAAAGCACCATCGCAGCCGTAAAAAATAGAACTTTTTTCATATATTTCATTTTGATTTTAACAATGTGAATCATGCCATTCCTGAAGCTCCTTAACTTTCGCCGTCAGTTCATCCCGCTGCTGAACCACTTCCTGCAGCACCTTTTCTCTTTTATCCCAGGCTACTCCGTATCGTTCTCTTTCTTCAAGGAGGGATACATTCTGATTGATGGCGTTTTCTAAGGCTTGCTTGCAGCCTTCGCATTCTTCCCGTAGAGCGGTGTTCTCGGAGGTGAGAGCGGAGAGTTTAGTAAGTGCTGATTCTAGTTGCGGCAGATAAAACATCTTACCCGCCTTTGCCCATTTTCTAAAATCATTCGGCTCTGGCTGTTCTCCATATCCATAACGCCAAGTTTCAGTGACAAAAAGATCAAAATCGCCCTCCGGCACTTCCTGATCGTTCTTTTCATCCAAAACGCAGTGATTTTCGCATAGAAATCCTATTGTAATGCGTGGATCTTGATCTTTCTTTTGCTCTGCCGGAATGGGGGATGTTTGCGGCCGCCAATGGGTGATATTCTTAATATAGCCGGATATACCATAAGCATAAAACACTTTTGTCATGCTGCTAAAAACCCCTTTATACTCGTTGCCGGAGGCATCCTTAAAATCAACCTTCACCGGGATGAATAATGGATTATCAAATTCGATCCATGTCTTTTCTTCCTCTTTAACAGGGAGAGCGGGGGATGGAGATTCGGTTGGTCGAGCGATAATCCTAGCGCCTTCGCAAACTGGGCAGGTATAAGGATCGGTTGTGCCGGATGACCATGACGGAATATCAGCCGGAATCCAGAGTGGCCTGCTTACAACGCCCTGACCAACACATTTCGGACAAACTTGCCATTCGCCTAGCTTTTCTTCCCCCTCTATGGATGGATGGGATTCGGTTTCCAAAAGCCAGCGGTGGACGGTTTCATTTTCTGATAATCCCATGAAATGATCCGCGCCTTTGATGTACTGCAAATATTGAACGCGGCCAGTTTTGATCCCATTGGCATTAGTCACCGTCTCGGCAATATAAAAATCGCTTTCGCCCGGCAACTTGTCTCCCGACACCCATTGTAGATTACTCATTATCTTTGGTTGTTGTTGGTTTTGAAATGGTTAATCAGCAGGTTCGTAGGTTTTTTCGAAGATATCTGGCTTGCAAGGATAAAACTCGCCTGAAATCCCTTTTATGACCCAATCGCCGGGCATAGCCGTCATTTGTCCTTCAAGCGTGTCAATGATACATCTGTCTTCCACAAATCCGAAGTTGTCGGACCCATCGGAAAATTCGATCATAGCGTACATATCCCCATTCCATTGAACAGCGTCGATGACTACTGGCTTCTTTCTAAACTTTGACATATTTTCATATTTTAAACGTTATTTACAAATCTATAGGAGGCGTTGGGAGGGGCATCCAATGGGTAGGCTTTACTGTGCCGTTGATTGAACAACTGGATATTTCACTCCAACGGCCGTGCTTCTCGTACTTCGCCTTAAATATTCCCAATTCTTCATTATAAGCAAGAACGATTTGAAAAGCCGGTTCTCCGTATTCTTCGCGCTGTCCCGTTTCGTCATTAAACCACTTATGGCGCTCCGTGTACTCCGGCATCTCGCATCCTGGTTTGATTTCTATCCATCCGCTTGGTGAAGGGTGGAGATAGCGGTAGACAAGGATTGCCATTTCTTCGCATAGCTTGGGGGCCTTCTCGTACATGCCGTAGGTTATGTTGCCAGTCAGTTTAAGGGCTTGAACTTTCGCCCAATCCAAAAACTCTTTCGGTATTTCCATCTCCTTTGAACTATCTTCTGTCATGGCTGTGGTGTTTAATAGTTCAATGATCCTTTTGTAAATTCGTCATCGTCGTAAGATTCCCAATCTTCATCGTCGGCCGCTGCGCTGTCTATTTCATCCGCGCAATCGTCGCAATATCCCGGATGCCTTCCGAAGGTGAAACTTTCCATCCCTGCGCAGAAGCGACCGCAAGCCATACAGTAACTATTTCCGTTATTGCATTTCGGACATAGATATTCTATGATATCCTCATTGGATTCGTCATCTGGCAGATAACATTTTAGCATCACCTCTTGGTCGAAATCTTTTTTGCAATTATCGCATTGAATCATCATGCTTTTTTATTTGATTGAATTGGGGGTTAGTGGATGGTCATCGTTCCGTGATTGTCTTTTATAACCTCTTGCTTTGCCAAGTGTCTCAAGCTATCTATCTGCCTTTGCATTTCATTGGTTCGGCGTATCAAAAACTGGTATTGTTTTTCGAGGATGTCAAGGCGTTTAAGGATGTCGGGGATAGGGTTGTAGGGTTCTTCCCCTGTGGCGTATGGCGGATCATAAGCTATACCGGGATTACCAAGATAATACGAAAGCGGCATACTACTATAAGTGCCGGTTGTGTTATCTTTCATATGGTTCATACCGAAAGAAGTGTTGTGCGCCGTATCCGCTTTCTTATTGACTGGCTTCTTTGGTTTGGGGAGGGGAAGGGTGTCCCGGCCTGTTAATATGAATTTAGGGGGAGTGCCAAAAGCAGGCTCTCCGATAAATGTGTTATAATTGCCGCCAGTGACAAGATTCAATCCAGCCAGATGGCCCATCCAGGGACCTAAATATCCAGCCGCAGGATATGGGTATCCATCTTTGTCAATATATCCCTGAAGCCAACGTTCTTTCTCGGCAGCAGGCCATCCGGTACTATCTATCTTCGTCTGCCCGTTTACCACACCACAGGCGATAGAAAAGAGAATTAATAAGGTGAGCTTATTCATGGTTGATAAGGATTTTGTATTGGTAAAAAGTTTAAATACTTATGTAAGGCTATCTGGAAAGTAGTATCGGTTCTTAACTGGGGCTCAAATCCAAATAATGCATCCACATCAAATAATAAATCTTTTAGAGTCTTGTTGCGATGGTTGCTGAAAAATCTACTATTGGGATCTACCAAAAAGGCAAATGACGTGTCTTGCACATGCATTAGTCCACTATCCTGGACAATGATATTAAAAGACCCCCTAGCAAGTTCCCTTCCCGCGCCCCACCCCATAAAGAAGTTGTAGCATCCATTTGAGCAATCTATTTTAGGAAAATCACCCATCAGCGATCCAAGATGAGTATTTGCCGTTGTTGCATCTTGTGCGCTGACACTTCCCATCAGGATAAGCGTCAGCAGAAAGGCGAAGGATAGATATTTCATTCTTCAGATTTTTGTTTTTTACCAGATTGATAGCCGTGGTATGCGCCCAAAATATATACAATAGCGGCACCCAGTAAGATGAGTAAAATAATTATCGTATCAAACCCATCCTTACTGAAGCATATGTAATCCCCCGGCGGCATAGTCTTCTCATAGGTGCACCCCATCATTCCAATCCCAATCAGTAAGGCTAAGATCAAGTACTTCATGGTTTTTTGCTTGTGTTTTTAAGAAGATTTTTGTTGCCGAAGGCGGTATCTAATCCGGCGGTATGCAGGTCTTCGGTGCCGAAGGCGATTTGATAACTTCCGGTTACGGCCTGACCGTCCGTCTGATCGCCTAAATATGTTCCGTTGATGATATCGCCGACTTTATATTGGGATGGGTCTTTGCCTGTCGGTCCTATCTGAATTATTTGCATCCCATTGCCATTTGAATCAAGCCCGTAATGGCCCCATTTGATCTCCGGCTTCGGCTTAGCCGCGAACGGATTCCATTTGATATGATCCGCTGCCCACATCCCTAAAGCCGCTCCGATCAAGGTAGCCAGCATCATAACGGCGGAGCGAATGAGTAAGAGTTTCATTTTACTGGTTGATAAGTTTTCAGATAATTGTATTGCTCATCCCAAATAGCTTTGATTTCGGGGGTGAATAAGCCCTTTGCTTCAAGTGATTGCCGGAAAGTTTCCAATCCATCTTCGGTGGCAGATAATGCCCACTCGTTGTAATACATAAGGGCCTTATTCCATCCTACGTCATGACGAAAGCGGGTATCCTGATAAGTAATTGGATTGGTTATTTGGCCGCTGACAGCCGTATTGCCATTTGATTCGACGACTTTAACCGGGACTTTCTTCATGGTATTTTGTTTATGAATGGAATCTAAGAGGTACTGGGCGCGGTTACTCAAGGCCCATGCTTTCCAGCCAGCGGTAGCTGCTCCTTTGATAATATAATAGCCGGTATCCGACAATAGTATTGAATCCATCTTGCCTGCATTCAAGTCGGCGGTAAAATCAGAATCTTCGCGGTGATATTGGGCCGTTAACTGTGCGCCGAGATCGGAATGCGGTTGTTCACCATAGCTCCAAATTGTCTTTCCCCTCCATTTTATATACCCGCTATCATGGGTTGCCACCTCTGTGATAAACCAGGATAGCACAATAAAAACGACGAATGCGATAAAACCAAGAAACCGTTTCATGATTTATTTATTGCTTGAAAGATTTCATCAATTGATGGCCTGATTCCATTTTCGTCCAAAAAGGTATCAAATTCGTCTCTAAGAGCTTGGCGCTTGGCGGCGAAACGGTCTCTGGCATCCGGTCCTAAAAATTCCTCAATAGCCTCTCTAACCAAATCTCTTGCCGCCTCCGGTTGAGTTACAATGGCATTCGCCTCGCATTTTCTGGCTCCTATATCCTTCAGATATTTTTGAACATACGGCATTTTGTGGTTCTTATGGGATGGGCTTGCCAAGTTTCTACCACTACCTGTAATCAGATTGTCGATCCACGTCAACCCATTGCCTATAATAAAATCGTAGTTCAGGCCAAATCGTTTAATTATAAGCCCCGAAGGATCATACCCATCGGTGCCGTCATCCCATTTCACATCCTTTAGGTCGATGAGATTATTTTTTATAAACTGGCTGATACGAAGACCATCTGGATCGTGGTCCCCGCAGTAAAGCAGTACGCCCTCTAATCCTTTATCTTCAGCTTCGCGGAACCGTCGCGCATATTCAGCCCGCTGTAGCATACTGCTCCATCCCTTAGTGTTTGCAATTGGAATATGGTATTCTTCGCAAACAGGTTGGAATAGCGTAACGAGATCGATTTTCTCGACAACCATTTGAATGTAATATTCCTCGCCGTCCCACCAATCTGGAGTAAAGTATTCCGCAGCACTCATGGCTCCATTTAGGTAATTTCCGAATGATTTCACCACATTTCCATCATCGGCTTCCTCTACTCCATGAAATTGGCGACTGGATTCTTCGGCCACAAAATCAATAGGTAAATATCCGTACCTACGGCAATTGTTGATAAGCGAATCCACCTTGTCGAATTGATCTTTGTTAATGAGCCGGTATCCCTCCAATATATAGCACCACCCGCGACTACTTACCTTGAATCCAATCGTATCGGAAATATTTATGATCTTCTCTGCGAATTCCTCCAATTCCGAAGTCTTATACCTATTTTTCAACTCAAAATCCATAATTCATTTTTAAAAGTTACTAACGTTCATCCCCCATGCCAGAAGAAAGGCTAATACTAAAGACAGATACTTATTCATTGAAGGTGTTTTACTTTTTTGAGATGATTGATTTCCCGGCTAAAATCACCTATCATTCGTTTTAATTCGTCCCTTGAAAACTTCACAACTTCTTTACCTTCAAGGTATAACCATTCGGAAAGTCGCTTTTCTTCAGCGTCTAATGCTTTGGCGTATTCCTCAAGGTTTCCATCTTTATAAACGTTACAGGCCACATCTCCAACTCTCACATTCTTAGGGTGATACCTAAGTGAACTGTCTTCCCGGTGTACGTAGTGCATGGCTTGCATTTGGGTATAATGTCCTGTTTCGCCGCAAATGAAGCATGAACACATTCCAGTGCCCGGCGCGGCGGCCCTCAAGCGGATCAGCCTGGAGAACAAAATGTCCGCGTCTTTTTTCAAAATAGCTACTGATTCGGTATCCTCATCCTGATCTTTATCCTCTAACTTTTTAAAGTTGGCTACTCGCGCACATGGCTCACATAGACCGTGCGAAAAAATATATGCCTGTTTATGACATCCAGAACAGCGCTTTTTTTTAACACGTATAGTACTGTTATATGGCACTTGTTTTCTTTTTGTCGGCAGACTTAGTCAAGTCCGTTAAAACCTTTTCTACATAATTCTTTAATAGTCTTCCATCTGCCGTAGCGTACCCCCGCAAAACCTTAATACAGGTTTCGGATAAATCAACGCTAATTCTTATTTTTTTATCCTTCATGGGAACAAACTTAAAATATTATTTTGTAATTAGGAAATATTATTTCTACATTTACAGAAAAAAATAATCATATGGGAAAGCGTAAAAACCCCGACACATCAAACGACGCCTACCATAATTTAGACCCCATCCGCGTATCCAAAACCATGACTAAAATAACAGAAGCCTTAAAAGTCATTGGTAAAGGTAACTTTGAAGATATCGCGTTGGCGGCTGGCATGGCAGAACAAAAAGTTTGGAAGCGGCTCATAGATTGCGTTCGGGCCGGTTTAATCCACCGACTTGACGAAAAGAAAAAAACCAAACAGAACAACAATTCCTACTTGTACGCACCAGGCCCCGCAACCCAACTACGGCAAAAACGTGAACGAGTAATGAAGGGAAAGACGGTAGCGGACCATAGCCGGGATATTCAGGAGATTCAAAAAACTATATTTAAGCAGCCAACACTTTTCTAATATGATTCAATTAAACAAGGTAGTTGACGAAATAAGCGGCTTGCGGCATGAGCTAGACTGCGCGCCGACGAAATACGAAAAACGGAGGCTCAAGAAGAAAATACAATTCCTTACCACCGATAGCTCGTTATCTGGAAAGTATTCCAAACGAGGAGTTTGTAAAAGGAGAAATAGGTAGGCTGAATAAGCGCATCCAACTCATAAAGGACAAATTCGATGAGTGGATACCTTCTCAATATTTCGAAAAAGAGAAAGACAAGCTAACCGCATATCTAAAAGAGTGCGGTGTGCCAAAGCTAAAAATCCAGCTAAAGGCACTTAGGTTCATCCATAATTCGTGAAAAAGCATAGAGTAATAATAGCAGGAGGACGTGACTTTAATGACTGGGAGTTGTTGAGGATGAAGGTGAGCTATTACTTGTTACAATTGGAGCCTAGTGAGGTGGAGATTGTGTCTGGATGCTGTGGTGGAGCGGATCAACTTGGTGAAGAATATTCTATCCTATATGGGTATCCGCTAAAAGAGTTTGAAGCTGATTGGAAGAAATACGGTAAAGCAGCGGGGCCAATCCGAAACAAGCAAATGGCAGAATACGCCACGCATTTAATAGCCTTCTGGAATTGGAAAAGCGACGGAACAAGAGATATGATAAAGCAGGCAACGGAAGCTGGACTTAAAATAATAGTTGTAAATTACTGAAGTATGATATTTAAGCAAGAGTTTATGGTAGAGGATTGGCGTCTGGAGCGAATGAAAGAAGGCGAGTATTTGAATCATTACAAAGTCAGGATGATGTCGGAGATGGGTGAAAAAATTCTGAAATACTACGATTTTAAAAAAGAGGACAAAGTACACACTATTGAATTAGTTGTGGTGACAAACGAAAAGTACATTAAGGCAATTCGATCTATAGAAATGCTGCTATGTTTTCACCCATCCTTGGCATCAGAAGTGCTTGAACGACTTGAACAAATGAACATGCCAGATATTATTCCAGAAGACGAAAAAGAGTATTTCGGAAAATAAATTTGGCCGGTAAAAGATTTACCGTAATTTCATGGTGCTTTCGTAAAAATATTTTATTAAAATGCAAAAAAATACCTATTTTCGCAATCAGCAGCCTGTCTCTGGGCGGTTTTTCATTTCCATAGAATATTTTTCTTAAGCAACTTCCTCCGGGCTCTCTCGGGGGATTTTTTTTATTCATATCCCTTTAAAAGGCTGATGGAATGGCTAAAAGATTCACCGACACCGAAAAATGGAAAGACCCGTGGTATATATCATTAGATAATGATTACCGAATCATTTGGCAATGGTTAATAGACAATTGCTCCCATGCCGGGTTCTGCAAAAGAAACATGAGCCTGTTGAATTTGATGTGCCGATTTGACACGACGGAGCATTTATTATTGAAAAAGATGGAAAATAGGGTGTTAATCGTTGGGAATGATTGGTTTATACCAAAATTCATAAAATTCCAATATTCTACGCTCAAGAGTGGAAAACCAGCTATTTTGGGGGTTGTAAAAGAGCTTTTTTCTAAAAATTGTATCGGATTAATTCCGGAATCATTCGGTAACGATTACCTAATAATAGCCAAATCATTCCAAGATCATTGTAAAATGATTAAGGATAAGGATAAAGACTATAGGGAAGAAGTAGGGGGTAAAGAGGATGATAAGGGGGTTAAAGGGGGAAAAGAAGGGGAAACGGGGGAAGAAGTAGGGGTTGATGAACGGATGTTACTCCCGCAAATGCACGCGCTATGGAAAGCGTCATTCCCGATGTACACGCCAGATATCGACTTTGATTACCCGGCACTTAGGGGCATAGCTGTTTTTATTTTCAAAACAGCTGGGGTAAAAAATGCTTTCGGGAATGTTGACGCCGAAATAAAGGTTTTGAATACATTCCAGTTAATTGCCGATCAGGTCAATAGGGAACCATTTTGGGTTAATAAGCCACTATCATCAATTGCTAAAAACATTCAAGAATTCTATAACAAGCTAAAAAACCCACAAGATGGAAACGGGAAATCAAAAACGGCAGGAGTTAACGACGATAAACTCAAGCAGAAAGTTGCTGATCATCTTAGCCAGCGGCGGCAACAAAATGGAGGTCAACACGTACCTAACTAAGTTCAAAGAACGTAATCAAATTCAATTTCCTAAGCTGTTTGAATTACCGCTAACTGATCGAATCCCTGAATTGATAAAAACAGAAGTTGGTCGAGATAATGTTTTCATTGCTCTTGTTGCGTCAATAAAAAGTCTTTTCAACAACGTAAACTTGCGTGTAGGACTGAACGAAGACCAGATGATAGAAATTGCTGAACAAGTTATCGAACAGTCGCACGAAGATAATCTCGCACTTGAAGATTTTCTTTTGTTCGGACAAAAGTTTCTAGTAGGAGAGTACGGGAAAATATATGACCGAATGGATGTGCCAACGTTCTTCGAGTTTTTTGAAAAATACAGGCAGCAACGACACGAAGCTATCTTGAACATCAGGTATGAACAAGCCTCGCAGTACAAGGTAGAAGGCCGTGGCGCACAAATGAGCCGATCGGTTGATATGGATAGAGATCAAGACCCGCAAGCAATTCTTGGCCTAATGCAAACTTACTATGAAGGACGAACAGAAACAACAGGAGACGACTAAGGTTTGTAAAGTCTGCCACATAGAAAAGCCATTAGAAGATTTTGCAAAAGGACTGGGTATGAGAGACGGTAGACGAACAATTTGTAAAAAATGTTTCAATGAACACACAAGAACTATTAAGCAAGAAGCGAGAGATAGATTTCCGTTTTAAGAGCAGGTTTGAATTGGAAACAGAATTTGGCGTGATAGACGGAACTTATGAGGAATTACTTGCCGAAAAGGAAAAGTTTCCAGGATCAACTATCCATGAGGTAATCCCCTCCATCATAAACAAGGTAAAAGTAAGTCGGGTCTCTTATGTGACATTGGGGGAATATATAAATATTCGACGACTATTCGATGCTAAAAAATCAATAGCAGATATAGCCGCCTTATATCACCTTCGATTTAGTACCTGTAGGAAAATAATCTACGACGAATTTAATGTTCTTTTACACTAACACTATAACCCAAGATTAATTTGGAATGCGATAAACGATCATACGACAGTGCTAAAGATGCTCACGAAGACTTGACTGATCTCAGAGAAAGGAATAGACGTCACAAGTTTTCAACCTATAAGTGTTCCTTCTGTGGATATTACCACATAACAACCGTTACAAAGAAAACGCTTAGACCAACTCGAAGAAAAGATAAGTACCCTATTGAAATACCAGTTAAAGTAGAGCCTAAGCCAAAGCGCAAAAAGAAAAAATAAATTTGCAGATTCAAAAGGAATAATTACTTTCGATAAGTCTAAAGCGTTCGAAAATGAAAATTACCCCAACTCTTAGTTAAAAATAAGCGCCTTCAACGGATTGGATAAGTTTCTTCCTTCACTGGTCGAATGCTTTAGACAACCACTCCGGGGGAGGCGCTGATTGTTATATGCGTGGGAAGCGGTTAAATATTGTGCCTGGTCAAAAATTCAATCGACTTACTATTACCAAGGAAGTAGAAAGCAGAGTGACCTATTATATTAATCGTCCCCAAAAGAGTAGATATTTTGAATACCTTTGTGATTGTGGTAATAGCACTGTGGTTAAGCTGTCTCTCATTGTTCATGGCGATGTTAAAAGTTGTGGATGTTTAGTTAGGGAAAGTGCAATGATTATTGGGAAGTCTAAGAAAACGCATGGGTTATCGAACAGTCATGCACATCTTATGTGGAATAATATGATTCAGAGATGTACTAATCCTAAAAACAATAGATATTCTACATACGGGGCAAGGGGAATAACTGTTTGCGATGAATGGAGAGAATTCAAGCCTTTTTACGATTGGGCGGTAAGCAATGGCTGGAAAAGAGGATTGGAGATAGACAGGAAGGATAATGACAAGAATTATTGTCCAGAAAATTGCAGAATAGTTACCAAATATGTTAATTCAAATAATACAACGAGGACGGTATTTGTTTTCTTGGTCGGAGTTAAAATGTCTTTAAAAATGGCATGCGACAAATTAGGAAAGAATTATAAGCACGTTCATTATAGGATGAAATATTGCTCGTTTACGTTTGACCAAGCCATACAAGAAAAATGGGTATGAAAGGAAACAAAATTAGTCTTTGCATAACCACCTATAATAGGTTTGAAATGACAATTCGGTCATTCGAACAGGTATTATATGATGAAAGGATTTCTGAAATTATTATCATCGATGATGCCAGCGATACATCCATATATGAGTGTCTTGAGAATGCTGTCGGCGGAATGGATAAGGTTAAGTTGGTTAGGAATATAAAAAATATCGGTTGCTATTTCAATAAGAGGTCGGCTATTCACTTTGCTTCAGAAGATTTTTGTGTAATATTGGATTCAGACAATTTTATTTCCATCTCTTTTCTAGATAAAATATTTGAACAACAATGGGACGAGAATACTATCCTCGCGCCAGATATGGGAGAACCCGCCTTGAACTACAAATCATTCTCAGGGCTTGTCCTAACAAGAGAAAATATTTCTGGCCTGATAGATACTGGTAATATGGCTATGTGCCTGAACACGTTTAACTTTTTTATTAACCGGAAACGGTATCTTGAATTTTTCGATGACACAATAGAACCGTGGACTTCCGATAGTATTTATTTCAATTATTGTTGGCTAAAAGCGGGCAATAAAATTTGTATTGTCGATGGGTTGGAGTACCACCATGAAATTCATAAGGACAGCCATTACGCTTTGCACAACCAAAAGATACCAGGATTTTATAACGACGTATTGATGAAATTAAGATACTTAAGATGAAAAGCGCATTAGTCATAGGAGCGGGGGGATTTATTGGTCATCACATGGCTAATCGGTTAAAGGCTGAAGGGTATTTTGTCTCATGTGTAGATTTAAAGTTTCCTGATTTTGGGCCGCCAGTCGGCGACAATTTCATTACAGGTAATGCAAGCGAATGGAGTGATCTAAGGGATCGAATGTTTTATCATCGCTTTGATGAGGTTTATCAGTTTGCTGCGGATATGGGCGGGGCTGAATTTATTTTCACTGGTGCGCATGATGCAGACATAATGTCGAACTCGGCATCTATTAACATAAATGTGCTTAGAGCCGTCGTTAGATTTAATGTCGGTAAAATATTCTTTTCTTCAAGCGCCTGTGCCTATAACGAATCCAAGCAACTAGAAACCGGAAATGTTGGGCTAAGAGAAGATGATGCCTACCCCGCCTCGCCAGATAGCGAGTACGGATGGGAAAAAATATTCAGCGAAAGGCTTTATATGGCTTACGAACGGAACTATGGCATTAAGGTGAGGATAGCCAGGTTTCATAATATTTTCGGACCAGAAGGGACCTATGATGGAGTAAGAGCTAAGGCACCGGCGGCGATTTGTCGTAAGGTCGCTCAAGCTAAAAACTTGGATGAGATTGAAATATTCGGAGATGGGAATCAAACGCGGTCTTTTCTGTATATTGACGAATGCATCGAAGGCGTAAGGAGATTGATGACTGCAAACGACGATATAAATTTCCAACCATTGAACATCGGCTCATCTGAAATTATTTCCATCAACGATTTGGCAAAAATGGTAATCGAAATTTCTGGAAAGAATCTTACCATCAAACACATTCCCGGACCGCAGGGAGTACGAGGCCGTAATTCAGACAATACGCTTATCGAAGAAGTGCTGGGATGGAAACCTTCAAGGCCACTAAGAGAAGGGATTGAAAAATTGTATCATTGGGTAAATAAACAAGTGAACGGTTGATATACTTTAACTCATACGGCAGGCTTGGAAATTTCCTGTATATGACGGCAAATGCGGCGGCTCTTTCCTTGCGTCACGGGATGGAATTCTCGGTACCTAACGTAAGCACTCACTCGTTTTGGAACCCAGTTTACCTCCCTCACCTGCACAAGCCATTTAACAGAAACCTACCTACCGTCATCATCAAAGAGCAGCAATTCCACTACGAGCCTATCCATTGGAGCGATGATTGGAATGACAAAAATGTAATGCTGGACGGCTACTGGCAGAGCTACAAGTATTTCCACGAATACCGGGACAAAATTATAGAACTATTCGGCTATCCGTGGCATTGCATCGAAGACACTTGCAGCATTCATGCAAGGTTTACCGATTACAAAACAATCACCGGGAAACATATTTTGATAACAAAGCAGTATCTTGAATCGGCGATGGATTTAGTTATTAAAGAGAAAGGTATTCGTAAGTTTAAAGTATTTTCAGATTGTATCCCAGATTTCAAGTTGGAATTTGGTGGTCTTTATGATTTCGAATACAGTACAAACCTTGGCATAGAGGAAGACCTTGTTGAGATAAGTTGCTGCACTTCAAACATAGGATCGTCAAGTACGTTCTCTTTTTGGGGCGCATATCTGAATAGGAATCCAGATAAAATGGTTATACAGCAGTCAGCCTGGTTTCAACTTGGATGGCGAGATGAATACGGAAGATTAGTCAACACCAAAGATGTTCTACTTCCAGAATGGGTTAAATTATAATCTTGTGAATAATAGAATCGATATTACTGGAATGGTTTTTAATCGACTAACCGTGTTAGGCAAGGCCATGGAAAGAAATGCTCATAATCAAATACTGTGGGATTGTCTTTGCGAGTGCGGAAATAGAACAAAAGTAGTAACAACCTATTTAATAAGAGGAATAGTTAAGTCATGCGGATGCTATGCCATAGAACTAAAAACAACCCACGGATTAAGTAAAAAAGAACTGCGCATATTAGGGTACAATACATGGGATACAATGAAGCAGCGATGTTATAATTCAAACAACACAAATTATCCTAATTATGGGGGCAGGGGAATAAAAATATGTGAAAGATGGCTAGATTCGTTTGAGAATTTTATTTCGGACATGGGACTGAGGCCTGGCCCAGGATATTCTATAGATAGGAAAGATCCAAACGGCGATTACTGCCCAGAAAATTGCCAATGGGGTACTGGTGATCAGCAAGCTAGAAACAAAAGAAGGAATATCTGGATTGAACATAACGGGGTTTCAAAAATTCAAAAGGACTGGGCCTCCCATTTGGGGATTAGTTATACTTATTTCAGGATTTTATTAAAGATAAAATCTTTTGATCAAATTTACTCATACATAGAAGAACATGGTGGAATAAAGGGAATAACACCTAGAGGGAAGTATAAGTTAAAAAATATCACGGCATGAAATCAGTTCTAATAGTTGCCCTTATCGGTCCGGGAGGATATACGGCAAAGCCAATCATGGATGCTTTCTTAAATAATGGATTCACTGACGTGCGCGTATTTGATTATCAATTGGAGCGATTTTCTATTGGGAAAGATTTAATGCAAAGAAAATTAATCCACGAAGCCACGCAGATGAAGCCCGATTTGGTCTGGATGCAAATTCAGGGCAGCGATGTAATAGACGTAGAAACTTTCCAATCTCTCCAATCAATCGCTTTCACCGTCAACTTTACTTTTGATATCCGAACCAATGAACAAACACAATGGCTATATAATCTAGTTCCGCATATAGGGTTGGTTTGCTTCTCTAACCTAGAAGATGTAGAAGAATGCAATCGACGCGGGTATAACAACGCGATGGTGCTACAAAGCAGCGCGGACCCTGACGTGTATAAGCCAGCGGAAGGTGTAAGGAGAAAAGGAGTGGTGTTCGTCGGGAATAATTTCTGCAATACGAACATGGAATTTCCGCTTTCAAAAGAGCGGGCCGCTATGGTCGAGTTCCTTCAAAAAGAATTTCCAGACGACTTCAAAGTTTACGGTAACAACTGGGATGGCAGCAAACTGATCGGTCAAAAAGAAGAAGTAGAGATTTATCAGTCTGCCGCCATTGTTATCAACCACAATAACTTTAACCATACTTCATATACATCAGACCGTTTATGGAGGGCTATGTTTTGCGGGGCGCTTTGCCTTACAAAGTATTTCAAAGGTATTGAGAAACTGTTTACGCGTGGGCTTCATTTGGATTGGTGGAATACATTTGATGAACTAAAAGAGAAAATAACTTACTATCTTTCTAACTTAGGAAACGCGGCATTGATCGGTGGATCGGTAGGCATACAGCACGTTTTGGATAACCACACATGGTCATGCAGAGTAAAAGAGATGATGACGTTTATTGAAAATCTGAAGCCTACCATTGAGGACAATAGAGACGGTTGTACCAAACATGGAGCGCATGTCATTGACGGGAAGATACCAGAACCACTTGATCAGCATTTGGATGGACGCACCTGTGATTGCGGAAGGCTATTGTGGAAATGGACGGAGTGCGAATGTGGAAATAAAGAATATCAACTAAGAGCGCAAGAAAATATTTAACGATGGGCTATCAATTAAATGGTGTTGATGACGGCGGTATACCTATAGGAATAGTAAAGGCTTTGCTTTCGGCTCGTCCTATACCGTCGTTTATTGAATGTGGCACTGGTGGCGGGTACTCTATTAGGCAGGCAGCTGACTTATTTGACAAGTGTTATACGATAGATGTGGATTCGGTAGAATTAAATATCCCAAATGTTACTTTTTATCACGGGCAAAGCGTTGACTATCTTCAGTCGATAATTAAAAATCTAAAAGGGTATGCACTATTCTGGTTGGATGCTCATTATTCGGGAAGCACACCTAATAACACTGGCATACCAGAATGTCCGCTCATCGAAGAAATCAAATTAATTTCAGCTTACCAGGAATCTCTTATTATCATTGATGACGCTAGGCTTTTTTTAGGGCCTCCTCCAGCCCCGCTCGATCCGAGAGAATGGCCGGGGATATGTGATGTTTTCGAGTGCCTAAGAAAATACTTCCAGTGGCATTACATAACTATAACTGATGATTATATTCTGTGTATCCCTATACATTTTAAAGTTCCGATTGAACACGAATGGAGAAGCAGATTTTCAATACGCTACCCTTCTGCGGAAGATAAGTTGAAGACTGATACAAAAAACGTTTATAACGCGTTGAAAAAATATATTGGCGAATGACTACACTAAGACAGCAGATTGAAGAAATGAGCGCCGGGGCACAAGGTGGATTCGGCCCGCTGTACTACCATGTGCTTCCAAAGTTGATAAACCAGTACGATCTTAAAGTTGGGGCCGAGATCGGGGTTTGTTTGGGCGGTCATTCAGAAGCTATGCTGCTCCATACAAAAATGGAAAAATTGTATAGCATCGATCCGTATGTCTACGCTCCCGGAAGCACGGATGGCCATGTCCTTCCAACCGGAAAAGGATTCGATCAGCCGGAGTACGATGAGATGTACAAGTACACCAAAGAACGTCTTTCGCTATTTGGAGATCGAAATGTTCTCATCCGAATGACTAGCACCAACGCAGCGTTTATTGTTTCGGAGACATTAGATTTTATTTTCATCGACGCTTTGCACACATATAAAAATGTTATGGAGGATGTGGTGGCATGGTGGGGACACGTAAGAGATGGAGGGCTGATATGCGGTCACGATTACAATCATCCAAACTTCCCCGGTGTTACGCAGGCGGTCGATCACTTGTCTACCGGCAGGGTGCTTCATATTGAGGACGGATACGTTTGGTGGTTTAAAAAATGATTTTATGGACGACAACGATCTGAAAATAGTGCAAGGGCTAAAACCTCATTTAGGGGAAACGCCATTCATTTTTGACATTGGAGCCAACCGTGGGAACTACACTGATTTTGTATTGACGCTCTTTCCAGATGCCAAGATGTTATTGGTAGAGCCAAATGAAATGTGGCAATCCGAACTGGCAAGGAAATATTCAGACAACAAAAACATTACACTTCTGTATCTGTTGGTGGGGAGCAAAAAGCAGGACGCCAAGTTCTATTATTTCACCAACCATAACGACCAAATCTCAAGTATCTATAGAAGGCCGGTATTTCTTGGACTACCCATGAAAGAATCCGTAAAGCCCATGACGACCGTTGATGCGATAATGGAGTTCTTTGCGTTTGGTGAAGTTGACTTTATAAAGGTCGATACCGAAGGCGCTGAATTCGATGTGCTGAAAGGGGCCATCAAATCACTGGCCAGTAAAAAAATAAAGTTCATCCAGATCGAATACGGCGGCACGTATCCTGACGCTGGTATAACCATGCGAGATGTGATATCCTTTGTAAATAGCTTAGGGTATCATGCTTATTCTTATAACGGATCGTTCACAGAACTTGACCGGGAAACATTCGTAGAAGATTTCCACTACGACAATTACTTAATCTCTAAGATTGCCTTATGAGAAATGATTTCAAATGGAGGGAGGTATATGCGAGATTTGTAAATCTTCGACACCGGACGGATCGGCTCGATCACATGCAATCGGAGGTTAAAAAATTGGGCATCCCTGTAGAGCGATTTGAAGCCATCAGAACCATAAGTCCAGAATGGAACAGGGAACCATATAAAGTGATGTTTAACCGCACAAGAGGGGCTATCGGGTGTATGTTGAGCCAGATGGAAGTAATGGTGCAGGCGGCAATTTTAAAACGCGATTGCATGGTTCTTGAAGATGATCTCATGATAGCTTCAGACACGCCAGAACGATTGGACTATGCCGAAAAATATTTGAACGCGCACGAATGGGACATATTTTGGTGCGGGGCCACTGTGTCAGTAAATCCGCCCTACTGGAATATCCAAAATAATAGAGAGCTTCCTTTGACAAATCCGTTAGGCAGGGATGCTGAGTGTACCGACGATCCTAGAATACTTAGGACGTACGGATGTTTTTGCACTTACGCTTATATTGTGAACAAGGATAGCGTCTTAAAGGTATTGCGTCTATTGGAAGGGGTCATGCACGAAGCGATGGGTATTGACTGGGCCATGATAAAACTTCAGCCGCAGCTAAAAACATTTTGCTTTGTTCCTGGGGGCGTTTTCCAGATCAACAACCAAAGCGATATTGGGCAAGGCATAACCTCTTTCACACCGTTCCTTAAACTAAACGGGACACTTGAAAATTCAGCATACGTATTTCAGGGTAAAATGTCCGATTTTGATCCCTTAACTTTTGATTGGAAAGAATGTAAAATCTAAACCATGCTTATAGATTTCAGAGGTCTTTGGCCAAAGTACAACATCAAACCGAAAGGAGTGCTTCATATCGGAGCCAACGTTGGCGAGGAAGCGCCGGTGTATCTTGAATTGGGTGTTAAAAAGCAAATTTGGATTGAGGGCGACAGTGGAACATTCCAAAAGTTGCAGAATAATTTGGTGAGCAATCCAGAGGCGCATCCTTATTGTTTTGTGGTAAGCGATTCCGCAGAAAAGGTAAAGTTTAACATCTCAAGCAATGCTTCACAAAGTTCATCGATTCTTGAGTTTGGAACACATGCTACCGTTCACCCAGATGTGACTTTTGTAAGGTCAGAGGAACGATACCCCCTGACTATTGAAAGTTTTTATTGGTCCCTTATTCGGGACGAGGAATGGTTCGAGCAAGGTGATTACGATTTCTTAAATATCGATCTTCAGGGTGCCGAGATGAAAGCATTAAAAGGAATGGGGGATTTCCTTCATCTTTTCAAATGGGCTTACCTGGAGGTGAACAAGGCCCACCTTTACGTTGGCTGCCCACTGGTTGAGGAACTTGACGAATATTTACTTAAATTTGGATTTGTAAGGGTAGAAACGCAGTGGGCCGGGAATACGAATTGGGGAGATGCTCTTTGGGTTAAAAAAGAATTGTTATGAGTAATTTAGATATTATCAAACAGAAATTGCAAGATGCGGGATTCTATTCTTTTGAAGACTGGTCATTTGATTTCACAAAGCAGGGCGGCAAGACCATAAATTATTATGCTAAAGCAACATCAGAATCCGGTCAAATAAAAGAAAAAGGTCTTTTCTTTGATCATGCCGAATTTGATGGGATGCTTCCGGAAGAAGGGATGGAGAAGTTCAGGAAATATTTACTGGATAATATAAGCGAGTTTATTGGATGAAATACTTCGATAAAATATTTGTTATCTCATTACCTAATGAAGTAGGAAGGAAACGCATGGAGGTAACCGGGCCGCATTTGGCTGAACAAGGAATTGATTACGATCTTTGGGAAGCGACAGAAGACGAAAATGGAGTGGTCGGCTTGGTCAAGTCAATGCGCCGATTGTTTACTCATTGCATAGAACAGGAACTTCAGACAGTATTGGTTCTGGAAGACGACACGATATTCAAAGTTTCATTTTGGGATTTTATCAGGGAAGTATGGCCACAAATGCCCACAAATTACCACTGTCTGTTCTTAGCCTGCACACTCATCAGCAGGCCGACAAGATTTTCGGCCAATCTCCTTCGTATCGGATCATCCTACTGCACCAATGCCATTGTTTATACCTTAGAGGCTATGAAGCTAATCCTGCCGATGCTTGAACGCTACCAGACGCAAGCCTATGACATTACCCTTATGAAGGAATTGCAGCCCAGCGGCCTCTGTCTAGCGACCTATCCTCAGATGTGTTTTCAACGCGCTGGCTACAGTTCTATCGAAAAACGTGAAATTGATTGGAGCGAATACCAAAGCCAGTCTTTTAGAATGTATACCCACAATATCTAAGGATGCCCAAACTTAGATTCGATATTGAATGCGATAATTTCGACCTTCTGTTCGCTAAACTGGCCGAAAATATGGGGCCACTCGAAAAGAGCCAACTTCCAAAAGAATTAATGTTTAAAATGTTCCGCCGGGGGGCGGTCTACGATGCGAAATCTTCCAACAAGCTAGGCTTGGCCGGTAAGCTGTACGTCATGCTAAAATCGCTAAATAAACGGTGGATTTTAATGGTAGAGGACGAAAAGTTGGGACTATCGGAAGGCGAGTTTTTGGCTTGGAAGACCGGATTAAAGAAAGAAGGGAATACGATTGAGGAGGCGGGAAAGCTGGTTTCTAGGGGGGAATTCGTTTTGGCCGGGAAAGAATTGATGGACACCTACGGTCGGCTCAATTTCCTGTCAGTTAGCCCAGCTTTCAACTTTTTGGTAAAGAATAAAAATCAAAAAAACAGTAAGATTGCCGAATATAAGATGCAAATGGAGTATCTGTGCCGATTTTTATGCTTTTATGAGGCAAATAAGAAACGATGGGTAATGAATATTGGCGTTTCGATGCCTGAATTTTTGGTTCTTATTTTCATCTATCATGGCGGGGAAGTTGTTAGCAGTCAAATACATAAGGAGGTCTACAAATATGCCTACAATAGCAGTAGTACCCAAATAAAACTAGCTTTCGGCAGCCTGCAAAGGAAGGGATTGGTGGACAAGATCGGGCGAAGCAAGGGAGTTAAAATCAGAATTACTCCACTGGGAACGGCTATGGTAAACGATATTATATCGAAATATGCTGTAAATTGCTGAATTTTATTCGGTCTATTTTGGCATCTTAGATACGTTCCACGTGGAACACTTTCCGATTTGAGATAAATGTTTAAATTACAGAATGGGTGAGATAGTCCTTTTGAATCAAGGCTTGTACAAATTCGAGTTGCCGCCGATGCCGCCGGAGCGAGATATTTGGTATGTCGATTTGCCAAAAAAATTGCAGTATTGGAAGACGCCCCATGTCGATAAATTCAAGTGGCTGAACCAAGACAGAGACCAAACCCTGAAGGATGTAATGAGAATGTCCCTTAGAGACAGGGTTGAGTACATCGAATATTGGGATGATAAGATACAGAATGGCCTTTGGATCATGGTAAACGGGGAGCCTACATGGTTGGCCCCGATGCATGTTGAGCACCTTGTTTTCAATAAGTTCAAAGGTCGGTTTCTATGGTATATGGACGGCCAGCGGAAGCGTTTTTATTTCCGGCTGCTGAGTGAGGCCGACGAATTGTGTGACGGAAGAGTTTGGATTAAACCCCGTCGTGCCGGATTGACCACAGAACAGATAACGTATAACATCAGCAAGGTTCAGGAGGATTTTTATAACCGTGTAGCGCTCCAAAGTACAAAAGATGAAGTGTGCCTAAGAACACTTATGAAGCCTACGATAGACACTTTTATCAGTCGGCCATCATGGGCCAGGGCTCAATTTTATTTGAGCAATGGTAAGAAACCACAAAAGTCACTTCAGTTAACATCCAATGTAGTAAAATCCGACATGGAAGTTATGAATGGCCTCATTCAGGCATTCCCGACAGAAGCGAGTGCAGTGGATGGGGACGAATGGATTGGTTCTACTATAGACGAGTTCTCAAAAATAACAGCTTGTAACCCACGAGAGATGTTGGATATTAACTTAAAGGCAATGGCCAATCCAGGGAAGGAAAACGGAATGATAGATGCCCTATCTACATCGGGGGACAAAGCGGCGGCAGCAATTGCCTTGTTTGAATGGCATAGGCTCATAGCAGAATCTGATCCAAGATTTAAAGGGGAGGACGGAAAGACAAAAAGCGGATTGTGGAAATACTTTGTAGAAATCACCGAATCCCACTTTGTTATCATTGAAGTGAATAAATATCTGAAATATGCTGGGTATAATATAACTGATGTGAGGGATGTGTATGGAAAAGTAAATAAGGAAATTTGCGAGGAATGGGTATGGAAACAGCACAATAAATTTCCAAAAAACTCCCAGAAATATATTTATTCTCTGTATAAACTTCCAATAGAAGAAGCGCATGCGCTTATCACGCCGGCACACTCAAAGCAAATTCTGCCAAAGCTCAGGATGACCACTCGCCGTAATTATTTGGAGGCGCTTCCAACAAATCAAAAACCATATGTCAGAGGAAGATTCGAGGAAGATTCCCAAGGTCGTGTCTGGTTTGAGGAAGACGAAGAAGGGGTTTGGTTAATATCGGTTCATCCTTATTTTTCATCTGAAAAGGATATTGATACTAGAAATAGATTCCGAAATAGGAATGGATTTTTTCTACCCCCAGTAAATCCAGAATTCGTCGCTGGCTATGACCAAACCAGGTATAAGACAAAAAACACAACGTCGGATAACCTGTCAGAGGCTTGTTGCATTTGGTGGAAAAAATTCGACTACTTTAATAGCGGTGTTAAAAATGAATATGCCGCCTTGATGCTATACCGACCGGACGATCCAAAAGAGGCGCACCGACAAGTAGCTTTATCCTGTAGATATTTTGCCGGCCCGGTAATGGCAGAGAGACAAGTTGAAACGACAGAGGATGTTTTCATAGATATGAATATGGAAGCATTTTTGTTGAAAGGGAAAGATAAAATTTGGGGGATTTATACTTCTGCTAAAACTATTGAAAATGGGTTTCAGAAATTGGCAGCGAAGTTCGCTTTGCCAAAAACAGAAGAGGATGAAGATCAGGTCGAAAAATATCCATTTGAAGATGGGCTTAGGGATTTAGAAAGTGCTGATCCAAACAACATGCAGAATTATCACGTAACTTCTGCATCAATTTTATGCGAAGCAGGCGCAGAGCAATTAGTTCAAACAAACACGACTGATGATTCCGTGAGACGTATGCTAAAAGCCGCGCAGTCGGTGTTTCCTCCCGTCAGATGAAATTTTAAAAACAAACATACATGATACCAGTACCGAATTTGGAGTTAGTCTTAATCATTCCTGAAAAACTGGAAGAAACAGTTAAAATGGGGGATAGCGAAATTGTAAAATCTGACATTCAAAAGGAGAATGAAAAAAAAGCACAAAACCGCGGAACTATCTTCGCCGTTGGAGATGAGGTTAAGTTCTGGCAGAAGGACGATTTTGTCAGCTTTTACCGGAACGCCGCCACGGAGATAACGGAGGATGGTACACGCTATTTTTCCATCAACCAACAGAATATCCTTTGTAAATTTGTGAAGCATGTCAAAGGGTAACTACAAGAAAAAAACAAGGTCCTTTATTAAGCATGAGAAGTTGACGATTATTCCGGCACCAAACCGTGTGCTTATTAAGGTCACTGCCAAGCAAATGCAGGACTTGATAAGCAAAGAGATTGTGCTAGAGGACGGAACCAAGAAACGACTTTTCTTTGAGCCTATACTTTTCGACCAAGGGTACGAGCGCCGTTTTCAGCAATCAGTGTCAGTAGGCGAAGCCGTTGGCGTTGGTGTCAATGTCCAAAATGTTGAAGTCGGGGATACGCTTATCCTAGACTATCTGACTAGTAATTTAACTGACCATTTGATTGGTTTCTTCAATAAGGACCAACTGATTTCAGTATTGGCCGAAACGACTTACCACAATACAAGTTCGGTTTTAATCAACGGTAGACGAGCTTGGGCAAAGGGGGATTTTGACAACATTTCTATGATACTTGGAGTGGTGAGGGAAGACAAGTTAATCCCGTTTGACCCATATATTTTTTTGGAGTATCAGTCAGACTATCTTAAAATACTTTCCATGCATGGAGATAGCATCCGATCAAAGGAGCCGGTCGTTGAAAGAGTGGTATTGGGTTCTCCGGATGGGTGTATTTATAAATGCGGGGAAAGGATTAAGATCAAAAAAGACGACTGGTTTGATAGAGAAATAAATGGGTATAAAATTGCAATTTGTTTTCGCCAAGATGTTATTTGCAAAAGCAGTATATTTGCTTTGTGATTGACCAATAGCATACTGTTACTATGATATTGGTTACTTGTAACTAAATGGGTGTTTTGGCTGTAACAGAGCCGATTCGCCCATTTTAATTTTATGGGAAAAGCATTGGACCTGACAGGTAGAAGGGTTGGGAGATTGATTGTTATATCAAAATTCAATGAAAAGGATAAGTACGGACGCTTAAAATGGGTATGTCAGTGTGATTGTGGTAATATTACTATTGTACATTCAACCAATTTAGTAAAAGGGCATACTCAATCATGTGGCTGCCTGCAAGACGATGGCAGAAAGAAAGGGACCCACGGCAAAACACATACTTCTGAATATGGCTCTTGGTCTGCCATGATCCAAAGGTGTACCAATCCCCAAAATGAAAGATACCCTGACTATGGCGGTAGGGGGATACTTGTTTTTGAACCATGGTTGGATTTTTCTGTGTTTTATGCCTACATGGGTGATAAGCCGGGGCCGGAATATAGTTTAGATAGATGGCCTAATAACGAGACCGGGCATTATGAGCCTGGTAATGTTAGGTGGGGAACAGATGAACAACAATGTAGAAATAAGCGAAATAATAGATGGATAGAGGCGAATGGCGAAAAGATGATAATGGCTGACTGGGCTAAACGTCTTGGTATGTGTGCTCAAAATTTATATAGAGACCTTAAAAAGTGGTCCATGGAAGAAATTATATTGAAAAGACAAAAGAGGAAATCCAATGGCTAAGTTTTTAGTAAATACATTGTCGGAAGATGGCCTAACGGGAGAGACAAACCGTATGGATGAGATATTGCATAACCTGATGATCATAGGTCCAAAATATCGAGAAGGGTTTATGCAACTGGTGGAAGAAACCAACCTGCCCTACATTGTCCAAATATGCGTATGCGGACGGTACATTACCTACATCGAAGTCACCAAAAATTTGAAAGAAGGGGTAATGCGGTTTTATGATCTGAAAAACGATAACGATCTTGCATTGGATGCCGCCATGCTCATTGGAAAAAACTGGTACACCCCCGCTTATTTCAATTGGTTTATGGAAGTATTTGAGATGCTAAAACCAGTTTATTCCGACAACTACGATGCCGCAGAATTGATCGTGGTTGAAAATGCCGGATTGCTCCTAAATTGATTTTTTCCGTTCAAAATAAAAATATTTGCTAGTTTTATAGAAATTCTGTAAATGGCAAAGGATAAAAAGTCTTCAAAAAAAGGTCCGGCAATTATGGACCGAACAAATTTTTGGACGGACTTATCATATATTAATCCAGAATTCAAAAATGCCTTGTGGTGTAGTGAATGTCTGTACTTTATCAAAAAGAACGCAAAACGTTTTCTTGATCCAGTACGAGCAAGAGAGTACCGGATGACCGACCTGCTTGAGATCAATGCAAAGGAGATGGATCAAATGTTTGATCCGATTACTCCAGAAGGCGGCGGTGGTGATGCCAAATATGTGACAGCCGACAGAAAAGCAAATCCGGTGTACATTCACCTTCTCAATAACATGCGGGCGGATATACAGCGCATGGGCAAGCAAATCGAAGCCAACTTTACCGACAAATATTCGAAGACCAGAAAGATGCGGGATAGTTACCGGGCGCTTTATAGCCGTCAAGTTAGGTGGATTATTAATGACTTCTGCAAAGAATTAGGCATTCCCGGAATTACAGAAATGCAAGATCCGTACAAGTGGATTAAAAATTTCTCCGAACATCAAGAAAAAGGTAATGATGGAAAGGAGATGGGTAATGACGTAGTATCCAAATTTTCAGACCTCATCAAAAACAAAATTGAGAGTAATGAAGATTTGATGCTATATAACGAAATGGTGTATAAGGGTGACTACGAGAAGGCCATCGAAAAAGGCATCGACTACTATATGTTCAAGTTGAATAAATGGGATGATAGATGGTCCGATGATTTTTTTGATGATCTTAGACATTTTAATAAAGCCAGTTTGGAATGGTACACCGACCGGATTACCGGAAGGCCAGTTATTGAGCGTTTCGACCCAGCTATTTTATGGGTTAGTCCATTCAGAAGGAAGGACGGGGAGGACATTCAGTACTATTTCACCGAATATGAAATATCCTTTGCAGACTTTGTAAAAACGTGCGGTTTTGGACTGAAGGAAGAAAAACTTAAAGAAGTTTTTTTATGGAATAAAAGCCAAGGTTCTACACATGGAACCAATTGGATTGAAGGAATTGACAGACCGAACAGGCTAAGGGATGATGCCATGATACGATTGGGACGTTGCGGAGTGTTGTCTCAGGACTACGAAGTAAACATGGATGAGGTCATCGCCAGCTGGCCTCAATACGAACAAACCGGAATGACATGGGAAGCCTATGTAGCCAACCAGTACGAGATAAAAAGGAAGGAAAAAAACTATAACGTCTGGAGAACTTTTTATTACATCCCGCCAACACAAGCTCAATTATCCAACGCCGACTACGCATGGCAGGCCAATTTCATTTTTGACATAAGAAAAAATCAGGATCAATTCAGGACGGGCGAAGACGGTAGATACTCCAAATGCCCGCTTGTCATTTATGATAATAGTCGTCAGGCTTCCACTACCGATATCGTGCAGGCGTACATGGGCAAAATAAATTTCGCATGGAATTCCTATCAAAACTGTCTGGTCAATGATATAGACGCAACCATTCTTTCCGACGAATTGATGGGTGGGTTGCTGGCAGCGGTAGACGAAGAAAATGCAGTTAATCCAGGTGAGGGTGTGGAACCAACTGGAGGTAACGAGGTTGCCGCTGCACAGGAGCAATTCAGAATGATTAAGCAATCTGGGAAGGGGTTCTTAAAATTTGTAGACAAGCAGGGAAAGCCAATCATTGACGAAAGGAAATTGATGATTGTGTATAAAAACGGCTGGCTAGACAGGGCCGACAAATTTCTTGGACAGATTGTAAACCTGTATAGCCAACTGAACATCGCATTGGGCAATGACCCCAACGCGGCAAAGCCGAGAGTGACCACCAGTGGCATTCAAGAGGCGGTTAAGTCGAGTGATAATTCTAAGTGGTTTCTTCAAAAGGCGTATGAATATATAGTGAAGGCTACGGCGGAAAGGTTTGTTCGTTACATCCTCATGGCAGGAACCGAAGCGAAGGAGTTGGGGTTCACTGACCGGTATGAAGAATTCCGAAACATACTAGGGGTAACCGATGGTTTGCTCATTGAAGGAATGGAGGATGTGCCGCCGGAATCGGTCGGCTTATCAATAAATTATGTAGACAGTTCGGGCAAAAAGGAATTTGTAATGAAGCTGGCCGAAAACTTGGTAGCGCAAGGGAAACTCGATGAAGACATTTTGTATTTATTATTGGGGACGGATAACTGGAAAGAATCTTTCTGTTTGATGAGAATGTCGCTTACGAAGAAAAAGAAGGAGGCGGCAGCGCAAGCCGAACTACAGCATCAACAGATTATGGAACAGAAAGATGCCGATCTTAAAATCGCACAGGCACTCACGGCGGCGAAAGGTCAGGCAAAAGATCGTAACATCCAGACACAAGGCGAAATCGATGCAAGGCTGACAGATTTGGAAAATAAATTGAAGGCTCAAACGATGGCCACCCAGAAGGACCAGCTTAAGAACAACCGAATCGAGCAGGATAATAATAAAGCGGCATTGCAAAGGAGAAATGAAACGGCTGATGCTTTGCAGCCGCAAGAGGTTTAGGATTTATTTTCCTGCTTTCTACGTCGAATGCGATCTTCCCAGCGGAGCGGGTCATACTTTCGAACATCGGAAAATTGAAAGTTAAAATCAGATTGGGTTGCATGGTCGGTTTTCTGATAGTCGCTCTCCAATTGTTTGAGTAAAGTTTCGGCCTTTTGCCTGCAATCAATGGCCTTTATCATCAGGTCTCCTTTTTCATTATTAATTTTGGCTACCTCTTTTTGATCTATGTATTGATAGTCTTCTTTTACTTCCCCGTCCTTGTCTACTGAAGTTCCTGTTTGTTGCTTATCGGCGGTTCGTTGGTTACAGAACAAAAACATCCTATCGTGATATTCGAGTAATGAAATTATTTCACGCCAGCGGGAATCGGTGCAGAAAAGAAGATAGTTCAAAATAACTTTCTGGATTGCATCGTTCTCGTATTCGATAATCTCTCGGTAAATTCTATTTTCTGGTTCAACCCCAATTCCAGAAAGTATATATTTCTTATTAACCAAACGATCCTGCCTAGTGTTTAGCCACGGACTTTCTTCTGAATAGGCAAAAATGACGAAGGCGACAATAGCGTTTTGATTTAGGATAGTAAGGTTATGCTTGTAGACCGGACGAAATATAATGTGAAGGTTGATAAGTTCGAGATCAGGAAGATAGTTTTTCTCCAGATCAGTCAGCATCTTTTGCGCTAAGAGTATCGCGTCATTTGGTTTTTGCATGAGCTTGCTTTATGATGCTAGTTCCATTTCCTTCGGGGATATGACGGGATAGGATACCTCTTTTTATTTTCACCTCATCACCTTCTTTATTGAAGGCGACTATATCTGTCATAGAGCACCGTTCGCATGGCTTGGAACTGTAGGCTAAAATTTTGCTGATGGGTAATCCGGTACGTTCTGATTCCAAAATGAGCATCTTGTAAAGCGGAGCACTCATCCTGAATTTATAAAGGTTGCTTTGTCGGATGACCACTCCTTTATAGACTTCGACAATCCGATTGTTAGCCATTAATTAATTCTTTGTTGCCACAAATATATAAATTATTCGCAAAACATACTTTATTTTACTGCTATAAAGGTCTTTATGGCAGAAAATGAAATTACCACGGTGAACGATCTGGTCACCAACCACGCTGCTAAGTTAAAAGAAAATTCCCAGGCCAACACTTCCCAAACACAGCAACAGACGGACACCACTCAGACAACGACGGATTCCGGTGGTCAGCAGACGCAAACCAAAACTACAGACCCGCCGCCAGATCCAGTAGGTGAACTTCTCAAAGAATTGAATGTGGAGAGCTTGGATGCCCTCAAGGAAAGGTTGAAGCCAAAAGACCCGGATAAGGTCGAAAGTCCGGAAGAAAAAGAAAAACGGGAAAACCTATATCGGGTAGAAATGCAGAAGTATGCCGTAGAGAACGGCCTGATGAAACCCGACGAATTTACGAAGCTCGAAGCCCTGAAAGCAAAAGACGATAGGGCCACTGTTTACGAAGACTGGTTTGCGGGTTGGAAAAAAGAAAACCCGGATGTTGACCCGGCAGATGTGGAAGCCAGAGCAAAGGAAGATTTTGAGGAAGAATATCATCTGAACAGCACCAACGAAAAAGCTAAGGCTAGGGGATTGAAGCGGATAGAAAAAGAGGCAAAGGAAATGCGCTCCCCATTGGAAAGTTCTTATACAAAGGTTAAAACGGAGTTTGATGAAGATCGGTCGATAAAGAATGACCTGCCTACTTACAACAAAGAGTTGGCGAGCGCCATTCAGGCAAATATACCGGCGAAAGTTAAGCTCTACGAAACCAAGGATGGGGATGAGGTGATTCCGGTGGAAATTGAATTGACGGACCAGCAACGTAAAGACATTTACGCCAAGGTCGATAAGAAACTGAGGAATGCCAGCACCTTTCAGTTGGTAAAAAAAGGAGATCTGAAGCAGTTGCAGGACATGGCCAAGCGAGAAGCGGAAGCAGAGATTTGGAATGAACATCGCGAAGCTGGCCTTCAAAAAATAGCTGAAACGTTTTTGAAAAGAGGGGATGAGAAGGGGTATAAGCGAGGATCGGTCGGGGCAAAAAATCCGTTCCCGCTCGTTCCGGATAACAAGAAGCAGGACGGTGCGGATAAGGGAACAGCTCAGCAGCAAGTGATGGATTCTTTACAGGGTAAAAAATAGTTGGATTTAAATAAAATCACATGGCCAATAATAATGTGTTTTCCTGCGACGCCGGGAACTTTTCGATACAACAAGTAATTGCGGGTCAGACGCCGCTCGTCATGTATGATTCGCTGAAGCAGGCCGCATTGCTACCTGCCATCCGGCAGCTGAGAAGCGGCAGTGGCGCGCAAGTCATCATGCCGTATGACGAAAGAAGCCCGGAAGCCTTGTTCTCGCAGATGATGGCCGCGTTTGGTACTGAAAACAGGACCGTTCCGGCCAATCAGTTTTATTGGCTGGAATACGATTCTTACGACACGCTGACCTTTGTAGTGGATCAGGCCACCAACGGCGCACCAGGGGCCAACGTCAACGCTACGATTGACGCCCTCTCTACCAGTCAGGTAGGCGGCTATGTAAAACCTATCGCCGGGTACTACGCCTACATCAAGGAGAACAACCGCCAGAAAGTCTTTATCAGTGCTGTCAACGGCACCACGGTTACCTTCCAACCCATCAACGGGCAATCGATCAACCTCAGCTATTACGCCCGATACACCATCATCATCGACCCACTCCGGCACTATACCATGTTGGATACGGCCAATATCGTTACGGAAGGTCTCGTATTGAACCCTCCGACGATGTACAAGGCTTACGCCCAGACCTTTGAAAAAGGGTTCTACGTAGACCAGTCGGAAATCAACAACTACGTGTATGACCGGGACTTCAAAGTCATTAAAGGTCTCAATACGCGTAGTGAAGCCGTTGAGTTTTTCTATATCCCTGCTTTGAACGGCCAGTGTGAGGCGTTCATTAAGGACAACATGAACATCAATACCCTATTCGGACAGCGAGACTACGGCAACGCCAAAGGTATGGATGGCTTGGTCCCGATTGCCACCACATACGGGATGTTCAATGCCGGGTACGATATTTTCTCCAGCGTTTCCCTCAAACAGATTTTATTCGGTATGATCAAAACCCTTCGCCGGGTGAACGGTTGTAACGAATACATGCTCATCCACGATTTCGGTTTCTGGATGGACTGGTCGGAAAGCATCGGCACCATGATTGCTGCATCTGGTCAGAACTACGTGTATGAGTTGTTTGGCCCCGGCGGAACCGGCGAGAGGGATTTCACCTATTTCAACTTCAAGGCATTCGAAGCCTTCGGATACAAGTTTACTCCGTACATGATCGATATTTTGGATCACCGTCGGTATGGTAACATCTTGGAATACTTCGCCCTGATGATGCCGCTGGCGAAGTTCAAAGACCAGCAAGGGAACACCATTCCGTTCATCACCTATTGCTATCTCGAAGGTGCCGAACCGGCAATGGTCGATAACATCTGGCAATTTGATTTCAGGAAACAGGGTGGTCGTACATTGAATGTGTACGTTTCGACTACCTATGGTATCGAGTTCCACCGCCCTACCGCATTGGGCTTGCTTACGAAACAGTCTACTGCATAGTAGTTGACATATTGAGGTCTATTTTTTGATGAAATTTTTAAAAGGTTTGTTATGCCAGGAGGTTATGTTATTCAGGTCGGCAACGAAAGGCCCGGTGAAGCCATCGTTGCGCAAGTCAACAAAAAGAATGGAGAGCCTACGGGTCCTGTGATGAAAAGATATATCCCGGTCGGAAGTCATTTGTTGATCAATCGGGCGAGGGTATGGGGACGAAGGTTCTTTATGAAGGACGGTAAAAAAGTAACGGATGATGTAGAGTTCAATACGGTTGGGTATAAAGGGGAGATTGAGTTCATGGAGTGGGGAACGGACGGAGGATACGCCATAGACATTCGATATCTTCCACAAAGTAGGTCGCTGGATTACGAGTATCAGGCCAACGTTCAGAAAATATACATCAACCCGGATCAGGAAGGAGCGCACATCATTCTAAAGGCAGGAGAGAATAAGTTCGACACGAAGAAAGATGACCTACTGATCACGTTTTTGAAAGTATATCCCCTCAACCGGGATAGTAAATACAAGAACCCAGACCCTACGATAAAAAGCTACGTTTACTATGAGATCACCGATGAGCATGTGGATCATGTAGCAGTTAAGATGATCGAAAGTAGCACTAAGGCAAGTTTCTATGTTCAAGAAATGTCCACCAAGCCCGAACAGATCAGGAACTTGTTCAAGATCATGGGAGACCGTGAAGAATTTGGAGAAACGAATTTACTATCAGGAGATAGTCAGGTATATAAAGTTCTTTTACAGTATGCCAACGCCAACGCTGAAGATTTCTTTTATCTGATCAAAATATATAAGGAATCTGTAGAGGACGCTTTCTCGAAAGCAAAATCTTACAACGCGTTGGATCTGACAAAAGACGGGCATATTGCACTGGAGGTGAATGGAAAGAAGAACCTGATCATCTCAAACGTCAAAGCAAAAGGCGAGAACATGATTCAGTGGATGTTGGATAATTTTTGTGATGAAGAAGTTTTTAAGGCGACACAGGCATTTAAGGAACAAGTTTCAAAGTTAAAATAAGCTAAATGGCAAATACTATTCTTACAGCGGCCTATGCTCTATACAAAGCACCGCATTTTACGGGTTATGACGCCAATAACCTCATAACGATCAATGCGGATTTGATTGGGGCATTTACACCTCGTCCGGCCTGGATTAAGAGGTACTTAGTTCCGGGGCAAAACCAGGTTCAATACCTGCTTACCTTCGAGCCGTCGTCCGCCGACCTAGCCGATCCTAACATCTTAACGGGTGTGTACATCGAGCAGAACGGGGTAGGTGTTGTAATCGACTGTATCAACGTAGCCAACGCCGAAGCTGCCTTTAACGGAACAGGATCGCTCACAACGACATATATTGGTCAGCCGGGAGGCATTCCGCTCTTTACCACACCTTCCGCAGTTGCCTATTGTATATCTCGCGCAGACGATGGATCGGCTTCCGCACATGGGCTTGTTTCGCAGGCTTACGTCAATCAATACGTCGGAAATGTGCGTTTGAGGTCAAATATTTCAGGGATTTCGCATTATACTGTTTTTTCATATGTTTTCCCAATTGCTCAATTGTGTCCCCAACCTGGTGTGCCTTCAACGAGCTGGGTGGCAGATATCGTGACAGCCGGGGCCTGCGCATCTTAAAAAAACGGGTAGTAATGTTTTATATCCTGTACAACAGGTTAAGAGCCGTTCATAACAGGACGGCTTTTTTAATAAGATAAAAAATTGTAGATGCCTCAGATAAGCGTAAACACCGGTACGATTACGACATTTGGCTGGAGCGCCAACGTGGATATCTATAACAGGAGGATCACTTTCAACTTACTTCCCTTTACCGTTGGTCCAAACTTGACAAATAGGCCCGTTAGCTTTAGTGTAGTGGATCAAGACGGTGTTACGTTAGCTTCTATAAATTGGACAACCCCTCAGATCGCCAACGCGGCGGCAACGACTTCATGGGTACTGGATTTGTCTAGTGTCAATTTCCCTTTCTTATTTCAGACCTATGCTATCTACGCGGCCATCCAAGATGCGGGCGGCCAGGTGTATCAGACTAATACCATTTATGCCACCATCTGTCAGCCAACTGATTTAACCGATCAGGGATATGTTCCGGGGTGCTTCCAAATAAGCCCCGATTGCATCAACAACGTCCTTACCGTTCAGGAAATAACCGCACTCGTTTATAATGGCTTGCAACCTCAATCGGTCACAAAAACCGGGAACATTTATTACCCAGTTGGCACAATATCTGCCGTTGCCTTTGCCCTTACACCATTCTCGAACAATGTAGTGTATACCGGGCAATACAGCATCCAATGTACAACCGTTGGGACCTATGCGATTGGAAACGACGTATACGTACTCGTGAGCTATATCACCAACAATGTCTTTCCGGTGACTTGCGCCAACAAAATGGCCAACATCCTTTGTTGCATCCAAAAGGTAGAACAGACCTATCTTAAAAACTGCAACAATGCCATAGGGGCAAATGCCAAACAGCAGTTATCGGATATTTCATTGTTCGTGATGAATGGTCTGTTAAAAGAAATCAGCGGACAGGATTCTCAATTTGAAGTAGACTACATAAAAAAATATCTATCCTGCGATTGCGGTTCTGCATCACTCAGTCAAAGTGAATTTACTCCAATAAATCCTGCCGTTACCTCTATTGTTTTGCATGGAGTAGGTGGAACGACGATACCGGCACCCACCACAACCGGGAACACCCAGACATATAATATCGCTTCCAATGTTTACCAGATTGTAAAAGGAAACACAGGAGATTTGGCCTTTACCATTACGGCAAATACAGCGATTTCTAATACGGTTCAGTACATCATCACGTTCAATTACGATACCATGGCCGGGTATATTCTGACGGCCATTCAGAACGACCCGACCCTACTGTCTCAGTTGAACTCGCTGATCACCGCCGCTGGAAGCATCATTGGGTTGAACGGTTCATGTGTCATCAATACCTCGCAAGTAAATTATTCCCTATCTCAATCTATCACTGGATCAACTCTTCTGGTGAACGTGGTCATCAACGGGAATACCTATGCTGCCCCGGCCAATTTGTTCGCTAATAATCCTACTGCGGTGGCCTCTTGGTTGAATAGCCTGACACTTGGAGCATTCAGCGCCGCCGTCAATACTGGAATCCTCACCATCTTATCGGTTAATAACACCAATGTTCCGGCAACAATCACCTTTAGCAGTCCGGGCGTTACCCAAGCATTCCAAGCTACCAGCGCGACATTGGTTCAGGTTTTACAAGCTATCATCAACTATCTGTGCAACCTGACCGATTTGCAGATAGCCTTGGCTAATAACTTATCACTTTGCACCTTGGATTACAACAACAATGTTGTCACCACCACCTATGTATCCGGTACAAAGCAAAGTGCATTCAACGCGGCTATCTCTAATGCCATCTGCAATATCTGTACAAGGATCAATACGTTGATCGCTTTCACCTGCACAAAATTACAAGCACTTTTCTCTGACAACCCGAATGCTCAGTTTAATTATGCCAGTGACAGATTCCTGTCCATTGTAGGGGGAGCGTGTACGACAATGACAGGGAAGCAGGCGGCACTCGCGGTTATTTCGGCCATACAAGCAGATAGCTATACCAAATCTCAATTCTGTGCTATTGTCTGTACCACTCCGGGTAATTGCCCGGATGTGTCATCTGTGAATACCGGGATTGTAAGCAATACGGTGTTGGGTGTGTACGGCATCACTTGGACAAGCGTTCCAACGGCCACTCAAACCGTCAGCGTATTCTACCGCGTACACGGGACTACCACCTGGTTTACCTCCACGAATAATTTACTGATCCTCCCCAATGGAAATATAAGTGGTGTAAGCCCTTATCAGATACCGGGACTTATGGCCGGGACCACGTATGACATCTGGGTACAGAACAATTGCGGGGGAACAGGATTCATTACCCAGCAAAGCACTCCGACAGGAACGGTATATACCACCAGCGTTCTGTTGGATAGCTCACTGTACCATATATGCGGTGATGCTCCGGTCAACGTCTATTCGTCAGTTCCATTCGGAGTGTCGGTCAACCTGTTCACCAATGTAGGCCTGACTATTCCGGTAACGGGGTACACGTTTGTCGCCCCTGTTTCCACCGCACAGATTTACAACCTGAATACATCCACCGGTGTCGTTGGATCGCTTACCGGAAATATCTGCGGGTTTGGGACAGCCGGTTCGTATATCTTAGGTAATTCAACCGCGACAATTTGTTCTGGTTCTCCGGTAACTCTTTACACTAACGGTGCCTTCGCCGTTGGCGGAGTGTTGTACTTGGATTCTGGACTGACCACTCCTGTAACCGGGTACAGCTATGTGGTGCAGAATGCCACGAATATCATCTATAACCTGAATGGTTCAACAGGAACTATAGGGGCAAGCACCGGATTAAGCTGTAGCGGTAATACCGTTGTCGTTACGATGGGAGCACTTTCCGGAGCGCAAATTTCGAACGTCACAGGGATACCAGGATTTGTGCCTAGCCCTGCGTTCCCCTTAAATCCCGGAGGAAGCAGCAGCGGAACCCATTCATCATTTACCGGGGTTATTCAGATACAAATAACTGGTACGCCAATGTTCCCTGGTAATGTATCATTACAAGTAAATGGAATTTTGATTCAGTGTATCAATATCACTACGGCAGGAACCTATACCTTCGGGAGCAGATCGTATCTGTCCACGGATGTTATCCAAATCGGGTGCTCATCGGGAACTTGTTAAAATAGAAAAATGTGGCTCTTAATTCATCTAAAAGCGGACTTCAAAACTTATATACATCCTTAATCTCGGTTTCAAACCAAGATCAGACGTTTTACTTGCCACCCTATATATTTTCTTCTTTCGTCAATACGGTAACTTCTTTCCTTATTGATAAATGCGTTGAATTGTACCCTACAAACAGCACATTGATTGATATAATTTCTCCGTTTGTAAAGGTCGCCTGTATCCCTCCCTCTGGTGGCGTTATTGTACTTCCATCGGATTATCGAAATATCTTAGGAGCGCCAAGTGTGATCGTAAATAAAGCGGGAGAATGCGGAGAGTTGACTATTCCCATTACGACACCGCAGCAATTTTTGACGGCCACTTTAAAAGGGGGATGTAACCGCCGCCCAATCACTATTGTCTCTCAGTCAGAATTTGATTATCTTACAACAAGTTCGTACAAAAAACCTACCTATTGGGACCCTATAGGATTCTTTACCGGACAAAATTCGGAAGGACAAACGCAGATAAGGATATGTCCTACTGACTTGTCTAAGGTATACGTAATGTATGTGAAGCAAGAGCAGATATACTCGATTGGTTATAATATGAATCCGGATGATACGTGGTTTATAGATCCAAATACGACAGTGGATACCGAATGGAATAATTCTTCCTTTACCGCCTTATTCAAAGGGCTGAATCATCTCTATGGAATATACGCCAGGGATAAGCAGTTCTCGGATTGGGCTGTTGCTTTAAGCCAAATCAGTATAGTATGACGTGGCTGGTTGATTTTTCGATATTTTTGGTTTTGCAGGCTCTTTTTATTAACGGCGTTAAGTATTGCTTTGAAAAGGATAATGTTTTTTATAAGATAGCTCCAGGTTTTTTCGAAAGGAACAAGGGTAAGGTTTGGACAATGAACTTATGGGGATGCGTTAGGTGCATGTCATCGGTATGGGGGGCTATAACTTTTTGGACCGGGGTGTTGGTTTACCATGGCTGGCATTGGCAGGAAATACCATTATTCTTTTTTGACTTAGGAATATTGATTCCGTTAAATTGGATTATTTACAAAAAAATGTGAAGTGTTACTATCGGAACTTTCAGAAACAGTTTGGCAGATATACGCGGAGGGTAGGCAGAAGGCAACGACCCGAAGCTTCAGTCAAAAGGACGTGCAGCAATACACCAAGCTGGCGGTCGCTGAAGTTTTTCGCATACTGTATTACAACTCCCGTCGTAACAAAGACGGAAATGCCTTTTATTTCATATCCCCTTTACTGTCTATACAACCCTTCGACTTGTCAGATCCGAATGAAATAGGCATGAGGCGCGCGGATATGGTAGGCTATGACATGTTCCGTATGCCACATGACGCGCATATTGTGAGCATGTATCCTATTGGCTGCGGAAACGCTGGAGATTACAAATCGATATCGCTAGTGGAAGCTGGAGAGGAATATTTTTACGCCGGTAATCCTAAATTCAGTTTTTTCAAGTTCGCTGTCGTGAAGGGAACCGGGCTGAATACTTATAATCTACCACCCTGCGTTACGAAATTAGACGTAGAGGCTTCTTTTAACATACCGTCACTAGACCCGGATATCTCTATGGATGTGGCATTTGACGCCTCAAGCCTTGTATTAGGAAAGATGTTAGGATTACCAGAATATACCAACAAATCAACGGATAACAGCTATTCCTTCCCTCAGCGTAATTTAAAACAGCGGTTATCCACTCAGCAACCGGAGGTGCCGACCAATGGCTAGATTTGAACCAGTAGAATCGGTAATTGATTCTCTTCTACTCCGGAGCGGTGATATCATGCGCAGAAAGAAAGGTCTTTACCTAGATGTGGCATCTGACGTTTGGAGCGATCTTAACGAAACGACACTTCGAGTAGCCAAGCGGTTAAAAATACCCATCCGAAAGAAATTCGAAGTCAATAAGCGGACCAACTCAATCGAGTTGCCTTGCAATTTTAATCGCTTAAGTTCAGTCAACGTGATTGACGAACGAGGCGTAATACATCCAGTATATCGTAACTTATCGATACACGACGACATCGTTGATGTGCCGGCCGAAAAAAACTGCGCTTGCGAAAAAAACTGCGGATACAACCTTTGCAACACGATAAAAGGATACGTAGCCGTTCAGACAACCGTATCTGATTTTTTACCTAATGGAAGTCCTATTTCATTCAATGCTGTTAGCCGGTTGGCTGTAGGAGAAAACGGAGTAGTCTATCAGCAGAACCAAAATATTGAGCGGGTGTACACCAATGGAGTGTGGACTGATACCATCCTTCAGACTACCAATACCCAGATGTGTCAATGCGAGACGGATGAAAACGGTTGCATCTGCGATACCGAGAATAATGTAAATATGCTTTGCGAAAGCTGCGGCATCCGGAATTTACAGTCCAACATTGCACCACAAAACCTTACTTCAAATACGCAGCCTTACTGTGTCGGCGGCACAGCCGTTTGTCCTCCTGATCCAAACTGTGACGAATGGGTGTACTATTGCGATAATAAAATGGATTGGTTCTCCATTCAGTGCGGGTGTGAGCCGGGTAGATTCCGGAGAGAGTATCGTAATGTATACAACATCAGTGAAAACGGAAACCGACTTGTATTCCCTTGTGATTTTGGATTCGAAAAGGCACTTGTCAGGTTCTACGAAGATATTGACCTTCAAAACTTATTAATTCCATATATCGCAAAGGATACGTTTATGACTGGGGTTCAATATTTTTCCATGAAGCAAAACCCGGACTTAAGAGATATGGCCGCGTCATTTGGTCAACAGTATTCAAGGGAAAAATGGGGCCTGTTTTTGGAATTAAACAAGATGAGAATAGCAGAACTAGGCAAAACGATATCCCCTGCCGCTTACGTTCCGTCGTATCGAGACCATAGAGAGGATCGTTACTGGGGATGGTATTTTTAATTCATGGCACAGCAAGAAGAAAAAATACTGCCGTTATTTCTTCAAACGGATAATGCAACGGAGGTTATCAAACCTTTCGAATCGCCATTTTTGAAGGGAATCGCCTTTGATACTAATGCGAACCCTTCTGAAGAAGCAGGTACAGACGGAGGTACAGGGGAGGGATATAATGCTTTGGTTCAAACTCCAGTTCGGTCAAACCAAATATTGTCTAATATTCCTCCAAACTTTTACCCAGCAGGATGGAATAAAAACGGGGGTAGCTTCTTTAGCGTAGAAACTAATGAATTTTACTGGGCCAACATCAACCAAAATGGAAATCACGGATTATATGTGGTCAATTGCGATACAGGCATGGTCAGTACGATTGTGGTGGACAAAAATCTTCCGTTCACCGAAGATCAGGATGCCTTTATGGCCGATCACCGATGGGATATCAGGTTTGTTCTGAATGCAAATAAACAGATCGTTGAAAAGTTTTTACTCTATACCAATGGGAAAGGATGGCAGGGGTGGATAAACGTAAATGCCTCCATAGCTACGAACGGATTCAACCCAACCATGTTCCCGTACTGGCAACTAACGCCTCCACATTTTGATCGTAGAGAACTTTTGGAATGGGCTATGCGTCCGCCGATGTATTCTCCTTTGGTGGCTACGATTGCCAACACGCCTGCCATGATCGATCTGGTTAACCGACTAATAGACACGGCATTTCAAGTGGCTTATCGGTTCAATTATACAGATGGAAGGAGAACCGCTGTCAGCCCTTATTCTCTCCCATTAATTATAAAGTCAGAAGATTACCTGAACAATCCAAATATCCTTCCAAAGACAGCACTATTTACCTTGTTCGCCGGATCGTGCATGGTGGAAAGCATAGATATTTTCATCCGAAAAAATACCACCGGAGTAGGGAATCTTCCGCCAACAACAGAATGGAGCGATTGGTATTTGTATGATACAATTTATAAGTTTTCGGGATCAGCCATAAGTGATTCATCCGTGTTGGGCACGCCTTACTGGACAAGAACGAATGCGTGGTCGGGTTACAACTACGATCCCAATCTGAATACCATTCAATACACCTTCGATAATTCAAATGTATTGCAGGTAGTAGATCAGACAGATTTTGTCCGGTTGTATAACGATATCCCTCAACTAAGCATAGGGCTTACACCACTGGGTGACGGAGAATTATTGGTCAACAACCGGAGAGGATACGACAATCTAAGTAGTCAGGTATTGAATAAGATGTCCGTTCAGGTAGCGGAAAAACCTTTATCCGGATGTAAAATAGCGACCAGAACTATTCAGTTATATGCCTATATAGGGATGCCGTTTTATGAAATGGGTGCCCCCATCGTGTATGTGCCACAAGTCGGTTTTTACCAAGGGGCAAATACGCAGATAAGTTTTGGCGGCCTGACTTATGGAGCAGGCTCATCCACGACAGCAAATATTGATTTTACGGTTAGTAAGACATTTGACCTGAACTTCGCAGATAAAAAGGCTTTTCGTTGTTACCTTAAAGGAACGCCTTATTATGACGATGGAACGTGGTATCAGGTAAATTCAGATTTCAGCTTGGTAAAAATAGTAGACCTGCTTGACTTTACCAATCCGGATGTACTGGCTTATGTTCAAAATGTTTTCTTGGCAGGAGGTTTTTTTGTTTGCGTATTCAACTTCACCGTTCCGGCTGGCCGGTACATTGCCACGGTTGGAAGACACAATGTATCAAGTTCTGGTGATTACCGGGATACGAGCACTTACATTTATGGTATTGCTAATTCAAGAAACACCTTTCAATTCGGATCAACAAACTCCGTTTCTCCGTTTTCCATAACCACCTACTCTAAAGAAATGGAGGTTGATTGCACAAATGCTAACGTTGACGTATGGGGGAACGGTCAGGATTTATTTTACATTTATTGCCCAAATAAAGTTTCATCCGTTCCATACAGGTTTATTGAAGGGTATTTTCAGGAATCTCAAGATAGTCCACTGGGGGTTGAATTGTATTCTTATAATGGGGTGAACGGAGCGGTATTTGACTATGGTAGATACACTGACAAGAATGGATTTTACTGGGCTTTTGTAATTGGTGCACATGCGGGTATAGCCGATGTTCATATCACTGGCAACATCAATTGCATACAGGTAGAATTTGATATTCGAACCGCTCAGGGGGGTATTGGTTGGAAACAAAATCCAACGGTTTACTTATCCGATCACAATAATGGGAATATAGGGGATTGTAATCGGGTGCTTTATGCCGGAACAATAACCTCACTGGATGGCACCATTCCCTATTCAAACATAGCTGTATCGATCAAAGATGGAGCTACGGTTTTGACCAATGAGAACGGACAGTTCATCCTTATCATTCACAACGGATTTTCTACTCCAAGAGTAAGCAATGTGTACGTCAATTCAGGAGGAAATTTTGCGATCACGATTTCCGGATGCGGGAGCATACCTGTTAATCAATACAACGAGGCGCTTGTTCCCTGCGTTCAATGTACTGTTCGTAATTATCCTATTCCTATAAACTTAGCCATATTCATTCAGAACAGCAGCCAGACATCGTTGAAAGAAGGAGGTAAGTACGCTTTTGGGGCTATTGTGGGTGACTTGGCCGGTAGGCTTTCTTTCGTCAATATTGTCGGAAAGTTTCCTGTATCCTCCTTCATAGAACGACAAAATACATTGGCTACTTTCTTTCAATGGCTGATTAGCGGGCCACTTAACCTAAATCAGGTAAATCCAGATTGGAAATGGATAGCCCCTTGTGTGAGTTCAAATCTAACCGATCCGGATTTTACCGAATGGGTGGCAGATTATTTAGAATATATCGACAACAACGGAAATGTGGTCAGCGATCCGGCGAGTGCCGTATATGTCTCGATAGGCATCACCAGTTTGTATAACAACAATGTCGCTCGTAATTTCTCCACCTTGGCGACCTATCAATTCACGCCGGGAGATCGGATAAAAATACTCGATGACGGTAATGGAAATTTGTTAACCGGAAATCCAATTGACCTGAAAATATTGGGGACCAATTACAACCAAGCCGCTACCAATTCAGGGTTGATACCAAGCACCAGTACAATCCCTGTCGTCAACAATAATTTGAGCAACACGACCACTACCACGGTTACAGACGGTTCCGGGACAACCACGGTATCGCTGCAAACCGTACAGAACACTCAGTCGATAACCTTATACGTCCTTTACGATCCGAGGCTTACTCCGCTCATCAACGATACAGGACTTTGGATAGAATTATACACCCCTGCTGATCAATCAGCTATTCTCCAATTTGAAGAAACGCAAGGATTCTATCCGATTATCAATGGGGAGGTGGCGGAGTTCACTGGGTACGAAAATGGTATCCCAACCTATGAATTTCCCAATGAAATAGACATTACGTTTTGGGATACGTACCTTTTCTCTCGTAATATCACCATCCCGAATGTAGGGGACAAGTTTTTTTCTCATCCCTTTGAAAGTCCTAACGTAAGTGATACGTTCGGATACAATCTTACAAGCGGCGGGAGAGTTAATTTCAACAACAACTTGGCCAAACAGATGTGGATCGAAGATGAGGCGAGTAAATCGGATAACTTTATAGTCAACGGGACATTGAATGGAATAGGAACTTTCCGCTCATCTGGTATAAAACGGTTCATAGATTTCAAGTCCGGTCAAATCAACATGGTCATAGCTGTTAGGAATGTTGTTTTCTTCCTTTGCGAAAATGATTTCTTTGTCACAGACTACAACTTTCAATACATATACGCCAATGCGCAAGGTGTCGCCGTAGCGAACTTAAATGATACACTAGGGTCCCCTCATCAAAAAGTAGGAAGCAATTATGGAATGAGAGGCGAGGACACTGGAACAGTTGTAGTCTATGAAGATATGATATCTTGGTATGACCGTAAGAATCAGGCATGGGTAACGTCGGATTACCGGACGGCAAAAGATATAAGTCTTTTCAACGAGAAGCAGGGTGTAACAGGAGGGATGAGTTCATACCTCAATAGTAAGACAAAAGCTATATCCGCATGGAATCAGTCCGCACCCACCTCAAGTAGATTTGATGTCATAGGCGGGGTGGATACCGAACGGGGAAACCTGTATCTGACATTCAGACCACGCCGCAACAATAGCAACGATCCCACGTCGTACGGATCAACGCGTGAAAATATTGATTTGAACCATCAGGAAACATTGGTATATAATACCATTACCCAACGGTTCGTCCGATTCGAAAACTTTACTCCTGAATCATATGGGAAAATGAAAGGTAAAACGACCGGAATTCAGTTGGTGACATTTGCGGCCGGTATTCCTTATCTTCATAATTCAGGAAATACTTCATTCAACCAGTTCTATGGTATACAGTACGATTGGACAATGATCGGAGTATTTAATCAGCATCAGGAAGTAAATAAGGTGTTCGCCAACTTGGTTTTGGATATTAACGGACCCGGAGCATACATAGATTTCCTGCGGACCAACGATCCGAATAGCTTCTCTTATGTTCCTATGAATTTAGTAAAGAAAATCGAGAACAAGTACTACCTAACCTTACTTCGGAATATGTGGAGTTTTTCCCCTCCTGGCGTTCAACATGCATTCCGGTCTACCCTGATTGATGGAAAAAGGATATATAACCTTTACCTTCTTTTTAGATTGATTGGCGATCCTAACAACCGAGGAAAATATTTCGAATTGAAAACAATCTATAATCTTGTAGCCGATACCGTGAACCAAAAGAAATGACCTATTACCTTAAATATGAAATAGATGTTCAACGGCTGATCATGGCGGTTGTAAACGATGCAAGGGCTATCATACCAGCACTGGGTCCGAATGCGGATGGAAACGCCGTGTATGCTTATTCCCAGACCTTAATAGCCCTTATGGTTCCGGGGGTTATTCTGTACAGGATTGAGACTTTGAACGGGAATTTAGGGGGCATTTGCGCCATAAACACCAATCCGGGGGCTATCGGGACGGTTTTTTTGCAGTTGAGGCCACCCGCCGTACCATTTTTGTCGGAAATATCGGCGGTAATTGCTACCTTCATTAGTGAAAATCAATTCCTTCAAGATGTCCTCTACTAAAAAAAATTCCTTGGTTCGGGATGAGGCAAATGCGGCCATAGACGCCCTTGAGGCTGCCTTGTTAGATCGGTATCCTAAAATCGATTGTCCGTTGAATCATTCTTTCGGGGATCAACTCTATGTAAGAGAAATTTTCATGCCAGCCGGATGTAAGGTGACTTCAAAGATTCACAAGAAAAGGCATCCGTATTTTGTGATGCAAGGGAAAGTGAGGGTGTGGACTGACGGAGCGGGATGGCAGTTAATCGAAGCTCCATTTTTTGGATGGACCAACCCCGGCACACGTAGGGTTTTGGATGTTATCGACGATACGTTTTGGATTACGTGTCATGCTAACCCAGACGACACAGAAGATTTGGAGGTCATTGAAAAAAGAATAATCGAACCGCATCACAATCATCTTTTAAGCAATGAGACTTAATTTTGGCGATAATTTTCAGCGAACATGGGCGACAGTCGCCGTAGCCGGTATCTCCGCCGGGGTATCTATTTATAAAGGAGCAAAGGCTCATTCAGCCGATAAAAAAGCAGAGGCCGAAGGTGCGGCCATGAAACGGCCATTTTACTCCATACCTAGCGAGGATATTATCAATCGTAATATTTTCGAGCAGGAGGCATCAGGAGGGCTTACGGGGGCAGAAAAACAATACGCGGGTGAGCAGCGAGAACGCGGCCTTTCGTCATCCTTACATGCCCTTAGTGAAACAGGAGCCAGTGTAAATGAGTTTGGAGAATTGAGCCATATTTTCGATGACAGTTTAAAAAGCCAATCCGCTCTGGATGCCCAGTTGCACAAGCAGAATATCGAAATGTTTACGAAGGCCAATGCTGATATATCCGCTCAAAAAGGAATACAATTCGGAATTAACGAGCTTCAACCGTATGAAAGCAAACTAAAAGAAATTCAGGACCGTAGAATAGCCGCCCAAACCAACGAAAACAACGCGATTAATGAGGGTATAGGAGCAGCAACGGCAGCGGCAACAGGGATCAATAGTTATTTATCAAATAAAACAGATAATTCATTTTCTGCTAATCCGTATAATAGACACTTCGGATTGGCTGATACAGGAGGAGGGGCGGCAACTAGTCCCGCCGCAAAAGTTGATACAATTGATCCTAACGCAGCAGCTGGCGTAGTGGCTGGACGATAAATATGGCAGTACAGGCACCTTCATTAAGTGAGCTAACGCATATTCCCGCAGAATCTACGGTTAACCCAGGCATTATACTGGACAGCCGGGATGCCGTGCATGAACTCAACCAATCCGCTCAGTTTAATGCGGAGATGAAACAAAAAAGGTATGCCCAACAACTTGAATCGTTAAGACAAATTTATCAAGATGCCGGAGCTATTCAGGCCATGCCGGTGATGCCACAAGATAGGCCACTCCTTCAAAAAAAAATGGGAGATATTCTTACCGAAATAGGCAATGATCCTCATGCGGCATTAGGTGGGCCAAAGTTCGCTGAGATTGAGCGTAGGTTAGGAGAGTTAAGATCGTTAAGCACTCAAAGCAAACAGGACTTGGTTTATTCAGAGAAGCACGATAAAATAATGGAATCAGACCCGTCGTTAGCTACGCCAGAAAATAAATCAAAGGCATCTGGTTTTGATAACTCCCCTCTTGGAAGCAGACAAAAGTTCCTATTCGATACGCCAGTAAAATTTGATCCAGAGGCGGCAATGGGTAAAATTCTTACCCAAAAGCAAGTGGCTGTTCCTTATGCCGGTACAAGTTTTGAGGGGCCGCACGGGGAATGGCTGATCCGTGAAACAGGGACTACCTATAAAAGAGATTCCGCTTTGAATTTATGGAATCAAGGATACGAAACCGGCACTGATGCCAATAATCAGCCGATAAAAAAATGGGCTACCGAACAGTTTGCCAAAATACAAAATGATCCTGTTCAATTGGCCAAATTTGGAAATCCAAAAGACCCACAAGAATTTTATCAGAACTTAGGTAAGATGATGTATGGTTCTGACAAGGATATTGTCGGTGAAAAATCAGCTACGCGTGTTGCCAATCCGTATACCATGCAAAGTGCAAGGCAGCAAGCATCTTTGTATATGGAAGCTATCCGGGAAGGAAACAGAGAAAAGCTGGCTGCCATACGGGAGAATTTGAGATTACAGGGCGCTCCTCAGAATGCAAACTTTTTAGTTAAACAATACGCTAACGTATTGGGTAATACCACGGGAGAAAGAAAGCCTGTAGAGATTGGAGGTGGAAGAATAGAAAATGAGGAAGTGATAGACGTCCCGGCCACAATTCTAAAAAATTATGCCGAAGGAGAAAAGGCTACAGTTAAAGAAGGGCAATCATTCAGTCCGGTAGTGGAAACTATTTTGAGGGGCAACACGCCGGATTTGACAACCAGAACAGCGGACGGCAATTTGAGGCTTTCGGTGTATAAAAGATACGATGAGGCTCATCCAAGGCCCCCCGGTAAAAAAGTGGGAGATGTGGTGACGGATTCTAACGGGAATCCGGTAATAGATAAATTCAGCGTTGTACCGCGTCGTAACTTGTTGGCTACATTAGGAAAGGGAGTGGTAGAGACAAAGATTCTTTCTTATTCCATTGACCAAGCGGACAGGGCATTGAAGAATCAACCCAACGATGTATTGGATAAAATAAATACTAGCGATGATGATGAAACGGTCATTGCTCAGGCCAATGAGGCGAAGAAGCCAGCTAAAAAAACGTATACGGTTGGCGGGAAAACCTTAACTATGGATCAAATAGAAAAAGGGGCTAAGAAATATAAAATGAGTGTTCAGGATTACATGAAAAATTTAGGAATACAATAATGGCAGGAACTACTATCAAATTCGATAAAGAAGGATTACCTATCCCGGCAGCAACAAAAAAGGATACAACCGTTTTTGATGATGAAGGTCTGCCAATCCCAAAAAAAAAAGACGCCGTTGGCTCTCCTGCTCCTTCGGATTCTTCACCGAAACCAAGCCAGACGGGACAACCTGTAGGTACTTCGGTTTCCGATCCGAAACAAGTAACGGCGAACTATAAGAATGGTAGTCTTACTCCAAAAGATTTAGGGAAGCCGATGAATATGTCACTTAGTTTGCCTATTGATCAGATGGCCGGATTGGTCAATAATAAGACGAAGAATATTGAGAAGTGGCAAAATGCTCCCACCATTGTTAACATCTTAAAATATACAAAAGGACTTCAGGATACCAAAAAGGAACAGGACCAGTTGGCCAATCGTCAGGCGTATGTTGGCGACGTGGCCGATTACGATAGCCAGATGGACGCATTGAAAGGGAAAGAAAATTTCTTTAGGTCCGGCATTCAAAAATCGTATGAGGCGCAAAAAAAGAAGATAGTCCCTGAACTGATGGAAGATTTGAGAAATCAGTTAGGCGGTTATAAATGGGAGGAAATATATTCGAACGAGACGAAGGATGCCGATGGTCATAAAGATGTTATTTCTCCTGACCCACACTTAAAGTATGATCCTAAGACTAATAAGCTAACGCCCGAATCAGTCAAGTGGGTAGAGGATCAGGTAGACGCCAGCATGAATAAAAGGAAGGATGATGTGGTCAATTCCGCCGTGACCGGAGATTTAGACAACAAGCCTAGAACCTACGAGGACTTATCTAAGGATATAGTTGACCAATTGAATTTACTCCCAATAAAAAAGGTGCAACAAGATTTTGCCGATGACTATAGCAAAAAGAATCCTGAGATGGCGAAAGCATTGCAGGCGAATAAGGATATACACGATTACTTTTCAGCTACTAATTTTGACGACGTAAAAGCCAGAGTTAGAATAGAGACAGATAAGCAATTACTGAATACGAAACAGCGGTATTACGGAGATGGAGGTTTATTCCAACAAAATCAGGACTTCATAGGCATTCAGCATAGGTACGCCGAATTGGTTGGAGAAGGTAAAATGTCTGATAAGGTAGCCCGCACGCAGATGCAGGCAGAAATTGAACAGAATCCAGCCTTGAAAAAGTTGAGGCAGAACTTTGAAGATGAACGGCGGAAGATTATCGAGAACGCATCGAAACAATATGAAAAATATGTCATAGGCGGGCTGACAAAATCGCATCCTCAATACGAGGCTTATAAAGACGGCACTATAGGGCTTGCATCCATGTCAGAAGATCAGTACACGAATATGATGGAGGGCTATCAGGAAGGTATGGATTCGGTATCTAAGAAAATACTGGGAGATCAGGCAGACGCCATTGCTAAAGCTAATAATGATAGGGCAAAAGAATACGGCCCACTGTTGGGTGGACTGGTATCTACCACGAACGAATTGGCGTCAGGGCTTACCAAGATGATCTTTAATAAAACAGGGTGGGGGGGTGATCGAGTAAGGAACTTTCAAGCCGATGAGATTGCTGCTCCGAATATCGACCAATCTGATGTAGCCGCTACATGGAATTGGAAAGGATGGGAATCAACACTTAATCCAAATTGGTATTTATCAGGGATAGGTAAAATGATGCCTATGATTGCAGGTGGAGTGGTTGTAGGGGCTTTAACAGAAGGAGAGGGAATTCCTGAGTATATGGAATGGTTGGGCAATGGCGGATTGTGGACTGCCATGAGTAGTCTATCCACTTATGATAATCTGCTCAATAGCAAGGATGAAAATGGGAATATGCTATCGGAAGCTGATGCTGCTCATTTTGCTGCCAATCAAGCTAGAGAAGATTTTTTGCCCAACACTATAATGGCATCAATTGGATCAGGAGGTTTGCTGAGAGCTAAAAATATAATAAAGCCAACTATCTTAGGAACATTGGGTAGGAGTGCAGCGGATGTTGCCTTGCAGCAACCTTTATTTGCCATGACAGGATACAATGAGTACGCGACCATGAAGGAGGCGAGAGGTGAAAAGACAGATATTTACGACTATCTGCAATCAAAAGATTTTAGGGATAATTTACTGAATGGATTGATAATGGGTGGTGCTTTTTCTGCTATCCACATACCCGGTAATTACATGAAAAGCATGGACGGATGGGCCAAAATGGTTCACATGTCTGAAGGGGAGTTTAAAAATATGATCCCAGAAAATTACGCATTGGGCCAAGAATTTTCTGGGAAAGGTGATTTTCATCGTGATGCCTTAAAATTAAAAATATTCAATACCGACCCCGCCACCCTGGACGAAAACGGTAAAAGAGAATTGGCCGATACAAAAAATGCCCTCCTTTACAGTACAAATCTTGACCGTAATATCAGACAGGGAAATCTTGATCCGACAAAAATAACCGACCTATACCAAGCACATAACTTAGCACTAGCAGACCAACATGATTACTTATCAGACCAAGCAGCAAAAGAGGGCAACAAGTCCTTATCGGATATTTACAAGGATAAAGAGAAAGATTATAGGGAGCAGGCGAAGGCAGCATCAAATGGTGAGGCGAAATTCACTTATTTAGTCAACGGGGAAGGTCATCCTATTTTCATGTCTGACGGGTCATTTAAAACTTTGGAACAGGAAGGAACCATTTCAAAATGGATGAAAGACGGGACCGTTAAAGATGTGGTTAAAAGTGATGATCCTGAATTTTCAAATCGGTATAAAGATTTCGTGACGGCAAAGGATGAATCTACCGTCGAAGGCGGCGACGTTATCGAACACGCCAAAGGTCTCATCGAAGAAAATAAGAATGGTTTAGGCGTTCATTACGAAGGCGCTAAAAAAGACCCAATGGGATTTCTTAAAGATGTGGCCGATCAAGCATTGGGACGTAATGCCGATGGTTCCATGTCTGAGATACCGAATGCGGAAGCAGGAGCCAGAAACACTTACGGTAACGACATTGTTGATTTAGCAAAAGTTTTATATCCAAAAAAAGAAGGAGGTTCAAATGCCGTTCAAGAGCAAACAACAGGAGAAGGCGTGTTACGCCAGCAAGGGGTTCGGGGGGAAGGTGGATTGCAAACAGTGGAGCAAGGAGACGAAGGACAGAAAGAGCCTTCCGGCGAAGAAAAAGAAGTAGCCCCGACAGGTGCGATATCCGAAACCGCACCTTTACCACAACAATACAAACCTCAGATAAGAGATGATTATTTTGCTCGTTCAGATTTTTTCACGCCCGAGGAAAAAGAAAAATTCCAGACACTAGATGATGCAGGAAAGGACAAGATGATAGACGACAAGCGGGCGGAATTGAAAGAACAACCCAAAATATCCGTCATTCAACCCGGTGAATTAAAACCACCCAATATTATTTCTTCACCTAAAACGACAGACAATGCCGAAAAAACCAAAGAAGCCGAAGGGCGGGAAGGGGATGTGCTAACATCCGACGAGGAAGGACCGGGTAAACAAACTTCGATTAAAGAGAAAGAGCCGGTCCCTCCTTCACCTCCTCCGCCAGTGGTCGGCCCTACGGAAGGCGGATTGCATCCTCATAATGAGGAGTGGACTAGTATTCAAAAGAAAGACCTTTCAGAACGTGTTCAAAAGGAGAATGCTTTCACTCAAACAAACCGGGAGACCGTTGATAAGGTAGTCGCTCGGTTGGCTCAGGATGCTGCTAAAAATGGGCGTACATGGCAGGCCCAAGCGGAGTTTGAAACGAGTGCCCTACACAATGAATTTTTCAATGAGGATGGAACGATAAGACAGGCGTTCAATCCCACTACGGAGCAATTGGCACTGATAGGCATTCGGTTAATGGATATCAATAACGAAGCGTCGATTCCGGATTTTAATGTCAATGATGACCAACAAACGGCCCGTACAGCCTATTTAGAGAATGAAAAGGCCAAAGCAGAACGATTGTTAAGTTTCGGGGAAGCTGGCCGGGCCTTCCAATTCCGTCAGTCACTTCTTAAAATGGGTATCAACGGAGATATTCAAATCAAGCGAAAAGCCATTTCCGCATCCGTTGGCATTAAGATACCTGAAAATGAAGAACAATTTAGGCAATTGAGCAAATCTGATCAGGAGAAAATTAAGCCAATTTATGACGCGTTCCAAAAATGGAAGGAGGAATACGAAAAGGAGAATAAAGCCCGTAATACCGTAGATGAGACTTATTCCAAGGCGGAATTCGATAAGCAGCTAAAAGAGGCCGTTGCCGCCGCGTTGAAGGAGGCAAAAGTACCGGATAAGGGAGCGAAGATTACTAAAGACAGTTCAAAAAAAATAGCTGATTCTCTCAAGTCATTTGCTGACAAATTTGAGAAGTTCGGACGGGCGGACTTGCCGGAGGGGACACAGAAGGCTGGATTCGGCCCCGATATTCAAAAAAAGATAGCTGACGCCATCCGGTGGGTTGCCGAAAAAATAGCTAATGGAGATATCAAAATTCCTGAATTGATTTCTGAAGCTATAGAACGATTCAAGGATAAAGACCTCAGCGAATCAGACCTTTCCGAAAATATAAAGAACGGACTGAAGGAAGCTGGTATTGACGAAAAAACGCTCAACGCCAAAACCAACCGGGAAAATATCTTAGCCAAAATGAAGCAGATGGCTAAAGATTCCGATTCCAAAATTATCACTCAAAAAATGGTGAATACCGGAATGGTCAGAGATTATCTGCATGATATAGCGAAAAGAGGCGAAACAGACCCGGAAAAGATTTTGGCTAAAGGAGTAGATGAATTAAGTAAAGCGTTTCCGGGGTTAGATTCCAAGACCCTCCGTGACGCATATTTAAAAGAAGGGAGGTTTACTCCCGATAAGAGCAAAGACTTGGAGGATCAGGTTAAGGCAGCTACTCAAACTTTCCGAGACGTTACCGTTCTGCAACGAGATATTGAGGCATTGGAGGCCGGAGCCAAATTGTACGGTGCAGATAAGGAAACACAGAAGACAATTATTTCCGATTACGAGCAAAATCTTAAAGATCAAAAGGAAAAGATTATCAAGGATAAGGCGGCTGCCATCCGTCGGAATAAAGATGAGTATCGTAAATTAGAAACGGAACGTAACCGACAATTACAAAAGGTATCCGAACTTAACGAAAAATTACGTAAACTTCAGTCTGGTCAAAGACCGGAAGGGAACAAGTCTGCCCCAAAAGAGGACACGCCAGAGATTGAATCCCTGAAAAATCAGGTTAAGCAAGCCGACAAAGACCTTAGAGAGGCAGAGGCTGCAATAAAGGCGGCGCAAAAAAAGGCCGAAAAGTTAGCCGAATACGATAAGCGCATATCGGACCTTGACAATCATCAAAAAGTATGGGAGAGAGCTAAGAAAGGAAAAGAGATTGATAAGGATTTGGCCGCCAAGAGGGAAGAACTACGTAAGACGCTTATTAAGAATGGGGTTAAACTGGAAACGGGGAGTAAAGAATCCAGAGCCGCCAAAGAAAAAGTTATTGAGGCGCACAATGAACGTGTCGGCCATCTGAAGGATAAAATATCCGACCTGCTAAATGATGACACCGTTTCTGATGAAGATAAAAAGGCGCTTCGGTCAGTTCAAAGCGAGTTGAATAAAATGGATGTTAAGATAGATGCCGGAGAATTGGATGAGAAGATCAAAAAGGCTCAATCCGCTGCCAGCCGACTGCATACCACCAATATCACTAATTTACTAACCGGGGTAAAGGCCGAAATTCTTTCCGATCTTAAGAACCTGAGTACCCAACTTAAAAAAGACAATAATTCCGCCCTTCAGGATATCCAACTGGGGCAAGTTAAAAGTCGGGAGATTGCTAGAAAAGAACAGGCCGAACGCAAACTGGCCGCCGGTGAATTTGAGGACGTTCCAAAACTATCCGATTATAAAAAGGATGAGGAATTGATGAAACTAACCCGAGACCGTAAGAAATCCGAACACGACTTAGCCTATCAAATCGATAAATATCATAAGCAGAATGAGGGATTTTGGAAGCGGCAAGTTACTAGACTTCAACGGCTGCAAAGAGCCAACCTCATCTCCGGAATCATGACGAACGGTAAAGTACTTGTGGCCACCGTCGTAAAGCCTGTTTCGGATGCCCTGGTTCGTAGAACTGTAGGGACATTAACTACTCCGGCATTCAAATGGCTGGGCTTAAAAGGAGAACGGGAGGTATTGAATAACGATGCTACGATACGTTCTTTTGAAGATTCTTTTAAAGGAATGACACAACGGCAAGCAGCGGAAAGGAGGGGCACCACAACAAAGGCTCTGGAAACGGCCACGACCAATCTACAGGCGGCCAATGATCAGTTAAATACCCTAAAAGGGACGCCAGAATATCAAGGCTATAAAGACAACGAATATACCAAGGCGGTTAATGACTATCAGTCCGCTCAATACGAATGGGCTGCTGCTGCTTTGTATGACTTCATTGCGCCTAACGCGTGGGCAGAACGGCTTAAAATTCTACAGTCGGGCGTATCTACTTTTGAGGAAAGTATGGGAGGTTATAAAGGTACAACATGGGCAGATGAAAAAAGCAAACATGCTATCGGTACTGGGGTAAACCGAATTATTCATGCGCTGGAAATATTTGGCCGTGCACACGGAGCCGAAAAAGATATCTCCGCTCGTCAGGCATTCGTAGAAGGTTTTTTAAAACGAGCGTCTACCCATATTAAAGAAGGAGAGCAATTAACCGCTTCCAAATTGGAGGGGATTGCCTTACAGTCTTACAATGACTTTTTGGGGGGTAAATTTCAAAATAAGAATCCGGTAGCGGAAGCCATCCGGGGAGCAGAAGCAAAAGCATCAGAGGGTGGATTTTTAGGAAAGGCATTTGCTTTCTGGCTGCAATCCGTAACCCCCGTGTTAAAAGTACCGCTAAATATAGAGGCAGAAGGGCTGTTTAAGTATACGGCAGGTCTTCCAGTGGCTATTGGGAAAACATTCTATGAAATAGGTAAAGCGTTAAAGGTTAATGACCTGACCATAAAAGACGGCATAAAGGATTTTAACGGGACAATGGACGCCATCCGTGAGCACATGAAAAGCCTACCTGCCGAAAAGAGGGACAGCATTATCCAATATGCAAACAAGGGAGCGGTAGGGTTGGCGTTGGCTTTGGTTGCTGGGTCAATGGCCGCCAACGGGAATTTGGTATTTGGGGGGGCTTACAAGGAAGGGCAAAAGAAACGTAAATTCCTAAATGCCGATACAGGGGAACTGGAAGAACTGAATTATGGAGAGATGGCTATAAACGGTCATAAGGTGGGTAAGTTCTGGTCGGCTGTGATTATGCACTTGCCTCCCCTGATGCCTGCTGTAATGGGTGCTACATACGTTCAGAAGTACAAGGATGAGCGAGGGGATTACAAAGATGAGGCTGATAAGACAACCGCTGCCTTTGACGGGCTTTCGGAAGTCGTACGGACGGCATGGGAAGAATCCGCCCTAAAGAGCCTCGGCGACATTGGTAAATCCCCTACCAATATTTTCAATAGTTTTACGACACAAATGGCAGGGAAAAACATATCGGAGTATTTTGATACAGATGCCGATGGGAATTTAGTAGAAAGGAAAGGAGAAAATACTTGGCAGAATATATTACTTCGGGTTGGCGGTAGAGGGTTTGTTCCGACAAAAGAACAATATGAGGAAGACCGGGCCAGCAAAATCGATGAAAGCCAGCAAAAAGTAGATGAACGTAGAGAAAATGACCACTATTATCAAAAAAATCAAAAATGATAACTTTAGTAATTATGTTGGTGGTATTATTCATTGTTTATATGGGATCAAAAGGAAAGCGTCAACCAAAATGGCCGGATGATATTTTGTAAACTATACTATCCAGAACCAGACAGCGGAGGCGGTGAAGAAAAACCACCTAAGAAAGTCGATGCTCCAAAAGACTATGTTCCGCTTACACTTGTACAGCGAAAAAACTGGAATGATTTTTTAGACTATCTCCAGGAGCAAGGGATAGGTGGGTCAACTGAATTGGACAAACGAGATCAGACGCTTGGGCTTAACTATTTGAATAAATACAATAAAGAACACCCTGATAAATCCATTGATCCAAAACTCATAGACGATATTCAATATGAGCAGTACATGTTGAGAAAAGGTGATTCCTTCCCCGGAATGAAACCTGAAGAATTGGCCTATATTCGAAAGGGATTGAATCCGGCTTATATGGCCAGAGATGTTAGCGAAACAGATTCTTGGTTAGGGAGCCGTACTTCGAGGGAATACTACCCAACGGCACATAGAGGAACAAATACAGAGGGGTCATATGATTTTGGGGTTGATATAGAATCTTATGTTAGATCGTTAGCCAATCCGGAATTGGCTGCAAAATACAAAGTTAAAAAACCATCATAAATGGAAATACATATTAAGACGATAAGTAACGATAAGATGAGAATTCAGGGAGGATGCGGCGATTACTGGTATGACGATGAGGGTATTTTACAAGTAAGGGTAGTGGACCTTAATGACGAATTTTTAGAAAAGTGCATTGCTATACATGAGTGCGTCGAAGAAGCGTTGACTAAAAAGAGAGGGCTTCCGGAACCTGAAATACAAGCATTTGATGATTATTACGAACAGCGACGTAAAATGGGTTTAGTTCCCGAAGATAGCGAACCCGGATTCGATCCCAATTCGAACTACAAAAATGAACATGCGTTCGCCACTTCTGTAGAATTGGGAATGTGCGCATTGGCCAATGTTTCGTGGAAAGAATATGAAGATAAAATTAATTCTATATGATGGACCTATCTGATAAAACGTGCCTTGTCTACGATTATTATGATAAGATGGAAATAGCTATCCGTCTTGCAAAAGATTTCGGTAAAGTTTTCTATACCGGTCCTTATGTTATGAACGGGAGCCCATCGCACGAGGCAATTGACATGGCTAGAAATGTTCCAAATATAGAGCGCGTAAGAGAATGGTCTGAAGTGATTGATCAGGTTGATATAGTGGTATCAACAGATGCGCATGAGCCTTATTTGCAAAAACATTGGAAATCTTTAGGTTTAAGGGTATTTGGAAGTTTTTTTGCTTGTGAGCTTGAGAATAACAGGAGACTAGGAAAGCAGACTTTATATGATGTTGGTCTTCCAGTTGGCATTTACTATAAGGCAGATGGCGTTGACGAGCTGGAAGAAAGACTAAAGACAGCCCCACATTCATGGGTAAAAGGAGGCATGCGCGGCGATGGTGAAACGTGGGAGCATAAGTCATGGGAATTTTCCAAAGGAGAGTTGCTGGACGTTAGACACAATCTTCAAATATTCCAAAGCCAGCCTAAGTACACGATAGAGCATCATATAGACGGGTTGGCAGAAATTGGTATGGATATTCCTACAACCGGAGGAAAATTTACATCTCATTGCATGGCTGGTCTTGAAGTTAAGGATTGCATGTATGTTTGTAAGATTGTTCCGTACCATTCATTGCCTTTTCAGTTAACAGACATTACCAGTAGGCTTGCTCCAATATTTAACGATATGGAGTATAGTGGAATATTTTCAGATGAAGTAATAATTGGGGAAGATAAGAGAGGGTATATGCTTGATTTCACATGCCGATTTGGACAGCCACCAACATCTATCATCACAAGCATGTGGAAGAATTTTTCAGAAATAATTTGGAAGATCGCTGGCGGCATAATCCCTGAAATAGAGTATGAATTCGAATATGCCGTTCAGTTCATTATAAAATCTGATATTGCCGAAACCAGACCATCCCCGATAAGAATTCCCACTGAATACAGGGAGTTTGTTAAGATAAAAAATCTTGTAATCGACGAAGATGGGACTTGGTACTACACCCCTAACGGAATGAAAATGAAGGAAATTGGGGCGGTGGTAGGTCTCGGTCATAGTATTCAGGAAGCACATCAACAAGCCTCAAAAATTACAGATTCCATCGAAGGGTTCGATGTATTCATTAAGTCAGACGCAATGGATAAAGCTAAAAGGTCACTTGATAGATTGAAAAAAGCCGGAATAAACTTCATCTAAACAGTTTGTGGCAACAAACAATATCTCCATTTGTTGCCACAAATCAGGCAATAATCCCTCACATATAGTTAGCTTTCGTTCCCAAAGGTCATTTCATGGCAATGTTATGGGAAAAGGTCTTAGTTACAGCTAAGGAATTTTTAGGCGACAAAAACATCAACGATTCCAGAGAGTTTAACGAGCCGATGTATCGGGCCAAGCTACTTCATTTCGGTTGGGAATTACAATTCGCAGCCGCATCCGTTTTTGTAGAAATAGTTTGGCAGATAGCTATAGGACGCGAGACCATCACCGAAAGACAACGGTTGGATCGCTTGTTCTGTCCGTCGCCAGTGGCCACCCACGCTAATTTCAGAGGATGTCGGGAATATATGACGGGGAACCTGCCGCAAAAAGGATCTATAGCAGTTTGGGTAAGAGGGCAATCTTGGCAAGGTCATCTGGCCATCGTTTCAGAAGTATCTATAAATAAGGATTCATTTGATGTGATTGAAGGAAGAATTTTGACAGGGAGCGATGGGCATTTTATCCAAGTGAAAGAGAGTAAAGGGAAGTTCATTGACCAACCTTTTAGTAGAGAGAAATTGAATTTGAAGGGATTCATCTATCCTCCAAACCGAGAAATAGCGTAAAATGCAATGGCATTCAAGACATTTATATTCCTGGCCGACACAGTTGACGGAAAAATTCTTGAATTTCCTAAGGTTTACTACTTAAGGTGTGATCAGGTTCAACCTTTGGGATGCGACATCATCCGGCAGTACACGAAGACACAGTGTATCGTTGCCAAAAAAGTTTTCCTGATTTATTATGGAGGTCAAGTATTTGGTAGCACTCAATTCACAAGTGTAGCTCAATTTGTTTTATATGTGAACAATTCCTGTAGGATATTTTGTGTTCCGGCGCTTGTTCAGATCAACAATTGTCTTTTACAATGGAACGGATGTAATGTCTCTATTTTTCAACAATGTCCGGGAGGATACAACTTTACTCGATATGGATGCTCGGTCACTAGAAACAATTGCCAAGTGGTTCTCAATTAACTTTTAGATATGGCATGTACCATCGACGAAAGCGCATTACCCATACTTGCCGGATGTCCCGGAGCGGGTGAATTAGTGGTAGTCGGAAATGCCGTAGGCGGATTGGACCAGAACGGGAATTATTCAGTTGGATACGCTAGACGAACGATGGGTAGCCTGATAGCCTGTTTCTTGAGTAATCTTGTCTTCGTCCCATTGCAGTTTACGATAGGCCAGCCGGGATCACCGATGACAGCAGGGCAGACAATCTTAATTATCAATCAGGCCGGTCTTATACAAGATAGCGTCAATGTGGTGTTGGGTGGAGTAGTTCTGGATCGTAATGATAACACACAAATCAGTTACACGCCTGTATACGGGGCGAATAATGTCACGATAACTTTTAACCAGGCTGTATCTAACGGAGAAACCTATGTAATAACTTATGCGTATGCGTTATAAAATACTTTTACTGACATTATTTTCAATGTTAAGTATTTGCCTGAAGGCTCAGCCTCCAGCACCTTCTGGATTCGCCTCTCCCTATTCCACCAGTTACTATCGAATAGGGTGGATGCAGGCCGATAGTGGAAATATATTCGCTAATAGAGCCCCCAATTTTACTCCAAAATTTCCTTTTACAGTAGTGGGGTATTTGCATTCTGGTGTTGATACTGCTTTATGGTTATGGACAGGGCAGACATGGAATGAAATTGGTAAATCCGGAATAGGTTCTTTGGTTGGTGTAGCCCCCATCGTTGTCAGCGGAGATACTATTTCATGCCCAACTTGCGGATCGGGGTCAGGAGGAATAAATTCGCTTAACGGACTTACGGCAACTACACAAACATTTTCCGTTGGATCATCCGGCAGCGATTTTAATATTCAGTCAGTAGGGACTGTCCATACGTTCAATATTCCGACAGCAAGTGCGTCTAATAGAGGGCTTCTGTCTACGTCGGATTGGAGTACATTCAACGGGAAGCAGCCTCAATTAAATGGGACAGGTTTTGTAAAAGCAACTGGTACAACCATAAGTTACGACAATACATCGTATTATCCATCGAGCAACCCGTCTTCGTTTATAACACTTGCTTCCTTGTCGGCTGTAGCCCCAGCGACGTATAATAATCTTACTGGGGCCATTGGTGTAGATACGTTGGTGGGTAATCAGAATTTAGCTACTCAGGGTTTTGTTTTACGAAATGCAGGAACCAGTGTGAACGGAGCCGGAAATCTTATTCCTTTATTTACCACCAGCATCGTATCAAATACGCTAACGTTCGCGGCACAAACAGTGACAGCTTATGCCGCTTATGGAAATTTTACCAACACGACAACAACCCCAAGTTTTAGTAAAATTCCCTACCAAGCATTTGCTACAGCATCAGCGAATAATGTTCTAGGATTTGATGGGTCTGGTAATCCAACTATTTTAAGTGCCGGCACAAATATCTCCATAGCAACAGGTTCAATATCTACGACGGCTAACGTCACCTTTACTAATTTGACGGCCACAGGGGTAGTTAAATTTACTGGATTGCCAAGTTCGGGGCCGAACGACAGTCTTTTGACCGGAGACCCTATTACTGGGCAAGTAAAATGGACTTCAAGATATTTTACTATATCTGCGGTGGAAGGGGTAGGGATAGCAGGAGTAGACAGTTTTCAGTTAGGCACATCTTTAGCCACTTTCTATAAACCGGATACGATATTTACGGCAGGATGGCCTTTCTTCATTACAGGATTACCAAGCAAAGCGACACCTCTTTCTACAGATAGTGCCGTTGGCGAAACCCTAGCGGGCCAGTTGTATAAATTCCCGTTCACTTCTGGAGGCTCTCAAACATTACAGCAGGTATTCACCGTTCAAGGAAACAGGGCTATATTAACCGTAGCCGATACCTTGGATGCAACAGCGGCGGACCTTAGGTTAATTGGAAATATAGTCCCATCAACCAACGCCACATCTAATATTGGAAACGGAACAGATAATTTATTATCAGTCTATACGCATCAACTGAATGCTAATAATAATATGCTCTTTGGAATACCCACCGGAGATGCATATACCTTTAAAATAAACTCTGTTGCTGATATGTCCTTATTGGGGACGGGGCAGCTTCAGCTAAATCAATACACAACAATTTCCTCCTTTTCTGTTACGGCAGTTGGGATGCTTGTATTCGATGCGTCAGGAAATATAGGAACAGCAGCTATTAGCGGCGGGGGAGGTTCTCCGGGGGGCAGTAATACGGACATTCAATATAACAACTCAGGAGCTTTCGGAGGAAATGCAAACGCGACCTATAACGGCACAACGGTAACACTTGCCAATGATTTATTGGTTCACGGACTAACGGTTGGTTTAGGTTTAGGGTCAGTGACACATAATACCGCAGTAGGCATAGGAATTTTTCAGTCTACCCCTACAGGAGATTTCAATACTGGGCTAGGTTATGACGCTCTATTTGCGATCACAACCGGGGCGGGTAATTTCGGCGGAGGCTATTTGGCAGGGGCAGCGACAACTACGCATAGCTATGGAGTTTATATCGGATACCAAGCCTGTAGAAATTGTAATGGGGATAATATCGTAGCGATTGGAGATTTAGCACTCACTAATTATTCAAGCGGTAATGATGCTACGGCGGTCGGTGGATTAAGCCAAATAAATGCCACTGGGTACGGCAATACATCACTCGGAAAGTGGAGCCTTTCGCTGTTGTCAACTGGTACTTGGAACACTGGCATCGGGCTAGGCGCTGGCTCTGGTGATAGTACTGGGGTGGACAACTGGTGGGGAGGCTATTTGGCAGGAGACCTAGCGGCTACAGGGTCTTGGAATACGATTACGGGTGCTTACGGGATTCAGCAGCAAAACCATCCCTTTTACAATACCACTACTGGCTTCGCTATTGGTATGCAAAATACGACTGTCAGCGATACCATGTTCACTGCGATGGGTTGGCAGGTATTTGGGGCCAGTGGACAGGTGATGAACAGGAAGGCAACAATTGCCATTTGCCCGAATTGCGGTTATGCTCAAGATGCTCATTGGTATGATGATATCCTAGTAGGTGATAGCATCAATTCCGCTTCGTCAGATACCTCAGTCACTAATGTAACTGTAATTGGGCATGGCATTACCCTACCGGCCGCAGCCGCCAATCTCGCTATTTTCGGAACAGCTTCACAACAAATTCTACTTGGAAACGGCGGTGGAACGGCTACCGAAATGAATGCATTCCCGAATATTGCCGGAGCTTTATTCTACAATATAACAGCAGGGGGATGGTATTTTAACAACGGATCAGGATGGACAGCATTCTCTACTGGCGGAGGCGGAGTAACAACCGTTGGCACATTCTCTGCCAGTTCGCAAACAAATGGAGCTACCATATCAGGCTCTACTATAACTTTTGGACCGGCTGACGGAACCAATCCTGGAATGATATCCGAATCGGCACAGACAATGGGGTCCGGGGTTAAAACGTTTACCAGCGATGCTATTATTCACGGAGTTAGATTTGGTATAGGTCTAAGCACTGGAACCGGAAACACGGCGGGGGGTAATGGTGCCTTGAATACCGCCTCTACTTATAATGGTGTTACTGCTTTTGGTTTTGATGCAGGGTTTAATGAAACCGGGACTGGATCTCTTGGGAATAGTTTCTTTGGGTATCAGGCCGGGATAAACGTAAACGGTGTAGGTATCAATAATACATTTATTGGGTATCAGGCTGGAGATCAGTATTACACCGGTATTGAAAATACCATCGTTGGGGCATCGGCTGGATTCGGTGGAAGTCCTTTTACGATGAGCTATACAACTTTCTTCGGGTATAATGCCGGTAACCATAATGAAGGGAATTATAATTCTGGATTTGGGCATTCGGTTTTACAGACGTTGACGACAGGCACGTATGATTTGGCATTTGGGACAGGCGTTTTTTCGAACATGACTACCGGAAATTATAATTTCGGTGCCGGAGCTAACACTGGTAATACATTGACTACTGGTAGTTATGAAGTTCTAATTGGGCCATGGGTAGATGCGGCGAGCCCAACGGAGAGTGATACCTTAAGAATTGTAAATGGATTAATAGGAATAGGGTTGTCTTCTCCAACGGCTCTATACAGTACTCCGGTATCAACATTCAAATTGGGGATTGCCATGTACCCGTTATCGTCGGCAGTTCTGACGTTGCCGGCTACCACTACCACCGTATCTTCTCTGAATGTTCAGCCAAGTTCTGCTATTCTTATGACGACCCCGGTTAATGGAGCATTCGAGAACGACGGATCTAATGTATTTGTTACTACCAATGGTGTTCGGCAAAGAATAAACCCAGTAATTTTCACGGCTACTGCTAACGGGAGCGCGGTTACTAACGCCGGAACCTCCTTTACTAATTTTATAGGAACCGGAACAGGATCATTGACAATTGCAGCAAACACCTTGCAGGTAGGCCAGACAGTGACAATTCACGGGTATTGTACGGTGACTACACCGGCTTTAACCCCTGGATTATCTATCAGTTTTGGAATAGGAAGTGTCGCTGGGGGATCTGTTAATTTAGCCACTCCTAGCAGCTTATCTGGGATTGCAATGGAATACACCGCTGTCTTTACTATTCTAACGACAGGTTCAAGCGGAACCGCATCATATAATCTAACGGTTGCCTTTAGCGGAAGCGCTCCACAAATGGCTGCTTTCGGTACTGTTACAGGATTGAATACTACCACCAGTGAGACTGTTAGCGCTCAAGTTGCTTGGGGAGCCACTAGTCCAAGTGGAGCATCCGTTCAGGGTTTAACCGGAGGTAATTATGTTGAAATTCAATAATGAAATACACACTCATCATATCCTTATTTATTCTTCCATTGGTATGCTTTGGGCAAGATCCTGATATATATAATACGGATACGGTAGATCACTTGTCAGGCGGGGAATATTTTACTGTTGCGTTTAAAGCCTCTACCCACAAAGCCTATGAGAATTTAAATCTAACGCAAACATTATTCACGGGACAACCTTCTTACGTTGCTGAAATATGGGGAGGCGCACATGATTGCGGATTGATTGGCTATACTGGTAAGCTGGCCAATGGAGCTATGTACGGGAACGCGTATTTTTCAGGTTCAATATTTAGTACGGCAACTGGTGCGATGGTGGAAGAAATGACAGATAGCGCCGGAAATCCGGTTGATCCGGTATTGCAAATTTGTTTTGGTGGAACCTCTACAAGTCCATTTTGGACGGCAGGTATTGTAACGAACACCGGAAAGGTTGCATTAGCTGGAAGTTTAGTAGGAGGTATGCGCGGAAATGGAACGGCTGGTGCGACCAATCAAACATCATGGGTATATCCTCAATTTCATGGGGGGGCATTCATTTCAAAAATTCAAATTGGCTTTGGTTGCTTGGCTTTGGATACGATACGAGGTAGAGTATGGTCATGGGGATTCAATAACAATCTTTATGAGTTAATGCGCGGAAGTTCCCCGGCCTATAATTATGAAGTACCTGATACCATTACGTTGCCAGCCGGAAGACGGGCTATAGATATAGGCAGCACAGGAGAATGGAGTTGGATATTACTCGATAATGGGAAAATCATGTCCGGTGGGTTCTATCAAAATTACATAGGCCTTGGATCAATATCCTACACCCCTACAGATGTCTCTACTTTTATTTACACGTCCATGAAGACGTCAACTGGATCCGCCGATACTGTTAGAAAATTGAGTGTTAATAATGCAGGGACATACTTAATCGGCAAAGATTCTACGATGTGGTTTTTGGGAAGCGAAGTAACCGGAGCGGGAGGGGATGGACAAATGGCTAACTTTGCCATTTACAATTGTTGCCCAACGCCGTATGGGAATGGAACTGATTCATTGTGGTATTTTTATGACGGTGGTGTTAATGAGGTAATGAAAACGACACCAGAGCCAATTGCCAAAGGGGTGCATAACTGGCAAGCTATGTATAATGGTTTGTCTAATGATTTCTTTGGTTTTGCCGTTCGGGCAGATGGTAGATTTTACGGATGGGGCAGGGATAAAGCCGATGCCTTTTGGTTGCCGACAAGCGCTGCCGCTCCGGGCACAGGGTCAATTACCGCTAATTTCCCAGATAGCTGGAATGAGCAATACCCAATGTTACTAACAGCATTTTCATGGAGCACGTTACTACCTGTTACCTGTCCAAGATGTATGATTTATCCAAGTTCAACTTATTGTAATTCGTATGCAAACCCAACACATGCTCCACCAACCGCTAGTCTAACAGGTAATTATTCAGGTGGCTCGATTTACTTGAATGGAACCGGAACGACGGGTGCTGACGCAACACCTATCTATGACTATCTGGTCTATCAGACGACACCGGGTAGCGATCCAGCCGTACTGGACATGCAGATTCAAAACGCCGGAGCCAACCAAACGGCCATCTTAGACACCGTTAACACCGCAGCTGGAACTACCATTCCTAACGGGACTTATCACTTCACCCTACGTGTACGAAACACCAGTTGGGATAGCACCTTTGCAACACTGAACGTTATCGTAAGTTCAAGTCCGCAGACAAGATTTTACGTCTCCTCCTCCACTGGAAACGATGGTAACGGATGTACCGTATCCTCTTATTGTGCTACACCGGCACACGCGCTTGGCTTAATGACGTCAGGAGATACACTGTCTTTAAAAGCAGGCGATACATGGAATACCACACTCTACCCCATCAGCGGCATAGTAATAGATACTTTCGGCACCGGCGCTGATCCTAAATTTGATGGCTCTTATACCGCATCAGGATGGGTAAGTTTGGGTAATGGAATTTACGAAACATACATCCCTAATGACAGGGCTACGCTTAATTGTGTCACCTTAGACGGGAACCTGCAAGGAATGGGGCGATACCCGGATAGCGGATATGCCATTTACTCAGGACTTACCTCCTCAACGCTTACCTCATCGGCCATTACCTCCTTCCCATATAATTTTAACGGTGGAACGGTGGCCATACGCGACGAATTTTACGTAATAGATACCGTTCATATCAGTGCCGTTGGGTCGAACACGTTCACACTAGCAACATCTCCAAGTGTCATAGGCGGACGTGGGGATGGTTTTTTTGTAATGAATCATCCTAGCACGTTACTAACGACTACACGCATAGGAAGTTGGTACAATAAAGTGGCTGTAGATAGTCTTCAAATGTATTTTGGAGGAGGCGGACCGGGAGGGCATACGGTAAAAATAGCCGTACTGGATACAGGAATCTATTTGACCAGAGTTAATAATGTCGTCGTTCAGCAATTAGACTTCGAATATTTCAATCAATACTCCGTCTTTCAAAATAACACCAATACTATTTTACTGGATAGTTGCCGTTTTCAATATGCAGGAAATAATATCGTGAAAGGGAATAATGATACTGCCTCATCATTCAGATATGACACGATGCGGTATGCTAACAATAACTTCGCGTATAATACAGGAAACTCGCCTTATCTTAAACTCCTGTATTCTTACGGAGACAGCGCCGGAATGATAGCCGGAATGGGGCAATCCGGTACTTCGCATACCTATGAAGGGTGGACATGGGGAAATGAATTTGGTCAATTAATACAATATAATACCTTCCTAAATATCGGTTACAACGGAACGTATTTCAGCGGAGATAGCGTGAATATACTTAATAATTCCTTCACTAATTATTGCATGGTAAAATGTGATGGAGCGGCTATATACACATGGGACCCATCATTAGCCGGATACACGTATGGAAGGAATGTGACAGGAAATGTAATACTTAATAGCGGATCACCCGGAAGTGGAATAGTCTACGATCAAACCGATATAGCGTTTGGAATCTATTTGGATAACTACGCCAGCAAGACAACCGTCTCAGGAAATACCGGAGCTTACAACACTTCGGCGGGTGGGTTTAACCACGGGGCCAGCAATACTTTCACTGGAAATAATTGGTTCGGTAACGGATATGCTCAATTCATGGCATCAGAAGTAGCAAGTCATGCACTCACCGGATTAGTCTACACTGGAAACATTCATGGCTATATTGGGTCAGCACTATCCATTGCATTTTCAACACCGAATAATGACCTTACTTCATTCTGTTCATCGTGCGATAATAATTATTACTTGAACCCTAATGGAATTGTAGCCAGCCTATGGACTAAAAGCAGCGTAGATGCCGGGACATCTCGCAGTCTAGCTAGTTGGCAATCGAACACTGGATATGATACGCACAGTTCGTACCAGAATGGTACCCTGTTATTTTATTCATCCGTCCCCAGTGTAAGAATTACATTAGGCTTGAATGGTAAGGACGCCTACGGAAATATATATCCAGGAATCCTAAATTTGGGTGCGTATAGTAGTAAAACTCTAATTCAGCTTCCGTGTAGTTGCGTAAACATTTCTTATTTCCCTAAAATTTTATAGATGAAAAAATTATTGATCCTTCCGATTTTATTTATTTCTTTTTTAGCCAGATCGCAGAATGATTGCCTCGCCACACAATGCACAGCGACGAAAGTTCATGTAGGGGACACCGCTCAAATAGGAGCCATTTTTACCGCTAATACTGGCGTTTCCACGATTAGCTTTACCTTTGTAAGCGGACCCAATACGCCATCCATTAGCGCCGTCAACAATAGCTTTCTGTCAGGAGTAGTGGATACGGGAAGGGTGGCAGTCACCAATTTAATCGCTGGGACGTATGTTATATCAGTTATCGGGAAGGATCTGAAAGGTGGGATTACCGCTCCACAATACGATACGATTATCGTGGCTCCGGTTGTTGTTTGCCCAGTGTGCCCAGCGCAGCGGACGATTGTAAGTTGGAGCATCGTTACCGTTGGGGGAGTTGGAAGGATTCAAGTCTTGTTTTCGGATAATACAACTGCAATTTTGCCGTGAAAGACAAGGTAAATCAATATGACCTTTTGGAAGAAATGCTGAATACAGTACGGCAAGATGTACAATGGGTAAGAGATAATATTGCTCATCAAGAAAAAGAAAATGAACGGAGATTAGATGCACTAAACGGGGAAGGGAACAGGATAAAAGAAATATTAAAGGAATCAATTCCTCGCGAAGTATTCGACCGTACTGTTGAGAGCCTTAGAACTAGGATAGCAGCCGTGGAAGCAGCGATGATAAAGGCGGAAGGGAGGCATCAACTGTTGCAATACATTCCTTGGGTATTGACTGTTATTTCGCTTGTGTTCATGTATTTGATGTACAAGAAATGAAACCGAAAATGACCCCTGAACGGCAAGAGATATGGGATAAAATCCTTGCTGCCTTATCTTGGTTCTCAAATGAGGAATTATGGGAAATACTTGTCGCTCTGGCCAAAAAGAAGAAAAACGGTAATCGACCAGATCGGCCCGAATAACGGAGAGATAAAAGAGTGAATTATGAAACAAATGCTTAATTTCATGTAACGGTCGAGCGGTATGATTTTTGGACTTTTATGTTAAAAACATTTTATGACCGACGCAATTATACATCCAGCTCTCCCGGAAGTTCGCTTACCGGCTAAAATAATCAACTTACCTATTATGGCCACACATGAACAGTCTGAAAATCAGGAACGAGATGAGCGATACCGCGTCTCTCAGGATGATATCTCGATCATCCGAAAGGAGGTAAACAAGCTGACGCAAGTCGTCGGAGACCTGACACAAGCCATCCGTGGGAATGATTTTGGTAATGACGGATTGCTGAAGCGATTGGAAAATGTGGAGGATACGGCGGAGGCCCTTAAAAAACGAATTGAAGATGTGATCCAGCATGCCAAAAGCAGAGAAACATACGTTCGGATCATCTGGGGTCTCATCTGCTTTGTGGTTGGAACTATTTTTGTCGCCATCATTGATCGTTTAATACCATCAAAAAAATAAAATATATGTTACTCTTAGCTATCAGTGTTACCTCAGTTTTGTGGGCCTTGGTATGGCTTTGTATAGCCGTTGCATTGGTCTACATAATTATCTGGGTGTTTGGAAAACTTGGAATTGCGATCCCGGCAAATGTGGTAATGATTATTAAGGTTGTTTTGATTTTGCTGGCTCTCATTTTCATTATAAACTATTTCTTCATGGGAGGTGGCGGACATGGCATCGGGATTCGACCGTAAATTTTAAATCAAACAAAATATATCCATTATGAGTACATCAACACCGACACCTCCAACTCCTCCTCAAAGTATGGCACTTCAAAATGCACTTAGTGCGCTGAGGGCTTTATTGGTATTGGCAGGGTCTTATGTGGTAGGTAAAAACGTTTTTGGACATGCAATAGATTCCTCCACTTGGCAGATTATTGCAGGCGCAGTCGTAACAGTGGCGAGTACTATTTGGGGTATCATGGCCAAAACAACGAATATAGAGGGCGTTGAAAGCGCGGTACGTTCTGTCATTACTTCACTCGGTGGCTTATTTGTTTCCGCAGGGATATTGTCAGGGGATAACCTGAATGCCATTCTCGGGGTTGTGACAGGTCTCGCCCCACTCATTCAAAGTATGTTGAGTAAATCAAAAAATCAGCAAATTGCATCCGGTTCAGTAGTACCAACTACCACCGGGCAAGCTAACAACACAAAAAAATAACCACACATGAAATATTTATTAATCACTCTTATTGCTCTGTTTATTTACATTTGCGTTAATGCTCAATCTCCTTTCAGGGCGGAACCAAAATTAGCGTATCCGGTTAGAGCGGATAGGTTTAATAAGTTTGGAGCAGTGAATCCACTTACTGATAGTATTGTGAATGCGGTTCGTTTCGGTGTTACCGTTTCACCGGCTGGCGTTACATTCGCCGGTGTATATCAAGCATCCGCTGGCATAGAAATTGAGTACGAGCATCAAGATTATAATTATGCCACCAAGACCTATAAAGTCCTTTGGTCAGGGGGTATTGTGTGGATACCAATTAATACGTCCGTGCCAATAACAGGCATAAATCAATTAGAATCGGTTGGTGCGCTCTTTGGGTTCGACAATGACCTTATCAAAATAGGACCATTCATAAATCCTAATGCTCCTGGTCCTATTACAAACGGAATCCAACAGCCAGCAAGATTTAAAGACAAGGCAGGGTTGTGGGTGGCTATCGGTATAAACTTGAATTAGCGCATGATAAAGTACGTTCCCATAAAAGGGTCCGGGGTTAATCTGATCGCCTATATAATCTTCCTGTTGAAGGTCTGGAGAACTGGTCTTTTTGACAACGTGGAGGAATATGCAGGTACGTCAGGCGGTTCAATTGTTGGCGGATTTCTCGCCGCCGGATATACTCCAGCTGAACTTTATGCTGTAATGAAACCTTTCGATTTTAAGCAAATAGAGGACGGTAATCTAGTGGTCAGCGCCGAAGGAATTCTTTCAGAACGGCGGGGCCTGCATCCCGGGAAATGGTTCGAGAACTTTGCGGACGGAATGTTTGCCGCCAAGTTGGGTAAACGAAAAGCAACCTTCAGGGATTTGAAAGCCGCTGGGAGGCCCAATTTTACGGCCATCACGACCGATCTGGAAACGGGTGATCCTTTCTTCCTAAACTTCGATAAAACGCCGGACGCCATTCTATCAGAAGCCGTGCGGGCATCTATGGGTATCCCGTTACTTTTGGAGCTTTTCTCCTTCACGCAAGGCGTAGATCCCAACAAACGCTTTTCAGATGGCGGCGAAGCCTTGAACTACGGAATTTCTCTTTTCGACGGTAATCCAAAGGATGAAGTACTTGGTTTGTATCTACATGATGTTTCCAACGTTCAACCTCCTATAGACGTTAGTACATTGCGTGGATTCATCGACGCGCATTTTGAAACTCTCCTCAGTCAGTGCGATTCGTGGGTTCTGCCCAATAAAAAATGGATGGACCAGACCGTTATCATTGACACGAAAGGACTATCCGCCACAGACTTTAACATCAGCAGCAAACCGGCCAATATCGCTATCCTTGAACAATCAGGAATAGAAGCGGCCAACAAATATTTATCCAATGTCAAAAATGCCGCTTAAAGATAAATGGTTCTTGATCGGAGGACTTATAGTAGTCTGTTCATTGGCCGTATGGGCTGTGCTTTGGTTATTTGATTAAAATGTAAGTTATGACAGTTAAACAAGCTATACCGGGTAGCTATGCAGATGTAAATAGGCAATTGAGCGGGGCGCAAGCCAAAGAACTTGCGGATAGCGGTATATTGGGTATTGCGCGGTATATCCCGAGAGAGCCTGCTTTAGTTGCCGGAAATGCCACTCAGCCGGAAGTACAGGCAATCCTTGAATACCTTTCGCTCTATTTCGTTCAACATTGCGCCCTTCCCGGATGGTCCCCAAACGCGGCATTAGGAAATCAATGGGGTGCTTATGCTGTGACATATCTTAAATCAATTGGCGTCCCCCCATTAGTAAGTACGTTTCTTGACTTGGAAGGCGTGGCAGCATCCGCAAGCGATCTTGACGTAATTGCGTACGCAAATGCGTGGTGGGAGCAGGTAAACGCTGGCGGATATTCCCCCGGAATCTATATCGGTTTCGGCACAAATTTATCTGATGCCCAGATATACGGCTCACTGAAGTTTAAAAGTTATTGGGCCGCCTATAACACCGATCAGAGCGTTCCTACAAGGGGATGGCAAATTAAGCAGCACACACAGACGACAGTAGGCGGCATAACGATTGACCCGGATACAATTTCCGCCGATTTGCTTGGCGATCTACCTTTTTTATTGTATCCATAAGGCTTCATTTTCATTAGTTTAGGGGTTTCTAATGGCCGTTCAGGGGTGTTCGGCCATTTTTTATTTGAAAAAAAGATTTGGAAATATGGCGGTGGGGTAGTAGTTTAGTATCCAGTATGGCAAAAGACAAATCAATAAAAGTAAATGGCGAGATTGCTCAAGCCCTAAAGATATTCGTAGCTAACAATGGCGGAACGATTAAATCAGCCTTAGAACATGGCGCTATATGGGTAATGAGTAAAGGAGCTAAAGAGTATATTAATAAACTAAAAAAATAAATATATGGATATTCATGAAGAATTAAAAGTAAGCGTTCTTTGTTTATTTAAAGTGTGGAATGGCGCTATGAGGTATTTTGCCGAGGCTGTACAGAAGGACTATGGCATTGAGAAGGTAGAGGTTTTAGCCGCGCCGCTTAATGATGAATTTAAGCGTATCATTCAGCAGATTAAAGACGGAGAATACCCGCCAGTATATGAAAGTGCTTGCGAATACGACACGGATGAAGTCTTAAAGCAGGCCAGACGAGAAGTTGGGAAAGAATTGCACGAGGAAGTCTTAAAGCAGGCCAGACGAGAAGTTGGGAAAGAATTGCACGAGGAAGTATTGAAAGAAGCCAGCAAGGCGTTGCATTACTAAACTTAAACAATCTTTTACTAAATGAAACTTTCCAAATTAACTCCAGAGCAAAAAGCCAGACTAAAGGAGATAAAAGCCGAGTATGTTAAAAAGGCTTTAACCTTTCAAGAGATAGATGACAAAAAAGCATTGGAGGCAATTGAATTTGTTTACTCATTAGGCAAAAGAGCGATGCCTAAAGTATTTAAAGTGTGTAGCCCTTACGCCGCTCAAAGACTTGCCAATAAGCTGAAAGGAACAAAGAATCAGTTCTATCAATTCGGCACGTACCTTACGTTGGGATGGCAATCGTTCTATGCTTATTATGATACTTTTGCTGAGTTCGGGATTTTGCCGAAAGAGAAGTTTAAAAAATATCACGAACTTCGGACAGTTATTGACAGCGGTATTTTTCTGACGATTGAGTTTCAGTATGCCGTCATCATTTGCGAACGACCAATATTCTGTAAGAAAAATGACAAAGGAATGCACTGCATTGATGGGCCTGCAATCAAATGGAGAGATGGCTACGAGCAGTATCACATCAATGGACGTCGAATAGAAAAAGGATGGGCGAAAAAATGTCTTGCTGGGCAACTTACTCAAAAAGAGTTTTTGGAGGAAACGAATGATGAGAAAAGAAGCTCGGGCTACCTCCTGCTCGGGGAAGAAAAAATGATGGAATTGCTAGATGCGAAATTAGTAGATGAGGTGTCTATAACCCATGGAAACGGGGAAATAGAACAGATTGGATACTATAAGACAAAGAAGGCTCTAAATACGTTCAAGAAAAAACCATATGCATGGAGGAAAGTGATTTGCCCATCTACGGGCACGTCCTACCTAACGCCAACTAACCCTGATCTGAAAACGGCTATGGATGTCGCCAAATTTCATCGGCCAGATTTTGTACCTTCAAATATCCCCTACACATGGTTCTCGCGCAGTTAAAATACGAAATTATATGGCCCAAAAATAGGCAGGAGGTCGGGCAGGAGGTCGGGCAGGAGGTCGGGCAGGAGGTCGGGCAGGAGGTCGGGCAGGAGGTCGGGCAGGAGGTCGGGCCGGAGGTCGGGCAGGAGGTCGGGCAGG
>Ga0210396_10000255_pt1 | contig 79714 bp, 83 predicted proteins | sample IncBWH17OmetaG_FD_155466 | JGI IMG/M metagenome (GOLD analysis project Ga0210396, IMG submission 155466) | Forest soil microbial communities from Barre Woods Harvard Forest LTER site, Petersham, Massachusetts, United States - Inc-BW-H-17-O ... | reverse complement strand
CGGCGACTACTTCCGCAAACGCGACCCCGAGCGCACCACCAAACGCCTCATCACCCAGCTCGAAGCGCTCGGACACACCGTCACCCTGCAGGAGGCAATGGCAGCCTGAACGCTATTTTCCTGTCAGATCGAAGCTACTACGGCGCGATCGAGCGAGGCGAGTTCAACGTGAGCCTCGACACGATCGTCAAGATCGCGACCTCGCTGGACGTGTCCGTCGCCGCGCTGCTCGAGCGCGCGGAGCTCTGAGCAATGGCTGTCAAGCGTCGACGAGCGGCAGCGCGACGGCGGCGTGCTCGTCGGTCTCGAGCGAGTGCTTGCCTGCCGCCCCATCGCTGCCGGCGAGCGGGTACTCGCCGGTGAAACACGCGTCGCAGTGCGTGGCGCGGCTGCCGCGGACGGCCTCGTAGACGCCGTCCAACGACAGGTAGTGCAGCGTGTCGCAACCGAGCTCGGCGGCGACCTGCTCGGTGCTGCGCCCGTGCGCGATCATCTCCTCGCGGGTGGACATGTCGATGCCGTAGTGGCACGGGTGCTTGATGGGCGGCGCGGAGATGCGCATGTGGATCTCGGTGGCGCCGGCGTCGCGCAGCATGTGCACGATCTGGCGGGTGGTGTTGCCGCGCACGATGGAGTCGTCGACGACGACGAGACGCTTGCCGGCGATGACCTCGGGCAGCGGGTTGAACTTGAGCCGCAGCCCGTGCTTGCGCAGCTCGTGGCCGGGCTGGATGAAGGTGCGCGCGACGTAGCGGTTCTTGACGAAGCCATCGTCCTGGGGCAGGCCGGCGGCGCGCGCGAGGCCGCGGGCGGCGGGGTTGCCGGAGTCGGGCACGGCGATCACGAGGTCGGCGTCGACGGGCGCCTCGCGCCAGAGGATCTCGCCCATGCGCCCGCGCGCGACCTGCAGCACCTGGTCGTTCATGCGCGAGTCGGGGCGCGCGAAGTAGATGTACTCGAACACGCAGAACGCGCGCCTGCCGTCAGGCACGACCATCCGGCTCTCAAGGCCGTCGGGGCCGAGCGTGACGAGCTCGCCGGGCTGCACGTCACGGACGAACTTGGCGCCGATGATGTCGAACGCGCAGGACTCGCTGGCGACGCAGTAGTGACTGCCGCGCGCTTCGCCGGCGGCGCCCTGGAGATGCTCGGGGCCTGACTCGAGGACGCCGAGCGCGAGCGGGCGCAGCCCGTGCGGGTCGCGGAAGGCGACGACGCGGTCCTTGGTCATGGCGACGATGGAGAAGGCGCCGCGCAGGCGCGGCAGCACGTCGGCGATGGCGTCCTCGACGTGCTCGGCGGGGTGCGTGGCGATCATGGCGGCGATGATCTCGGAGTCGGAGGTGGAGCTGAAGGTGACGCCGCGGTCGAGCAGCTCCTGGTGCAGCTCGAGCGCGTTGATGAGGTTGCCGTTGTGCGCGAGCGCGACCTCGCGGCGGGAGCCGTTGGTGCCCTCGGAGCGCTGTACGGGCTGGGAGTTCTCCCAGGCGTTGGAGCCGGTGGTGGAGTAGCGCACGTGGCCGATGGCGAGCTCGCCGGCGAGCGTGCGCAGGTCGTTCTCGGTGAACACCTGGCTGACGAGGCCTAGCTCGCGGCGCGTGATGATGTGCCCGCCGCGGTCGGCTGCGGCGATGCCTGCGGACTCCTGTCCGCGGTGCTGCAGGGCGTAGAGGGCGAAGTAGGACAGACGTGACACCTCGTGACCGGGTGCATACAGTCCGAACACTCCGCACTCGTCGCGCGGTCCGTCACGCATCGTTCACACAAGCTAGCAGGGCGTGGTTCGGCGCCTCAGCCGTCGCGTAGATACCAACGCTATACACCGGCCGCATCAAGAGAAAAACTCCTCCAGCCCGCCGTGCGCGGCGCGCAGCTCGCCGAGCGCGAGCGTGAGCATCTCGCCGGCGCCGGCGCCGCCCTCGACGATCGTGAGCTGCTGCTCGCCGACCCTGCCGATGAGCAGCACGGGCACTTGCTGGCCGAGCGCGCGCAGCGCGTCGTCATGGCCGCTGACGAGGAAGCCGCCGGGCCCCTCGCCGAACAGCGCGGTGGTGACGTGCCCAGCGATGGGCGTGGCCGCCACTGGCGCACCCCTGGCGGCGACGCGGGTGGCCTCCCAGAAGTCCTCGCGCAGCTCGACCTCGGCGCCGATGCGGCCGGCGAGGCAGCACTCGGCGAGCGCGACGGCGAGCCCGCCCTCGGCGATGTCGTGGACGCTTGAGAGCGCGCCGGCGCGGACGGCGTGGCGGATGGCGGCGTGCGTGGCGCGGACGGTGGCGACGTCGACGGCGGGGAGCCCGTCGGGGAGCGGCTGACCGAGCAGCTTGGCGAGCTCGCTGGCGGCGAGCGAGGGGGCGAAGGCGCCGACGAGCGCGATGTGGTCGCCGGCGCGCGCGAACCCGAGCTGGCAGGCACGGCGCGCGTCGGGCAGGCGCCCGACCATGCCGATGACGGGCGTGGGGTAGATGGGGCCGGTGGCGCCCTCGTTGTAGAGCGAGACGTTGCCGCCGACGATCGGCGCGTCGAGCGCTCGGCAGGCGTCGCCGAGCGCGCGCACGGACTCGGTGAGCTGCCAGGCGATGTGCGGCTTCTCGGGGTTGCCGAAGTTGAGGTTGTTGGTGGTGCCGAGCGGCTCGGCGCCGACGCACGCGAGGTTGGCGGCGCACTCGAGCACGGCCTCGACGGTGCCGCGGTAGGGGTCGGCGGCGACGCGCCGGCCGTTGCAGTCGATGCTGACGGCGAGCGCGCTGCCGTCGGGGAGCGCGAGCACGGCGGCGTCGGCCTGCTCGGGGCGGCGCACGGTGCGCGACTGCACGATCGAGTCGTACTGCTCGAACAGCGGCCGGCGCGAGGAGATGTTTGGAGAGGAGAGGATGGCGAGCAGGAGGTCCCGTGGCGCTGACGCCAGGTTGAGATCGCCCGCGGTGGCCACCGGGGGCTGATAGACGGGCTCGGTGGGCTTGCGCGGCTGCAGGTCGTACAGCGGGCAGTCGTCGACGAGCGCGGCGACGGGCATGTCGCCGAGGAGCTGGCCGTCGCGCAGCACGCGCATGCGCCCGCTGCCCCCCTCGGGGGACGATGCGGTGACGGCGCCGATGACGGAGCCGTTGACCTCCCACTTGGCGCAGAGCGCGAGCACGGCGTCGGCGTCGGCGGGCTCGACGACGCACAGCATGCGCTCCTGGGACTCGCTGACCATCACCTCGAACGGCTCCATGCCGGGCTCGCGCAGGGGAACCTTGGCGACGTCGAGGTCGATGCCGACGCCGCCCTTGGAGGCCATCTCGGAGGCGGAGGAGGTGAGCCCGGCGGCGCCGAGGTCCTGCAGCGAGACGAGCAGCCCGCGATCGAGCAGCTCGAGCGAGCACTCGAGCAGCTTCTTCTCCTCGAACGGGTCGCCGACCTGCACGGTGGGGCGCTTGTCGTGGTCGCCCTCGCCGCCGAGCTCGGCGGAGGCGAGCACGGAGGCACCGCCGATGCCGTCGCGCCCGGTGGCGGCGCCGAACAGGATCAGCAGGTTGCCGGGGCCGGCGGCGGCGCTGCGCACGAGCCGCTCGCGCGGTGCGAGGCCGAGCGCCATGGCGTTGACGAGGCAGTTGTGCTCGTAGGGCGCCTCGAAGTACACCTCGCCGCCGACGGTGGGCACGCCGATGGAGTTGCCGTAGTGGCCGATGCCGGAGACGGCGCCGTCGAGCAGGTAGCGGGCGCGGGTGCCGGCCGCCGCCTGCTCGCCGCGCGTCGCCTGGTCGCCGCCGGCCGCCTGGTCGCCGCCCCCCGCGCTGCTCGTGCGACCGGGCTCGCCGAAGCGCAGCGAGTCGAGCACGGCGATGGGGCGCGCGCCGATGGCGAAGATGTCGCGCAGGATGCCGCCGACGCCGGTGGCGGCGCCCTGGAAGGGCTCGACGGCGGAGGGGTGGTTGTGCGACTCGACCTTGAACGCGCACACGAGCCCGCCGCCGACGTCGACGGCGCCGGCGTTCTCGCCGGGGCCCATGACGACGTGGGGGCCTTCGGTGGGGAGCGTGCGCAGCAGCTTCTTGGAGTGCTTGTAGGCGCAGTGCTCGCTCCACAGCAGCGAGTACATGGCGAGCTCGACCTGGTTGGGCGGCCCGCCCTGCTTCTCGCACACGAGCTCGTACTCGGAGCGCGTGAGCCCAAGCGCGAGCGCGTCCTCGACGGTGGGCACGGAGGCGCTCATACGCGCGCGCCCTCGACGGTGAGCCGCATCGACTCGAAGATCTTCAGCCCGTCGGCGGAGCCGCCGATGAGCTGGTCGACGGCGTGCTCGGGGTGGGGCATCATGCCGAACACGTTGCCGGCCTCGTTGCACACGCCGGCGATGTCGTGCAGCGAGCCGTTGAAGTTCTGGCCGGGCGCGTAGCGCAGCACGATCTGGCCGGCACCGTCCATCGCGGCGAGCGTGTGGGGGTCGGCGTAATAGCGACCCCACGCGTGCTTGGCGGGGATGCTGAGGCGTTCGTCGAGCGCGCACGCGCGCGTGAACGCGCCGCCGCTGTTGAGCACTTCGAGATCGAGCTGGCGGAAGGTGAAGCGCAGGTTGGCGTTGACGAGCAGCGCGCCGGGCAGCAGCTGCGCCTCGCACAGCACCTGGAAGCCGTTGCAGATGCCGAGCACGAGCCCGCCGTCGCGCGCGAACGCGATCACGGACTCCATGGCGGGCGAGAAGCGCGCGATGGCGCCGGCGCGCAGGTAGTCGCCGTAGGAGAAGCCGCCGGGCACGACGATCGCGTCGGCGCCGCGGAGGTCGCGGTCGCCATGCCAGATCAGCTCGGCGTCGGCGACGCGCCGGGCGGCGTTCAGCGCGTCGACCTCATCGCACGATCCCGGAAATTGCAGGACGCCGAACTTCATGCGTCGATCAGCGAGGCGACGGCTTCGGCGTCGGCGGGGTCGATGCGCTGCAGACCGTCGATGTCGTCGAAGCCGCGGTCCGGGCTGAGGATGGCGTCGATGTCCCGGTTGAGCGCCTGCGCCGCGAAGATCGCGTCGCGCATGTCTAGCCGCTCGTGCTCGCTCCAGAGCTTCAGCGCGCGCTCGATGTCGACGCGATCGACCGGGTGCAGTCGGGACGCCTGGGCAATGTCGCGGGCATCCGCCATGGCAGCGTCTCGATCGACGCCCCGCCTGGCCCGCACGTACGCGAACTCGTGTATCAGCTCGATGCTGGCCTCCCCGGCGAGCCGTCCTTCCACGCCTTTGTCCATGATCGCCCGGCAGGGATCGCGATACGGGTGCTCACCTCCGAGCGCGTAGATGAAGACACCGGTGTCGAACAGGAAACGGCGCAAGGACGTTACTGATCCTCGTCGTACATGTTCGAGACTTTTGCGTAATGGCTATCGCGGATCTCCTGCTTCATCACCGGCCAGTCGTCGACCGGCATCGGCTCGGCGGCGAGCAGTCTCGCGAATGCCTCGGAGCGTTCGTCGTTGGCGCGCGCGAGCTTCTCTGCGAGCGCCTCGCGGATGAGCGCCCCCATGGAGATGCCTCGCTGCTCGGCGCTCTCGCGCAGGCGATGGTGAAGATCATCGTCGAGCAGGAGCTGCGTCCTATGGGTCAGCGACGAGGATGACACGCCTGCACACTAGCACATGTGTAGATGTGTAGATGTGTAGATGCACATGTGCTAGTGGACACCTCATCCGGAGACGATCTCGTAATCCTCGACGAGCGGATTGGCGAGGAGCTTCTCGCACATGGCCTCGAGCTGGGCGGGATCCTCGACGTCGAGCTCGATCAGGCGCCCGACGTGCACGTGGCTTACGCCGGCGAAGCCGAGCGCGGGCAGCGCGCGCTGGACGGCCTCGCCCTGCGGGTCGAGGATGCCGGCCTTGGGGCGGATGAGGACGCGGGCCCTCACGCGGGTTCGGAGCCGGTGCGATCTAGCCACGCGTGGAACGGCTCGCCGGTGATGCGCTCGTAGGCCTCCACGTAGCGCGCGCGGGTGCCGGCGACGACGTCGTCGGGGATGGCTGGCGCGGGCGGCTTCTTGTCCCAGCCGCTGGCGGACGCCCAGTCGCGCACGTACTGCTTGTCGAAGCTCGGCTGGCCTTTGCCGACCTGATAGCCGTCGGCGGGCCAGTAGCGCGAGGAGTCTGGCGTGAGCACCTCGTCGCCGAGCACGAGCGTGGGCTCGCCGCCGGCCGGGTCGCTGCGGTCGAGGCCGAGCTCGAACTTGGTGTCGGCGAGGATCACGCCGTTGGCGCGCGCGTGCTCGGCGGCGAACGAGTACAGCTCGATCGAGACGTCGCGGACGCGCTCCATCAGCGCGCGGTCGCCGACGAGCTTGACGGCGCCCTCGAAGTCGATCGCCTCGTCGTGTCCGACGTCGGCCTTGGTGCTGGGTGTGAAGATCGGCTCGGGCAGCTGCTCGGACTCGCGCAGGCCCGGCGGCAGCTCGATCCCGGACACGGAGCCGGTGGCCTGGTAGTCCTTCCAGCCGGAGCCGGTGATGTAGCCGCGCACGACGCACTCGACGGGCAGCATCTCGAGCTTGCGCACGACCAGCGCGCGTCCGCGCGCCTCGTCGGGCACGCCGTCGACGGTCGAGATCAGGTGGTTGGCGACGATCCCGGCGGTGCGTTCGAACCAGAACACGGACAGCCCCGTGAGGACCTTGCCCTTGTCGGGGATCGGCGTGGGGTGCACGGCGTCGTACGTGGAGATCCTGTCGCTGGCGACCATCAGCAGCGCGGGCGTCCCGTCGACGCCCTCCAGGTCGTACATCTCGCGCACCTTGCCTTTGGCGATGAGGGGCAGCTCGGCAAGGGTGGTCGGGGTCACGTGGCGCGATGCTACCAGCGCCCGCCGACCACACGGAGGCGCACCGCCGCGCCTCGCTCAGGCGATCGCGTCGAGGCGCGCGAGGATCTCCTCGGCGTGGCGCAGGTAGTGCCCGTAGTCGAAGATCGCGTCGAGGTCGAGACCGCGCGCGCGCTCGTCGGCGGCGAGCAGCTCGCGCAGCGGGATGCCGTGGTCCCAGGCGCGCTGAGCTAGCTCCTGCACGACGCGGTAGGCGTCGTCGCGCGAGGAGCCGGCCTCGACGAGCGCGAGCAGGACCCGCTGCGAGAACAGCGCGCCGTGCGTGAGCTCGAGGTTGGCGCGCATGCGCTCGGCATCGACGGTCATGCCGCGCACGAGCGCGATGGCGCGGTGCTGCAGGTAGTCGAGCAGGATCGTGGAGTCGGGCAGGATCACGCGCTCGACGGAGGAGTGGCTGATGTCGCGCTCGTGCCACAGCGCGACGTTCTCGAGCGCGGCCTGCGCGTTGCCGCGCAGCACGCGCGCGAGCCCGGAGATCTGCTCGCTCTTGATCGGGTTGCGCTTGTGCGGCATCGCAGAGGAGCCCTTCTGGCCGGCGCGGAACGGCTCCTGCGCCTCGCGCACCTCCGTGCGCTGCAGGTGGCGCAGCTCGGTGGCGAAGCGCTCCAACCCGGCTCCCGCGAGCGCGATCGCGCTGAGCAGCTCCGCGTGACGGTCGCGCGGCACGACCTGCGTGGAGACGTCCTCGCGCGCGAGCCCCAGGCGCGCGAGCACCCGCTCCTCGAACTCGGGGCTGGTGGCGGCGTAGGTGCCGACCGCGCCGGACACCGCGCCGACGGCGACCTGCGCGAACGCGCGCTGCAGGCGCGCGGCGTTGCGCTCGGCCTCGAACGCGAAGCCGGCGAGCTTGAGGCCGAAGCTGGTGGGCTCGGCGTGCACACCGTGGGTGCGTCCCGCGCACAGCGTGTCCGCGTGCTCGCGCGCCCGCGTGGCGAACGCCGCGGTCAGCTCGCGCGCGCCCGCGACGATCACCTCGCCGGCGGCGCGCAGCTGCAGCGCGAGCGCCGTGTCGAGCACGTCGGAGGAGGTCAGCCCGAAGTGGATCCAGCGCCCGGCCTCGCCGACGGACGCGGCGAGCACGTCCACGAACGCGGCGACGTCGTGGTCGGTGACGAGCTCGCGCTCGTTGACCTCCGACACCGTGAACGTCGCGCCGCGGATCGCGCGCAGCTCATCCTCGGTGGGGCCTTGCTGGCCGAGCAGCGCGGGCAGCTCCTCGCAGGCGGCCAGCTCGACCTCCCGCCAGCTGTCCATGCGGGCCTCGTCGCTCCACAGGGCGGCCAGCTCCGGGCGTGCGTAGCGTGCGATCACAGCTGTGATTATTGCCGCCCGCCCGCCCGGAGCTCGGGCGGCTATTCGTTGGCGGTCGTCTGCAGCGCGCTCAGCTGCGGGTCGAACGCCTTGAAGACGACTCCGGTGGTGCCCTCGATCGGGACGCAGATCAGCGCGAGCGTCGTGGACGTGGTGGTGGTGAGCTGCGCCTGCAGGGGCATGTCGGTGTCGCCACCGTATTCCCCCGCGGTGCCGGTGGGGGCGAGCGTCTGCAGCCAGACCGACTCGTCGATGGCTTTGCCCGCCGGTTCGAGGATCTCCGGGGTGCCGGCGCTGTCGGCGATCCCGCACGCGACCACCACGAACAGGGGCGTTTTTGCTTCGCCGGCGAGCAGCGTGACCTGCGCGCTCACGAGGTAGGACCCGGCGGGGAGCGTCCGCGAGAGGACCACGTCTTCGCCGCCGGTCGCCAAGCGGGTGGGTTCGCTGCCGACCCTCGACGTGCCGAAATCGACGCCCACCCCACTTGTGCCCTGCTTGCCGGCCGCACCCGGGGCGCCGGGGGCACCCGCGGGGCCCGCCGAGCCGGTCGAGCTGAAGGAGAGCCTGTGCTCCCCGTGACGGCACTTGGCCTTCGCGCTGACGACCCGCATCGCGCCGCTCTTCTTGCTCACGCAGGCGTAGATGGTCGTCGCGCCGGCGGCGGAGGCGACCGCGAACGCCAGCAGCACGACAGCTCCCGACGCTGCTCCGATCGCACGCATGGCCTTCACGAGGCGCATCATGCGCCGAGGATCTGCGCGGCGAGGACGGCGGCGTTGCGCGGGTTGTCGAGACCAACGCACGCGACGGGCACGCCGGGTGGCATCTGCACGATTGACAGGATCGCGTCGAGTCCGCCGGCGGCGGTCAGGCGCCCCGAGAGCGGCACGCCGATCACTGGCAGGTCGGTGTGCGCGGCGACGGCGCCGGGCAGCGCCGCGGAGATGCCGGCGCCGGCGATGATCACGCGCAGGCCGCGCATGCGCGCGTTCTTGGCGTATTCGGCGACGAGGTCGGGCTCGCGGTGCGCGGACATGACCCGCATCTCGTGCAGGATGCCGCGCTCTTCGAGCTCCTTGGCGGCCTTCTCCATCGTCTCCATGTCGCTCTTGGAGCCCATCACGATGCCCACGCGCGGCGCGTCGACGTCGATGTCGTCGAGCTGCGCCTGCACTTCTGACTCCTCCATGGGGCTCGGCACGAGCGAGATGCCGGGGGCGCCCGCGGGCCTGCCCTCGTGCGCGGAGGTTCCCTCTTTGTGCTCGCCGGAGATGCCGGCCACGTTACAGGGACGCGATGAAGTCGTCGATCGGGATCGCGGCCAGCGTCTCGTAGCGGGCGGTGCCGCGCGAGCCGAGCTCCAGCGACAGGCGCGCCATCGCGCCCTCGTCGGGAGCCTCGACGACGGAGATGAAGTCGATGTGGCCGAGCGTCGCCCACTGCGCCTTGACGGTCGCGCCCAGCTGTTCCACCTCCTTGTTGACCTCGTTGATCCGCTGCGGGTTGTTCTTGACCGTCTGCACGCCGTCTGGCGTGAGCGTCGTGAGCATGATGTAGGTGGGCATGTCTGGCTCCTCCGGAGATCGGCGTCGTGGGTGCTTGGTACGCGCACACGCGGTTCTAGCGGATCGCGCGAGCGAGCGCCACCCCCACGGACCGGCCAAGCACCGGCGGCCTCAGCTGCGCTGCGTCAGCTGTTCTGCGTCAGCTGTTCAGCGCCGTCTGCACCGCGACGATCTGCGAGAAGGCGGCGCCGATCTTCAGTTCGTGTTCCTGGGGGGACAGATCGGAGCACGCGAGCGAGACGAAGGTGGTCGCTTTCAGCGTCACGGCCGCCGCCAGCGACAGCGTCGTTTCGCCGATCAGTTTTCCCGAGTCTTCCACGAGGCCCGTGTTCCACCCGGCCGAGTCGAGCGGCGCCAGACCGCCGTCGAGCAGCACACACACGGCCGCCGCCCGGATGGGCACCGCCGACGCGGTGGCCGACACGACGGTCTTGGCGGTCAGGATGTAGCTACCGGCGGGGAGGCTCCTGGTGACGATCACGGCTTCTTTGCCCGTGAATTCCGTGAATTCGGGCTTGCCCGCGGAGTAGCCGTTGACGGCGCCGTTCGTGCCGTTCGTGCCATTGGTCCCGTTTTTGCCTGCTTGGCCGGTTTTTCCCGTCGCCCCGTTTTTGCCGTTGGCGCCATTCCTGCCGGCGGGACCCGGCGTGTTCCACAGCAGCCGCGTCTCGTTCCTCCTGCACCTGGGCTTGTGCGTGAACACCCGGGCGACGCCGGTCCTCTTGTTGACGCACGCGTAGATCGTGGCGGCGCTCGCCTGCGAGGCCACGCTCAGGGCACTAAGCGCCGGCACGGCGATCGCGACGGCGAGGGGCGTGAGACGGCGGTTGGCTGCTGAGCGCATGATGTTCCTCCGGTTTCGCGGACCGCCGCCGGAGACGACCGCCCGCGTGCAGGGCGGTAGCGACGGACCGGTTCCGACTCGTGGCATTCCTTTAGGGCATGCTCGCAGCTTCTGCGCTCAACCGTTGCAGCAGAGGCCTCGGATGCGATGCAGCGTCCGCGCGACGTTCACGGTCACCGCGCCGTAGCGCGCGACGATCAGACGGCGGCAGGCTGCGCGCTCTTCTCGAGCGCCAGCCCGCCATCGACCGCGTCGACCGTCACGGCGTCGCCGGAGCGGATCTCCCCCGACAGCAGCGCCAGCGCGAGCCGGTCGGTGAGCTGCTTCTGGATCACGCGGCGCAGCGGGCGAGCGCCGTACGTGTGGTCGTAGCCCATGTTGCCGAGCAGTTCGCGTGCCTTGTCGGTGAGCGTCACCTGCACGCCGCGCTCGGCGACGCGCTCGATCACGCGCTCGACCTGCAGCTCGACGATCTCGGAGAGCTGCTCGCGGCTGAGCGGGTCGAACCGCACGACGTCGTCGAGGCGGTTGATGAACTCGGGCTTGAAGTGCTCGATCAGCGCCATCCGCAGCGCGGTGTCATCCACTCCCGCTGATTCGTTCCCCTCCCCCACCCTCAGGTTTGAGGTCATGATCAGCACCGTGTTCTTGAAGTCGACGGTGCGGCCCTGGCCGTCGGTGAGGCGCCCGTCGTCCATGACCTGCAGCAGCGCGTTGAACACGTCGGGGTGCGCCTTCTCGATCTCGTCGAGCAGCACCACCGCGTAGGGGCGGCGGCGCACGGCCTCGGTGAGCTGGCCGCCCTCTTCGTAGCCGACGTAGCCGGGGGGCGCGCCGACGAGCCGGGACACGGAGTGTTTCTCCATGTACTCGGACATGTCGATGCGGATCATCGCGTCCTGCGAGTCGAACATGAACTCGGCGAGCGCGCGTGCGAGCTCGGTCTTGCCGACGCCGGTGGGCCCGAGGAACAGGAACGTGCCGATCGGGCGGTCGGGGTCCTGCAGACCGGCGCGCGAGCGGCGCAGCGCCGTGGCGACCGCCTCGATCGCCTCGTCCTGGCCGATGACGCGTTCGTGCAGGCGATCCTCCATGTGGATCAGCTTCTCCGTTTCGCCCTCCAGCAGACGGTTGACCGGGATGCCCGTCCAGCGCGCCACGATCTCGGCGACGTCGTCGGCGTCGACCTCCTCCTTGAGGAACACCGGCCTCTCGGCGGCCGCGTCGTCCTCGCTGGATTCGCGCTCCTGCAGTTCCCGTTCGAGCTCGGGGATGTCCTGGTAGAGCAGCTTGGACGCGCGCTCGAGGTCGGCGTCGCGCTGCGCGCGCTCGGCGTCGATGCGCGCCTGCTCGAGCTGCTCCTTGAGCTCTGAGATGCCCCGGATCGCCTGCTTCTCGCTCTGCCACTGCGCCTTCATGCCTGCGGACTGCTCGCGCAGCTCGGCGAGCTCGCGTTCGATCGCCTCGCGGCGTTGGCCGGATGCCTCGTCGGTCTCCTTGCTGAGCGACGTCAGCTCGATCTCGAGCTGCATCACGCGCCGGTCGACCTCGTCGATCTCGGTGGGCAGCGAGTCGATCTCGATGCGCAGTCCCGACGCGGCCTCGTCGATCAGGTCGATCGCCTTGTCGGGCAGGAAGCGGTCGGCGATGTAGCGGTCGGACAGCGTGGCGGCGGCGATCAGCGCGCTGTCCTGGATGCGCACGCCGTGGTGCACCTCGTAGCGCTCCTTGAGCCCGCGCAGGATCGCGATCGCGTCGGCGACAGACGGCTCGCCGACCATCACCGGCTGGAAGCGGCGCTCGAGCGCGGCGTCCTTCTCGATGTACTTGCGGTACTCGTCGAGCGTGGTCGCGCCGACGCAGCGCAGTTCGCCGCGCGCGAGCATCGGCTTGAGCAGGTTGGCCGCGTCGACGGCGCCTTCCGCGGCGCCCGCGCCGACGATCGTGTGCAGCTCGTCGAGGAACAGGATCACGTTGCCCTGCGCCTCGGAGACCTCGTTCAGAACCGCCTTCAGCCGGTCCTCGAACTCGCCCCGGTACTTGGCGCCGGCGATCAGCGAGCCCATGTCGAGCGCGATCACGCGCCGCTCGCGCAGCGAGTCGGGCACGTCGCCGGAGACGATCCGCTGCGCGAGCCCCTCCACGATCGCGGTCTTGCCGACGCCCGGCTCGCCGATCAGCACGGGATTGTTCTTGGTGCGCCGGCTGAGCACCTGGATCACGCGGCGGATCTCCTCGTCGCGCCCGATCACCGGGTCGAGCTTGCCCTGCTCGGCCGCCTGCGTGAGGTCGGTGCCGAAGCGCTCGAGCGCTTCGAGCTTCTCCTCGGGCGACTGGTCGGTGACGCGGTGCGAGCCGCGAACGTCGGCCAGCGCCTGCAGCAGGCGCTCGCGGCTGGCGCCCACCGAGCGCAGCGCGGCGCCGGCGCGGCTGGAGTCGGCCGCGAGCGCGAGCAGCAGGTGCTCGGTGGAGACGTACTGGTCGGACAGCGCCTGCGCCTCGCCCTCCGCCGCCTGGATCACATCTGTGAGCTCGCTGGAGGGGACCGTGGCGGGCGGCGAGGAGCCGGCGGACAGTGTCGGCAGATCGTCGAGCGCGCGTGCGACCTCGGCGCGCAGCGCCGGCAGCTCGACGCCGAGCTTGACGAGCACGGGCAGCACGACGCCTCCGGGCGCGCTCGCCGCGCGCTCGCCGCTGCGCGAGGCGGCGCCCGCAGCTGCGGGCGCGCCGCCGGTCGAGTCGCCGTCCAGCAGCGCGCTGAGCAGGTGCACGGGCATCGCCTGCGGGTTGGCGCGCTGCTGCGCGAGCCGCGCCGCGGCGGCGAGCGCTTCCTGGGACTTGATGGTGAAGCGATCGGGTTGCACGGTCTATGACCTCTTCGGGGGATTGCCAAACGGGGAACGCGCGTCGACCGCGCGCACGAGCTCGCGGCCGCCGCGGTAGGGAACGGCGAGCTCGGCGCGGAAGGAGCGGCGCACCTCCTCGAGCTCCTGCGCGAGGCGCACCTGCGCCTGCAGCGCTTCGAGCTCGATCGCTTCGATGCGCCGCTGCATGCTCTCGATCTCCTGCTCCAGGCGCAGCACGCGCTCGACGCCCGCGAGGTTGAGGCCGAGCTCGGCCGTCATCTCCTGGATGCGCCTGAGCTTCTCGACGTCCTCCTGCGAGTACAGCCGCGTGCCCTTGGGCGAGCGCTGCGGCTCGATCAGCCCGCGTGACTCGTACATGCGCAGCGTCTGCGGGTGCATGTTGGCGAGCTGCGCGGCGACCGAGATCATGAACACGCCGCGGTCGGTCTCGAGCGTGATGGTGGTCGTCTTACGTTGCATCGTCGGCTCCCTTGGCGGCCGCGTCGCCACCCGCCTTGGCGGTGCCGTCGCCGCTCGCGGCGCCGTTCTTGAACAGCCCCGCACGCGGGTTGCCGTCGAGCGCCTTCGACAGCTGATCGACGGCGCTCTGCTGCTCTTTGCTGAGCTCCTGCGGGACGTCGATCACGAAGCGGTAGTGGATGTCGCCTTTCTCCTTGCCGCCCGAGCCGAGCTTCGGCGGGCCTTCGCCGCGCAGGCGCTGGACGGTGCCGTGCGCGGTCCCGGGGCGCACGCGCAGGGTCTTGGTGCCGTTGAGCGTAGGCACCTGCACCTCGGCGCCCTGCAGCGCCTCGGGGATGCTCAGCGGCACCTCGACCTCGAGGTGCTCGCCCTTGCGGGTGAACAGCGACGAGGCCTCAACCTTGGTGATCAGGTACAGGTCGCCGGGCGGCCCGCCGTTGCGACCGGGCTCGCCCTTGCCGGCCAGGCGGATGCGGCTGCCGTCGCGCACCCCCGCGGGGATGTTGACGCGCAGTTTCTTGACTGTGCGCACGGCGCCGGCGCCGTGGCATGTGGGGCACGGATCCTCGATCACGGTGCCGGTGCCGCCGCAACGCGAGCACGGCTGGGAGATCGAGAACATGCCCTGGCCCTGCGTCTCGATCCCGCGTCCCTCGCACCTCGGGCACACCGACGGCGCGGTGCCGGGCTTGGCGCCGGTGCCGTGGCAGGTGGGGCAGCTGGCGTGCATCGGCACCTGCAGCGGCACCTGCGCGCCGGCGACCGCCTGGTCGAAGGTGATCGTCACCTGCGCCTCCAGGTCGGCGCCCTTCTCGGCGCGCGGCCTGGTGCGCACGCGCCGGCCGCTGGCGGAGCCGCCGAACAGGTTCGACAGGATGTCGCCCATCGACGAGCTGTCGAAGTCGAAGTTGCTGAAGCCGCCGAAGCCGCCGCCCGGACCGGCGCCGGTGGCGAACGGGCCGGAGCCGCTGTCGTACTGCTTGCGCTTGTCGGGGTCGCCCAGCACGTCGTGCGCCTGGGAGATCTCCTTGAAGCGCGCCTCCGCCTGCTTGTCGTCGGGGTTGCGGTCGGGGTGGTACTGGCGCGCGAGCTTGCGGTAGGCCTTCTTTATCTCCTCGGGCGTGGCTTTCTTGTCGACGCCGAGCGTCTTGTAGTAGTCGGGTCGCGTTGCCATCCGGCACCTGCCTCTACGCGGCCACGACCACGCGCGCCGGGCGCAGGATGCCCTCGCCCAGCCGGTAGCCGTCCTGGTAGACCTCGACCACGGTGCCGCTCGCCTGGCCGTCGGGCGCGGGCGCGGTGGCTACCGCCTCGTGCACGGACGGATCGAACTGCTCGCCGAGCGGGCAGAACGACTCGATGCCGGCGCGCGCGAGCGCGCCCTTCATCTCCGTGCGCACGAGCCGTACGCCCTGCAGCAGCGGGTCGTCCTCCGCCGCGGCATCGAGCGCTCGGTCGAGGTTGTCGAGCGCCGGCAGCAGCTCCTTCGCCAGCGATCCCACACCACGATCGCGCGCCGCCGCGGCCTCGCGCGCGACGCGCTTGCGGTAGTTCTCGAAATCAGCCTGCGTGCGCTGCGCCAGTGCGAGGTAGTCGTCGCGCTGCTTGGCCGTCCTGACGAGCTCGTCCAGCTCGCCCTCGATCTCCTCGGCCTCCCCCTCCGGGGACGACGCGTCGACGACCGCGGGCGAGTCGGTCGCTGTCAGCGGGGCGCCCCCCGACGCCTGTGAAGCGTCGGGGGAGTACTCGGGCTGCTCCTCGAGCGTCTGCTTTATGTCGGTCATCGGGGACCTACGCCTTGGGCTCTTCGACGACCTCGGCATCCACGACGTCCTCCTCGTCCGAGGCCGCAGCCCCGTCCGCTGAGGCGCCGTCGCCCGACGCGCCGTTGCCGGACGCCGCGGCCTGCTCCTGCGCGCGCTGGTACATCGCCTCGGAGACCGCGTGGAAGGCGGTCTGCAGGGTCTCGGCCTTGGCGTTGATCGTCGGGGGGTCCTCGGACTCGAGCACCTCGCGCAGCTCCTTGATGGCCTCCTCGATCCGGCCTTTGGAGTCCGCGTCGACCTGGTCGCCGAGGTCCGCCAGCTGGCGCTCGGCCTGGTAGGCGGCGTTCTCGCCGTTGTTGCGCGCCTCCGCGAGCTCGCGCGCCTTGCGGTCGTCCTCGGCGTGGGACTCGGCGTCGGAGACCATGTTCTTGATCTCCTCGTCGGAGAGCCCGGAGCCGGCCTTGATCTCGATCTTCTGCTCCTTGCCGGTGCCGAGATCCTTGGCGGACACGTTGAGGATGCCGTTGGCGTCGATGTCGAAGGCGACCTCGATCTGCGGGATGCCTCGCGGCGCCGGCGGGATGCCGGTGAGCTGGAACTTGCCGAGCGACTTGTTGTACTGCGCCATCTCGCGCTCGCCCTGCAGCACGTGGATCTCGACCGACGGCTGGTTGTCCTCGGCCGTCGAGAAGACCTCGCCCTTGCGGGTCGGGATCGTGGTGTTGCGCTCGATCAGCTTGGTCATGACGCCGCCCTTGGTCTCGATGCCGAGCGTCAGCGGCGTGACGTCGAGCAGCAGCACGTCCTTGACGTCGCCGGCGAGGACGCCGGCCTGGATCGCCGCGCCGACGGCGACCACCTCGTCGGGGTTGACCCCGCGGTGCGGCTCTTTGCCGGTGAGCTCTTTGACCTTCTCCTGTACGGCGGGCGAGCGCGTCATGCCGCCGACGAGCACGATGTGCTCGATCTCCTTGACGCCCTTGGCTTTGGCGTCGTCCATCGCCTGGCGAACGGGCGCGACGACGCGGTCGAGCAGCGCGGAGGTGAGCTCGGCGAGCTTGGCGCGCGTGAGGCGCGTGTCGAGATGCTTGGGCCCGGAGGAGTCGGCGGTGATGAACGGCAGGTTGATCTGCGTCTCCTGCGTGGTGGACAGCTCGATCTTGGCCTTCTCGGAGGCCTCGTACAGTCGCTGCAGCGCCATCGGGTCGGCCGACAGGTCGATGCCCTGGGACTTCTTGAACTCGGACACGAGCCAGTCGACGATCGCCTTGTCGAAGTTGTCGCCGCCGAGGTGGTTGTCGCCGGCGGTGGACTTGACCTCGAACACGCCGTCGCCGATCTCGAGCACGGACACGTCGAAGGTGCCGCCGCCGAGGTCGAAGACGAGGATCGTCTGGTCGGACTCCTTGTCGAGGCCGTACGCGAGCGACGCGGCGGTGGGCTCGTTGATGATGCGCTTGACGTCGAGCCCGGCGATCTTGCCGGCGTCCTTGGTGGCCTGGCGCTGGTCGTCGTTGAAGTACGCGGGGACGGTGATGACGGCGCCGTCGACTGCCTCGCCCAAATACGCTTCCGCGTCGGTCTTGAGCTTCTGCAGGATCATCGCCGAGATCTCCGGCGGGGAGTGCTGCTCCCCACCGGCTTCCACGCGCGCGTCGCCGTTGGGTCCGGAGACGACCTTGTACGGGACGATCGACTCCTCCTCGCGCACCTCGGCCTCCTTGCGGCCCATGAAGCGCTTGATTGAGAAGACGGTGTTCTGCGGGTTGGTGACGGCCTGGCGCTTGGCGACGGTGCCGACGAGACGCTCGCCGGAGGCGGTGAACGCGACCACGGACGGGGTCGTGCGGCCACCCTCTGCGTTCTCGATGACGGTCGGTTCGCCGCCCTCGAGGACCGCCATGCACGAGTTGGTCGTGCCGAGGTCGATGCCTATGGTCTTGGCCATGCTTTAGATGCTCCTTCTAATACGCTTTATAAATCTAAGTGCGAGTATGGCAGATTTCCTTATATGCGTCAAGTGGATACATCTGCCCTTCCAACACCACCCCCAAACGGGGGCAGGCAGTAACCGGTACCCGGCGCGGCGCGCGTGGGTCTCGCGTGGGACGTGGTCGCTGTGTCGCCGGAGCGCGCGCGGGCGAAGCTCAGGAGCGGTAACGTCTAGGTATGAACATGGTCCCGTCGGGGCCGTTGAAGCCTCGACTGCGGGGGGTCCTGCACGAGTACGGGTTCTTCGTATCGCTCGTCTGCGGCGTCGCGCTGATCCTCGCGGCATCGGACGGGCGCGCGCGTGTCGCAGCGACGATCTACGCGGTGGCGGTGTCGGGCCTGCTGGGCACGAGCGCGCTGTACCACCGCGTCACCTGGCGACCGCGCGCGCGGCGTTGGATGCGGCGGCTGGACCACTCGATGATCTTCGTGCTGATCGCCGGCACGTACACGCCGGTGGCGCTGCTCGCGCTGAGAGGCTCGCTCGCGACGACAATCCTGATTGTGATGTGGGCGGGGGTGCTCGGGGGCGTGATCTTCAAGCTGCTGTGGATCGACGCGCCGAAGTGGCTGTTCGCGGCGGTGTACGTCGTGTTGGGGCTGGTCACGGCGGCGGTCTTCGGCGAGCTGCCCGCGGCGATCGGCTGGCTGGGAGTGGCCGGCCTGGCGACCGGGGGCCTGCTGTACGTGGTGGGCGCAATCGTGTACGCGAGCGGGCGCCCGAACCCGTGGCCGAAGGTGTTCGGCTACCACGAGGTGTTCCACACGCTGGTGCTCGTCGCGGCGGCGCTGCAGTATGCGGTGATCGCGTTCGCGGTGCTGCCGCGCGGTTGACGTCACGACGACCGGCCGACGCCGCCACGTTTACGCGAAGTTGTCCCGGCTCGGGCACATGCGCGCCAGCGCGCACTCCCCGCACGCAGGCGAGCGGGCATGGCACGTGCGCCGGCCGTGGCGCAGCAGGTTGACGTGCAGCTCGAGCCCCTGGGCGGGCGGCGTCAGCGCGAGCATCTGGTCGTGCAGCTCCTCGAACGGCGCGCCCGGCCGCAGTAGGCGCAGGCGCATGCCCACCCGCGAGACGTGCGTGTCGACCGGCACGTCGTGCAGCCCGTACGCGAACAGCAGCACGCACGCGGCCGTCTTGCGCCCGACCCCCGGCAGCGACACGAGGTAGTCGCGCGCGTGCTCCAGCGGCGCGTCGCGGAGCCAGCTGAGCGACAGCTCGCGGTCGGCGCGCGACGCCGCGCTCCCCGCCGGCGCGCCAGGCCGGTCCCCCTCTGGGGACGACGCTGAGATCGCCCCCAGGATCGCCTGGATGCGGGCCGACTTCACCTTCGAGATGCCGCCTGGGCGGATCGCCTCCTCGACCTCCGTTACCGGCGCGTCGCGCACGGCCTCCCACGTCGCGAAGCGCTCGCGCAGGCGCAGGTAGGCGACGTCGCGATTGCGGTCGTTGGTCGACTGCGAGAGCACCGTCAGGATCAGCTCGGCGATCGGGTCGCCGTGCGGGCGCATCAGCGGAATGCCGTACACCTCGCGCAGACGTTCGCGCACTCGCAGCACGCGGGCGCGCGACGGCGGCGTCCAACCGGCGGCTGGGTCGCGGCGACGCGGACGCGCGGCGGTCGGGCTCACCGCGTCACCGTACCGGCCGGCCACCTATATCCTCGCCCGGTGCCCGAGGTCAGCGACCACAGCGGCGAGATCGACGTCGACGGGACACACGGCGGGCTGTCGGTCTTCTGGCGCAGCGCACCGGCGCCGGGCGCGATGGCCGGTGCGGACACGGCGGTTCCGCTGTACCTGCACGGCGTGCCCAGCAACTGCGACGAATGGACCGGGTTCCTGCGCCGCAGCGGTGGGCTCGCGGTCGACCTTCCGGGCTTCGGGCGCTCGGACAAGCCGGGCTTCCTGAGCTACACCATCGACGAGTACGACCGCTTCATCGAGGGCTTCCTGGACGAGCTTGGCGTGGAGCGGGTGAAGCTGGTGGTGCATGACTGGGGGGCGGTGGGACTCGCGTTTGCGCAGCGCCTGCCCGAGCGCGTGGAGCGCCTGGTGATCGTCAACTCGGTTCCGTTCCTGGCCGGCTACCGCTGGCACCGCACCGCGCGCATCTGGCGCACCCCAGGGCTGGGCGAGCTGGCGATGGGAGCCACCACCCGCTTCACCCTCCGCCTCGCATCGCGCGAGTCGAACGCCACGCCGGGACCGATGCCGGAGCAGTGGCTGGACAGCGTGCTCGAGCACTTCGACCAGGGCACGCAGCGCGCGATCCTGCGGCTGTACCGCAGCTCGCCGCCTGACGTGCTGGAGGCGGCGGGCGCACGGCTGGGAGCGCTGCAGGCGCCGGCGCTGGTCCTGTGGGGGATGCGCGACCCGTACTTCCCCGAGCGCTTCGCGCAGGAGTACGCACGGGCGCTGCCCCACGCCGAGCTCGTGGAGCTGGCGGATGCCGGCCACTGGCCGTGGCTGGATCGCCCAGACGTGATCGATCGCGTGGTGGACTTCCTGAGCGCCGGGTGAGCGGCACGGCGACTCCAGCCAATGCGGGGATGACGGCGGCTCCGGCAGGCTCGCCGGCGACCGCGGCGACCGGCCGCATCCCGCCCGCGTGGCTCGTCGCGGCGGTGCTGGCCGTCGCGTACCTGATCATCGCGCCGCAGAGCCCCGACCTGGCCGCCGCGAGCTACCGCAGCAGCCTGTTCTCGAGCGCCGGGTTCACGCTGTGGGACAACTCCTGGTACGGCGGCCATCACCTGCTCGCCTACTCGCTGCTCGCGCCCGCGCTGGGCGCGCTGATCGGGCCGCAGCCGCTGGCGGCGGTCTCGATGGTGGCGGCGACGGCGCTGTTCGCCCGGCTGATCGACGGCTGCTTCCCGCCGCGCGCGACGCGCATCGCCGCGCTGTGGTTCGCACTGGGCGCGTCGGTCGCGCTGCTGTCGAGTCGCGTGCCGTTCGACCTCGGCCTCGCGATCGGCCTCGGCGCGCTGCTCGTGGCGCGCCGCGGGCATCTGACCAGCGCGCTCGCACTCAGTGCCTTGACCGCAGTGGCAAGCCCCGTCGCGGGCGCGTTCCTCGCGCTCGCGTGGCTCGCGTGGGCGCTGGGCGGTCCCGCGGGCGCGTGGCCGGTGCGTGCCTGGCCCGCGGCGCTCACGATCGCGGCGCTCGCGCCGGTGGCACTGCTCACGATCGTGTTCCCGGAAGGCGGCGCGCAGCCGTTCGCGGGCTCGGCGTTCTTCCCCGCGCTCGCCGGTGTGATCGCGATCGGCGCGCTGATCGAGCCGCGCGCTTCGCGGCCCGCGGAGCGCATGCTGCGGATCGGTGCGGCGCTGTATGCGCTCGCGCTGGTCGGCGCCTACGTGCTGCCGACCGCCGTCGGCGGCAACGCCGACCGCCTCGGCGCGCTGGCGGCGGGGCCGCTGGCCGCGTGTGTGCTCACCGGCGCCTCGCGCGGACGCCGCCGCGCGCTGATCGCGCTTGCGCCGTTCCTGCTCTACTGGCAGGCCAACGCGCCCGCGGCGGACTTCGCCTCGACTCTCTCCAACCCGTCGGTGCACGCGTCCTACTACACCCCGCTGCTGGGCGAGCTGCGCGCGCTGGACATCGGCTACGGAGACCCGCCGATGCGTCCGGCGCGCATCGAGGTGGTCGCGACCGCCGACCATTGGGAGGCGCGCTATCTGGCGCCGCACGTGATGCTCGCCCGCGGCTGGGAGCGCCAGCTGGACACCCTGCGCAACGGCATCTTCTACGAACCGTCGCGGGCGCTGACCGCGACGCGCTACCGCGCATGGTTGACCGCCAACGCGATCTCCTACGTGGCGCTGCCGCTGGGCGCCGAGCTCGACTACTCGGCGCAGGCCGAGGCGCATCTGGTCGAGACGGTCCGCCCGCCGTACCTGCGCGAAGTCTGGCGCTCGCATCGCTGGCGGCTGTTCGCGGTGCTCGGCGCCAGCCCGCTCGCGCAGCCGCCCGCGCTGCTGACCGCGGCGAGCAGCGACACGCTGACGGTGTATGCGCCGCGCCCCGGCGCCTACACGTTGCGCGTGCGCTTCACGCGCTACTGGGAGCTCGCCAGCGGCCACGGCTGCGTAGCGCGAGCGCCCGGCGGCTGGACCGAAGTGCGGGCGCGCGAGGCGGGCAGTTTCCATGTGGCGATCGGCTTCTCGCTCGCGCGCGTGCTCGGCGACGCTCCCCGCTGCAGGTGAGCATCGTCTAGGCTTATCCGGTTGATGGTCGCCCGCGCTCGCCTCCTGAAGGTGCGCGTCCTGCCGCACGGCTGGCTGGACGTGCTCCGCCAGGTATCACTCTTCGGTGCCGCCTACCTCGCCTACCGGCTGGTGCGGGGGTTGGTCGAGGGAGACGCTAACGCGGCCTTTGCGCATGCCCGCGACCTGATCGCGCTGGAGCGCACGATGCACGTGTTCGTCGAGCCGTCCGTGCAGGCGTGGGCATCGGGCAGCCACTTCCTGATGGTCGTGTCCAGCTGGCTGTACGTGAACGCGCAGACGAGCGTGACGGTCGCGGCGCTGGTGTATCTGTACGTGCGCCACAACCGCAACTTCTACTTCGTGCGCAACATGTTCATGGTCGCGATGGCGATCGCGCTCGCCGGCTACGCGGCGTTCCCCACGGCGCCGCCGCGCTTCATGCCCGAGTGGGGCTTCATCGACAGCGTGTCGAACTTCACCGGGGTGCACGTGGACGCGCACAGCGCCTCCATCAACGCCCTGACCAACCTGTACGCGGCGGTGCCCTCGATGCACGTGGCGTTCGCGCTGATGATCGGCTGGACGCTCGCGCGCCTGGTGCGCTGGCGGGTGGTGCGAGTCATGTGGCTGCTGTATCCGTTCCTGATGACGTTCGTGATCGTGGTCACCGCCAACCACTTCATCGTCGACGCGATGCTCGGCGCGCTGACCGCCGCAGCGTCCGCGTACGCGGCCAGCTGGATGGCGCGCGCGCGTCCGCACGCGTGGCGCTTCTCGGCCGTGTCCCCCCAGCTGAGCGCGAGCGGGTAGCGCGGCCGCGACGATGGCACAGCCCAGGCAGCACACCCCCACGCGCCGCACGCGGCGCGGCGCGAACCGCCCCCGGCGTGCGCGTGCGCGCGCACCGATCGGCTCGGGGGAGCGCCGCGAGCTGGTGCGCAACCGGCTGATCGAGTCGCGGCTGACCCCCAACGCGATCTCGCTGACGGGCTTCGTCGGCAACGTGGTGGCCGCGGTGCTCGTCTGGGAGCGCCTGTTCTTCCTCGGCGGCGTCGCGTTCATCCTCGGCTCGGTCATGGACACGCTCGACGGCCGCTACTCGCGCATGTCGGGCAAGGGCACGCCGTTCGGAGCGTTCCTGGACTCGACGCTCGACCGCATCGAGGAGGGGATCGTGCTTACGGCGGTCGCTGGCTACTTCGCGCTGCACGGCAACCGCGTGGCGGCGGCGGCCGTAGTGGTCGCGGTGCTCGCCTCGCTGATGGTCAGCTACACCCGCGCGCGCGCCGAGGCGCTGGGCGTGGAGTGCAAGGTGGGCATCGCCACACGGCCCGTGCGCGTCGTGATCCTCGCGATCGGACTGATCTTCGCCCGCGGCGCCTCGCTCGGCAACTTCGAGCTGCTGCAGCCGGCCGTGTACGTGCTGGCCGGACTCAGCGTGGTGACCGTCATGCAGCGCATCTGGCACGTGCGCCGCGAGCTTTCTGTGTGACCTTCCCGACCCTGCGGAGTAGTCTCCTGCCGTGACCAACGACAACAAGAACGGCCGCGCCCACAGCAACGGCGCCGCCTCACAAAACGGCGCATCGCGCTACGAGAAAGACAAGGTCCGGGTGGCGATCGTCGGCGTCGGCAACTGCGCCTCGTCGTTCGTGCAGGGCATCCACTACTACCGCGACGCCGACCCCGCCCAGCGGGTGCCGGGCCTGATGCACGTGGACCTCGGCGGCTACCACGTGCGCGACGTCGAGTTCACGGCGGCGTTCGACATCGACGCCGACAAGGTGGGCAAGGATCTGGGCGTTGCGATCTGGGCAGGCCAGAACAACACGATCAAGTTCGCCAAGGGCGCGCACGCAGTGCCGAAGAAGCTCGGCGTGCCGGTGTACCGCGGCATGACCCACGACGGCCTCGGCAAGTACCTCAAAGAGAAGATCACCAAGGCTCCCGGCGAGACCGCCGACATCGTGAAGATCCTCAAGGACACGCACACGGACGTGGTCGTCTCCTACCTCCCGGTCGGCTCCGAGCAGGCGACCAAGTGGTACGTCGAGCAGGTGCTGGAGGCGGGCTGCGGCTTCGTCAACTGCATCCCCGTGTTCATCGCGCGCGAGGACTACTGGGACAAGCGCTTCAAAAAGGCGGGCCTGCCGATAGTCGGCGACGACATCAAGTCGCAGGTGGGCGCCACGATCGTGCACCGCACGCTCGCGCGCCTGTTCGCCGAGCGCGGCGTGGAGATCGAGCGCACGTCGCAGCTGAACGTGGGCGGCAACATGGACTTCTACAACATGCTCGAGCGCGAGCGGCTGGAGTCGAAGAAGATCTCCAAGACCAACGCCGTGACCTCGATCATGGACCACCAGCTGCCGGCCAGCGACATCCATGTGGGTCCCTCCGACTACGTGCCGTGGCTGACCGACCGCAAGTGGGCGCACATCCGCGTCGAGGGCCAGGCGTTCGGCGACGTGCCGCTGAACCTGGAGCTGAAGCTCGAGGTGTGGGACTCGCCGAACTCGGCGGGCATCGTGATCGACGCGGTGCGCTGCTGCAAGCTCGCGCTCAACCACGGCGTCAGCGGCCAGCTGGACGGGCCGTCGTCGTACCTGATGAAGTCGCCGCACAACCAGCGCCCCGACGAGCAGGCGCGCCAGGACACGGAGGCGTTCATCGCCAAGTACACGGGGCATCCCCGCCCCAAGCCGCGGAAGGTGGCGCAGCGCACGAGATAATCGCCGCGATGGCCGACTCGTTCTCACCCCGTCCGGGGCACTTCGCTATAGCCCACGTCACGCCATACCCGTGGGAGGCGGAGGACAACGAGGTCAACGCGCACGTCGGACGCGTCGCGAGCGAGCTCTCGCGGCGCGGCCACCGCGTCTTGGTGCTCGCGCCGTCGCGCTCGCAGGAGCGGGTGCGCGACTCGCGCCGCGCGCTGCGCGCCGCGAAGAGCGCGCCGGGCGGGATGTCCTCGCTGCTGGACGGAACCGACGGCGGCACGCCGCGCGTGATCGCGGTCGGCGAGGTGCTCGACCTGCGCGCGCCCGGTCGCAGCGAGGACGCGCGACGGCGGCCGTCGGCGCTGCCGATCGACGTGGCGCGCACGGTGGAGGAACTGCTGAGCACGGTCGCGCTCGACTTCGTGCACGTGCACGAGCCGTTCGCGCCGAGCACCTCCAACGCGGCGCTGCGCCACTCGCGCGCGCTGAACGTCGGCTCGTTCCACTCATCCAGCGAGCGGCTGCTCTCGACGCTCGTGGCGCGCCGCTTCGTCGAGAGCTTCTTTGGTCGCCTGGACGCGCGCACCGCGAGCCTGCCGGCGACCGCCGAGCTGATGGCCCACCACTTCCCCGCCGACTACGCCCTGGTGCGCGACGAGGACGGCGCGGCGGAGCAGCTGGAGTCGATCTACCGCGCGCTCGCCGCGCGGCGGCACTCGGCGCGGGGAGACGCGGAGCTGTCGCGGCAGCTGTCCTCGCGGCCGCTGATCGAGGTCGACCTGCACATGCACACCGATCACTCCTACGACTGCGCCACGCCCGTCGAGGTGCTGCTGGCGAGCGCGCGCGAGCAGGGGCTGGGCGCGATCGCGGTGACCGACCACAACGAGATCTCCGGCGCCCTGGAGGCGTACGCCCAAGCCACAGGATCGGGCCCCAACCCCCCCGTCAAGGTGATCGTCGGCGAGGAGGTCAAGACGGCCAGCGAAGGCGAGGTCATCGGCCTGTTCATCAAGGAGAAGATCCCGCGCGGGTTGAGCCTGCGCGAGACGATCGCCGAGATCAAGCGCCAGGGCGGCGTCGTGTACGTGCCGCACCCGTTCGACCGCATGCACTCGGTGCCCGACTACGAGCACCTGCTCGATGTGCTCGACGAGGTCGACGCGATCGAGGTGTTCAACCCGCGCGTGGCGATCAGCTCGTTCAACGACGAGGCCGCCCGCTTCGCCGCCAAGTACCGCATCCCGGCGGGCGCCGGCTCGGACTCCCACGTGGCGCAGGGCCTCGGCTCGGTGCGGATTCGAATGCGCGACTTCGACGGTCCGGCGGAGTTCCTGCAGTCCCTGCGCGATGCCGAGATCCTCACGCGCCCCTCGTCGCTGCTGTACGTGCAGGCGCTGAAGTTCCTGCAGACGCGCGCCACGCCGCGCTCGGCGCGACGGGCCAGCAAGGCGCGGCGCCTGAGGCGATTGAACCGCGCGCACGGCGGTGGCGGCCGCAGGTAGGCGACGTCTCCCGCCGACGGCGACACGCGGCGAAAGCGCAAGTACTGATGCACCGTCAAGGACAAGACGACGCCCCGTCAAATCCCTCGGGGTCGATGCCTGTGACCGATGACGAGATCCGCGAGAAGTACCTCGAGCGCGCCATCCGCGAGCTGAACACGCTCACGCGCGAGCTGCAGTCGTGCCCGCACTGCCCGCGCGGCAACCTGATGCCGGTGCTCGGCTCGGGCCATCCGCAGGCGGACATCATGCTGCTGAAGCACTCCGCGCTGCCCTCCGAGATCGAGGAGGGAGTGGCGTTCTACGGGCGCGCGGGCGGCGCGCTGATGAAGTCGCTCAAGCGGCTGTCGATCGACCCGCTGACGGTGTACGGGACGCTGTGCGTGAAGTGCCCGCTGAGCGACGCGTCGCTGGCAGACTTCGCGTGCGTGTCGCGCGTGGTCGAGGAGATCGCGATCGTGCAGCCGAAGATCGTGGTGGTGATGGGCGCCGAGGCGCTTGCCGCGCTCGGCGACATGGACCTCCCGCTGGCGCGGCCGCTGCGCGATGCGGTCGGCGAGGTCCAGCAGCTGACGCCGACGATCGACGTGCTGTACGTGCCGAGCATCGACGACTCGCTCGACGAGCAGGACGCCAAGCGCGACTTCTGGGCGGCGTTCCGCGTGCTCGGCGATTGGTACGCGGCGCAGCCGCCGTACTGATCGTGTTGCGCAGATCGGCGACCTCCTGCATGACCGAGCGAGCCTCCTCTGAGAACAGGCCCAGCCCAGCAAGCTGCTCAGACGCCGCAGTCTTGCGGTCGGCCGGGATCGCGCCCAGGTCCTGAGCAAGGCGCGCGAACGCCGCCGGGTCGAAGTCGGGCGGGAACGCAGAAACCGCGGTCTCCAGCTGATCCATGGTGCGCGCCAGCTGCAGCAGCGCCTGCTCGACCGTTCTGCGACGTGCCTCCACCGAGATCGGCGGACGCGAGGAATCGCTCATCGAGCGCCGGCAGCAGGTGGCTGGGCACGCTCGGCGGCGAGACGCTGGAAGTATCCGACTGCGGCGCGCGCCTGCTCGTGCAGCTTGAGGTCGGCACGGTCGGCCTGCGCCCGCGTCCGCGCCCTCTGCGTCCACAAGCCCGGCCAGATCTCCCCGCGATCCACCAGAGGCCTCCCATCCCTCAGGATCTCTGACAGCAGGCCGGGATCGCGCAGCGCGGCTTTCAGCGGTATCAGCTCGATGGTCGCGTGCAGCTGCTCCTCGAGGCGCTGGCGCAGCGCCTCGAGCGCCCCTGGCGCAGGGCGTCGCAGGTCGATAAGCAGGTCGACGTCGGATACGCCCTGCACATCCGTACCCCGCGCCACGGAGCCGAACAACACGGCGAGCTCGACGTTGGGCTCGGTCCTAAGAGCCGCAAGCAGTCGACTGACGACCGGCCAGCGAGAGCGGACCCAGGCCATCTCCTGCTCTGACAACGACAGCCGGCGCGAACTTGGCCGATGCGCCCTGATCAAGCCGCCGGCTGTCGCTCGGCGGAGCGTGCGCTCATGAACGCCGACTTCGCCTGCGAGCTGCTCCAGCAGCAGGCTCATGCGTCCAATCTAGCACCGTGTGTCCGATCACGCCACGAGCACGATCTTGCCGAGCTTGCCGCCCGCCGCGAAGTGCTCGTACGCGGCGGCCGCCTGCTCCAGCGGGAACGTCTCCGCGATCGGCACTTTCAGCGCCCCGGACTCGAACAGCGGCAGCACCTCGTGCTCGAGCCGGCGCGCGACGAGCGCTTTCTCCTCGAGCGAGCGCGCGCGCAGCGTCGAGCCGTGGATGCGGGCGCGCTTGCCCATCAGCGCCAGCAGGTTGAGCTCGGCCTTGGCGCCGGCAGACACGCCGATGATCGCGATCCGCCCGCCCATGGCGAGCGCCTGCATGTTCTCTCCCAGATTGGGGGCGCCGACCAGCTCGAGGACCACGTCGAACGGGCCGCGCTCGGCGAAGGCCTCGGGCGGGATCGCCTCGGCGCCGAACGCCGCAACCTGCTCACGCAGCTCCTCGCGGCGCACGGTCGCGGTCACGCGCGCACCCGCCGCCTGCGCGATCTGAATCGCGGCGGTGCCCACCCCGCCGGCGCCGCCGTGCACGAGCAGATGCTCGCCGGGACGCAGCTCGGCCTGGGTGAAGAGCGCGTCGTGCGCTGTGGCGAACACCTCCGGCAACCCGCCCGCGGCGGGCCAGTCGAGCGCGGCGGGAACGGGCATCAGCTGGCGCTCGTGCACCGTCGCGAGCTCCGCCTGCGCGCCGCCCCCGACGATCGCCATCACGCGGTCGCCGACCTCGAAGCGTTCGCATCCTTCTCCCAGCGCCGCGACCTCACCGGCGAGCTCCATGCCGGGGATGTCCTGCGGCGAGCCGGGCGGCGCCGGGTACAGGCCGCGCCGCTGCATCATGTCGGCGCCGTTCAGGCCGGCTGCGCGCACGCGCACGAGCGCCTCGCCGAACCGCGCCACCGGGTCGGGGTGCTCCTGGATCACTATCTCGTGGTCGCGGATGGTGGCGGCGCGCATCGGCCAAGCCTACCTTCAGACCACCGCGCGGGGTTCAGCTCGACGAGTCGGCCACCGATACGAAAGCCATGGCAGCCGATCGGCGGGACGATGGCGCGAGCGCGCATGGCACCTCTCGACGGGCAATGGCGGCGCGACGGCCTCCGCTTCGTGTGTACCAACGACGCCGCCACTCGAAAGCGTCCCGTTGGGCACCATCGCGGACCTGCGTGCGGAACTGCGCACGGTGATGGCGCCGCTGGCCCGCAACCCCTACGCCTGGGGCATCGTCTCGCCCGACGGCGCGTGGTTCGACAACACGCCGTTGAACCTCCACGCGAGCCAGCTAACCGACCAACGGTGGCCCGCCAGCTATGAGATACGCAGCTGGACCCCCGACCCGCAGCTGGACCCACGCCAAGACGACGTCGCTGCCGACGTCTTCATGTTCGCAAGCCCAGGGCAGGCTCGCCGCTTCTTCACGGAGGCGAGTGGCGCCCGCTGCCATCGCGATGGCGTTGAACGACCCACTTCGCGACCGCCGCAGGGACGTGACCTGGCCTGGGTGAACCCCGACGGTGTCGCCCAGGACGACGTCTTCCTCCTACGAGGTAGACGTGTGTACCGCGTCACCGTCGTGCGACCCCAGGTGCGGATGACGACAGCCCCGGAGCGCCAGGCAGGCACCGCGCTCGCCAACGGGCTCGCGTGCGCTCTCCCGAACGCGGGCTGCCGGCACGGCCCCCGGACTACGTGATCTACAACTAAGCACCAGAAGGTAGTGCACGGCGCGGACCGCAAACCGGCGTGCTATGCCGCGGCACCCGCCTGGGGCGAGGTGCAGAACGCGCACCTGCGGGCCTGGCTGGGGATCTCGCTGAGGCACTCGCTGCACGGCCTGGTCTCGGACTCGTCGTCGAGGCCGCGCTGGCGGCGCGCCGTCAGCGCGTTGATGGGCTTGACCACGAAGAAGAACACGGCCGCGGCGATCGAGACGAACGCGACCAGCGAGTTGATGAAGTTGCCGTAGTAGAAGGTGCTGTTGTTGATCGTGAACGCCAGCGTCGAGAAGTCCGGCTTGCCGATGATCGCAGCCACGATCGGCGTCAGCAGGTCGCGCACGAGCGCGGTCACGACCGCTCCGAACGCGGCGCCGATCACGATGCCGACGGCTAGGTCTACGACGTTGCCTCGCAGCAGGAACGCCTTGAACTCCTTGGCCATCCCAGTCCTCCTGTCTCGGGTCTCCGGCCCGCGCATCTGCGCCGCACCGTCCGCCAGGGATCTTGTCAGCCGGCTATGACGTGCTTCTACGTGCACTCCTCCGGCAGCAGTAGGAGCGGGTGCATCGCGCAGGATGGCTCCAGCCCACAACCTCCGGGGTTTCAGGAGACCGGGATCGCATCCCCGATCACCGAACAGGTGCTGATCAGGCCTTTGAAGTCGGACACCTGCAGGCTGAACTGCTCGAGAGTCGGTTCGTCTATGAGAAAGCCGTGCAGATCCATGTGCTCGTCGTTCCCGATTCCGGTGCTGACCCCGGCTTCGATCAACCCGCCGTCGTTTTCTGTTTCGGCCGTTTCCCCCACCAGGCCGCGGGTTACGGTGTCGGCGTAGCTCCCGGGACCGCTGAACTTGATGCGAGCCACTCCGGGTTCGCATTCCATCGACACTGTCCACGGCCCGATCGTCGCGATCGGCGCGAGGCTGACCGTCCCGCGCTGGCTCGCCACGATCCGCTGCGCGCCCGGGCCCTGCGGTCCGGCATGGCCTGGTTCGCCCTGGAGCCCAGGCGCCCCCGTGGAGCCCTGCGCTCCCTGTGCTCCGGCCGGCCCCTGCAATCCGTGGTGATGGGCGATGTACGTGGCGATCAGCTTGTTCACCTGCTTCGCGGTCACTGGCTTGGAAGCCGTGTGCCGGCTCGCCGAGGCCGTGCCCGCACGGGCGGCGGCGTAGCCGGTTCCGCCGAGCGAGGCGAACAGAGCGATGCATGCGACGATCAGAGCTGGCGACGGCCTGGTTTGCCAGAGGTTGCGCATGTTCGTACCCCTTCTCTAGAGAACGCCGCCCGGTGGGCAGTTGGCCTCTGACCGTACCGAGCGGTACGGCGTCCGCTTGCTACGCGCGCTCCAGCAGCGCCACGCACTCGATGTGATGCGTCTGCGGGAACATGTCCACGGGGCGGACCTTGCGCAGCGCCCACCCGGCCTCCACCAGTTCGGCGGCGTTGGGGGCGAGCGTTGTGGGGTTGCAGGAGACGTAGACGATGCGCTTGGGCGCGACGTCGATGATGCGGTGCACGACCTTCTTCGACAGGCCCGCGCGCGGCGGGTCGACGACGAGCACGTCGGGGCGACCGGCGCGTTCGAACAGCTCGGGCAGCGCCGTGCGGCTGTCGCCGGCGAAGAAGTGCACGTTGGTGATCTCGTTGCGCCGCGCGCACGCGATCGCGTCGGCGACGGCCTGCTCGATCAGCTCAATGCCCCACAGCTCGCCCGCGCGCGGAGCCAGCGTGAGCGCGATCGTGCCGATGCCCGAGTACAGGTCGTACACGCGCTCCCAGCCCTCCAGCGCGGCGTACTCGGCGACGATCCCGTACAGCAGCTCGGCCATCTCGGTGTTCGTCTGGAAGAACGCCTCCGCGGAGATCCGCAGGTCGAGCTCACCCAGCCGCTCGGGCAGCTCCGCGTCGCCCCACACGAGCTCCGTCTCGCCGCCGGCGGTCGTCTCGGCGACGCTGCGCGAGCGCGTCCACAGAACCCCCGACAGGCTATCGCCGAGCGCCTCGTGCAGCGCCGCCGCGAGCGCGCCCGCCTCCAGCTCGCCCTCGGTGGTCACGATCCGCACCTGCAGCTTGCCGGTGTGCCGGCCTTCGCGCACGACCAGGTTGCGCAGGCGAGCGCGCCCGTCGCCGGCCGGCTTCGTGCGCTGGTCATCGCCCCTCGACTCCCCGCGCGCGCCGCGGCTGCGCTCCCACGCGGTCAGCCCCTCGGCGCGGCACCACTCAAGCGCCGCCGTGCGCGCGAGGTTGCCCTGCTCGGACGCCAGCAGACAGTCCTCGATCGGCGTGACGTGGTTGCCGCCCGCGGGGGCGTGAAAGCCGCACACGAGCTCGGGGCGCGGCGAGTCGCCCGCTTCTCCCGTTTCGCCGAACGAGTACTCGAGCTTGTTGCGGTAGCGCCACTGCGCCAGCGCCGGCACGATCTCCTGCAGCTCGAAGCCGTCGAGGTGGCCGATCCGCCGCAACGCGTCGTCGACCTGGCCGCGCTTGATCTCGAGCTGGCGCTCGTACGGGATCACCTGCCACGGCACGCCGGGGTGCGCGGCCTTCGGCTCGATCCGCTCGGGGCTCGGCTCGAGCACCTCGAGCGTGCGCGCGTGCGCGTAGCTGCGCTTGCGCTTGTGCACCACCGCGCGAACGCGGTCGCCGGGGATCGCGCCGGCTACGAATACGACATAGCCACCATCGCCCAGACGCGCGACGCCCTCGCCGCCGAACGCGAGCGAGTCGATCGTCAGCTCCAGCTCATCGCCCGGCTGCGGGCGCGGCGAGCCCTCCGGGCGGGCGGGAGCCTCGACATTCACGCGGGCGCCACCAGCAGCTCCAGCAGGGCCTTCTGCGCGTGGCGGCGGTTCTCCGCCTGATCCCAGATGCGCTCCCGCGTGCCGTAGAGGACCTCGGTGGTGATCTCCTCGCCGGGGTGCGCAGGCAGGTCGTGCATCGCGAACGCGTCCGGCGCCGCCGCGTCGAGCAGCGCGTCGTCGACGCGGTAGGCGGCCAGGTCGCGCCGACGCTGCCCGGCGGTGGCCTCGTCGCCCATGCTCACCCACACGTCGGTGTAGACCGCGACGGCGCCCTGCACCGCCTCGTAGGGGTCGGAGTGGTGCGTCACGGTGCCAGCGGCTTCGGCCGGCAGCTCGAGGTCGCGCTCCAGCGCGTAGCCCTCGGGCGAGGCGAACGCCACGTGCATTCCGGCCAATGCACCCAGCACGGCGAGCGAGCGAGCGATGTTGTTGCCGTCGCCCACATACGCCAGACGCAGGCCCTCGAGCGCACCGCACGCCTCGCGCAGCGTCAGCAGGTCGGCGAGCGCCTGGCAGGGGTGGTGGCGTGCGCTCAGCATGTTGACGACCGGCACCGTGCTGTAGGCGGCGAGCTCCTCGAGGACCGCGTCGGCACCCGTGCGCAGGCCCACCGCCGCCACGTGCCGGGAGAGCACCAGCGCGGTGTCGCGCGGGGCCTCGCCGCGCGAGAGCTGCAGCTCGTCCGAGCGCAGCACGACCGCGTGGCCGCCGAGCTCCTGGATGCCGACCTCGAACGACACGCGCGTGCGCGTCGAGGGCTTCTCGAAGATCAGCGCGACGCTGCGGTCGGCGAGCGCGTGCGAGGACAGCGGCGCGCGCTTGAGCTCGAGCGCGCGGTCGAGCAGCGCGTCCAGTTCGGCGGCGCCGAGCTCCGCTCCGGTGAGGAAATGGCTTGGCATGGACTATGCCGCGACGGCAACGCCTGCGGGCACGTAGTGCTCGATCGTCAGATCATCGCGATCGAGCGCAAAGCGCACGCCATCCTCAGCGAGGCGATGGGCCTCGGGATAGCTGTCGGCAACGACGGTCCAGCGAGGAATGTCGGGGGAGCTGGCCACCCATGTGTCTTGATCTTGCCGGTAGAGGACGCGCACAGTCATGACTTTCTCAGAGTAGCGCCAGTGCATCCGGTTCGGTGAGACCCACCTGACGGGAACTGGGCCACGCTGAGCACCGTAGGCATCACTTGAGACGAAACTCTCGCTCGGCAAACAGCCCCGGACGAGTCGAACCCGGGAATCGCCATGTGCGATGGTGCGCGGACGGACCCTACGCAGAGAGGACCGCAACAGTGGGAAGAAACATCGCCGCCGCGCTCGCGTGCTCCGCGCTGGTGCTCGCGACGGGCTGTGGCTCATCGGGCGGCGGCACCGCAAGCTCGACCGCCGGCTCGACCACGACACAGGCTGCGAACAGCAACGCGAAGACGGGCTCCGCCTCCGGATCGACGCCCTCCCCCGAAGCCGGCTCGCTGAAAGTCGACAAGGCCCCGAAGTTCGCCAAGCCCTCCCCCACCGCGCCGACCCAGAGCGGCATCGTGCAGATCGCCTACCGAAACATCGCGATCGAGCCGGACACGGTGCGGGTGAAGGTCGGCACGACGATCAGGTGGACGAACTACGACTCGGTGCAGGCGAACGTGACGAGCGTGGGCGGTCCGCAGCACATCGCCTCGAAGGACTTCGGCGAAGGCGGCACGTTCGAAGTGAAGGTCCACACGCCCGGCCTGATCCACTACGAGTGCACGCTGTACCCGGTGACGATGAACGGCACGATCGAAGTCGTCAGCTGAGCTCGACGCCGCCCTGATCGAAGTCGGCGAGGCCGATGTCGGGCGTTGACGGCGTCGCGTAGGTGCGCCTGGGGATGCGCCCCGCGCCGCGCGCCAGCCGGCCGGCCTCGACGGCGGCGCGCATCGCGCGCGCCATCGCCACGGGATCCTGCGCGCGCGCGATCGCCGATGCGGCCATCACGGCGTCGCAGCCGAGCTCCATCGCGAGCGTCGCGTCAGACGCCGTGCCGATGCCCGCGTCGAGCACCACCGGCACGTCGACGGCCTCGCGTATGAGCGCGATGTTGTACGGGTTGCGGATGCCCATGCCGCTGCCGATGGGCGAGCCGAGCGGCATCACGGCGGCGCAGCCGAGGTCGGCGAGCCGCTTCGCCAAGACTGGGTCGTCGGTGGTGTACGGGAGCACCACGAAGCCGTCGTCGATCAGCTCCTCAGCGGCGAGCAGCAGCTCGGGCGCGTCCGGCAGCAGCGTGTCCTCGTCGCCGATCACCTCCAGCTTGACCCAGTCGGTGGCGAACGCCTCGCGGGCCATGCGCGCCGTCAGCACCGCGTCGCGCGCCGTGTGACAGCCGGCGGTGTTCGGCAGCAGCCCCACGCCCGCATCGGCGAGCACATCGATCAGCGACCCGCGCGCGCGTGGGTCGACCCTGCGCAGCGCCACCGTCACCAGCTCGCTGCCGCTCGCGGCGATCGCCTCGGCCATCACCTCAAGCGACGGGAAGCCGCCCGTGCCGAGCAGCAGCCGCGAGCGCAGCGTGCGGCCCGCGATCGTCAGCTCCTGCCCGCCGCGTGCGGGCGCGCTAGGCTCCTCGCCCACGTTGCTGCTCAGCGTGTCGTGCATGGCCCGATCATCCTCCCTGCATCGCTGTGAGCACCTCAACGCGCGCGTGCTCGCCCACCTCGAACGAGTCCCACGACGCGCGCGGCACGACCTCGCCGTCGACCGCCACGGCGACACCGCGCGTATCCGCGTCGAGGCCGAGGCGCGCGATCACCGCGACGACCGTCTCGCCGGCGTGCACGTCGGAGCGCTCGCCATTGAGCAGGATCACGCGAGCGCCTCCGCCGCATGGACGAAGCGACCGGGGTCGCACGCGGCCAGCAACGGATCGTCGTGCGGCCCGGGTGCTGCCGACCAGGGCCTCGCAGCACTGAGCTCGCCACTCAGAACATCCGCGACGAGCGCGGCGGTGAGCGGCGCGAGCAGGATGCCATTGCGGTAGTGGCCGGTCGCCCACACGAGGCCGGGCACGGCGCCGCGGCCGATCGCGGGGCAGTTGTCGGGCGTGCCCGGCCTCAGGCCCACGGACAGCTCCTCGATCTCCAGCTCGCTGATGCCCGGCACCAGCTCGCGGGCGTCGCGCAGCATCTCGTACACGCCACCCGCTGTGGGCGCGAGCTCGAAGCCGCGCTCCTCGACGGTCGCGCCGAGCACGTAGCGCCCGTCCTCGCGCGGCACCAGATAGCCGCCGCGAAAGCGCAGCACGCGGCGCAGCAGCCCCGGCCCGGCGGGGTCGCGCAGGCGCAGGATCTGGCCCTTGACGGGGCGCACGGGGACGCCGGCGCCGGCGGGCAGGCCCTCGACGAGCCCGCTCCACGGGCCGGCGGCGAGAACCACGTGGCCGGCGCGCAGCCGCTCGCCGTCCTCGAGCGTCACACCCGAGACGCGCGCACCCGCGCCCGGCGCGAGCCCGTCCCCGACGAAGCCGTCCGCGCCAGCGCCGTCCAGCTCGACGCGAGCGACGCGCGTGTGCTCGCGCAGCTGCACGCCCGCCGCCTCGCACACGCGGCGTAGCGCCGCGAGCACGAGCCGCGGGTCGACGGAGCCGTCCTCGGGCGCCTCCAGCGCGAGCCTGACGGTGGGCGCGAGCGCGGGCTCGAGCTCGCGCGCCTGGCTTGGCCGCAGGCGCCGCACGGCGAGCCCGAGCGAGCTGCGGAAGTCGAGCTGGCGCTCCAGCTCGCGGGCATCGTCGTCGTCGCGCGCGGCAAGCAGCGTGCCGGTGCGCTGCAGGCCGACCGTGGCGCCGGCGCCCGCCTCCAGCTCGGCGGCGAACTCCGGCCACATGGCGGCCGAGCGCAGACCCAGCTCGAGCGCGCGCCCGCCGGACTCGCCGAACTCCACCTCGGCGACCGGCGCGAGCATGCCCGCGCCGACGCGCGAGGTGGCCTGACCGGCGACGTCGCGCTCGACCACGGTCACCGTCATTCCCGCCTGGCGGGCGCGCCAAGCGCTCGCCAGACCGATGATGCCGCCGCCCACGACGACCACGTCCACTGCAGCGTTGTCGGGCATGTCGATGATGCTAGCCCGCGGCTGGCGCTGCGTGAGGTGGCGGGCATGCCAGACTTCCGCCGCATGACAGACGAGAACCGACGCGCGGAACGCCGCGCACGACTGGACGCGGCGCGCCTGTATCTGGTGTGCGGCGCCAACCCCGATACCCCATCCGGGTCACAGGGGGAGCGCGAGCTGCCGACGATGCTGCGCGCGGCGGTGGCGGGCGGCGTGGATGTGGTGCAGCTGCGCGAGAAGCAGATGCCGGACGTGGAGCTCGCGTCGGTGGCGCGCCCGGCACGGCTGCTGTGCGAGGAACTGGGGGCGCTCTTCATCGTCAACGACCGGCCGTGGGTGGCGCGCGAGGCCGGCGCGGACGGCATCCACGTGGGGCAGGACGACATCCCCCCGGCGGACCTGCGCGAGCTGGTGGGCCCTGAGATGCTGATCGGCCTGTCGACGCATTCGCCCGCGCAGATAGACGCGGTGGACGCGAGCGTGGTCGACTACATCGGCGTGGGCCCGATCCACGAGACGCCCACGAAGCCCGGCCGCCCGGCTGTGGGCGTGGAGCTGATCGCCTACGCGGCGGCGCACGCGCGGGTGCCGTTCTTCGCGATCGGAGGCCTGGACGCGGGCAATGTGGCGGACGCGCTCGATGCGGGCGCGACGCGGGTGTGCGTGCTGCGCGCGATCGCCGCGGCGGCGGACCCCGAGCAGGCGGCGCGCGCGCTGCGCGACCGGCTCGGGCCGCGCGCGGCGGAACCCTGAGCTCGATGAGCGACGGCGGCGAGCCCGCGGGCGGGGCGGGCGGCGACCGCGGCAGGCGCGATGAGCTGGCGCGCGCGGCGCTCGTGCCGCTCGCCCCGGACGAGCGCCCGCCGGCGCTGCTGGTGGCGATCGGCGTGTGCGTGCTGCTGGCGGCCGCGGTGCTCGTGGGCGGTCTGAGCATCCACGACCTGTCCAAACACGGCGGCTCGCTGCCCGGCGCGCTGTTCCTGGCGGCGATCCTGCTGGCGCTGGCGCTTGGCATGCACCGGCGCCGCTACATGGCGGTGCTGGGCTTCGAGGCGCTGCTCGCGTTCCAGATCATCGTCACGTCGCTGGCGCTGGTGGTCGCCTCGACGCTGCTCGCGGCGGGCGCGTGCCTCGTCGCGATCGGCCTCGGCGGCTGGCTGTTTTGGAAGCTGGTGCGTGTCATGGGACGCATCCAGGCAGGCGAAGACCGCGCGCGCCTGTAGCTCCCGGCGCGGCGGGCGGGCTCGCGCGACGACCTTCGATAGGCTCACACGCGATGGCCGGCGGCTCCTACGACTGCATCGTGATCGGCTCCGGGCCGGGGGGCTACGTGGCAGCGATCCGCGCGGCGCAGCTGGGCCTGAAGACGGCGGTGGTGGAGCGCGACAAGCTGGGTGGACGCTGCCTGAACTACGCGTGTATTCCCGCCAAGGCGGTGCTGCGCTCGGCGGACCTGCTGTCGGAGATCCGCGAGGCGGACGAGTTCGGCCTGAAGGTGAGCGGCGTGGAGGTCGACTACGAGGCGGTGCAGGCGCGCCGCGCGAAGGTCGTGAGCACGCTGACGTCGGGCGTGGGCGGCCTGTTCAAGAAAGACGGCATCGACGTGGTCACGGGCAGCGCGCGGCTGACGGCGGATGGCGCCGTGCTGGTGGATCTGCTCGACGAGAACGGCGCTAGCGCCGGCCAGCAGGAGCTGGCGGCGAGCAACGTGATCCTCGCGACCGGCTCGACGCCGCGGCCGATCCCGGGCGCGGCGTTCGGCGGGCGCGTGATCGGCACCGAGGAGGCGTGGGCGCTGCCGGAGGTGCCGGCGCGGCTGACGGTGGTGGGCGCCGGGGCGTCGGGCGCGGAGATCGCCTCGGCGTTCGCGCGCCTGGGCAGCGAGACGCTGCTGCTGGAGGCGCTCGACCGCCTGCTGCCGACGGAGGACGCGGACATCTCGCGCCTGGTCGAGCGCGGCCTGAAGCGCCAGGGCATCGGCGTGCACACGAGCACGCCCGTGGCCGACGTGAGCAGCAGCGAGACGAGCGTGAGCTTCTCCTACGGCTCGGAGTCGGCGGAGGTGGACTACCTGGTGATCTGCGCGGGACGCGGCGCGGACGTGGAGGGCCTGGGGCTCGCGGAGGCGGGCGTGGAGCTGGATGACCGCGGGTTGATCCAGGTGGACGGCGCGCTGCGCACGTCGCGCGCGGGCGTGTACGCGATCGGCGACCTGGTGCCGGGCCCGGCGCTCGCGCACAAGGCCTCCGACGAGGGCATCATCGCCGCGGAGACGATCGCCGGCCTGCCGACTCACCCGATCGCCTACGGCGACATCCCGCGCGCGACGTTCTGCACGCCCAACGTGGGCTCGTTCGGGCTGACGGAGGCGCAGGCGCGCGAGCAGGGCTACGACGTGGTCGTGGGCAAGGTGCCGTACGGCGCGGTGGGCGGCGGCACGGTGTACGGCGACCGCACGGGCCTGGTGAAGGTCGTGGGCGAGAGCAAGTACGGCGAGCTGCTGGGCGGACACATAGTGGGCGCGCGCGCCACCGAGCTGATCCAGGAGCTGGTCAACGTGCGCCTGCTGGAGGGCGGCTTCCCCGAGCTGGCGCGCATCATCCACGGACACCCGACGCTGTCGGAGGCGGTCATGGAAGCGGGACGCGCCGCCGATGGCTGGCTGATCCACGGCTGACGACGGTCGAGGACGTGTCCTCTCCGCCGGCCGCCTTCTACTTCGACCTCGCCAGCCCGCTCGCGTACCTGGCGGCGGAGCGCATCCTGCAGGTGCTCCCCGGCCCGGCCGAGTGGCGGCCCGTGCTCGCCCGCGAGCTCCCGGCGAGCAGCGAGTCCCCGACGGCGAACATCGCGCAGGCGCCGCCGCACGCGGAGATCGAGCGCCGCGCGCGCGAGCTGGGCCTGCAGCCGCTGCGCTGGCCGGAGCCGTTCCCGTTCGACAGTACGCTTGCGATGCGCGTGGCCACGTACGCGGCGTCGATCGGCCGCGCGGTGCCGTTCGCGCAGGCGGCGTTCCGCCAGGCGTTCGCGGGCGGGAACTCGCTGGAGAGCGCCGACTACGTGCTGATCGCGGCGGCGGCGTGCGAGATGCACCCGGCGGCGGTGCTGCAGGGCGCGGAGCTGCGCTCGACCGCGGAGCGGCTCGCGGCGACAACAGCCACCGCCTTGCAGGCGGGCGTGACCGAGGTGCCGGCGGTGGTCGTCGGCGAGCGCGTGTTCGCGGGCGAGCGGCTGTTCGAGCGCGCGGCGCAGCAGATGCGAAGCGACGCGACCGGCGCAGCGCACGCGACCGGCGCAGCGCACGCGACCGGCGCAGCGCACGCGACCGGCGCAGCGGACGCGACCGGCGCAGCGGACGAGCCGTATGTGCTGCCGCTGCGGCGCTCGGGGTCCGGGCCGGCGTGAGAGCAACCCACGCGTACCGCCTGATCGTGACGCGCAGCGGCCGCGCGCCGGCGCTGCTGGCGGACGCGACGCGCGTGGACCACATCGAGGTGGTGGAGGTGGACAGTGGCGAAGCGGTGCTGTTCTGGGATCGCCCGCCGCAGGCGGCGTCGAAGCTGGCGCGGGCGCTGCGCGCGGATCTGGCGCAGCTGGGAGCGGAGGAGTTCATGGCGCGCTGGAGTACCGTGGAGCACTGATGCCCGCACCGCCCGCGCCAAGCTCGCCCACGGCCACCCTTCCGGCGCCGGGCGACGCGCGCGAGTGGCTGGAGACGATGATGCTGATCCGCCGTTTCGAGGAACGCGCGGGCGAGATGTACGCGCGGGCGAAGGTGGGCGGCTTCCTGCACCTGTCGATCGGCGAGGAGGCGACGATCGTGGGCAGCGCGCGGGCGCTGCGCGCGGAGGACTACCTGATCTCGACGTACCGCTCGCACGGGCACGCGCTGGTGCGTGGCACGCCGCCGGAGAACGTGATGGCGGAGCTGTTCGGTCGCGCGGACGGCTGCTCGGGCGGGCGCGGCGGCTCGATGCACATGTTCGACCTGAAGCGGCGCTTCATGGGCGGCTACGGGATCGTGGGCGGCAACCTGCCGATCGCGGCGGGCATCGCGCTGGCGAGCGACTACAAGGAAACGGATGAGGTGACGCTGTGCACGTTCGGCGACGGCGCGTCCAACCAGGGCACGTTCGGCGAGACGCTGAACATCGCTGCGCTGTGGAAGCTGCCGGTGGTGTTCATGGTGACGAACAACCAGTTCGGCATGGGCACGGCGCTGGGCCGCCACTCGGCGGTGACTGACCTGCAGCGCAAGGGCGAGAGCCTGGGCGTGCCGGGCATGCGCTGCGACGGCATGGACGTGCTGGACACGTACGCGGTCGTGAAAGAGGCGGTGCGGCGCGTGCGCGAGGATCGCCAGCCGGTGCTGGTGGAGGCGGTGACGTACCGCTTCCGCGGGCACTCGATGGCGGACCCGGAGCAGTACCGCACGAAGGAGGAGGTGGCGCGCTGGCGCGAGCGCGACCCGCTGCCGGCGTTCGGCGAGCTGCTGGTGCGCGAGGGCGTGATCGAGGAGTCCGAGCGCGCGCGGATGGACGAGCGCGCGACCGCGCGGGTGGACGCGGCGGTGGAGTTCGCGGACGCGTCGCCGTTCCCGGCGCCGGAGTCGCTGTACGACGACGTGTACGTGCTGGATGAGGAGGTGCGCGGCTCCTACTCGGTGCGCACGACGCCGCCGGGAGCGGTGCCGCAGGAGTCGCTGGAGAGCAGCATCGGCGAGATCCCGCAGCAGATCACGACGGCGCTTGAAGCCGGCGAGGACGCGGCGGGCGGGCTCTGATGACAGAGATGCGCTACCGCGAGGCGTTGAACGCGGCGTTGCGCGAGGAGCTGGCGCGCGACGAGCGCGTGGTGCTGATGGGCGAGGACATCGGCGTGTTCGGCGGCGCGTTCAAGGTGACGGACGGGCTGTTGAAGGAGTTCGGCGAGCGGCGCGTGCGCGACACGCCGATCTCGGAGAACACGATCGTGGGCGTGGGCGTGGGCTCGGCGATGACTGGGCTACGCCCGGTGGTGGAGCTGATGACGATCAACTTCGCGCTGCTGGCGTTCGACCAGATCGTCAACCACGCGGCGCACATCCACTACATGTTCGGCGGCCAGGCGCGGGTGCCGATGGTGGTGCGCATGCCGCAGGGCGCGGGCCACCAGCTGGGGCCGACGCACTCGCACTGCCTGGAGTCGCTGTTCCTGCACATCCCCGGCCTGCTGGTGGCGGTGCCGGCGACGGCGGCGGACGCGAAGGGCCTGTTGAAGACGGCGATCCGCGACGAGAACCCGGTGATCTTCATCGAGCACGAGTCGCTGTACGGGGTGCGCGGCGAGGTGCCCGATGACGAGGAGCACCTGGTGCACTTCGGCCAGGCGCGCGTGGCGCGCGAGGGCTCCGACGTGACGGTGGTGGGCGTGTCGCGGATGGCGCTGACGGCGGAGCGCGCGGCGCAGAAGCTGGCGGACGAGCACGGGGTGCAGGCGGAGGTGATCGACCCGCGCACGCTGCGCCCGCTTGACCTGGACACGATCCTTGAGTCGGTGGCGAAGACGAACCGCTGCGTGATCGTGGAGGAGGGCTGGCCGCATGGCGGCGTGGGCGCGAACCTGGCGGCGTTGATCTCAGAACAGGCCTTCGACGACCTGGATGCGCCGGTGCGGCGCGTGACGGGGGCGGACGTGCCGATGCCGTACTCGAAGCCGCTGGAGGACCTGGCGTACCCGCACGAGCCGCAGATCATCGCCGCGGTTCTGGAGACGCTCGACCGCGCCCCGACACCCGCGGGAGGAGCGTAGATGGCGGAGATCGTGATGCCGCGCCTGTCGGACACGATGGAGGAGGGCACGATCCTGCGCTGGCTGAAGACGGACGGCGATCACGTGGCGCGCGGCGAGGAGCTGGTGGAGATCGAGACGGACAAGGCGACGATGACGTACGAGTCCGACCAGGAGGGCGCGCTGGAGATCGTGGCGGACGTGGGCAGCACGCTGGAGGTGGGAGCGCTGATCGCGCGCGTCGGCGCGACGGCGTCCAGCGAGGCGCAGCCGACAGCGACGGCTCCCGGCGACGCGCTGGCGAGGTCGACGATGGAGACGGGCGGGCGCGTGAAGGCCTCGCCACTGGCGCGGCGGATCGCTGGCGACAGCGGCGTGGACCTGCGCGCGCTCACGGGCAGCGGCCCCGGGGGGCGAATTGTGAAGGCGGACGTGCTGGCGGGTGCCGCGGCGGCCGGGGCAACGGCGACGCCCGCCGGCGAAGCACCCGCTGGCGCAGCGCCAGACCAGGGCGCCACGGCAGCCACCGCGACCGCGGCCGCCGGCGCTCCCCCGCCAGGCCTCGAGAGCGTGACGACGGCGAAGGGCGAGACGACGACGGTGGAGCTGTCGCGCACGCAGCAGACGATCGCGCGGCGCATGGCCGAGTCCAAGGCGACGATCCCGGACTTCACGCTGCAGATCGACGTGGACATGGAGGAGTGCGTGAAGCTGCGCGCGCAGCTGAAGCAGATCTCCCAGCACGAGCGCGACCCGGCAGCACCGGGCGCGAGCGAGCAGCTGAAGGCGCCGACGTACAACGACATGGTGATGAAGGCATGCGCGCTTGCGCTGCGCGAGCACCCGACGGCGAACGGCAGCTACCGCGACGGGCGCCTGCAGCTGCACTCGCGCGTGAACGTCGGCGTGGCGGTGGCCGCTGAAAACGCACTGGTAGTGCCGACGGTGTTCGACGCCGATTCCAAGGCGCTCGGCGAGATCGCACGCGAGACACACACGCTGTCCGACCGCGTGCGCTCCGGCGCGATCACCCCGCCGGAGCTCGGCGGCGGCACGTTCACGGTGTCCAACCTGGGCATGTACGGCATCAAGAACTTCACCGCGATCATCAACCCGCCGCAGGCTGGCATCCTGTCGGTCGGCGTGCTGGCGCCGCGCGCGGTCCTGCATGACGGCGAGCTGACCGCGCGCAACACCATGACTCTGACGCTCTCGTGCGACCACCGCGTGCTCTACGGCGCCGAAGCGGCGCGGTTCCTCGCGCGCGTTCGCGAGCTGCTCGAGTCGCCCGCGGCGCTGACGCTATAGCGAGCGCGGACGCAGGCCCACGCTAGGCTGGGTGCAGCAGATGAACGCCGCCGACCGATCGCCCGAGGAGCTGTGGGTATGCCACCTGGGCGTCGTCCCCTACCGCCACGCGCTCGCCACACAGGAGCGGGTGCGCGCGCTGCGCCAGACGGGTGAGCTGCCCGACACGCTGCTGCTGCTCGAGCACCCGCCCGTGTACACGCGCGGCCGGCGCTCCGGCGCCGAGGACCTGCCGCTGGGCGAGCGCTTCTACCGCGCCAAAGGCATCGACGTCGTCGACGTCGACCGCGGCGGGCGCCTCACCTACCACTCGCCCGGCCAGCTCGTCGGCTATCCGATCATGCGCATCGACGACGTCCACCGCTACCTGCGCACGATGGAACACGCCATCGTCGCCGCGCTCGCGGGCGCCGGCGTGCACGCGCGCTCGCGCCACGACGAGGGCATCGACTACACCGGCGTGTGGGTGCACGACCGCAAGATCGCCTCCATCGGCGTGCACGTCTCGCGCGGCGTCACCACGCACGGCTTCGCCGTCAACGTCGACAACGACCTCGAGCCGTTCTCCTGGGTCGTCGCCTGCGGGCTGCCCGACGTCGCGATGACGTCGCTCCAGCGCGAGTCCGCCGGGGAGTGCGACGCTCTGAGCTGCTTGCGCAAGCGCATCGCCCACGCCTTCTGTCAAGCGCACGGCAGGCGCCAGCGGCTCGTGTCGCCGGCGCGACTCGGCATCGACACCGCGCACGCCCCCTCCATAAAAACCATCTCATCCCCCGTCGTCGAACCGGTGCCCGCATGAGCGCCACGAGATCGCGCTCGAACCCCGGCGGCATGGACGTGCTCAAGGTGCTCGGCCCCGACGTGCGGCCGCTGCGCGAGCGCAAGCCGCCGTGGTTCAAGGTGCCGCCGCCCGGCGGCGAGCGCTACCGCGAGCTCACGCAGCTGATCCGCGACGAGAACCTGCACACCGTCTGCCAGGAGGCTGCCTGCCCCAACGTCGGCGAGTGCTGGGAGCGCGGCACCGCCACGTTCATGATCCTCGGCGACACCTGCACGCGCCGCTGCGGCTTCTGCAACGTCAAGACCGGCAAGCCCACCTGGAACGACCCGCTCGAGCCCGCGCGCGTCGCGCGCTCGATCGCGCGCATGGGGCTGCGCCACGCCGTCATCACGTCCGTCGACCGCGACGACCTGCCCGACAAGGGCGCCTCCGCGTTCGTCGGCGTCATCCGCCAAGTCCGCCTCCAGGCGCCCGGCTGCCAGATCGAGGTGCTCACGCCCGACTTCCAGGGGCAGGAGATGCCGCTCGCCAAGGTCATCGCCGAGCGCCCCGACGTGTTCAACCACAACGTCGAGGTCGTGCCGCGCCTGTACCCCATCGCCCGCCGCGGCTCCCAGTTCACGCGCTCCTGCCGCGTGCTGCGCCTCGCGCGCGAGCTCGGCGAAGGCGAGGTCGTCACCAAGTCCGGCTTGATGGTCGGGCTCGGCGAGACGCACCAGGAGATGGTCGACACGTTCGGCGCGCTGCGCCAGCACGGCGTGCAGGTGCTCACCGTCGGGCAGTACCTGCGGCCGTCAGAGCGCCATCTGCCCGTCGTGCGCTACTGGCACCCGGAAGAGTTCGCCGCGCTGCAGGACGCCGCGTACCAGCTCGGCTTCCAGCACGTCGCCGCCGGCCCGCTCGTGCGCTCCTCCTACCACGCCGACCAGCACGTCGCGCAGCCAAGGCCAGGTGTCGGCCCCCTGGCAGCCAGCGGCTAGCCTCGCTCGGATCTTCGTCCTGCTTGCCAGCAAGCTCAGCTGTGCAGCGGATCGACCCAGCGCAGACCCGAGAACCGCGAGAAGTCGTTGTCGCACGAGTACAGCGTCGCGCCGTGCTCGATCGCCAGCGCCGCCAGATGCGCGTCGCTCGCCAGGTTCCCGGCGACACCCACGGGAATCAGCAGGTCGCGCAGCACCGACACGTGCCGGTCGGTGGGATTGACGATTGTCGCGGCGGGCTGCCCCAGCCAACTGTCGATCAGATCCAGTGCATCGCCCACGTCCAACGGTCGCGTGAAGATCGCCGGATTCGTAGCGATGCGAACGAAGCCCACCACGACGGCCCACCCAAACGCCACCGTCTCGCTGCCGGACAGCGTCGCCTCCAGCCACTCTCTCGCTCCAGCCTGCCGTGGAGACTCTGAGTCGTACGCGTACAGCAGGAGGTTGACGTCAGGCAGCTTCACTTGCGCAGTTCGAGCTTGCGCAAGATCTCCGCGTCTTCCATCTCTCCCGCGAGCGTCAGCGCCTTGTCCAGATTGACACCCGGACGGACACCCATCGGACGCGCCTGCACTCGGAAGCGCCTGCTCGGCTGGGAGCCCGAGCCCAGCCCAGCGCGCACCGAGTCGTTGAGCGCCGCCTTGAACGACACCCCCCGCTCGCGCATCACCTCGCGCAGCTTCGCCTCCACGTCCGCGTCCAGCGTCACAGTCGTTCTCATGCAGGCATCATAGCATCAAGTTGATTGCTATCATGATGTATCATTGGCCAACATACGCCACGCGGCCGAAGCCAGGTGTCGGTCCGCTCGCCGCCAGCGGCTAGTCTCGCTCGATCTTCCCGCTCAAGGACAACGTCCCGCTCGCGCGGCTGCCGCTCTATCCCCGCGCGCGTGTGCTCGCACTCGGCACGAGGCCCGCCGCATGACCCGTATCGCCGTGCTCGGCGCCGCGCTCGTGTTCGTCGCCGGCTTCGCCTTCCTCACGTTCACCGCCATCGTCAAGGACGGCATCACCTTCGACACCGTGCTGTCCGTCGGCATCGTCGTGCTGCTCGGCGTCGGCATCGTCGGCGCGCTGCGCAATCCTCCCCGTAGATGAGCTCGCCGTTCCTCACCCCCGGGCAGAGCCGCCACCGCCGCGTGCTCGCCGCCAGACGCCGGCGCAGGCGCCGGCTGGCCGCGCTCGGCGTGCTCGCGCTCGCGGTGCTCGCCGCCGCCGTCGCCGAGATCGGCCTCGCCAGCGGCTCCGGCGAACGCCCCCGCGGCGGCAACCGCGCCAGCGCCCCCGTCAAGGGCGCCGCGCACGCCCCGTCCGCGCGCACCGCCCGCTCGCCCTACGGCCTGCCGCTCGCCAAGCCCGCGCTCGCGCTCCCCGGCATCTCCTCGCCCGGCAAGGACCCCGTGCAGGTCAGCTTCGCGCACCCTCCTCGCGAGGGTCTGCTGTTCAACCTCACCACCGGCCAGGTGCTGTGGCAGCACAACCCGCTGCAGCGCGTGCCCATCGCCAGCCTCACCAAGATGATGACCGCGCTCATCACCGTCGAGTCCGCGCCATCCGACGCGCACGTGCTCGTCACCAAGCAGGCCGTCGACGCCGCCGGCTCCAAGGTCGGCGTGCTGCCGCTCGGGCGCCACGTGCGGCTGCGGAGCATGCTCTACGGGCTGCTGCTGCCCTCCGGCAACGACGCCGCCACCGCGCTCGCCCAGCACGTCGCGCACACCGTCCGCCGCTTCGTCGTGCGCATGAACCAGGAAGCCGCGCGTCTCGGGCTCGGCTGCACCCGCTACTCCTCGCCGTCCGGCTACTACAACGCCGGCAACTTCTCCTGCGCCGCCGACCTCGCAGTGCTCGCGCACGTCGACATGCAGCAGCCGCGCATCGCAAGCGTCGTGCGCACCTACTCCGCCGTGCTGCCCTTCCCCATCAAGGGCGGCAAGCTCTACCTGTACAACAACAACCCGCTGCTCATCTACAAGTACCCCGGCGTCACCGGCATGAAGACCGGGCAGACCGAAGCCGCCGGGCGCTGCCTCGTCGCCACCGCCGAGCGCCACGGCGTGCGGCTCGGCGCGATCGTGCTCAACTCCCAGGAACCGGGCATCCAGGCGCGCCAACTGCTCGACCTCGGCTTCGAGGACGTCTACCACCAGCCCGTCGTGCCCGAGCAGCCGTTCCCGCCCGGCGCCTGAGCGCCGTCGCGCCATATGCGGCACACGCCAGCCACGGGGCGGCCTCCGCGGTCGCGGGCCGGTCCGACGCGCTCGCCCGGAGTGGTACCTTTCCCAGACTAGATTGACTGGTCAGTCAGCCAAAGGAGACGCCGTGGATCTCGACGACACACCCGAGCAGGCCGCCTATCGCGCACAGGTGCGCAGCTGGCTCGACGAGCACAAGTCCGAAGCGCCCATCTTGCAAGGTCCCGGCGCACTCCAGGACGAGGACGAGATCGTCGCCGCGCGGCGCGCGTGGCAGGGCAAGCTCGCCGAGGGCGGCCTCGCCGGCGTGACCTGGCCCAAGGAGTACGGCGGCCAGGGCCTCGGCCCGATCGAGCAGGTCATCTGCAACCAGGAGATCTCCAGGGCCAAAGCGCCCGGCATCCTCGACGCGATCGGCGTCGGCATGCTCGGCCCCACGATCATCGCGCACGGCTCCGAGGAGCAGAAGTCGCGCTACCTCGGCCCCATGCTCCACGGCGACGAGGTCTGGTGCCAGCTGTTCTCCGAGCCCGCCGCCGGCTCCGACCTCGCAGCCGTGCAAACGCGCGCGCGCCAGCAGGACGACGGCACGTGGCGCCTGACCGGACAGAAGGTGTGGACCACCAACGCCCAGTTCGCCTCCTACGGCCTGCTGCTCGCGCGCACCGACGTCGACGTGCCCAAGCACAAGGGCATGACCATGTTCGTCGTGCCCATCGACGCCGAGGGCGTCACCGTGCGCGGGCTGCGCCAGATCTCCGGCGAGGCCGAGTTCAACGAGGTGTTCTTCGACGACGTCCAGCTCGAGGAGGGCGCCGTCGTCGGCGGCCTCGGCAACGGCTGGGGCACCGGCCTCACCACGCTGATGTTCGAGCGCGTCACCATCGGCCTCGGCAGCGAGGGCATGGGCTACAACTCCACGCGCTTCGCCGGCGCCATCGCCGCCGACGAGCACGCCCGCCGCGACCCCGAGGTGCGTCACCGCCTCGGCGAGATCGCAAGCGAACTGCTCGCCGTGCGCTTCACCGGCTACCGCACGCTCACCGCGCTGCAGAAAGGTCAGATCCCCGGCCCCGAGGCCGGCCTCGCGAAGGTCACGATCGTCGCCGGCGCGATCAAGGCCGGCGACCTCATCGCCGACGTGGTCGGGCCCGACGCGCTCGCCGAGGACAGCCAGTGGGCGTACATGATCTCGTTCCTGCCCGGCCTCAAGTCCGCCGGCGGCACCGAAGAGATCCTCAAGAACACGGTCGGCGAGCGCGTCCTCGGGCTGCCGCCCGAGCCGCGACTCGACAAGGGCATCCCATTCTCCGAGCTCCGGTCCAAGGAAGGAGCAGCGGCATGAACCTCGCACTCTCAGACGAGCAGGTGTTCCTGCGCGAGGCCGCCCGCGGCGCGCTCTCGCGCTTCAAGACGCTCGAAGCCGCGCGTGGGGCGCTGGATGGCGACGACAGCGCGATGCCGGACCTGTGGCCGATGGCCAAGGAGGCCGGCTGGCCGGGCCTCTTGATCGACGAAGCCCACGGCGGCGCCGGCCTCGACGCGTTCGACGCCATGCTCGTGCTCGGCGAGTGCGGCCGCGTGCTCGCCGGCGTGCCGCTGCTCGGCCACCTGCCCGCCACCGCGATCGTCAACGCTTCACCCAACGCCGCCAGCTGGATCGGCGAGCTCGCCAGCGGCGACAAGCGCGCCGCGTACCTGCCCAGCTGCCCGCCCAACGACATCGGCAGCGGCTGGAGCAGCGACTCGCGCGGCGGCCTCGCACGCGGCGAGCTGCCCGTCGCCACCGCCGGTGGGCGGGATTCGGATCAAGACGGGCAGACCAAGGTCAGCGGCAGCTTCGCGTTCGTCCCCGATGCGCCCGGCGCCAGCGGGTTCGTGGGCGTGGCATTGATCGATGGCAAGCCCACGGGCGTGGCGATCCTCAGCGAGTCCGCGGGCGTCCAGGTCGAGCCGACGACGCGCTACGACGCCACCCGCTCGCTCGCGCACGTCACATTCCAGGACGCGCCCGCGCTCGTGCTCGACGCGCCCGAGGATGCGCTCGTGTCCGCGTGGTACCTCGCGCAGGCGCTGATCGCCGCCGAGTCGCTCGGCAGCGTCGAGACAGCGCTCGACGTGTCCGTCGCCTACGCCAAGGAGCGCTTCACGTTCGGGCGCGCCATCGGCTCCTACCAGGCCGTCAAGCACGCTTTGACGGAGGTGCTGCGCCAGCTCGAGAACGGGCGCTCGCTGCTCTACTACGCCGGCTGGGCCCGCAACGGCGCGCCGGAGGAGTTCCCGCTCGCCGCCAGCGCCGCGCGCGCCGTCGGCGGCAACGCGCTCGACACCGCCGCGCGCACCATGATCTCCGTGCACGGCGGCATCGGCGCCACCTGGGAGCACGACGCGCCGCTGTACTTCCGCCGCGCGCAGCTCTCGCGGCGGCTGCTCGGCGGCACCGGGCAAGCCACCGATCGCGTCGCCGGCGAGCTGATCGCGCAGGCCGACGCCGCCTAGCGTGGACGGCTCGCCGTCACGGCCTTCGGCTGCGCGTCCGCTTCCAGCGCCGCCAGCACCGGCGCGCCGTACGCGGCGTGCACCGCTTCGACCATCGTCGGTTCGATGCCGCAGTTGATGCAGAAGCCGTGTTGCGACCAGCCGATCGCGCGCGCCAGCACCTGATCGGCGTACGTCACGCCCGTGGCATCGTGGCCGTAGTAGTCGTACGCGGCGTTCCACGCCGAGTCGTTCAGCGCGTACTCCGCGCCGTCCGCTGACAGCAGGTGCGCCGCCGCCATGATCGCGTCGAAGTCGTCGTAGATCGACGGGTGCGTTGCCGTCATGTGGTCGTAGCGCGCGGGACGCCTGCCGTAGACGTAGGAGTCGCTCACCATGTCCCACGTCGTCAGCGGTCCGTTCTTCACGTTGAACTGCATCGGCCCGCCGCAGCAGCCCGCGAAGTTCAGGCCGTGGTAGATGCCCGGCGCGGTCGAGAACGCGCTCTCCTGCCTGTGGATCGAGGCTAGCAGCAGCCAGTTGACGCCGAACGTGCGCTGCGCGACGCCGTATATGGGGTAGAAGCCTTCCATCCAGCGCCTGGAGATGTGCGTTTGCGTGGCGTCCACCAGTTCGTGCGCGTTCAAGCGCTGCTGCGCCGGCGACGGCTTCGCCACGATCGCCGCGTGCGCGCGTGCGCCGGACGTATTCGCCACGCCCGCGGCGGAGGCGGCGCCGGCTGACGCCGCGGACGCCGGTGCCGGGGTCGCCGCCGAGACCAGCACCGGCGGCGGCGCCACCGGTGCGCTCGCGCTGCCGAACACGCCCGCGAGCGCCGCCGCCAGCACTGCCACGCCGAGCACGCCGATCGTGCACGCGAGCAGCCACGCGCCGCGTTCGGACGGCGGCGACGGCGGCTCGGCAAACGGGGGATCGGCGGACACTACGACTCATCCTACGCGGGGGCGCGTCGATTATGGACGTACCGGGTTATCGCTCACGTGCATACCAACGCTCTCGCTGTCCACGCTCGCCGCCGCCACCGCCTGTTTGCTTGGCTGGCGGTGTATCCGCCGCCGACCTCCTGAGCGGCTACGGCGAGGGGGAGCCCGGCTGGCCAGACGCCGCGAACGGGCGCAGGTACTCCACCAGCTCCGGCACCACCTGCGCCGCCTGCTCGCGGTGCGGCCAGTGGCCCGCGCCCCGCACGATCAGCGCGCGGCTCGGCTGCGCAAGCAGCTCGGCGGTGCGCTTGTAGAGCTCGACGTCCGCCAGGTCTTCGGCGCCGCCCACCACCAGCCCCGGCACCTGCGGCACGCGCGCGGTCGCAGGCGGCGGGCCTCCCAGCGGCAGGTCGCGGTAGTAGCCGATCGCGCCGGAGAGCGTCGCCGGCGAGGACAGCGCCTGCTTGGCGCGGTCGAGGCTCTGCTCGCGCTCGGGGCCCGACCAGCCCGGCGACCAGCGGCGATACAGCCGGTCCAGGTACGCGAAGTCATCGCGCCGGCACATGCGCTCGGCCCACGGGAGCTTCAGCGCGAAGAAGTGGCGCACGCTCCACACCGCCGACGGCGTGCGCTGGAGCACGGCGGGGTGCGGAATGCCGAACGTCGCGAGCGCGCGCACCCGCTCCGGCGCGAGCCCGGCGGCCGAGTAGGCGCACAGCGCGCCCCAGTCGTGACCCACGAGCACCGCGCTCGACGCGCCGATCGCATCGAGCAGCCCCAGTGCGTCGCGCCCCAGCGTCTCGGGGTCATAGCCGCGGCCAGCAACGATCGTCTCCTCGCGGTAGCCGCGCAGCCACGCCACCGTCACGCGCCAGCCCGCATCCACGAGCGCCCGCTCGATCTCAGCCCACGAGTACGGCGTATCGGGGAAGCCGTGCATCAGCACCACGTCCGGCCCCTCGCCCGCACGCGAGACCACGTAGCGCAGCCCGCCGCTCTCGATCGTCTCGAAGTCCATCGCCCCCTACCTCACACGCCCAGCGCCCGCCGCGCGACGCGGTCGAACACCAGGTCCGGCAGCAGGCGCCTGGCGATCAGCATCGCCTTCGCGTCCCTGCCGACGACGTAGCGCGCCTTCATACGCGACTCCGTGAGCGCCCGCTCGATCGTCGCCGCCACCTGCTCCGGCGGCACGCCGCGCCGCGCCGTGTCCTCCAGCACCTTGTCCATCGCCGCAGGGATCTTGCCGTACACGTCCTGCAGCTCCGCCGGGATCGTCACACGGTCGGCCTGCTCGCGGCTCTTGTCCCAGATCGGCGTCGCCACTGACCCCGGCTCGATCAGCGCCACGCGCACACCGGAGCTGCGCAGCTCCACGCGCAGCGCGTCGCCGAACGCCTCGATCGCGTGCTTGGACGCCGCGTACGGCGACGTGAACGGCATCGCCACGCGCCCGCCGATCGACGACACGAACGCGATCCGCCCGCCCGCGCGGCGCAGAGCCGGCAGCAGCGCGTTCGTGACCGCCACCTGCGCGAACACGTTGACCTCGAACTGCATGCGCAGGTCATCAGCCGAGACCAGCTCCAACGGGCCGCCGATGCCGATGCCAGCGTTGTTGACCAGCGCATCCAGACCGCCGCGCGAGGAGACGCCCGCGCGGGCCCCCTCCTCCTCGACGCGCTCGCGCGCCGCCGCCACCTGCGCCGCGTCGGTCACGTCCAGGCCCAGCGGGATCACTCGATCGCTGCCGGCCTGCTCGCGCAGCCGCTCGCCCGCGTCGGGGTTGCGCACGCCGGCGAGCACCGTCCAGCCGCTGGCCGCCAAGCGCAGCGCAGTCGCCTGGCCGATGCCGGTCGACGCGCCGGTGATCAGTGCGAGCGCCATACAGATGACGTTATCCGACTGCGCCGCGTGTGAGAGCCCTCATCGCACGATTACCCCGCCCTTAGTATTCGCGGCGATGGTTGCGCGCGTGAAAAAGTGCCCGCTTGCAGGGCGGCCTAGAATCGCCGCGCTCGCGCTCGCCGTGGGGCTCCTCGCATCCGTCTGTGGCTGCGGCTCCACCCCGGCGGCGCGCGTCGCCGCCGCCGTCACGCCACAGCCGGCGGACGCGCCCAGCGCGTGCTCGGCGGCGGTGCTGGACACGCTCTCGAGCGTCGTCCAGCGCGTCTACCTCGAGGGCGTGCACGGCGAACGGATCGGCAGCGCCGAGTACCTGATCGAACACTCGCAGGCGCTGCGCACGGCCGTGGAAACCGGAAACCGGACGCTTGCGCGCGCCGCAGCACACGCGCTGCTGGCCACCGGACACCTGACGGACCTGAGCATCACGCGCGGCGGGCAGTCGTTCCTCGAAGTGGGCGGAGCGGCGCTCGCGCCGCTGCACGGCACGCTCGTGGGCGCCGCCGGAGCGCCGATCGGCAGCTACCTGGCGAGCGTGTGGGCCGACAACGGCTTCCTGATCGAGGCGCGCGGGATCTCCCAGGGCCTGGTCGCGCTGCGCGCGGGCACCGCCACGGTCGCCGGCTCCCCCGCGCTCGGCTCGGGCACCGTGCCAGACGTCGGCGCGGCGACGTTCGAACATGCCGCCTACAGCTACACCTCGTTCCCGGCCGAGGCCTACCCGTCGGGGGCGCTGCGCGTCTACCTGCTGATCCCCGCCCGCATGAGCGCCTCGCTGTGCGGGCGCACGCGCGAGGACACCGTCGTCAACACGCTGCGAAGCGTCGCCCATCTGATCTACGCCGGCGAGAGCGGGCAGAGCGCGCAGAAGCAGGTGCGCCGCGTGCAGCGCAACCAGGCGCTGCTGCAGGCGGTCGCCAACCGCGAACCGGCCGCCACCGAAGCGGCGATCAAGACCCTGCTCAACCAGCACATCGTGCGCATGCGCGTCAGCGCCGGTGGACAGCTGCTGTCGGACGTCGGCGGGCCGTACGTGCTCGCCCCGATCGACGCGGCGCTGCGCCTGCACGGCCACACGGTCGGCAGCGTCGTGCTCTCGATCCAGGACGACGAAGGCTATCTGCGGCTCACGCGGCGGCTGGCGGGGCTGGACGTGCTCATGTACATGAACACCGGTCCGGGCGCGCCGCAGCTGGTCAAGGACAGCCTCGGCCCCGCGCCCGGCCCGCCGCTCGCAAGTGTGCCCGCGAGCGGCTCCTACCGCTACCGCGGGCACACCTACCGCGTGTTCACCGTCCGCGCCGAGGCGTTCCCGTCGGGGCCGCTGACGGTCCGCGTGCTGGTGCCGATCCCCTACCTCTGAGCCGTCGTTACAGGCAGATCGCTGGCCTACGCCGGCGCGAGCGACGCCTGCTTGTCGCGCAGCGACCCCAGCAGCTGCGCGAAGGACTCCGAGAATTTCTCGACACCCTCGCGCTCCAGCGTGTCCGTGACGTCATCGTAGTCGACGCCCGCGCGCGCCAGCTCGTCCAGGAGCGCGCGCGCCTGCTCGAGCTCGCCCTGCAGGCGCGGCTGCGGCTCGCCGTGGTCCTGGTAGGCCTTGATCGTCTCCTCCGGCATCGTGTTGACGGTGTCGGGGCCCAGCAGCTCATCGACGTACAGCGTGTCCGGGTACGCGGGGTTCTTGGTCGACGTCGAGGCCCACAGCACGCGCTGCGGTGTGGCGCCCTTGCCCGCCAGGTACTCCCAGCGCGGGCCGCTGAACGCCTCCAGGTAGTGGGCGTACGCGAGCTTGGCGTTCGCGATCGCGAGCTTGCCCTGCAGCTCCTGGGGCGCTCCGACCTCCTGCAGCCTGCGGTCGGCCTCGGTGTCGATGCGCGAGACGAAGAAGCTCGCCACCGACGCCACCGCGCGCGGGTCGCCGCCCTCGGCGACGAGGCGCTCGATGCCGCGGATGTAGGACTCGGCGACCTCGGCGTAGCGCTGCAGCGAGAAGATCAGCGTGACGTTGATCGAGCGTCCCTTGGCGATCACGTCCTCGATCGCCGCCAGCCCCGGCTTGGTGGCCGGGATCTTCACCATCAGGTTGGGCCGGTCGACGCTGCCGTGGATGCGCATCGCCTCGCGGAACGTGTGCAGCGTGTCGTACGCGAGCCGCGGGTCGACCTCGAGCGACACGTACCCGTCGCGTCCGCCGCCGCCGTCCCACACCGGGCGGAACAGGTCGCAAGCGTCCCTGATGTCCTGTTCGGCGAGCGCCCAGAACGCCTGCTCTTCGCCCGCGCCGCTCGACGCCAGCTCGTGCAGCTGCGCGTCGTAGGCGCTGCCGGCGCTCATCGCCTTCTCGAAGATCGTCGGGTTCGACGTGGCGCCCACCACGGAGTAGTCGTCGATCAGCTCCTGCAGGTGGCCGCCGCGGATCGACTCGCGAGAGAGGAAGTCGACCCACACGCTCTGGCCGAGATCCGAGAGACGCTCGAGTGGAGAGGCTGAGTCGGAGGGCATCGTGTCTCCTGTCTGTAGCGCGGCGGGTGTTTCGCGTCAGTGTCCGGATTCAAGCAGCGCGCTTGCGCGCGCGAGGATGTTCTCGACGGTGAAGCCGAGCTCCTCGAGCACGGTAGTGCCGGGCGCGGACGCGCCGAAGCGGTCGAGGCCGAGCACGTCGCCGTCGAGGCCCACCCACTTCCACCAGCTCATGGTCGCGCCGGGCTCGACCGCCAGGCGCGTCCTCACGCTGGGTGGGAGCACCCCGTCGCGATACTCCTGCGACTGCTCCTCGAACAGGTCCATGCACGGCACCGACACGACGCGCACGCGCGTCCCCCGCTCCGCCAGCGAGCGCCCCGCGGCGAGCGTCAGCGGCACCTCGGCGCCCGTCGCCAGCAGCACGATCTCCGGCTCGCCCTGCCCCTCGCCGGCCGAGTCCCACAGCACATAGCCGCCGCGGCGCACGCCGTCGGCGCCGGCGAGGACGCTGCGGTCGAGCACGGTCACGTTCTGGCGCGAGAGCAGCAGCGCGACGGGCCCGTCCTCGCGCTCGAGCGCCACGCGCCACGCCTCGGCGGTCTCGTTGGCGTCGCCGGGGCGCATCACCCACAGGTGCGGGATCGCGCGCAGCGATGCGGCGTGCTCGATCGGCTGGTGGGTGGGGCCGTCCTCGCCGAGCGCGACGGAGTCGTGCGTCCACACCCACACGACCGGCAGTCCCATCAGCGCGGACAGGCGCACGGAGCCGCGCATGTAGTCGGAGAACGTCAGGAACGTGGAGCCGTACGGTTTGACGATCCCGCCGTGGACGGCCAGACCGTTGACGATCGCGCCCATCCCGTGCTCGCGGATGCCGAACGGAACGTTCCTGCCGGCGTGGACCCGCGAATACTCTCCGCCGCCGTCGAACACGGTCTTGGTCGACTCGACCAGGTCGGCGGCGCCGCCCGCCATCGTCGGCGCGTACTCCGCGAACGCCGCCATCACCTTCTGTCCCGCGGAGCGCGTCGCGATCTCCTCGCCCGCCTCGAACACCGGCAGCGACTCGCGCCAGCCCTCGTGCATCTTGCCGGCCCACGCCAGCCGCCAGTCCTCCACCAGCTCCGGGAAGGCCTCGCTCCACGCGTCGAAGCGCTCCTGCCACTGCGCCTGCACGGTGTCGCCGCGCTCGCGCAGCGACATGTGCTCGTACACGCGCTCGTCCACCCAGAAGCGGCGGTCGGGGTCGAAGCCCATCACCTGCTTGGTCGCCCGCACCTCGTCTTCGCCGAGCGCCGCGCCGTGCGCCTTGGCGGTGTCGACCGCGTGCGGCGCCGGGAACGCGATGTGCGAGCGGATCGCGATGAACGACGGGCGCTCCGTTTCATCGCGCGCCGCCGCGATCGCCGCCTCCAGCGCCTCGACGTCCTCGGAGTCCGCGACGCGCTGGACGTGCCAGCCGTCGGCGGCCATGCGCGCGGCGTGGTTCTCGCCGTCGAAGGAGATCGAGGTGGTGCCGTCGATCGTGATGTGGTTGTCGTCGTAGCAGACGACCAGCTTGCCGAGCGCGAAGTGACCGGCGATCGACGCCGCTTCCTGGCTGACGCCCTCCATCAGGTCGCCGTCGCCGCAGATCACGTACACGTGGTGATCGACCAGCTCCCGGCCGGGGCGGTTGTAGCGGTCGCCGAGGAAGCGCTCGGCCATCGCCATGCCGACCGCGTTGGCGAAGCCCTGCCCGAGCGGTCCCGTCGTGACCTCGATGCCCGGCGTGTGGCCGCGCTCGGGGTGCCCCGGCGTGCGCGAGCCCCACTGGCGGAACTGCTGCAGGTCCTCGAGGCCGAGGTCGAAGCCGCACAGGTGCAGCAGCGAGTACTGCAGCATGCACGCGTGGCCGGAGCTCAGCACGAAGCGGTCGCGGTCCGGCCACTCGGTGTCGCGCGGGTTGACCCGCAGGAAGCGCTGGAACAGCGTGTAGGCGAGCGGCGCGAGCGCCATCGCGGTGCCCGGGTGGCCGGCGTTGGCCTTCTGCACCGCGTCCATCGCGAGCGCGCGGATCGTGTCGATCGACAGCTTGCGGATCTCCGCGTCCGTGCCCGCCGTCGCCACCGCCTGGCCGCCGCCCGCGGCGACGGCGCCCTCACTCGACGGCGGTGGTGCGGACATTGCAGTCGATCCTACCCCGATCCGGCCCGCTACAGTCGCTGGATCATGTCCGAGCAGTTCTGCGACGTCGGCAGGGGCATCACCCTCTGCTACGAGACCTTCGGCGAGCCCTCAGATCCGACAGCGCTGCTGATCATGGGCCTCGGCACGCAGATGGTCGCCTGGCAGGAGGACTTCTGCAACGAGCTGGCCGCGCACGGCCTGCACGTGGTCCGCTTCGACAACCGCGACATCGGGCGCTCGACGCACGTCAGCGGGCGCCCGCCCACGACCGCGCAGCTGCTCACGCGTTCGCCGCGCGCCGCCAGCTACACGCTGCGCGACATGGCCGACGACGTCGCCGGGCTGCTGTCCGAGCTGGACCTCGCGCCCGCGCACGTGATCGGCGCCTCGATGGGCGGCATGATCGCGCAGACGTTCGCGGTGCACCACCCGCAGGCGGTGCGCTCGTTGACGTCGATCATGTCCAACACGGGCAGCCGCCTCACCGGCCAGCCGTCGCTGCGCGTGTACCCGATCTTCCTGCGCCGGCCGCCAGAAGGGCGCGCGGCGCGGATCGCGCACATCGAACGGCTGTTCAGCGTGATCGGCTCGCCCGGGCTGCCGCACGACGACGCGGACCTGCACGCGATCGCCGCCGCCAGCTACGAGCGCGACCACGACCCCGCTGGGCCGGGCCGCCAGCTCGCCGCGATCATCGCCGCCGGCAACCGCACCGCCGAGCTGATGCGCATCACCGCGCCGACGCTCGTCATCCACGGCACGGCGGACCCGCTGATCGCGCCCTCCGGCGGGCGCGCGACCGCGCGCGCGATCTCGGGCGCTGAGCTGATGCTGATCGAGGGCATGGGCCACGACCTGCCGCGCGCCGTGTGGCCGCGGCTGATCGAGCGGATCGCCGAGCACGCCTCGCGCGCCGATGCGCTGGCGGCAGCCGACGCGGACGACCTGCCCCTGCCGGCCCGCTCCCCCTCGCGGACCGGCAGCTGAGCAGGACCCCCAGCCCCTCCGTCTTCCCAGCTTCCCTCTCAGCGTCCCTGCGGGCGGCGGTTGCACGCGCGCAGGCCCAGCATCGAATGCGAGCGAGCGCTCGCGCACCAGCACCCCGGCGACTGCACGCGCACGAGCCAGTGCAGGTCGTGCCGGCAGTGTGAGCGGCGGTACGGCCAGCGGCCGTGCAGCGCGCGGAGCATCCTGTGCTCGTGGCAGGTGAACAGCCTCATCTCCATCTGAACCCTCCGTCCAGCGTCTGGTCTCGCATCATGCTCGACCCCATACCCCATCGTCATCCGTTCCATCACTCGCCGGGAACCAGTCCCTTGCAGAGACATATAAATCACGTTTTACGCAGGATGTCAACTTTAGATTCGAGATTGACATCTGGACCGATGGACGAGCGGTGCGGCGTCGACCGCGGGGGACGCGCTGGAGGCGCCGTCGGGCGGGCGCTCGGGCGAGTCTCGAAGGGCAGAGCTGCGGCTGTCGTGAGCCGCGAACGTCGGAGATCGCGCAGACGGCCTGAGACGCTGCGCGGCGAAGACGGAGAGTGCGCCCGGCGGGAATCGAACCCGCGGCCTGCGGCTTGAAAGACCGCTGCTCTTTGGCTCCCCAAAGAGAACCGTTGACCACTGAGCTACGGGCGCGCGCTGTGAATATGTATACGAATCGACGTTTCGTCGAGGACCTTATTCTAAGCACGCCCGCGCCGCATCGGCGTCGCCGCCTGGCGGTGTCTCCCACGGTGCCGGGGGCCCGCGACGCCGCTCAGGGCGTGAGCACGATCTTGAGCGCCTCGCGCCGGTCGTACACGGCGTAGGCCTCGGGCGCTTCTTCGAGCTTCATGTGGTGGGTGACCAGCGCGGCGGGGTCGAGCACGCCGGCAGAGAGCATCGCGAGCACGCGGTCGACGTGGCCGATCACGTTGGCGTGGCCGCCGCGCAGCGTGAGCGCCTTCAGCCACAGCAGGCCCATGTGCACCTCTGCCCGCTCGGCGTAGACGCCGATGCACTGGATGGCGCCGCAGTTGCGCGTGAGGCGGATCGCGCTCTCGAGCACCTTGGGGTCGCCGACGGCGTCGATCGACACGTCGACACCACGCCCTTCGGTGGCGCCGCGCACGGCCGCGCGGACGTCCTGCTCGGCGAGGTGCAGCGGCTCCGCGCCGAAGGACTCGGCGACGGCGAGGCGCGCGGGCACGGAGTCGATCGCGAACACGTGCCCGGCGCCGCAGGCCTTGGCGGCCTGCACGGCGCACAGCCCCACCGGACCGAGCCCGAGCACGGCGACGACGTCGCCGGGGCGCATGCCGCTGTCGACGACCGCGTGGAAGCCGGTGCCCATGACGTCGCCGGCGAACAGCGCCACGTCGTTGCTGAGCCCCTCGGGAACGCGGCGCAGGACGAAGTTGGAGTGCGGCACGAGCGCCATGTCGGCCTGCGTGCCCTGCAGCGAGCCGAGCGCGGCGCCGTGGCCGAACGTGCGCGAGTGCTCGCAGCGGTGGTAGAGGCCCTGCAGGCAGAAGAAGCAGCCGCCGCAGGCGGTCTGGAAGCAGCCGAGCACGCGGTCGCCGACCGCCACGCGCGTGACGCCGTCGCCGGCTGAGACGACGGTGCCGACGTACTCGTGGCCGATCGTGAAGCCGGGTTCGATCTGCACGCGGCCGTGGAAGATGTGCAGGTCGGAGCCGCACACGCCGGTGGCCTCGATCCGCACGATCGTGTCTTCGGCGTCGACCAGCTCGGGCTCGGGCCGCTCCTCGACGCTGACGACGCCCGGGGCCTGGAAGGTGACGGCTCGCATGACGCAGCAGCCTACCGGGCTGTGCGCGGCGGCAGACGGTGGGGGCCGACGCCAGGCCTGGCGTCGGCACTCATGGTTGACATATTGTACGCAGCATGGAGCTGACTGACAGGCATGTCGTGGTGACGGGCGCCGCTGGCGGCATCGGCCGCGCGCTGGTGCGCGCCTTCGTGGCGGAGGGCGCCCGCGCGGTGGTGATCGCGGATCGCGAGCTCGACGGCGCGCGCAAGCTGGCGCAGGAGCTGGGCGCGGGCACGCTGGCGGTGGGCTTCGACGCGGGCCGCGAGGACAGCGTACGCGAGCTGATCGCGACGGCGACGGAGGCCAGCGGGCCGATCGACGTCTTCCTGTCGAACGCGGGCATCGGCGGCATGGGCGGCGGCCCGGAGGTGCCGGACGACTGCTGGGACGAAGCGTGGCGGATCAACGTGATGGCGCACGTGTGGGCATCGCGGGCGCTGCTGCCGCAGATGCTGGAGCGCGGCGAGGGCTACCTGATCAACACGGCGTCGGCGGCAGGGCTGTTGACGCAGGTGTCCTCGCTGGTGTACAGCGTGACCAAGCATGCGGCGGTGTCGCTGGCGGAGTGGCTCGCGATCGAATACGTGGACCAGGGCGTGCGCGTGTCGTGCATCTGCCCGCAGGGCGTACGCACGCCGATGCTCGAACAGGGTATGCAGGAGGCGGCCGCGGCGGCGGCGCTGTCCGCCGGCGGGCTGCTGGAACCGGAGGACGTGGCGGACGCGGTCGTGGCCGGCATCCGCGAGGAGCGCTTCCTGATCCTGCCGCACGAGAACGTGGCGCAGTTCATGGCGCGCAAGGGCGCCGACCCGGAACGCTGGATCAAGGGGATGCGCCGGCTGGTGCGCGAGGCGCGCTCAGCGAGCGACGTCTAGATACACGGGGTCGTGCGAGCAGATCAGCTCGACCTCGTCCGAGTGGCGTGCGGCCAGCTCGCGCAGACGTTCGACGTTGCCGCGGCGAGCGGCGCCGTCGACCTGGTCGAAGGCGGCGAACGCGGCGAGCCCGGGCGGGCAGTGCGGTGGCGTGGCGACCTCGCCGTGGTGGAAGTAGGAGTCGCCGCAGTGCAGCAGCCAGCCGTCGCCGCGCCTGATCGCGACGCCGGTGTGCCCGTGCGAGTGCCCCACGAGCGGGATCAGCAGTATCTCGGCGTCGCTGCCGGGCAGGATGCGCACGCTGTCGAACCCGTGCCACTGCTCGCCGCCGCCGTCGTGCTGCACCCAGCGGGGAGCGTGGGCCCAGTGCGCGGCGACGTAGCGGGGGCCGTCGCGCCAGCTGGGGTTCATGGCCGCCTCGAGCTCGCGCCCGAGCAGGTGCACCTCCGCCTCGGGGAAGTCGGGCAGCCCGCCCGCGTGGTCGAGGTCGAGATGAGTAGTGATGATGTGGCGTACGTCGTGCGGGTCGAAGCCGAGCTCGCGGATCTGGGTGATGGCGGCCTCGGCGCGACTGAGGCGCGGCCGCACGACGGCGGTGAACACGCGCCCGAGCTGGCGGGGGTTGGCGATGTCGTCGAGGCCGAAGCCGGTGTCCACGAGCACGAGACCCTCGGCGCCCTCGATCAGCAGGCAGTGGCAGACGAGCCGCGCATCGCCGAGCAGGCTGCCGTGGCCGGCGATCATGCGCGCGCCGCGCGGACACATGGTGCCGCAGCCGAGGTGGTGGATTGCGCGGGGGGCGGTGTTCACTGAACGGCGAGCATATGCGACTGCTCGAGCGCGCGCCCGTGGCGGATCAGGTCGGCGGCGAGCTCGGCGACGGCGATGGTGGGCGCGTTGGTGTTGCCGCGCGGGACCGTCGGCATCACGGACGCATCGACGACGCGCAGCCCTTCGAGGCCGTTGACACGCAGCTGCTCGTCGACCACGGCGCCGGCGCCCGTGCCCATGCGGCAGGTGCCGCAGGGGTGGTAGACGGCGAAGGTCGTGCGCGCGACGTGCGCGCGCAGATCGTCGTCGCCGTCTCCGGCGGGCGTGTTGTACGGCTCGGCGCAGTACGGCCTCATCGCGTCCTGCGCGCAGATGTCGAGCGCGAGGCGCAGCCCGGCGATCATGCGCTGCATGTCGTCGCCGGCGGTGTAGAAGGCGTTGTGGATAACCGGCTTGGCGGTGGGGTCGTTGGACGCGAGGCGCACGCTGCCGCGGCTGTGCTCGGTGAGCAGGCACGGCGAGACCCACACGCCGTGCGCCTCGGGGTCGCGCAGGCCCTCCTCGACGATGTGCACGGGCGCGACGTGGAACTGGATGTCGGGCGCGGGCGCGCCGGCGCCGACGCGCGCGAAGCCGCCGGCCTCGGCGAGGTTGGACGCGAACGGCCCGGTGCGCGTCGCTTCGTACTGCTCGAGCGCGGCGGGCTCGAGTGCGAGCAGCAGACTCTGCGGCTCGGGGGTGGTCCACACGAGCTGCGTCGCGGGGTGGTCCGAGAGGTTCTCGCCGACGGCGGGCTGGTCGAGCAGCACCTCGACTTCACGCATCGTCAGGTGCTCCGCGGGACCGACGCCGGAGAGCATCAGCAGCTGCGGCGAGTTGTACGCGCCGCCGCACAGGATCACCTCGCGCTCGGCGCGCAGCTCCTGCGCTTGGCCGAGCTGGCTGGCCTGCACGCCAACCGCGCGCGTGCCGTCGAACAGCACGCGCTGGACGAGCATGTACGGCATCACCGTCAAGTTCGGGCGCTCCATGACGGGATGCAGGTAGGAGACGGCGGCGCTCGCGCGCATGCCGCCGCGCTGGGTCACCTGGTACATGCCGACGCCGTCCTGCGCGTCGCCGTTGAAGTCGTCGTTGCGCTCGAGGCCCGCCTGCGCGCCGGCATCGACGAACGCGCGCGAGATGAGGTTGCCGGAGCGCTCTTCGCTGACCGCCAGCGGCCCGCCGGCGCCGTGCCAGCGCGAGGCGCCGCGCTCGTTGTCCTCGGCCTTGATGAAGTACGGGATCAGCTCGGCGGCGGACCAGCCGGGCACGCCCCATTCGTCGTAGTCGAGACGGTTGCCGCGGATGTAGACCATCGCGTTGACCGACGAGGAACCGCCGAGCACGCGACCGCGCGGCAGCGTGATGCGCCGGCCGTTGCACTCGCGCTCGGGCGCGGAGTGGTAGTCCCAGTCGACCTCCGTGCCGCCCAGTTTCAGGTAGCCGAGGGGAACATGAATGTTTTCGTTGGTGTCAGGCGGCCCGGCCTCGAGCAGCAGCACCTGCACGTCGGGGTCCTCGCTGAGACGATTGGCGAGCACGCAGCCAGCGGATCCTGCTCCGACGATCACGTAGTCGTACATGTGGTCACTCCCTCTTTGCCTGCTGGCGCTCGGGCGTTATCCGGATAACGTCCCACACGAGGCCCGTTCGCGCCAGGCCGGCGATCAGCCATGCGGAGGGGTCGAGCTGCCACCAGCGCAGACCGTGGCGCGCGGACGTGGGAAACGCGTGGTGATTGTTGTGCCATGCCTCGCCGAGCGTGGGCAGCGCCAGCCACGACAGGTTGCGCGACTCGTCGCCCGTGGCGAAGCTGCGCCGGCCGAAGAAGTGGCACATGGAGTTGATCGAGAAGGTGGCGTGGTGAAGCAGGAACATGCGCACCGCGCCGCCCCACAGGAGCGCCGCGAGCCCGCCCACGAGCGAGCCGGTGAGCGCGAAGCCGAGCGCGAACGGGAACGCCAGCCCCACAGCCACCCACAGCACGAACGTGCGGTCGACGAAGCGCACGACGGGATCGGCGAGCAGGTCCTTGGCGTAGTGCTGCTCGTCGGCGAGCGCGTCGCCGCCCAGGATCCAGCCGACGTGCGCGTGGAACAGGCCGCCCAGCGCACCGCGCCAGCCGGCGGCGTGGTCGACGTGCGGGCTGTGCGGGTCGCCGGCCTCGTCGGAGAACTGGTGGTGCTTGCGATGGTTGGCGACCCACTCGATCACCGGCCCCTCGACCGCCGCCGAGCCGAGCGCCGCCAGCACCCCGCGCAGCGCAGGGCTGGTCTTGAAGCTGCGGTGGGTGAGCAGCCGGTGGAAGCCGACGGTGATGCCGAGCCCGGTGAGCAAGTAGGTGACGGCGAGCGCGACCAGGTCGGGCCAGCGCAGGGCGCCGCCCCACGTCAGCCATGCCGCGAGCCCCACGAGCGCCAGCGGTAGGACCATCACGACCACGTTGGCAACGCGATCGATCGTCGCGAACGCGCGCGGTCGATCATCCACGCTGACGACGATACCGCTGTAACGGATGGCGGGCTGCGTGGACTGAACGTTGCACGTCCACCCCCGACTCCCAGGAGAACCTCAATGAGATCGATAACTCGCCTCGGCGTGGCGGCGCTCGCCGCCGCAGCCACGCTCGGGACGCTCAGCGCACCCGCGCTCGCGACCGGCACGGGCCACGCGGTGTTCGTCCAGACGGACAACGTAAAAGGCAACCAGATCGTCGTGTACGACCGCTCCAGCGAAGGGACGCTGACGCAGGCCGGCATCTACAGCACGGGCGGGCTGGGCGGCACGCTCGAAGGCTCGGTCGTGGACCACCTCGCCTCGCAGGGCTCGCTCGCTTATGACAGCCAGGACGGGCTGCTGTTCGCAGTGAACGCGGGCAGCAACACGGTCTCGGTGTTCGCGGTGTTCGGCGACAAGCTGGCGCTGCGGCAGGTGATCGGCTCGGGCGGCGCGTTCCCCGTCAGCATCGCCGTGCGCGACGGCCTCGCGTACGTGCTCAACGGCCTGGAAGGCGGGTCGGTGCAGGGCTTCGCGGTGTCGGGCGGCCGCCTGGTCGCGATCCCGGGCTCGGGCCGCACGCTCGGCCTCGGCGCGGAAGGGCCGCAGTTCACGCACACGCCGGGCACGGTCGTGTTCTCGCCGAGCGGCACGCAGCTGATCGTGACGACGAAGGCCAACGGCAACGACGTCGACGTGTTCGGCGTCTCGCCGGGCGGCGCGCTGTCTGCGACGCCGGTGGTGAACGAACTGCCGGGCACGGTTCCGTTCGCGATCGTGTTCGACAAGCAGGGGCACCTGATCCTCGCCGAGAGCGCGGGCGCTCTGGCGGACTTCGAACTGAGGGAAAGCGGCACGATCGCACAGCTCGACGTGGTCCCCTCGGAACAGATCGCCACCTGCTGGGTAGTGGAAGCGCGCGGGGTGTTCTTCACCTCCAACCCCGGCAGCGCGTCGCTGAGCGGCTTCTCCTCCAGCCACGGCGGGCAGCTGCTGACGCTGCTGGGCGACACGCCGACCGACGGCGGCACGGTCGACGCCGCGGCAACCGGCGACGGCCACTTCCTGTACGTGCAGACGGGCGCGGAAGGCAACGTGGACGAGTTCGCGGTCGCGGCGAAGGGCGCGCTGACGAAGATCGGCTCGGTGACGGTGCCGGGCGCGGTCGGCGGCGAGGGCATCGTCGCGGGCTGAGGGAGGCCATGCCATGCAGGTTGCGGCGCCCGCGCGGGCGCCGTAGCCTGCACGGCGGCGAATGAACGGCATGCACTGTGCTCCGCATCTCTCATCCGATCCCCGGGGCGACACGTGGGACTGATCGCCGTGATCGCCGTGATCGCCGTGATCGGGGTGCCGCTTCGGCGCAACCGCACGGCGGGGGCGGTGGTGGACGCGGACGGCGAGCTCGTGGAGCGACTGCAGGCGGGCGAGGAGCAGGCGTTCGTGGCGCTGGTGTCGCGCCATCACGCCGCGATGCTGCGCCTTGCCGGCTCGTTCGTGGCGAGCCCGGCGGTGGCGGAGGAGGTCGTGCAGGACACGTGGATGGCGGTGCTGCGCGGGATCGACGGCTTCGCCGGACGCTCCACGTTCAGGACCTGGCTGCTGCGGATCCTCGTCAACCGCGCGACGAGCACGGGCATGCGTGAGCGGCGCACGGTGGCGGTGGGCGACGCGGGGCCGGTGGTCGACCGCGCGCGCTTCGACGCGTCGGGCGCGTGGATGTCGCCGCCGCAGCACTGGGTGGAGGACAGCGACGATCGGCTGCTCGCGCAGGGGCTGACCGCTCAGATCCAAGACGCCCTGGACGCGCTGCCGGCGCGCCAGCGCGACGTCGTGCTGCTGCGCGACGTCGACGGTCTCAGCGGCCAGGAGGTGTGCGAGGTGCTGGAGATCTCAGACGCCAACCAGCGCGTGCTGCTGCACCGCGGGCGCAGCCACCTGCGCCAAGCGCTAGAGAGCGAGCTGGGGGGCGTCTGAGCATGTTCTGGTCCAAGCCCGAGCTGGTCTGCCGGGAGATGGTCGAGCTGGTCACCGACTACCTCGAAGGCGCGCTCACGCGCTCGCAGCGCCGGCGCTTCGAGGCGCACCTGGCGGCGTGCGAGCACTGCACCGAGTACCTGCAGCAGATGCGCGCCACGATCAGGCTGACGGGGCGCCTGCAGGCCGAGGACCTGACGCCGCAGATGCGCGAGGACTTCACGGACCTGTATCGGCGCTGGCGCGCCGAGGAGGACTGAGCGCTCAGTCGCTGCTGGACTGCGCCCGCAGAGCACGTCGACGCCGCGGATCGAGCTGCCCCGTGGGCGCCGCGGCTTAGGCGCGCGAGAACGGGCGGTGGTGTGCCGCGCCGAGGCGGTCGAGCACGGCGGTCAACACCGCCGTGACCTCCTCGGCGCTCACCTGCTCCGCGGCGACCTCCTCGGCCGCCATCAGCTCTGCGGAGATATCCCAGCGAGGCTCGCCGTAAGCCTCCTGGCCGCCGTAAGCCTCCTGGCCGCCGGAAGCCTCCTGCTCGAGGGGAGCCTCCTGAGCCTCCCGCTCCGGAGGAGCCGCGGCGAACACGTCACTGGACGCGAACGCCTCGGGGGCGAGCGCCTCGCGTAGCGCGGTGAATGCGTCGGGCTGCTCGGGTGCCACCACCGCGCGCGGCGCGCTGCGGCGACCGAACAGACGCGCGAAGAACCCACGACGTGGCTCCGGCTCGATCGCGGGCTCGGCTGGCGGCTCTGGCATCGCCTCAACGGATGCCGGCGCGACCGCAGGCTCCGGCTCGGGGTCGGGATCGGCGGCCAGCTCCGGATCGGCGGCCAGCTCCGGATCGGCGGCCGGCTGCGGATCGGCGGCCGGCTGGTCCGCGGGCTCGGCGACGGCGGGCTGCGCGCCCGGAGTCTCGCGGGTGACGCTGAGGGTGACCTTGGTGCCCCAGCCCGAAGGCTTGATCGAGACGGTGCCGGTCGTGTTCTCGGCTGCCCACTCGACGGTGCTTTCGGGCTCGGTGCGCACGATGCGGATCTCACCGAGCTCGCCGAGGTGGCGTGCGAGCGCGGCGGGATCGCTCAGCTCGGCCCACAGCTCGGGCGGCGACTTGACCAGCGTTCGCTGCACCTCCGAAGAGATCATCCCTGAGGGATTCGAGCGTGCCGGCGCTAGTCCTTCCTGTACAAGCCGAGCTCGCTCACCGACGAGGAGTGGAAGGTGATGCGCAGGCACACCGAGATCGGGGCGCGGATCATCGCGGCGGATCCGAGCCTGGCGGACGTGGTGATGCTCGTGCGCGCGCATCACGAGCGCTACGACGGAGGCGGCTACCCCGACGGGCTCGTCGGAGGCGAAGTGCCGTTCGGCGCATGCGTGATCGCGGTGTGCGCGGCGTTTGTGGCGATGATGCGCACCGCCCGTACATCGACGGGATCACCGTCGTGGAGGCGCTCGCCGAGCTGCACCGCTGCGCCGGCACCCAGTTTCACCCCGAGGTGGTGGACGTCTTCCACGAGGTCTTCCGCGAGCTGTTCCAGTGACCGCGCCGTAGGACATCCGTCGAGCAGCACGCACAAGCGCGTGCGAACACAGCACAGTGATCGAGCCGATGTCGGGGGTCGATCACACCAGTCGCGAACGCGCGCGCAAGCAGGCGCGGAAAACGGCTCGGGCACCGACCACGGCGACGGCGGCGTGGCGTTCCTGATCGGCACGCGGGCTGCCGGGAAGATGGTGGGCGAGTTCCCCGGACTCACCAACCTGGCCGAAAACGAAAACCTCATCAGGACGTCCGACTTCCGCGGGATGTACTGCTCGCTGCTGGAGCAGTGGTTCCAGACGGAAGCCGGACTGGTGATACCGGAAGCGGCCTCGTTCGAACGACCGCTTCTGGTGAAGTGACGCTTTACGACCGTCGCGATCGCACCATCCTCAGCGCCGGCGCGCGCCTGCGCCGGGCAGCGACCTCGTCCACCTGGAACGGCAGCAGCTCGGTGACGCCGGTCCGCTCGAAGGCGCGCTGGATCGGCTTCGGTCCGGGGATCAGCGAGACGCCGAGGCCGCGCCGCTGATACAGGCCGCAGCGGAACGCGATCACGGCCACGCCGATCGCGTCGATGTGGCCGAGCTGGCGGAGATCGAGGGTGATGCCCGTGACCCCGTCTTCGCACAGACGCTCCATCTCCGTTTCGAGCGCATGTGCGGACCGGCGGGTCAGCTCGCCCGTCAAGACCAGCGTATGCGTCCAGATGAGCGGAGCCTGCTCCGTCGCGTCGAGCGTGCTGCTGATGTGCTGTTCGCGCGCGTGCCTGTCGAACACGGCGCTCACGACATCGGCGCCCGCCGGAGTCGCGTCGCCGCTCTCTCTCCTGTCGATGCTTACTGTTGACGTCGTCAGTTGACGATCCATCACTTACAGCTCCTTCCGAGAAGCTTTCGAATTGATTCCAGGCCCGGATCACTGGGTCCGGGGCGAGTGAGACGAGCGGGAGGAGCTAGCCCGGTCGCTCTGGAATCAGAACGAAGAAAGCCGTCAGCCACGGACGGCAGGAGAGCCGCAGGCGGCGCAGGGCGCGCGGCGCGGCATGCAGAAGAAGGCCCGACAGCGTGAAGAAGCCGGAGAAGGCGCCGCCGGCGCCGCCCGCCGCGGAGCCGCCGAAGGCGCCGCTCGGCGCCGGGCCGGGCGGCGGCGCGACGGAGCGGCTGCCGCCGCTGGAGCCGCCAAGGCCGCCGTCCTGCGAGACGCCGGTGCCGGGCGTGGGAGCCTCGGAGGCGAACACGGCCGAGGCCGTGGCCAAGCTCACGGACCCCGACCAGGCTGAGGTGCAGCTTTCTTCGGCCTGGCCCGATAGGCCGGACAGCTGGCAGCTGAGGTCGGCAGCGCGCTGAGCGGGAGTGAGGTTAACTCGCGCAAGGGTTGCGTCCGAGCGCTTGGTGGAGCTTTCGAGTGGCGCTTCCGGCTCGCCGGTGGTGGCGATCGTCGCGGGAGGCACGAGCAGTTGGGGCACGGCTTCGGGCGCGACTGGCGGGGGAGGGCTCGACGCGGGATCGAGCGGCTGCTGCTGCGCATCGGGGGACGACGGCGGTTCGCCGCCTGCCGGCGTGAGCAGCGCGGATTCCTTCGTCTGTTCGACGACGATCGGCGACACGGGCGAGCTGACTTCGGACACCGGCGCGGGTGTCACGGGCGGGGCGGGTTCGGGTGCGGGTTCGGGCGTCGGCTTGGTGGCTTCCGGCGGGGGTTCCGTGACGGGCGGGGGTTCTGTGACGGGCTTCGATTCCGCGACAGGCGCTGGTTCGGAGACCGGAGCCGGTTCGGGCGCCGGCGTCGATTCTTCGACCGGCGGCGTCGATTCCGGTGACTGGGCGACTGGTTCTGAGACGGGCGGGTCGGCTTCCGGCGCGGGTTGGCCGGACGGCGCTTCGGCTTCGGGCGCCGTTTCACTGATGGGGACCGTTTCACTTCCAGGGCCAACAGATTCACCTGCCGTTTCGGCGCTGGCCGTCGCCGCCAGCAGAAGCATCATCAGCAGCGCCGCGATGGCTGACCCCACGCAGAGGTGAGCTCTGCTGGCGATGCTCGCGACGGGGTTATGGGCGGTGCCGGACATTTCTGATTCTGGGTGGCGCTTCCCGCAACGACCAATGATAAACGCGCGAGAGCCTTGCATCATCAGCCCGTCGCGCGGAAGGATCCGCCTCGCGGAACGAACGGGAGCTGATCGCTGCGCTCGTCGGCCGCGACCCTATGCTCAGCCAGATAGCTCGCAGCCCAGTCCGCCAGCGCGGCGGTCTGCGTGCTGTCACTGCGCGCGGCCAGCCGGCACATGCCCAACCCGAGCAGTGCGATCGCCACGGCGATTGCTGGAACCAAGATGAACAGAACGATGACCTAAGGCTAGGCGATCCGCGGAAATGCCGCTGAACCACGAAGCCCCGCCCGGGCGTGGGCGCTACGCGGACCTACTGGACGCGCGCACGGCGAGGTCTGATCGAGCGAGCAGGGGCGGCATGTCTCCAGCCCCCGATCGCGCTCCGGGCCTGCCTGGCGTCAGCTCATTACGCGGACTGCGGCAGCTTGACGGCGCCTCGGCGCCTGGCAGGCGCTGACGGCGGTGGCACGACCGGGCCGATGTCGCCGTCGGGCGCCTCGTCCAGATCGACGATCACGGGGGCGTGATCGCTGGGTCCGGTGCCCTTGCGCGCCTGCCGGTCGATCCACGCCGCGCGCACCCTGTCGGCGACGGGCGCGGCGGCCAGCACCAGGTCGATGCGCATGCCGAGGTCCTGGTGGAACATCCCGGCGCGATAGTCCCAGTAGGTGAACACGCGCTCGGCTGGCCACCGATCGCGCACTACGTCGCGCAGGCCCAGCTGCTGCAGCTCAGCGAGCGCTGCCCGCTCCGGCGCCGTGACATGGGTGTGTCCGACGTAGGCGGCCGGGTCGAACACGTCGATGTCGGCTGGCGCGATGTTCATGTCGCCGCACACCACGGCGTCCCCGGGACCGGCGCCGACCACGGCACGCAGCGCTGCCAGCCAGGCGAGCTTGTAACGGTAATGCTCAGAGTCCGGCTCACGGCCGTTGGGCACGTACACGCAGTACACCCGGATGCGGCCGCACGTGGCCGCCACCGAGCGCGCCTCCGGGTGCGGAAATCCCGGCGCACCGGCGAGCGCGGAAACGACGTCGTCGAGCCCGACCCGCGAGAGGATCGCCACCCCGTTCCACTGCGCCTCGCCATGGCGGGCGAACGCGTAGCCGCGGCCGGCGAGCTCCTCGCCGAGCAGCTCGTCGAACGCGCCGTCCGTGAGCTTGGTCTCCTGCAGGCACACGACGTCCGGCTGGCGCTCGTCGAGCCACGCCAGCAGCCGCGGCATCCGCTGCTTGACCGAGTTCACGTTCCAGGTGGCCACGCGCACGTGGCGTAGGCTAGCGACAGGCCCTCGCCCCGTTGACGACGCGGTCGCGTCCTGAGCGCTTGGCCTCGTACAGCCGCTGGTCGGCCGAACGCGTGAGCGCTGCGAGCTGGTCGGGGTCGTCGGTGGAGGCGACGCCCACGCTGGCGGTGACGGTCAGCCCCGCGACGACCTGCTCCCATGGCTCGCCGCGCAGGCGCTGACGGATTCGCTCGCAGCACGCGGCGGCGGCATTCACCTCTGTGCCCGGCATCAGCACGAGGAACTCCTCGCCGCCGCTGCGGACGACGACGTCCTGCTGACGGAGAACCTCGCACAGCAGCGCGGCCACGCGTACGAGCACGTGGTCGCCGATCTCGTGCCCGAAGCGGTCGTTGATCGACTTGAAGTGGTCCAGGTCGATGATCGCCAGACTGAACCAGTCGCCGCGCTGCTCGGTGGCGAGACGCTCGAGCTCGCGCGCGAAGTAGCGGCGGTTGTGCAAACCGGTGAGCCAGTCGCGCTCGGCCTGCTCCCGGAGCTGGCCCTGGAGGACTTCGAGCTCGCCCGCGCGACACTCGAGCTCGCTGTGCGCGTCGGCGAGCTGCCGGTTCTTGGCCGCCAGCGCGGTGCTCGTCTGCCGCGCTGCGCTCGCCTCGAGCGTCGCCCGTTCGAGCCTCAGCTGCAGCTCGGACAGCTCGCGAAACGCCTGGCGTTCGAGCTCGGCGCTGCGCGCGAGCGCGTCGTAGGCCTGCTCGAGCCTGCCCGCGGCGCGCAGCGTGGATGCGAGCGTCGAGAGGATCAGGCTGCGCGTCTGCGGCACGCGATCGCCCAGCCAGCTGAGGGCTCCCTCGCCGGTCTCCAGGGCGTCGTCCAGCTGCCCGAGGGCCATCCGCGCCTCGACGTCGGCGCGGACGGTGGCTCCGAGGATGTACGGGTTCGGGTCGTCGGTGGCGGACAGCAGCTCGATCGAGCGCTCCGCATCCGCCAGCGCGTCCTCGGCTCGTCCCTGCAGCAGCCGGATATCCGCTCGCGTCGAGTGGATCACCGCCAGCGCGAAGCTGTTGGCGCCGTCCACACGACGCGCCGCGGCGAGCGCTCGCCCGAGCTCGCTCGCTGCCTCGTCGAGCTCGCCCTGCTGCTGGCGATAGCAGGCGAGGTCGTTGCGGGAGATCGCCTCCTCCCACGGACTGCCGATCTCGATCGCGAGCGCGAGCAGTTCCTCGATCCGCTCCCGCAGGTCGGGAGCTTCGACGTTGCCGAACACCGGGCACGTGGCGCGGCGGGCGTAGACCCGCAGCTCGAGATCCTGCGCGGCGTCGGCGTGATCGACGGCGAGCTGCGCGTGACGGAGCGCCTCGGCGTAGGAGCCGGTGAAGAAGCTGATCTGCGCCTTCAGGGCCGCGACCTCCGCGCGCGCGACCGCGTCGTTACTCGCCTGCGGGTGCCGCTCTGCCTCCATCGCGAGCGTGAGGCCCCCGCGCAGATCGCCACGATGCAGCGAGATCATGCCCTGCAGGGCAAATGCGCGCGCGCACAGCACCTCGTCGCGGAGCGAGCGACCGATCTCGCAGCAGCGAATCGCGTCCGCGAGTGCGCCGGCGGGGTCCTCGTAGTAGAGACCGCGCGCTCGGTCCAGTCGCAGGCGCGCCTGCCGGGCGTCGTCGCTCCCGGCGATATCCAGGTCGGTCGCGTGGGAGGAGGCCATGGAGGAACGGGTCGGCGCCTACCCCCGATCTATCGGCAGATCTCGAGGTCGACTTGACGGGCGGGCCCAGCCGCTCGGCGCCTCCAGCTCTCCCTGCAGAGGCGCCTACGACATGGCCGCGACTGGCGCTTCTCAGTACTCGTCGTGGCGGCGCCACCATGCGCCGGCCTCGTTGCGCCCGAACGGTGCGCGGTCGAGCCACGCGTACATGCCCCAGACGCCGTCGACCCCTCGTCCGTACGCCGAGTAGGTGTGGTAGACGACGCCGTCATCGAGGACAAACGCGCTCATGCCGGGCCCCTCTTTCCTGAAGGTGACGGGATCCGTGCCGGCGCCCGACGCGAGCTCGATGAGTCCGGGGCTCTTCTCGGAGGGCCGGAAGTCAGAGGTGTGGAAGTTGTACTCGACGGCGCCCGACTGCCATTCCTGCTCGGTGTGGGTCACGTGGAAGTCGTGGTTGAAGTCGCTGTCGAACGCGGACGCCCACGGAAAGCTCCAGCCCATGCGCCGCTTGTAGTCCTGCAGCTTTGCCAGCGGTGCACGCGACACCGCTGTGAAGGCCACATCGTGGTTGACCAGGTGCACGACCGAGCCGGAGAAGCCGTCTGCGATCGCGGAGCACGACGGGCATCCGGCGATGAAGTCGGGGCCGAACATGAAGTGGTAGACGATCAGCTGCGAGCGACCCCCGAAGAGGTCGGCGAGCGACGCCGTTCCCTCATCGATCTCGAAGGAGTAGTCCTTTTCGATCGGGACCCACGGCAGGTCCCGTCGCTGGCGCGCCAACTCATCGCCGCGGCGCGTCAGCTCCTTCTCGGCGTCGAGCAGCTCCAGCCGTGCGGCGAGCCACTCCTCACTGGTTCCAGTCCTGTGAGCGGTCATTGCGTTGCTCCTTGTCGGTGTTTGGAGTCGATTTCTGCTTGGGCCTGCATGGACTCGGCGAGCCGCTTGATCCGTGCCAGGCGCCTGTCCCACTGCGCGGCCACACGAGCCATCGCCTCGGCGGCGTCGTCCAGCCGCTCGGGCCGCACGGCGTAGCGCACTTCCCGACCGCGCCGCTGGCCTGCCACGAGGCCCACGCGGTCGAGCACGGCCAAGTGCTTGGCGACGGCCTGTCGTGTTACCGGCAGCCCCTGAGCGAGCGTGGTGGTGCTCGCCTCTCCGCGCTCGAGCAGCGCGTCGAGCAGACGCCGGCGCGTGGGGTCAGCCACCGCCGTCCACAGGGCATCGTCCTCGATGACCGCGGTGGCCATCAGCTCGCCGCCCCGGTTGAGGTCGACGCCACGTAGTCGAGCAGTTCGCCGAGGTGTTTCCCCCAGCCGCGTTCGTGCTCTTCGACGTACCGCGCCCTGCTCGGCTCGTCATGCGTCACGGCGTTGATGCCGGTCTCGAGCACCCTCAAACGCGTCCCGCCGGCCTCCTCGACGAGCGTGAACTCGACCAGTGCCGAGTTGGCCTGATCCGGTGTTGCGCCCTGCGGATGGTTCCAGCGGAAGGAGAAGCGGCGGAACGGCTCGGCGTCCACGACGCGGATCGGCACCAGCAAGTCGAGCTCCTTGCGTCCGCCGCGGCCTCCGGGCGTCCACGTGAGGGTGCCGTCCGCACCGGCGCGGCCTTTGACGTCGGCGTCGTCGCTGAACCAGCGGCTGATCTGCTCGGGCTCGGTTATCACGCCCCAGACGACCTCCGGGCTCGCCTCGATCAGGATCTCTCGTTCGACGCTGTCCGCGGCCACGCCGGCTCCTTTCGTTGATGTGCAACCGATGGTTGCGTCAATGGGAACATAATAGCAACCAAGGGTTGCGTGTGCCGCTCGCGACGATCGAACGACCGATGACCGGCGCGCGGCAGAGCTGCACGCCCGTAGGGAGTCGAGCCCGCTCCACAAAGGACGCGGCGGCTGTGGTCGCCCGGCCAGAACAGGACGACTCTGCCGCCCGCCTACGTGTCCGTCTGGCCAGCTGGCCCATCTGCCGCCCTTCGTCGCTCGCTGAAGCCGAACTGCGGATCAGCTGCCTACGGCCAGCAACACTGCTCAGCTCCCAGCGCGGCCGAATGTACTCCGACCCCACCCGTGAGTCAGGGCGACGGTCATGTTCGGGAATTACGGGACATTGCGAGACGTCCGACGCGGAAGGACCGCACAGGCCCACGGACGATGCCCACAGACCCGCCAGCGGGGCGGCGCTGGATAGTAGAATCGCGGCCGTGCCGTTCACGCTCAGCAACGTCAAGGAGGATCTGGAGGATCTCGGATCCAACTTCGACGGCGCGCCGGACCTGGAGTTTCGCCACGCGAGCAGGGCGCTCGAGCTCGAGCAGTGCGGGCTTTGCTACCAGCGCATCCCGCCCGACTATCGCTTCCCATACGGCCACACGCACAAGGAGCAAGAGGAGATATACGTGGTCGTGCGCGGGAGCGGGAGGATGAAGCTCGACGACGAGATCGTCGAGGTCAAGGAGTGGGACGTGGTTCGTGTCCCACCCGGCACGTGGCGAAGCTACGAGGGCGGGACGGAGGGCCTTGAGATCCTCGTATTCGGTGCACCCAACCTCGGCCAGGATCCGCGCAAGGACGTGGAGGGTCAGCGCGGCTGGTGGGCCGACTAGCGCAGTGTTCTTGTCATCCTCGCCGTGTTATCCCGGTGACCTCCCATGCCCGGCCAAGAGCGCTGCCATAACGCCACGATGACGAGGACCAAAGCACGTTGCAATGCGGCACTCTGGGTGTTCGCGAGGAGCGCTACGGCGAGGCCGAGCTGCACTGAGTAGCCCACAACCGAAATTGACGCGAAGACGAGATTCAGCTGTCTGTTTCGAGAGCTGGAGGTGAAGTTTCCAGCCCGCTTTGCCCACCCTATTCGGTCATCGAAGTGCGTGACCTTGGTTGCCGATCCGCCGGTCAGCTGGTCGCGACGGAGAGGCCGAACCCCATCCAGATCGAGCAGGACCCGGGTGCCCTAGTCGGAGCGGCCACAAGATGGGTTTCTCAAGGACGGAGTCCGACATGCCGACTCTAAAGCTTTAGTCGCCGTATCCGACAGACGCGACCCAAACCATCTCATGCTTGTCTCCTGCCTAACAAACAAGCCGAACCGGACGCTCACTCCCGACGTCCCAAGTCAAGACCCTGCCGCCGCACGGCACAATGCGATCGCCGACGTTAGACGATGCGTCGTCGCAAGCTAGATAGAGGTCGCAGACCGCGTCCCCGACGCGCCCTCAAGGTTCACCGGCAACCGACAAGATTCAGATTTGTCGCGTTTCGTACCCACGCTGCACGCATATCCTGGGCGGTCCTCGGCGCTATAGCGCTCTGCGCAAGCGTTCTCGTCGCGCTCCCGGGCTTCGATGAAAACCCACCAGCACCTCGACCTTGGAGCCTTTGGCTGAGCACGAACGCACCGACGATCGGGGGCCTGGACGAACCGAACTGGCTTTTGAGTTTGACACTCGTCACCAATGCTGGCTGCCGAACGGCGACCCTCACGGGATCGCTTCAATGGAAAATTAAGGAAGTCGACTCCGTAGTCCAGCCTGAACCCGACCGCTATATCCTGGGTGTCGAAGGCGTGCGGGTGCTCGGCTTGGAAACCCGCGATATCGATCATGCCGACCAGCGTCTTACCCGACAGTGGCACTCCACTCCAGTGTCACTGATAGAAGGAGCAGACGTTGTTGAAATCCCTGCTCCGTTCTGGCCAGATAGTCTCGAACCTGCCGAATTTCGTCTCCGGGTCACAGCAGCCAATCCTGCTGGCTTTCACTCCTGCTATCTTGCGAGTCCGAGTATCGGCGGCCCACGCGAAGGAGTACCGCTTTACCGGTCGCCGAGAATCGGCTCTGCAGTAGAAACATTTATCGCATCGCATCACAGCCCGGAAAATCTGAGCGAGCGGATCGCCTCGGATGCCGTTATGGAAATGATGGTCCCCGGAGAGGAACCAGAAGCTGCGCTATCCAATGCCGCGATTGCCAATCAGCCTGGCGGAGCGGTAACGACTTGCAGCACCCGTGAATCCAGCGGACAGACAGTCAAAGGCGAAATCGACCGCTTCACCGAATATCGCCGGAATAGAGCAGAACCGCCATGCGCTGGAGTGGAGCGCTTCCGATCGCGCGACCTGCAAGCCTCACTGAACAGACGCTCATTCATCTCGGGGATTCTGCTCACTGCCGGCATGGGAATGCTCACCGACTCGCTCATGGGCGCTACGGCTGTCGTGGTTGCGAGAAGGCGCCGAAAAACTAAAAGAGCGGCAGGTAGCCGTAGATGACTGCGATCGAGCGTCGGTCGCGGTAGGGACCGCCATTGCTGGCGGCCCCCCGCGCAGATCCCAGCGTGCGGGACTACCGCACTGGGCTCTTGCCTTGGATTCTGGCGTCGAAGCGGGCAGTGGGCCAGGGTGCTGGATGCGGACGGTTGGTAGCCATCGACCAGCGAGGCGCGTCATCCGTGCCCAGGTCATCGTTGTGCGCTTGACCGGACCCCCAGGTCCGCCACAGGATCTCGAGCGCCTTTTCAGTGCCGAGCGGCTGAGCACGTACATCGACCACTGCGGCGGCGATTTCGCAGCGGCGGTTGAGATGTACCGCTGGAACTCGGCGATTACCGCCGCCTTCTGGGAGCCCATAGGTCACCTGGAGGTGGCTCTGCGAAACACGCTCGACAACCGGCTCGCCGCACGCCATCGCCGACTGGAGCGGCCGGGCTCTTGGCTGGATGATCCGGAGCGGGAGCTGAGCGGCCGAGCACGTCTGAACATCTCGGGCGCCGCGACCGCGTGAGGCAGAAGGGCAAGCGTGCGAGCTTGGAACGATCGAGCGTCCGCTTGCTCGCCTTCACGTCTTCCGCAACCGTCTCGCGCACCACCAGCGCGTCTGGAGCCACGAGCCGGACGAGCGCTACGAAGACCTCCTCGCTCTCGCCGGCTACATCGACCCGGCTCTACCAGGCTGGAATGCGGCCACCAGCAGGGTCCCGCAGACGCTCAGCGCCAAACCGTGACGGTTCGACCACCGTCATAAACGCATCCCAGAATCCGCTGCAAATCCCAGCCTATGGAGCCAACCGGGATCAATGCGAACCGCTTTACGCTCGTATCAGGTGGGCGAGTGGTGCTTTGCGAAGATGGTTAGGGGGCGCGGTCGTGCTCGTCGGAGGGACGCTGCAAGGCACCGCCGCCGTTCAGCCTGCCGTGGCGGCTGCAGAGGATAGGGCGTCTTGGATGGTGAGAACGAGAACCAGGTTGCTCGACTCTTCGAAGCTGTAGACGATCAGCATCCATCTCGCGACCGTACTCAGCCTGACTTCGGCCAACGGACCTACAACTCGTCGAGTGGGATCGTCTCGCCAGATCGCGCCCGTTCGAGGCCAAGCTGAGCGCGTTCGTAAGCGCCAGGGATACCGTCGAGCACGGCGACGACGCTGCGCGCGTGCGGGTCGGCGTCCTCGATTGCCATCGAGAGCAGCGAGCGGGCAAGGGTGCCCTCCTGCACATGAGTGCGCTCCGCCAACTGGGCAAGTCGGCCCCCGCGGTTCGCATTGAATCCGGCTACATGGGCGAAACTTGGCTGTGCACAAACCACGCGCTGATGGCGGCGGCGGCGGTTGCATTCGGCTGATGTGATGTCGCAGTCGGGTCACACCGCGGTGCACAGCCGAGCAACCTGAGCACCGATGAGATCGTTTGGCGCGCACGCGAGGACGCACAGGACGGTGAGCTGTTCCGCCTGGCCGCGTACACCGGCCTGCGCCTCGGCGAGCTGATCGCGCTGCGCTGGGAGGACATCGACCTGGACGCGCGCCGCATGGTCGTCCATCGCGCCGTATCCGCCGGCGTGGAGGGACCGACAAAGAGCTGGCAGGCACGGTTTCTCCCGCTCGCCGACCCAGCGGCGGAAGCCCTCGAACGGCTGCACGCCCGCGTCGACAACACCTCGCGCGAGGACTACATCTTCTGCTCGCGCCTCGGCCGGCGCCTTGATCCGTCAGCCGTCCGGCGCCGCTTCAAGGCAGCTCGTGACGCCGCCGGGCTGCGCCCACTGCGCTTCCACGCCCTACGCCACGCCGCCGGCAGCCTCATCGCCCGACACGCCGACGCGCGCTTCGTCCAGGAGTTCCTCGGGCACTCGCGTATCACGACCACGGAGCGCTACATGCATGCCAAGGCTCGGCCCGAGGATCTTGACCGGGTCAATCGGGCGTTTGCCCGTGAGCCATCGGCTGACCAGACGGCGCGGTGATCCCGGAGCGGGCCAATAACATGGCCAAAATACCGGCCAACAACCTGGCCATCGGCTAACATCCAACTACGCCAAGCCCAAGAGCACGCGATCAAGTGCCACGACGAGCGAGGGAACCATGCCAAAGCTCCGTTCAGCCCCAGAACAAGCCCACCGGAAGGCCGTCGAGTCGAACATCGCCGACGTCGTCGGATACCTCCAGGAGGTGCTCGGACAGAAACTGGTTGCGCACATAGCGGGAGTGTCCGACCCCAGAACGGTCGCGCGCTGGGCGGCCGGGGAGCGCGCTCCGCGAGCAGAGCACGAGCAGCGCTTGCGCTGCGCCTACCAGACGTTCCAGCTGCTGCTGGCCGAGGAGTCGCCCCACACCGTCCGCGCATGGTTCCTCGGCCTGAACCCGCAGCTCGACGACCAGTCCCCCGCGCAGAGCATCCGCGAAGGAGACTTCCGCGACGTACTCGTGGCGGCCAAGGCGTTCCTGACAGGAAAATAGCGTTCAGGCTGCCATTGCCTCCTGCAGGGTGACGGTGTGTCCGAGCGCTTCGAGCTGGGTGATGAGGCGTTTGGTGGTGCGCTCGGGGTCGCGTTTGCGGAAGTAGTCGCCG
>Ga0210396_10000253_pt1 | contig 79853 bp, 73 predicted proteins | sample IncBWH17OmetaG_FD_155466 | JGI IMG/M metagenome (GOLD analysis project Ga0210396, IMG submission 155466) | Forest soil microbial communities from Barre Woods Harvard Forest LTER site, Petersham, Massachusetts, United States - Inc-BW-H-17-O ... | reverse complement strand
AACTGACAGTATGCAGAGAATCCCTTATCCCGCTCCACTTTGCGGTTTCTGCTGATGTTGTTGCGATTTACGCGGAGCCGAAGAGGCAATTTTCTTGTATTTGTCCGGCTGCGCGACAGCCTTGTCCCACAACCGAGCATCTTGGTTTGTTCTCCGGATTGCACCATTAGCTAACCCCTTGATTCGCCTCGGGCTATCACCCTTAGGACGCGGCGATTCGTGTGCTCCGCTTTCGCGCAACGCTATGGGCGAGGTGTTGTAGAATCTCGCGTTTGCTGCGCTGAGAAATAGCCGCGCGGCTCCCGGGGTGGGCCAGGCTAATCCAAGTTGTGAGGAGGTCGAACGGCGATGCTGAAACTAGACTTGCTCGTTCGCGATTTGAAGGTGGCGCTGCGCTCGCTCGCGCGCACCAAGGGCCTCGCCATTACCGTGGTGTTGACGCTCGCGCTGGGTATTGGCGCCAACGCTGCGATCTTCAGCGTGGTGCGCGGAGTGTTGCTGCGGCCGCTCGTCAACCGCGACGAGGATCGGCTGATCTACATCCGGCAGAGCGCGCCAGGCATCGGCGACGAAAACACCAGCTTCTCCGTTCCCGAAATCCAGGATATAGAGTCGCGCGTGAAGACGGTGAGCGAGTTCGGCGACTTTTCTACCGTCGGTTTCAGCATGGTCGGGCTCGGCGAGCCGCGTGAGGTCCGCGCCGGAGTTGTGGACGGATCGTATTTCGAGGTGATGGGATTGCATCCTGTGCTGGGCCGGCTGCTCGACCAGCCCGATGACGGGCCGAACGCAGCGGGCGCGGCGGTGCTGACGTATCGCTTCTGGAGCACGGTGCTCAAGGCCGATCCGTCGGTGATTGGCAGAACCGTTCAACTCGACGCGGGTGACCCCAGCGGCGCACGTTCGGCAACGATTGTGGGTGTGCTGGAACCATCGATACCGTATCCAGCGGACACGGAAATTATCGCCAATGTGGTGACCAGCCCGCACCATCTTTCGGCCACGATGGTGACGGGCCGAGTCCATCGCATGACGGAGCTATTTGGCAGGTTGGCGCCGGGCGCAGATCTTGAATCGGCGCGGGCCGAGCTGCGCACTGTGCACGGCGCAATGGTTAGCCAGCATCCCGAAGCGTATTCGCCGCGAGCAGAATTCGGCATCAGCGCCGTCCGGTTGCGCGACCAGGTCACTGCGCAAGCAAAAACCATTCTGCTGGTGCTACTGGCTGCTTCGATCCTGGTTTTCGTGATCGCCTGTTCGAATGCCGCGAACCTGATTCTCGCGCGTACGGTGCGGCGCGAAGGAGAACTGGCGATTCGAGCGGCGTTGGGCGCAGGCACGAGTTCGCTGCGAGGGACGCTGCTGGTTGATAGTTTGTTGCTGTGCGGCGCAGGGGCAGCGCTGGGCGTATTGAGCGCGCGGCCGATGGTGGCGATCCTGGCTCGATACGCGTCGCGGTTTTCAGTTCGCGCCTTGGATCTGACCGTGGACTCGAGCATGTTGTGGGTTGGTGCGCTGCTGGCTGTGGTGGCAGCGGTGCTGCTGGCGTTTGTCCCGCGGCTGCCCTCGGCGGACACTTCGAACGGGTTGAGTCTGACCAGCGGAAGCGCGCGAATGACGGGCAGCACCGGACGCCGCTTGCGAGTCTTCGCAGTGACGCAAATCGCCGCATCTTTCATGCTGTTGGCGGGCGCGGGAATGCTGCTCAAAACACTCCTGGCGCTGCAAAGTGTCCGCGCTGGTTTCGACACGCGCAATGTGCTCGCGTTGAACGTGCCGGTGGTGACATACGGGCACACGCCTGAGCAGATCATGGGTTTTTATCGGGAATCGATGCGGCAGATCGCAGCTCTGCCCGGCGTGGATCGCGTCGCTGTGGGCACGGCTGTTCCGTGGCGCGACAAGGGCATCTTTGGTCCCGGGTTCCAGTTTGCAGCCGACGGCCACAGCCGCGTGAATGGGGAGGATGACCCGCGCGCGCTGTTCCGGACAGTGTCGCCCGGATTCTTCGCCGCGCTCGGCGTGCCTATTATCGAGGGACGGGATTTCAACGATCTCGATCGCAAAAACAGCGAGCGAGTTGTGATCGTGAGCCAGAGCCTGGCGATGCGCATGTTCCCGCATGGGGACGCCCTCAATCACAATTTGATGTGGACTGATCCAGTAATGAAATTTGTTGACGTGAGCACCGAGCCGCGGCGCATCGTCGGCATCACCGCCGACGTGGACGATGAGAACGTGGTGCCGGGCCCGGTAATGACCGTCTATCATCCGTTCGAGCAGGAGATCGGCGGAGGCCGAATGTTCGTGCACACGCATACGGAGCCGTACGCGCTGGTATCGCCGATTACGCGTATCATTCGCGATCTTTCGGTGAACCAGCCCGTGGAGCACGCAGCGACATTGGAAGATATCCGTGCTGAGGTGCTCACGCCGGATCGTTTGAATGCGCTGGTCTTCGGCGGATTTGCGGCTGTGGCGCTGGCAATCGCGGTGATAGGCGTCGCGGGTGTGCTGGTGTTCTCCGTCAGCGGACGGACACGCGAGTTCGGAATTCGCCTGGCTCTAGGCGCGCAGCCACGGAATCTTCTGACCAGCGTGATTGCTCAGGGCGCCACGATGGCTGCTGTCGGGATCATTGTTGGCGCTGTGTTCGGATACGGGTTGGCACGGATCGCGAGCAGCTATGTCGCGGATCTGCGGATGCCCAGCGTTCTACCGGTGGTCGCCTCCGCGTTTGTGCTGCTGGCCGCTGCGGTAGTAGCGTCGGTTCTGCCGGCGGCGCGCGCTGCGCGGATTGATGTACAGCAGGCTTTGCGATCCGAATAACGCGCCCGCTCTGTCTGGCGAGTTCCTCTTGTGCATGCTAGAGTTTCACCGGCCCGAGCCCCATGCTTGCCTACCTGTGCGGTCCCATCGAATATGCGGAAGACGGCGGTCGGCTGTGGCGCCGCAAAGTAGCGCCGTTTTTGCGCGAGCAGTTGGGACATCGCGTTTATGATCCCGCCGAAGATGAACAGAAAAACCTGAGCGAGGAAGAGGTTGCGCATTTTCGCGAGTGGAAGACGACGGACCTGGAACGCTTTCGCCGCGTGATACGCAAAATTATCGCGTTCGATCTGGATCTTATCGAGAACAAGGCCGATTATCTGATCTGTTTTTGGGATTCGCTGGCGAAGAGCGGGGGAACATCGGCGGAACTGACAGTGGCTTATCGCAAGGGAATTCCGGTGTACTTGGTGAGCACGCTGCCGGCGGCGGAGATCAGCGGCTGGATGCTGGGGTGCTCGGACCATTTGTTTAGTTCTGTCGAAGACTTAAAGGAATTTCTGGTGGCGCGATTTTCGCGAGAAAAACAGAATCCGCTTCGGAAAGATTGATAGAATTCGCGCGCATGGAAAAGATTTTTGTTGCCGTGGGAAGTACGCGCCGCCCGAAAGTGAATGCGGTCACCGAAGCTCTCGCCTCGATTCACAAACAGTTCGAAGATTTCCCATCACTTGAAGTTGTGGGCGTGGAAGTTGCGAGCGGAGTGCGCCACACGCCGCTGACGCGCGAGGATCTGATGGCCGGAGCACGCCAGCGCGCGGAAGCTTTGGTCCGTGTGGCGCGCGAGCGGAATGAGCCGTGGAAGTATTTTGTGGGTCTCGAGGGCGGCCTGGACGTGATTCCAGGCCTGGACGCGATTCCGAATCTGGATGCGATGCCGGAGCTTGATGTGGTGCGCGAAGCGGAGCAGCGCTGGGTGTTTCTCGAGAGTTGGGCGTATGTTGCCGATGGTTCGGGGCGCGGCGCTTATGGGCAGTCCGGCTCGGTGCTGGTGCCTGAAGCGCTGGCGAATACCGTGGTCGATGAGGGCATCGAGCTTTCGGAGGCGATCGATGCGTTTGCGGACGGGCACAATATTCGGGATGCGGAGGGGGCTTGGGGCATTTTGACGCGCAATCTGATTACGCGGCAGGAGTCTTTTCGGGTTGCAGTGATTAATGCGTTTGCGCCTTTTTTCAATCGCGAGATTTATGAGAAGGAACAGAGGAACGGTTTCTGATAACGGCAGTGGCTAGTGGCTGGAAAATCTCAGGTGCGCGGCGGATTTCGGAAAGGTCTGGGCGTGAATTTTCACAGGGCGATGTGCTAGCCTCACAAGAGATACGCTTTTTGCGCGCTGCTGGATTTGAAGCGTAGAGGCTAAGGCTTAACACAGAGTCCACAGAGAAAGGCTAGAGGACACGGAGGAGTCGCGCGTGGATATCGTCAAAGGGAACATGGGCTGGATCGAAGTGGTTGTGGGCCCGATGTTTTCGGGCAAGAGTGAAGAATTGATTCGCCGGCTGCGTCGCGCGGAAATTGCCAAGCAGCGCGTGCAGATCTTCAAGCCTGTGATTGACCAGCGCTATGCGAAGAACGGGATCATCTCGCACTCCGGTTTGGAGCTCGATTCGGAGTTGGTCCAGGACGGCGCCGATATTTTGACCAAGGTCGCACCGCGCACGGAAGTGGTCGGTATTGACGAGGCACAATTTCTGGGCGAATCGGTTGTTGACAGTTGCGTGAAGCTGGCGGACATGGGGAAGCGCGTGATTGTCGCCGGGCTCGATACTGATTTCATGGGACGACCGTTCGAGCCGATGCCTCGGCTGTTGGCCGTGGCCGAAGAGATTGTGAAACTGCTGGCGATTTGCATGCGTTGCGGCAATCCGGCAGTGCACACTCAGCGTTTAGTGGCGTCTGAGGAGCTCATCATCGTGGGTGCTGGAAACATGTACGAGGCGCGCTGCCGGCGATGTTTCGAGCCAAATTTGGCGCACCCAAATTTGGCGCACGAGAAAATCGAAGAGGCGAAGGCTGCGGCAGCAGCCAAGGTGCAGGCGGCGACGCGGTAAAGAAGAAGCAGACAGGGAAGCAAGGAAACAAGGAAACAAGGAAACAAGGAAACAAGGAAACAACGAAACAAGAGAATCGGAGCAGTATACGGCGACTAAGTGCCGGCCGGTGCTGCGAAATCCCTACCTGGATATGCCGCGCCGAGGGTACTAGGCCTCGATACCTGCAACCATCCGCTTGTCCAGCGAATCCATATTCACCTGAGGGCCAAAACGCAATAGAATAGGCGCAGACCGACTGCCATGTACTTCCGGACAACCATCGTGGTGGCTGCGGCGCTGGCTCTGTGCGCCGATTTGACGGATGTGAATCGGTATCGCACGCCGCTGCTGGCCGGTACGCCAGACTTCGGTTCGCCGCCGAATTCGCGATCCATGCCCGAGGTCTACCTTTCGGTCACGCAGCAGCCTTCCGGCAAGCAATCGCCCCTGCAGCCGCAATCACGCCTGGAGATCGTTCGGTATGTTTCTGGCGAATTCGCGAAGGTGCGGAAACCGATTCCTTCGGGGAAGAAAGGCTTCAAGATTGAGGTTGGCAAACAAATCGACGATAACGATTTGCGGAACGCATTGCACTCGCAGGGTCCTGCAGCGAATCCCGGCGACACCGTGCAGGTGACCGGCATTGAGTTTCGCAATCACGAGATTGTGGTGGCGATCAACGGCGGCGGGAAGGGGCACTTCAATATTCGCGACCACATACAGGTCGGCATGGGAGGCGGTGGCGGTATGGATCCCATGCCGGTATCTTCCACGCAGCAGAAGACGAATGGGGGCACGCTTATTTTGGATTTCGGGCGGCCCGTGCCGGACATGAGCGCCGATGACCTGATGACCGATCTGCAAGCATTCCTCGACTTTTCGAAGGAACATTCCGGCGCTGTGAATTGGATTGATACGCTGCCACCGCAATTCAAGCAGGCCATCACGGACCACGAAGCGCTGGTGGGCATGAATCATGAAATGGTGCTAGCAGCGCTCGGGCGTCCCGAGCACAAAGTACGCGAGCGGGATCCGGATGGCACCGAGACCGAGGACTGGATTTACGGCACGCCGCCCGCGCGCACGACTTTCGTCACATTCAATGGCGACAAAGTCATTCGCGTCAAGGAATTCGATTGATCGTGCATTGACTTTTCTTGCGTCGCATCCTAGCATTTCCCGTTTGATATAACTTTCGCGTTCAGGTCTGTGCAGTTCGCTGCTGTAGCTTCCGCTGTGAGAGTGGCCTCAGTCGAGCCATCTGCGATCAGGCGCCAGTTGCGCGCAGTTGCGAATCTGAACTGTTTTGCAGCACCTATTAAGCCGCATTTTGGGCCACTTTTGGGGACTCGCTTGAGCCCCGCCGGAGGAGTCATGGCAATTAAGGTCGGGATTAATGGTTTTGGGCGCATTGGGCGCAACATTTTTCGTGCGGCGCTGGGCGACCCGTCTGTCGAAGTGGTGGCGGTAAACGACATCACCGATTCCAAGACACTGGCGTACTTGCTGAAATACGATTCGATCCTGGGGAATCTTCCGAACAAAGTGACGCATAAGGACGATTCGATTGCCGTGGACGGCAAGAGCTTCAAGGTGTTTCGCGTGAAGGATCCCGGGGAACTGGATTGGTCGTCGGTGGGCGCGACAATCGTGGTGGAATCCACGGGCTTATTTACCAACGGAGCGGACGCGCGCAAGCACATTCGCGGCACGGTGAAGAAGGTGATCATCTCGGCGCCGGCAACCGATCCGGATCAGACTTTGGTGCTGGGAGTGAATGAGAAGACCTACGATCCGGCGAAGCATCACGTGATCTCGAATGCTTCTTGCACCACGAATTGCCTCGCGCCGGTGGCGAAAGTTCTGCAGGATACGTTTGGAATCAATGTGGGGACGATGACGACGATCCACTCCTATACGAATGACCAGAAGCTGCTGGATTTACCGCACAAGGATTTGCGGCGCGCGCGGGCGGCTGCGCTTTCGATGATTCCGACTTCAACAGGAGCGGCGAAGGCGTTGCAGTTGGTTATTCCTGAATTGAAGGGCAAGTTGGATGGTTACGCGATGCGGGTGCCGACACCAAACGTTAGCGTTGTGGATCTTACGGTATTCACGGAGAAGCCGGCTACCGTGCAAAGCGTCAACGCTGCGCTGAAGGCTGCTGCCGACGGACCGATGAAGGGGATTTTGCAATTCGAGGAAGAGGAATTGGTGTCCGTGGATTTTCGCGGCAATCCACATTCTTCGATTGTGGACGCGGGATATACGCGCGTCGTGGGGACGAACTGCGTGCAGGTGCTTTCCTGGTATGACAATGAGTGGGGTTATTCTTCGCGTTGCCGCGATTTGATTAAGTTCTTGTCGAAATGACCAGGACTTCCTCCACAGTTATGAAGAAGCTTTCTATTCGAGACTTGGAACTGAAAGGTCGGCGCGTTTTTATTCGCGTGGACTTCAATGTGCCGATGTCCGCAGGGAAAGTGGAAGACGACACGCGCATTAGGGAGACTTTGCCGACTTTGCGCTTGGCCATCGAGCGCGGGGCCCGGTTGGTGCTGGCGTCGCATCTCGGACGGCCCAAGGGCAAGGTGGATTTGAAGTACTCGCTCGCGCCTGTGGCGGTGGGGCTCAGAGAACTACTCGGCAACAAGGCGGTAGCGTTTGCGGCGGACTGCGTCGGGGCGGACGCCGAAGCCAAGAGCAAGGCTTTGCACGATGGCGATGTGTTGCTGCTGGAAAACGTCCGGTTCCATGCCGAAGAAGAAGCCAACGACTCCGAATTTGCGCGCAAGCTTGCGGGTTTGTGCGATGGCCTGTTTGTGTGTGATGCGTTTGGGTCGGCGCACCGCGCGCACGCGTCCGTCGTGGGGATTACGAAGTTTGTCAGCCAGTCGGCTGCGGGGCTGTTGATGGAAAAAGAGCTGGCGTATTTGGGCAAAGCGCTTTCGCAGCCGGATCGCCCCTTTGTTTCAGTGTTGGGTGGGGCGAAAGTCTCCGACAAGATCGAAGTGGTCGAGAACTTAATGAAGCTGGCGGACGCGATGCTGATCGGCGGCGCCATGGCGTACACCTTTTTGAAATCGCAGGGGCTGCCGATTGGGAAATCGCTGGTGGAGAATGACAAGCTGGACCTCGCGCGCGATCTTCTGAATGAAGCGAAGAGCCGCAATTTCCGTTTGGTTTTGCCGGTGGATCATGTGCTGGCGGAGTCGTTTGATTCCGCCGAGACTCGCGTGACCGATATTGCGGATACACCGGATGGGTGGATGGGGCTGGATATCGGCCCGAAGACGATTGAATTGTTTCGCAAGGAGATTTCGACGGCGCGGACGATAGTCTGGAACGGGCCGCTGGGGATGTTCGAGAAGCCCGCTTTCGCGCAGGGGACTTTGGCTGTTGCGCGGGCAGTGGCTGCGGCTTCTGCGGCGGGAGCAACCTCGATTGTCGGAGGCGGCGATTCTGTAGCTGCGGTAGAGCAGTCCGGGCTGGCTTCGCAGATCTCGCATATTTCTACTGGTGGCGGGGCGTCGCTGGAGTTTTTGGCCGGCGAGAAGCTTCCTGGCGTTGAGGCGCTGACGGATAAGGCTTCGAATTAGAATTTTTGATACGCAGAGTGCGGGGAGGCAAGCCTCCCGTTGCAAGGCGGCGGCGAGCCGCCGCACTCCAAGATGTGTGTGGTGCTGGCGAGCGAGCGGCTGGCTGCGCGAGAAATTGTCGGTGCCACTGAGGAGATTTCTTGCGACGACCGGTGATTGCAGGGAATTGGAAGATGTACAAGACGCGGGAGGATACTCGCGCGTTTTTCGATGCGTTCAAGCCGCTGGTTGGGAGTTCCCATTCTTGCGACATCATCGTGGCGCCTCCATTCCCTTCGCTTGTTGCGGGAGTGGAAGCTACGCGTGGAAGCAATATTACGATTGCGGCGCAAAATGCGCATTGGGAACGCGAAGGAGCTTTCACCGGCGAGATTTCGATGCGGATGATTGCCGATTGCGGAGCGGAGGCGGTAATCATTGGGCACTCGGAGCGGCGGCAGTATTTTGGAGAGACTGACGAATCGGTGAATCGCAAGGTGAAGGCCGCGCTAGAGGCAAAGCTGACGCCGATCGTATGCGTAGGGGAAAGCCTGGCCGAGCGGGAGGCGAATTTGACTCATGCCGTGCTGAAACGCCAATTTGAAGGCGGGATGGCTTCGTTGACCGCTGCGGACTTCTCGCGTATTCTTTTAGCGTACGAGCCGGTTTGGGCGATCGGCACGGGCAAGACCGCCACCCCTGAAATTGCCGAGGATGTTCACCGTTATCTCCGCGGACTTGCTGCCAAACACTTTTCTCCCGAGCAGGCGTCCGCTGTGCGGATTTTGTACGGCGGCAGCGTGAAGCCAGACAACATCAAGGGTTTGATGGCGCAGGCGGAGATTGATGGCGCGCTGGTGGGCGGCGCGAGCCTGGACCCGAAATCGTTTGCGGCGATCGTGAATTTCTAGAGTCAATTTTGTGGATTCGATAGGAGTTGGAAATGCCGTCTTGGGCAAAATGGGCTTTGTCGCTGCTGGTTGCGATCGGATTGATAACGATCGGCTGGCGCGTGGGTTTCGTGCTGGTGACGCTGCACGTACTGGTCTGCTTCGTGTTGATCGTCGTCATCATGCTGCAAAGTGGCTCGGCTGCTGATTTGGCTGGAGCTTTCGGCGGAGCAGGCAGCCAGACGGCATTCGGTCCTCGCGGCGCGGCGACGTTTCTTTCGCGCGCGACCACTTGGTGCGCGATTGTGTTCATGATGACGTCGCTGGCGCTGTCGGTGAAGCGCAGTCCTGAGGAGTCGCTCGGCACCGGATCCGTCCTGGAGCAAACGCAAAAATCCGGAACTGTTCCCGCGAAGCCTGCGCAGGCGCCGCCGATCCAGATCCCGATTCAGCCGTCGCAGCCGCCTGCACCGGCACAGCAGCCAGCGCAGAACCCGCCTCCCAAGAAATAGCGGCTTCTGCTATACTTCAGCGAAAGTTCAGTGAATTGCGGTCGTGGCGGAACTGGCAGACGCACCAGCTTGAGGGGCTGGCGGTAGCAATACCGTGGTGGTTCGAATCCACTCGACCGCACCAACATTTTCCGCGATTTACTCTCGAGCCGCCTACCTTTATCTCATTCGAGACCTCTCCGCACGATAGTTCGCCAAGAAACCAAGACCACGGCTAAGGCTTGCCACAGAGTCCGCAGAGAAAAACGGGAGGCACTGAGAGATCAAGACGATGACGACTCTCTCGACGCGCGGAGCAGATGCGCAACGCTATTTCTAGCAGGCGCGAGGCGTGAAATTTTCTGCACAATCCTCCTTGATATTCGTTGTCCGTTGTATATGATGTGCTGTTTTGAAATCGGGCGTGCGGTCCTATCGAACGCTTTTTTGCCGAAGCTGTAAGGAGAGCAAAAGCGATGCGGATCAGGAAACGCAATAGTGGTTCTGTGGCAACACCGGCCCTGCTGTCTCTTCTGTTAGTAATCCTGGTAGTCGTGACCGTGTACGTTTTTGCGGCGGGGACCTATGCGCCGCCGAAGACGATCACTTCTGTGGGCCAAGCGATTGATCATCAGTACGACATGACGCTCGCCGTTGTGGCGACGGTTTTCATTCTGTCCCAACTCGGGCTTGCGTTTGCGATCTTCCGTTTTCGCGACCGCGGGCAGAAAGCGCATTTCACGCGCGGCAATAACACGATGGAAGTAATCTGGACTTCGGCGACCATCATACTTTTTGTGGGCTTGGGACTGATGGGGCGAAAGGCGTGGGCCGAAATGCGCTTCGCTACCGCCGCGCCGGACGCGATTCAAGTGGAAGTGACGGAGAACCAGTTCGTCTTCAATTTCCGGTATCCGGGTCCTGATGGAAAATTCGGCAGGCTAGACACAAGACAGATCAGCGCGTCCACCGGGAATCCTTTGGGGATTGATCAGAACGATCCCGCGGGCAAAGACGACATCGTCGTGCCGACGCTGACCGTCCCGGTGAACCACGAGGTGCAGTTGCTGATCCGTTCGCAGGACGTGATTCACAATTTCTTCGTGCGAGAGTTGCGTTTGCAACAGGATGCGACGCCCGGAATGGTGGTGCCGCTGCATTTTGAAGCGAACACAATCGGTCAATATGAAATTGTATGCACGCAATTGTGCGGGCTGGGACATTCGCGCATGCACAGCTATCTGAACGTGGTGTCCGACGCGGACTATGACGCTTTTCTGAAGCAGCAGGCTTCGGGGCAATGATCTTTTAGGCGTTTGGTGGAACTGATGAGCGAGACCCAATTTTCAGGAGGCCACGCATGAGTTTCGACGCGCATCCCGCTGGATCAGCTGTGCATGCGCCAATGGCAGAGCCCTCGGGTTTCATCCGGAAATATATTTTCAGCGTTGACCACAAAGTGATCGGCATTCAGTACTTCCTGCTGGCGTTGACGGCGGTGCTCATCGGAATCGTGCTTTCGTTGTTGATGCGCTTCCATCTGGTGTGGCCAAACGCGACGCTGCCGTTCGTCAGCGGCGGGCAGATGTCGCAAGAGCAGTACCTGGCGCTGGTGACCATGCACGGCACGATTATGGTTTTCTTCGTGCTGACAACCGCGCCGCAGGGAGGCTTCGGAAATTATTTTCTGCCAATTCAAATTGGCGCGCCGGACATGGCTTTTCCGCGCTTGAACATGCTTTCGTTCTGGGTGACGTTTCTGGCGTTTGTCTGCATCGTTGCGGCTTTCTTCGTTCCCGGCGGTGCGCCGATCAGCGGATGGACTGGTTACACCCCGCTCAGCGGGCTTGGCGAAATTACTGGTCCTGGCGAAGGCTGGGGACAGACGATGTGGATTGCGAGCATCTCGCTTTTCTGTCTGGCGTCACTGTTAGGTGCGCTGAACTTCATCGCTACGACGATTGACCTGCGGGCGCCGGGCATGACGTTGATGCGGATGCCCTTGACGGTTTGGGGATGGCTGGTGACGGCAGTTTTGGGATTATTGGCGTTCGGAGTGCTGCTGGCGGCGGGAATTTTGCTGTTACTGGATCGCTCGGCTGGAACCAGTTTCTTTTTGCCGGCAGGCTTAGTGGTGAACGATCAACTGCAACCGCACAGCGGCGGTTCACCGCTATTGTGGCAGCATCTTTTCTGGTTTTTCGGGCACCCGGAGGTGTACATCGCAATTCTGCCCGGCATGGGAGTGGCATCGCACGTTCTTTCCACTTTTTCGCGCAAGCCGGTGTTTGGTTATCGCGCGATGGCTTTTGCGATCTGCACGATCGGTTTTCTGGGATTCATGGTGTGGGGCCACCACATGTTTCTGAGCGGGATGAGCCCGTATTCCGGCTTCGCATTTTCGGTGCTCACGATGGCCATCGGCGTTCCTTCGGCGATCAAGACGTTCAACTGGCTGGGGACGCTGTGGGGCGGAAAGATTCAGTTCAAGAGCCCGATGCTGTTTGCGCTGGGCTTCGTTTCGCTCTTTGTCTCTGGCGGACTTTCGGGATTGTTCCTCGCGCAGCCTGCAGTGGATAACCTGCTCCACGCGACGTATTACGTGGTGGCGCATTTCCATTTGGTGATGGGCGTCGCGGCTATCTTCGGAATTTTTGCGGCGACGTATTTCTGGTTCCCGAAAATGTTTGGACGCATGATGAACGAGCCGATGGCCAAGATTCATTTCTGGTTTACGTTTGTGGGTGCTTACTGCATTTTCATGCCGATGCATTTCGTGGGGCTTGCCGGAGGAATTCGGCGGTATGCGGACCCTTCGGCGGTCGCGTTTCTGGCTAAGCTGCAGCCGGTCCATGAGTTCATGACCATCGCGGCGTTTATTACGGGCGCGGCTCAGCTTGTTTTCCTCCTTAACTTTTTCTACAGCCTGAAATTCGGGCCGAAGGCTTCGAAGAATCCTTGGAATGCCACGACTCTTGAATGGACCACGGATTCGCCGCCGCCCATTGATAATTTCGGCGGGCATTATCCGAGCGTCTATCGCGGGCCTTACGAATTCAGCGTGCCGGGAGCGCAACAGGACTTCATCCCGCAGAACCTTGAGCCTGCACAAGTGGCTGGTGCAAAATAACTAGAGGCCGGCACGGACCGAGCGACGAGCTAGAAGTTCGGTTGCGACGGCTCTAGGAGCAAGAAATGCCTGGCACAACGGTTACCGAAGAAATCATCGAGTTAATTCACGAGGGCAAAGGCCCTGGAGGTGGAGCTGCCTCGGGCAATGGCGACGGGGGCGGAGAGGGCGGCGGGAGTGGTTCGTCAGGCGGCGGTAGGACACCGCAGCGCGCTTACGTGACAGGGATGATCGTTGCGCTGGCGGGAATTTTGATGTTTTTCATGGCCTTTGTCAGCGCCTATGTGGTCCGCAAGGATATGCCCAACAGCGCATGGATTCCGTTGGCGATCCCGCGCATCCTGTGGCTGAACACGCTGGTTCTGATTGCCAGCAGTTTTACGCTTACCCGGGCGCGCAAGCTCTTCGTGGCCAAGGACCAGGAAGGCTTCCGGCATTGGTGGGCGACCACCTCGATTCTGGGAATTTTCTTTGTGGCTGGGCAGATTATTGCGTGGCGTCAGCTTGTTGCGGCTGGGACATTTCTTGCAACCAATCCTAGCAGCAGTTTCTTTTACGTTTTCACCGGGGCCCACGGACTGCACTTGCTGGGAGGAGTGCTGGCGCTGCTCTACATTCAGTTCCGCACACCGCGAAAGCTGACGATGGGCACGGCGGTCGATATCGTTTCCATGTACTGGCATTTCATGGATGGGCTGTGGGTCTTCTTGTTTCTACTCCTCTGGCTGGTGAGGTGAAGCGTGAGTGAAGCGGAATACGAGGGCATAGTCGAATCACCGTGGTCCGGCGGCGCGTCTCCCTTCGCCATCAATTCGAAAAAACTGGGGATGTGGCTGTTCATCATTTCGGACTCGCTGACGTTTTCGGCCTTGCTGATCAGCTATGCCTACGTGCGCCTGGAAACGCCGGACTGGCCTAGGCCGTTCGAGATTTGGCCTGCGATCGCGAAATCGTCGCTGATGACTTTAGTGCTGCTTTCGAGCAGCTTGACGATGGTGCTAGGCGTGAATGCCGCGTTCAACGGAGACCGCAAGAAAACGGTGCGCTACTTGATCGCGACGATCCTGTGCGGCATCGCTTTCGTGGTGATTCACGCGACCGAATGGGTGACGCTGTTCGGTGAAGGCGTTACTCCGCGGACGAATCCGTGGCATCCCTTTGTGCCGCTATTCGGCGGGACGTTCTTCGGGCTGACCGGGCTGCACATGTTGCACGTGACGATTGGCGTGATTTACCTGGCTGTAATCGCGTGGGGATTCGGCAAAGGGAAGTACACGGCCGAGCACGTGGAGGTTAGCGGATTGTACTGGCACTTCGTTGACCTGGTGTGGATGTTCATTTTCCCGATGGTGTATTTGTTGAGCGTCAATCCCAAGTGACGATCTCAAGTAACAGGGAGCGAATGAAACGATGAGCGCGCACGGACACGCAGCGGAATTAACGCACGAACACGCCGTAGGGACGACTAAGTTGTTTGCGAAGGTTTGGGTCTGGCTGCTGCTGCTCACGGCCGTAGAAGTCTTTCTGGCTTACGAGCGGCTGGAAGTTCATTTAATGATTACGATTCTGGTGGGGCTTTCGCTGATCAAAGCGGCCTTGATTATGTCTTATTTTATGCATTTGCGGTTCGAGCGGCTGGGTCTGTTCCTATTGCTAGTGCCGGCCATGGTGTTTTGCATTTGCATGATGCTGATCATGTTTTTTCCGGACAGCATTCGTTTGATGAATTTGCGGCCGCATTAAGGTTGGAGCTTTAGATTGTTTGGCACTTGGGAGAGTAACGCTTTGGTTTTCGTGCGAGGAACCAATTGAAGAAGGAAGTTACGATTCGGCTAATGCTCCTGGCAGCGGGCTGTTTGGGCTTGATTGCCTTGCCCATCCCGCAGGTTGTGGCGCAGGGTTGCGCGATGTGCTACCAAAGCGCGTCAGCGACTGGAGCCCAGGGCGGCGCTGCGCTGCGTCACGGCATTTTGATTTTGCTTTTCCCTACGCTTAGTATTTTCGTCGGAATTTTCGGATTGATGTATCGCCGCCGCAACGTCGCCCGCTAATCGTTCTTTGATAGAATTGGCCATAGGGTGAGTCCCGGACCCACCCTATGCCTCCCGGCTGAGATTCGTTAGTGCCCGCGCTTCACTACTGCCCGTGGGGTTTGTGCAGACCGGTGCAGACGGATACGGCGCTATTGGGATTCACGGCGCTGTCGCCCTGTTCGACGTGTTGGATTTTTCCTTCCTTGTCCACGACGATTGTGGTGCGTTGCGCCCATTCGTACTTGTCGCCCTTTACATCGTAGGGTTTCAAGATGCCATACTCTGTGAGGACCTTATGGTTCATGTCGCTCAGGAGAGGAAACGTGACGCCGATCTGCTTGGCGAATGCGGCGTTGGCGGCGGGACTGTCTATGCTGATGCCGAGGACTATGGTGTCGCTAGCTTCGAGCTTGGCCATATCAGCCTGATAGGCCTGCAATTCCTTGGTTCAACCGCCCGTGAATGCCAGAACGTAAAAGGCCAGGACGACGGTTTTCTTGCCGCGAAAATCACTGAGCTTCACCGGTTTCCAATCATTCGCGAGCAGGGTGAAATCCGGCGCGACGTCTCCCACCTTCAAGTTCGTTTTGGCGATGGTGTCTTCTTGAGCCGCGGCGGAAAACTGGCCCGCCATCAAGAGCAAGAGAAGAAGCGCAGTAAAAGCCGTGACGATTCTCTTCATCGGTCATCTCCTAGGGGAATTTACAGAGTAGCGGAAGCGATTGTAGACGTATTCCCGTTTGTCCCTACTTTTAGACGCGGGGGACGCGGATTTAGCTGCTCCTCGGTGGCACTTTCCCTATAATCCATGGTTTGCACGGAGAAGTCTTATCAGTGTTTGCAGACCGCACAAATTGGAATCTTGACGCAAATCGTTTGAGCGAGGCTCTGTCGCGGCATCGCGCGGCGGGAAGGCCTCTTTTGGACCTCACGGCGTCAAATCCGACCGAATGCGGATTCGGATACGATAGCGGCGCAATCCTGCAGGCGCTCGCGAATCCGGCAGCGCTTAATTATTCGCCGGATGCCAGAGGCTTGCGGAGTGCGCGCGAAGCCGTCGCGACTTATTATGCCGCCCGCCACGTCGAAGTGCCGATTGACGGCATCATTCTGACCACCAGCACCAGCGAGGCGTATTCCTTTGCTTTTCGCACGCTGTGCAATCCGGGCGACGAAATCCTGATTCCAGAGCCGAGTTATCCATTGTTTGCGTTCCTAGCGGATATTCAAGATGTGGCGCTGCTGCGTTATCCGCTGGTATACGACTATGGCTGGCAGATCAATCTTCACGCGCTCGAACAGGCCCTGACGGCGCGAACGCGGGCTGTACTCGTCGTGCATCCGAATAATCCAACGGGACATTTTGTGAAGGAGCAGGAGGTTAAGCAGCTCAATCGCATTTGTGCGGCGCATGACGTGGCGATAATTGCGGACGAGGTCTTTTTGGATTTTGCGCTGACGGAAAAATCACATTCCAGTTTCGCCGCAAACGGCGCGGCGCTCACGTTTACGACGAGCGGGCTGTCAAAGATCTCCGGATTGCCGCAGATAAAAGCCGCGTGGCTGATTTCCAGCGGTCCGGAACCATTGAGATCGCAGGCACTGGCGCGGCTGGAAGTGATCGCCGACACGTATCTTTCGATGAATGCTCCCGTGCAACTGGCTATGCCGGCATTTTTGGAGCAGCGTCATGCGTTTCAGAAGCAGCTATTAGCTCGTGTGCGGAAAAATCTCGCCGAGCTCGACCGCCAGCTTGCGCTGCAAAAATCCTGTTCTCGTTTGACGGTCGAAGGCGGCTGGTACGTCGTGATGCGGGTGCCAGCTACGCTTCCCGACGAGGAGCTTGCAATCGAATTGCTCGAAGGGAGGGGTGTTTACGTCCATCCCGGGCATTTCTACGATTTCCCCGCCGATGGATTTTTGGTGTTGAGCTTGATAACGGGGGAAGACGAATTTCAGGCAGGCGTTCAACTTCTGCTCTCCATTTTGTAATGGCTAGCGCAGGCGTCCCGGCGGGTCCGCCGGCTCCGGAACCTCCAGCTTCAGATCGGGTCCGGTGCTATCGGGCATTTTACATGGAGCGGGCTGAGGAAGTCCGATACCGCGATTCATTTCAAGATGTTCTTTCGCGCAGCGCGGGCAATAGCCTTTGCCTGTTTCATCATCGCGCTGGCTGGCGAGCTCGTAACATCCGCAGATGCAATCACAATATCCAGTTGTTGAAGCCGTTTTGATCGGCACCAAAGCCATCGGGAACCTCTCGAGTGGGCGCTATCGGTGAATCATACCGATGCGCGGATTCAGGTGCAAGGCTGCTGAGCGGAGCAAACGGGCGCGCTAGGGCGTTCAAGCGTGTTCGAGCGTGAGCCTGAAAGGATCGCCAATTCTTTCGTGCAGGTCCATCCAGACCCTGTCCGGGTGGGACAAGAAGACTTCCACAACGCGCGGATCAAATTGTCTGCCGGAATACCTTTCGATTTCCTTGCGCGCCGCGGAAATCGGCAGGGCCTTGCGATAGGGACGATCGGAAATCATGGCATCGAGAGTGTCCGCGACGGCGAAAATCCTGGCCCCGATCGGAATTTGCTCGCCGCGCAATCCGCGTGGATAACCCGAGCCGTCAAAACACTCCTGATGCGATAGAACAATCTCGGCGGCTTCCTTGAGGAATGGAATGCGTTCGAGCACCGCGAAACCGATTTCGCAGTGCTTACGCATGATGTCGCGCTCTTCGGCAGTGAGAGGGCCGGGTTTGCGCAGGATGCTGTCTGGAACGCCCATTTTGCCGATGTCGTGAAGAAACGCGCCCCGCGCAATGTGGCGAAGCAACCCCTTATCTACACCCATCGAACGCGCAATGGTGATGGTGAACGCAGTGACGCGCTGGCAATGGCCTTCGGTTTCGGCGTCCTTGGCGTCCAGTGCCCCGCCCAGGGCTTCGAGCGTGTAATCGTATGATTGCTCGAGATCTTGCAAGGCGATGGAGAGTTGCTGGGTGCGCTCTGCCACGAGGTGTTCCAGATCGCTCTGATACGTGCGGTTTTCCATGACCAGGCGGCGATGTTCGAGAGCGCGGCGCACACTTAGGTGCAGTTGATCTTTCTCGAATGGCTTCAGAATATAGTCGTAGGCGCCGGCGCGGATGGCTTCCAGCGCGATGGAGATATCGTGCATGGCGGTGACCATGATTACCGGAACGTCGGGATCGTCATTGCGAAGCTCGGCGAGCAGCTTCAGGCCGTCCATTTCGGGCATGACGATGTCGCTCAGCACCAGGTCGAACGTGTCTTTGCGGAAAGCGTCGAGGGCCATTCGGCCGTTCGAGCAGACCGTGCAGGTATATCCTTGCGCTTCCAGAAGCGTGGAGACGACTTCGCGGATTGCCTCTTCGTCGTCCACCACGAGGATTTTTTCGGTTTCCACGGTTAGCTCCCAGAGAAGCGTTAATTATACGATAGGGGTAAGAGCGAGCCGGGCCGCCGAGGCGAGGTGTTGCTGAATCGAATAACTGGTCACAGCGTGATGGAGGCGTTGATTTGGGCGATGAGCCCAGAGACGTTGTTCACTCAGAGTGCCGCGCGATGGAAACCTTGACGCGTACCCCCGCATCAAAGCACGATGACAGCAACCGTGCGTAACGTCTTCCGCGATCCCTTCAAACAAATGCTATTTGAACTCGGCGCAGGCTACTACGCGCGCAAACTGGCGACGGGCCCGGAAGCCGACCTCCGGCGCGAGTTCGTACAATCTCTGCAACTGCCTCCTTCCGGAAACGGGCACGGGACGCTTCGCGTGCTCGACGTGGGCTGCGGTCCCGGGCACGTGGCGCGCGAGCTGGCGCAGTCGGGCCACGAAGTAACGGCGGTGGATCGCAGCAGGAGCTTGCTGCGAATTGCGAGAAGGCTCGCGAGGCGCGAGCGCAGCGGCGTGCAGTTCCATCTTTCCAGCACGGACCAGCTTCCTTTCCCGGATGCGTCGTTCGATTGTTGCTACGCCACCGGAGTGATTTATTGGGTGGAAAATCTGACCGCGACGCTGCGGGAAATGGTGCGGGTGACGCGCCCGGGCGGTTTGGTTGCGTCGCTCGACCCGCACGCCTCCATGTCTATTGCTCGCGTGTTGGCGTATGCGCGCGAAAATAGCATGAATTCTCGCGACAGTCGAAAACTGGTGGCTTGGGCGACCGTAGCGAAATGCAATCGCCGCTTTGAGGAAGGCCACTTGTGGCAATTGCTCACGGACGCGGGCCTGGAGAGTCTCACATTAGAGCAGCGACTCGGCGGGATGGTGTGGTTTTCACGAGGTACTGTTCCGGCGCGCGTAAGAGACGGTGACATTTCCGATGTGCGCACCGAACCGGGCGTGGCCTTTGCAGAGCGCGGGTGAGGATGTGGGGAACCTGCTATTCTGGCATGTGCAGTTACAGTCGCTATCCCGGAGGTTGGGATGAAGTTTTTTTTGTCGGCCGAGCGCCCGATGGGACGCAAACTTTTTGTCAGCGCGGCAGTGCTGCTTGCGTGTGGCGTGGCGTTTGCGGCGCAGCAATCCGCGCCTGCACCGAAATCGGTTGCGCCGCCGGCGGAATCGCGGAATTCGTCTCAAACGGCGCAGGCGTCCTCTAGTCCGGAGTTCATCAAGGCGGCTGACGAAGTATTGGCGGAGATGAGCAAGATACTCGACCTACCGATCAAGGAGCCTTTGAAGAAAAGCCTTCGTACGAAGCAAGAGGTTCGCGACTATCTGATTCGCGAAGACAAGGAGGACAAGAACGAGGCAGAGCGTTATGCCGACGAGAAGACGCTCGAAGCTTTCGGCTTGATTCCCAGGGATTTTCCGTTGGATACGTTCATGCTGAATGTCTTGACCGATCAAGTGGCGGGCCTCTACGACCCGAAAGGGAAGGAATTCTACATTGCCGATTGGATTCCGGCGGATGAGCAGCGCACGGTGATGTCCCACGAGCTCACGCACGCGCTTGAAGATCAATCTTTCCACATCGATCCGTGGATCAAAGCAGCGCGTCCCAATGACGATGCGGAGCTAGCACGCGATGCAGTGAGCGAAGGCTCGGCCATGGCGGCGATGGTTGATTATCAAATGCTGGATCAAAAGGTGGGCGTGCGCGATCTACCGGACGTGACGCTGCTGATTCGCGCCGGGGCGGTGAGTGAGATGGATAAAGATCCGAACCTCGCGAAAGCTCCCGCTTATATTCGTGATGAACTGTTGTTTCCCTACCTTGCGGGCACGGGCTTCACGCAGCAATTCTTGAAGGCGCACACGGGTTGGCAAGATCTTCATTTGATTTTTCAGAATCCGCCGGTATCCACGCAGCAGATCATGCATCCAGATTTGTATCTGCAAGGCGTGAAACCAGTGACGGTGACGCTGCCAGCTTGGAAGGGCTTGGTGCCGGACGATTGGAAGCTCTTGGAAGAAAATACATTGGGGGAATTCGGGTTGGAAGAGGTTTTGAAACAGTTTCTCGACGAGAAGCGCGCGGATTTGCTTTCGCCGGCTTGGAAGGGCGATCGCTATGCGACGTTTGAGGATGCGAAGAGCAAGACGCATCCATTGGTGTTTCGTCTCGCGCTTGATAATTCCGAGGATGCTGGGCAATTCTTCGGGCAATACAGCGAGGCGCTCAGCGCGAAATACAAGACGCGAACGGAAGTTTTTCGGAGCGCGAACTATCTTCAATTTCACAGTGAAGCTGGCGGTGTTTTCTTGCGCTGCGTGGACAGCACTTGCGTGAGCGTGGAAAGCGCTACGCGGGAGACATTCGACAGGGTCGATAAGGCGGTTGGGTGGACGCCGGCGCCCGTGGCAGGGCAATTAGCGGAGACGCAGAGCGCCGAAGGCGTTCAGGTGGCTTCGCGATAGCTTTGGCAAAGGCAAAGTCACCGCAGAGACGCAGAGAAACCTACTGCTAGGATTTACCATCAGAGGGTACATCAGAGAAAGGCGCGAGGACACCGAGACCTCGAGGTTAGCGCACCGCCACCTCGACGTTAGGCGGCAGCAAATACAAAGATCGTCGCTCGGCGCGTCAGTCGTTGAGAGAGATTTGGACTGGATCGGCGCGGTGGACTACCATCAGCGTTTGATCGTCAGCTTGTTTCCTGCCGGCAGAGAAACTCTGCACGTCCTTCATGCACGCCGCCGCTAATTCTTGCGGCAACCACCCGTGGCGTTCCGCTGCTACATTCGAGAGCCGCGAAATGCCGTACTCGGTGCCCAATGTATTCGAGGCCTCGGAAATCCCGTCTGTGTACAAAAGAAGACTGTCACCAGGCTCCATTTGCAGTCGATCGATCGTGTAGCGACTGGTGCCGAACATTCCGAGCGGAACTCCCGTTGAGCAGACTTGCTTGACACCGTCTTTTGAAACCAACAGACCCGCGAGATGTCCCGCGCTGCCAATTTCAATTTCCCCGTGCCGTCCGGCCCGGCCGCAAACCAGCGTTGCATATTGTCCCGCGATGGTGCTCTGGCAGAAGACGCTATTGGCCATCTCCAGTAATTTATCGAGGCATAGGGTGACGCTTGCGAGGCTGCGGAACATGGCATGAAGATGGGTCATCAACAGGGACGCGGCAACGCCCTTTCCGGCAACGTCGCCGAGCAGGAACACAAGCTCCCCATCGTCGTTTGCAGGCAAAATCAAATCACAGTAATCGCCGCTAACCAGGCCAGCCGGATTGTATTTGTAATGGACGCGCCAGTCCTTGAATCCGACGTCGGTTCGCGGCAGCAGCCCACGTTGCACCTGGGCGGCAAGCTCCAGATCGCGCTCGAGCGCCCGCTGCTCTTCGCTGGTCAAGTGATCCAGACAGAGCTTTACCAAGGGATCGGCAAGCAGCCGATCTTTTTCCACCGATTCATGGCAGGCTTCACAGATTCCGTATGTACCATCATCCATCCGCTCCAGGGCGGAATCCACTTCGCTGAGAAGGTCCACGAACGCGTCGGCCGGGACCGCGCGAGAGGACGAGGAGATTACTGTTCGCAGTTCATTGCGCCGCTTTTCAAGTTGTTCACGAATGTAGGGGTCGCTGACTCCGGGCATTTCTTTCTCCTCCGGCGTTGAGATTCGCGCAACCCTTGCCGCAGTGCTATCCGATTCAAGCATGGAAACTCCCCTTTTGCCCCTGCCGATTGGATTCTCAAGCCTGGGCGGGGGACTCAGATTCTACGGCGTCGAGCAGGGGCCGCGGTCCAGTTTGCAGCAGGCGCTCGAGCCGTTCCAGGCGTTTTAGCCGGTGCTCGAATCGGGTCCGGTAGTGGCGATGTAGAGCTGCCGAAAGCCAAGCGTGGCGCCGCGCGAGCTGCAACTCAGACAAGGCTGTCCGTACCAGCGTAGCGGCGCGGTTCGGTTCTGCGCGTTGGTGTTCATAATAAATGGCTAGTTGCTCATAGGCCTCGAGGCCCTCGCGCGAATTCCCAAGGATACTCTCCCAAAGTTCACATGCCGAAGGGAAGTCTCGTGCGCGCTTGGCTAAGCGCGCGAGCGAACGTCGCGCGGCCCGGTCGGTGTCGGGAGGCAATGTTGAGGCTAGCGACTGCGCGTAGTGTTTTCTGGCGCGGGCTGTTTCTCCGCGCCGCTCGCAAATTCGCGAAACGCCAAAAAGCTCGAGACCATCTGTCACTCCGAGGGTTTCCGGCTCGGCGAGGATCGCGACAATGCGGCTGGCCAGTCCGGCCAGCCCTCGCAAATCCATTTGATTGTGAAGGAATACCTGCACGAGCGGCTCCGGTGCGCCGCCGCGCAGGTAATCGAAATAAAACTGCGGAATCATTTCGGAAATCAGGTCAGCGCCGCGGTTCCATCCCAAGACATGTTTTTCGAGTTCGGCCAGTCGCACCGAGCCAAGCCGTATGCGCCACAGGTTGCGGGCGGGATGCAGAAAATCGAGATGCGTGTGCGGAGCCGAGGGCTTGATCGTTCGAGTCATGCGGTACCGCGTTTCGAGCAGAGGCCAATCGAATGACTTCCCGTTGAAAGTGACGAGTACCGGGCGCGAAGCCATGCGCTCAGCCAAGGTCAGCAGCACGGCATGCTCTTCGTTGAGTTCGCGCATGAAGAACTGCTCGATTTGCAGGCCTCCAGCGTCCCACCAGGCAATTCCGACAAGAAATGGATATGTTCCGGTGCCGCCCATCAAGCCTGTGGTTTCGGTGTCGAGGAAGAGCCATTGGGATGGGTCAGCGACCGCGTCGGAAGCTTTCGGGACTAACAGGTGCAAGGCAGAAGCGTTTACGATTCCTTCTGGGGCGGCGTGGCCTATCGGTTCCGAAAACCATTTTCGAACCGTTAGGTGCTCGCCGAACTCATTGGCCGATGCCCCAGCCTCCAGCAATTGTGCCAGGCGTTCGGCGCCATCTGGCAGGGCAGGCATAAACCCTCGCGAGCGATCCGCGCTCGCGCGAGATAGGCCACTCGCCTTCCTCGCTGGCTTAAGCGCTGTCAAGGACGAGAATTTGTCTTGGACCGTCATCTCCCGGTGAACCCTTCCTCAGGCGCAGAGCCTGTCCAAAATTGCGAGAGCGGCCTGTTTGGTTTTCTCGCATTTGTCGATGGCTGGGCCGACGCACGAGGGGCATCCGCTTTCGCACCCGCAACTTGCTATAAGCTCGCGGGTTCGGCGCAGCAAAATATCGTGGACCCGGAAAAGGGGCTCGCTGAACCCGATGCCGCCGGGATAGGCGTCGTACAGGTACAAATTCGGCTCGAAGAATTCCTTGATTTGAACCGGGTCGGTGGCCGCAGCGCTGAATTGTTGCCAATCGGTTTCGATCCCGGGGCTGGCAGCGCGCTCGCCTACCGCGGTGCCAAGATCCCTTCCATCGCACATCAGTAGCAGAGTGGCCATAGACGCCATGGCGTAGAGTAGGCCAAAAATTCCCGTCTGACGGTCGGATAGCGCGTAGGGCAAATCGGCAAGTAGCTTCCGGTCAAGAGTGATCCAGAACGCGGTGGTGTGCATTTCGTTCTCGGGCAGCTCGAGTTTTCCCGCGCCGACATTTTCGTTGGTAAAAAATTTGATCTTCTTGAATCCGACCACTTGCGAGCGGACCAGCACGTCGCCATAGGCTTTAGCGGCAGGTCCGGCAATCTGCTCCTGCTCCGCAATCTCCAGCACGCGCACTTGGGTGTAACGAATGGCGTCGGTGTAGTAATCCACGTTGACGCTTTTTACGTAGGCCTTGCGCTGATCGAAATCCAGGTGTTCGACGAGGTATGGCTGGCCCTGGTGGAGATAAATCGCCTTGGGATGGACCGTGGTCAGTGCGGAAGAAAAATCCACCTCGCCGATCACTTCGGGTTCGCCGTCTTCGGCGCCATCGGTGCCGCCTGTGGTATCAACGATGACGAAATTATCGGAAGTGACTGAGCGCAAGCTCACGGTGTCCGCTGGATAGGCTTCCTGCACCCAGTGCCAGTGCGCGCCGCTGCGATGCAGGAAGCCCGCCTCCGCCAGGCGTTCGCAAAGTGCGGGCACGTCCACGTCGCCGAAGCGCTCGTCGGGCGCGAGGGGCAATTCGAACGCCGCGCATTTCAAATGATTGACGAGAATTTCGAGGTTGTCCGGCTGCACGTAGGCATGTTCGGGCGAACGTCCGAAAAAATAATCGGGATGCTGGACGATGAATTGGTCGAGGGGCGCCGAGGATGCGACCATCACGGCGCAAGAAGTGCCGCTGCGGCGCCCGGCACGGCCGGCACGCTGCCAGGTGGAGGCAATCGAGCCAGCGTATCCGGCCATGACACTGGCATCGAGCGAGCCGATATCTATGCCCAATTCGAGGGCGTTGGTCGCGACTACGCCGCGAATGCGGCCGTCGCGCAGTCCACGCTCGATTTCACGCCGCTCTCCAGGCAAATATCCTCCGCGATAGCCGCGAATCGGCTCGGGCTGCCCGGGCTGTGGTCGATTGGCTTGCTGCAAATAAGTGAGCAGAAGCTCGGTGTGCAGGCGGCTATTGGCAAACACAATGGTTTGAAGTTTTCGCGAGAGAAGCTCTTTGGCCACGCGCGTGGATTCGTTCAAATAGCTGCGCCGGATGCCGAGATTGCGGTTGACCATCGGCGGATTGTAAAAAACGAAAAGTTTTTCGGCCGCCGGCGCGCCATTTTCTTCGACGAGTTGGACCTCATCTTCGATCAGCTCTGCGGCGAGTTCGCCGGGGTTCGCAATCGTCGCCGAGCAGCAGATGAATTGCGGCTTCGAGCCATAAAATTCGGCGATGCGCCTCAGACGCCGCAGCACGTTGGTCAGATGACTGCCGAAGACGCCGCGATAGGTGTGCAGTTCGTCCAAGACGATGTGGCGCAAATTCTCGAATACGCGCGTCCATTTCGTGTGGTGCGGCAGGATGCCGGTGTGCAGCATGTCCGGGTTTGACAGAATGATGTGGCCGCGTTCGCGGATCGCTTTGCGCGCGTCGCTGGGCGTGTCGCCGTCATAGGTGAAGACGCCGAAGTCATCGTCCAGGCGCCTGGCCAGGTCGTGCAGTTCTGCGAGTTGGTCTTGAGCGAGTGCTTTGGTGGGGAAGAGATAGAGCGCGCGCGTGTCGGTATTTTCGAGCACGGCGTTCAAGATCGGTAGGTTGTAGCAGAGCGTTTTGCCGGACGCGGTCGGGGTGACGACCACTACGTTTTTGCCTTCGCGAGCGGTTCCCGCGGCAGCAGCCTGATGGGAATAGAGTTTTTCGATGCCTTTCGCGCGATAGGCCGCAACAAGTTCGGGGCGCACCCAGGCGGGCATGGGGCGGAACTGAGCTTCGCGGGCCGGAATGTGCTTCACGGCTGTGAGCACCTCTTCGGAGCGATAGCGGGCTACGAGCGTTCCCAACGCTTGCTGCACGGTTTGAAGGGCGGTGTTGCCTCCTACGGCCAAGTGCCCAGCAGCTTGTTGCGGAGATGCCGCCACCGATCCTCCTCCAGAACGGGCTGATCGCAGCCCTGACGTGCAGGCTTCCGCCCGCCTTGCTTGTTTCGCCTTTTGTTCGCTGAGACTACCACGCTGCTTTCGCTCGCGCAACCGCAATTTTTTGAGGCGGTTGTGGTTCGTCGGGATTCGCATCGTTCGAGAAATGAGAGCATCTAACAGATGTAAGTAGGAGAAGACCATGAGGGCCAAAACAACAACAAAAGTCGCGGGCTTGTTGCTCGCGGCGTTACTATCCGCGCCAGCGTGGGGCGCTGGTGCGGCGCAGCCGAATCAAATCGCAACGCCTGGAACAGTGAATTACGTGGAAGGCCAAGTTTCGATCGGTCAACAGGTTCTGAACTCAAATTCGATCGGGTCGGCGAGACTCGACACAAACCAATTTCTTTTTACGGGCACGGGCAAGGCAGAGGTGCTGCTGACGCCTGGCGTCTTTCTGCGCTTGGGTGACAACAGCTCTTTGAAAATGATTGCGCCGGACTTGGCCAACACCGAGGTGGGATTGGAAAAGGGCCAGGCTACGGTGGAAGTGGCGGAAATTCGTCCGGAAAACAACATCCAAGTGGCTGAGAACGGCGCTACCACGCAGCTGCTGAAACGCGGGCTTTATGATTTTGACGCTGAAAACGGCACGGTGCGCGTGGTCGAGGGCGAGGCGGCCGTGACAGACGGTTCGCGGCGCGTGAAGGTGAAGGCGGGCCACCAAGTCAGCATCGCGAACGATAGCGTGTCGAAGGCGACGTCGTTTGACAAGAACGCGTACGAATCGAACGATCTGTATCGCTTCAGCAGCTTGCGATCAGCGTACGTAGCTGAGGCAAATGCCGACGCAGCGCCTTCGTACATTTATGCGGGATCCGATTGGTACGGCGCTGGCTGGTATTGGGATCCGTGGTTCAGCGCCTACACGTTCATTCCTGGCGACGGAATTTTCTACAGCCCGTTTGGCTGGGGATTTTACTCTCCGTTCTACGCTGGGTGGGGGCCCTTCGGATATGGATTCGGGTACGGCTACGGATTCGCCGGGCACTTCCATCATCACTTCGATCACGACTATCACGCTTGGGGGCCTGGTCAGCATTACAATCCTGGCCTGCGAGGCGGCGGGTTCTCCGCTGGTCGCGGCGCATCGGGCTTCCGCGGTGGTGAGGGCTTCCGAGGTGGAAGCGTTGGCGGAGGATTCCATGGTGGCGGCAGCGGAGGGGGAGGCTTCCATGGCGGCGGTGGTGGCGGTCACGGACGGTAAAGCGCGACTGCAACAGTCGAGCGATTAGGCTGAATCAAGCAAGAGGCTGAGGGTGCTAAGGCACTCGCGGCCTTTTGTGTTTGTGGGCCATATGTTTCCTGGATTATTTCGTGATTGCAACCTGCCACGGTCAAAGCACTAAGTGCTAGCCACTAGCCACAGTACTTTGCTATAGATAATGCATGGCTCATGACTTTTTGATTTTTGATTTCGAGACAAATGAAGAAGCAGCGCAGCAGGCTCGTCACCGAGTGGATGGCTGGACGCAGGGATTTCGACTCGGTAAGAAGATGCTATTGAAATTCGAGCGCGAAGAAGCCAACGAATTGAAGGAAGCCGGGAATTCCGGCGCGAAGACGGCAAGCAACAAGAAAAAGTCAGCGACGAAGGAGAGTGCAACCGAAGGCGCCGGGCGAGTCCGCGTTCTTATCCGGCTGGATTTTTCGGAGCATGAAAAGCTCTCGCACCAGCGCTGGCTGGATCGCATTCCGACCGAAGAGCCGTTCAAGGCGGCGAAAACGGAGATCATCCGGCAGGGCGACCCGGAGTTCGACGAAACGGCCGAGCTTTTCGACTCGCTCTCTTAGACGGATTATCCATGGTCGCGCGTTGAATGGATGCCACGACCGCGGCGCGTTATTTCTCATGGTGCCCTCCGATTCGTTATAATGGTGCGAACCTGATACACGCGGCACAGTTCTGAGCGAAAGACAGCAGATGGCCACTCAAGCCAAAGTAAAAATCGGAAAATTCGACGCAACGAAGTATCAGGGCCTTGACCGTGAGACTCTGATTCGCATTTATCGCACGATGTTTCTCTCTCGGCGTGTGGACGACCGCGAGATTCAACTCAAGCGCCAGAACCGCCTTTTCTTCCAGATCAGTGGTGCGGGGCATGAGGCTGTTTTGGCCGCCGCAGGTTTGGTCTTGAAGCCCGCCTACGATTGGTTCTTTCCGCACTATCGCGATCGCGCTTTGATGCTGATGCTGGGCGTCACCCCTTACGAAATGCTGCTGCAAGGCGTGGGCGCGAAGGACGATCCCGCATCCGGCGGGCGGCAAATGCCCTCGCACTGGGGGCATCAGGATCTCAACATCGTTACTCGCTCGTCGCCGACGGGCACGCAGTTTTTACAGGCGACGGGCGCGGCCGAGTGTTCTTACTACTATGAAAAGTTCCCAAAGGCGCTGGATCAGGCGCGCAAGGCGCCGATGGGCGGAACGGTTGCATTTCACCGCGATGAAGTCGTTTACGTTTCGGCGGGCGATGGCACCACGAGCGAGGGCGAATTCTACGAATCGCTGAATACGGCGAGCAGCAAGCGCCTTCCGCTGCTTTACCTGATCGAGGATAACGGTTACGCGATTTCCGTTCCGGTAGAAGTGCAGACGCCGGGTGGGAACATTTCGCGGCTGCTGACGAATTATCCGCACTTGCACGTTGAAGAATGCGACGGCACCGAGCCGCTGGAGAGTTACGCCGCGTTGCGCCGGGCTGCGGATTATTGCCGAGCGCGAAAAGGCCCGGCGCTGGTGCACGCGCACGTGACTCGTCCTTATTCACATTCGCTTTCGGACGACGAGAAACTCTACAAATCGGAGGCGGAGCGGTCGGCGGAAGCGCAGCGCGATCCTTTGCCGAAGTTTGCGGTGTTCCTAGTGCGCGAAGGAATTCTAGACGAGAGCGAGATCGAAGCGCTGGAAGCGGAGGTGGATAAGGAAATCGTAGAAGCCACCGATCGCGCGCTGGCGGCCGAGCTTCCCGCGCGGGAGTCCATTTACAAATGGGTTTGTTCACCTGATATAGATCCGACGTCGCGCGACTTCGAAGCCACGCCGAAGAAAGAAGGCCATCCGAAAACGATGGTGGAGATGGTTTCCGCCACGCTGCTGGATGAAATGAAGCGCGACGAGCGGATTGTTGTATTTGGGGAAGATGTGGCGGATTGCAGCAACGAAGAGAGTTTGAGCACCGTGAAGGGCAAGGGTGGCGTCTTCAAAGCGACCGCCGGGCTACAGCGTAAATTTGGGCCGCAGCGCGTTTTCAATTCGCCTCTGGCTGAAGCGAATATTGTGGGCCGGTCGATTGGTATGGCAATTCGCGGACTGAAGCCCGTTCCGGAGATCCAGTTCTTCGACTACATCTGGCCGGCCATGATGCAGCTGCGGAATGAGCTCGCCACGATGCGGTGGCGTTCGGGCGGGCATTTCAAGGCTCCCGTGGTGATTCGAGTGGCGATTGGTGGGTATCTCACGGGCGGTGCGATTTACCACAGCCAGTGCGGAGAAGTGACCTTCACGCACATTCCGGGTTTGCGCGTGGTGATGCCTTCTACCGCTGTCGACGTGTCTGGTTTGCTGCGTACTGCGATTCGCTCGGACGATCCTGTTCTGTTCCTCGAGCACAAACATCTTTATCGGCAGCCATATAACCGGTCGGAATATCCGGGGCCGGATTTCACGATTCCTTTTGGCCAAGCGCGCATGGTGCGCGAAGGCACCGATGTGAGCATCATCACGTACGGCGCAGTGGTCCATCGCGCCGAAGTGGCTGCCGCGGAGCTTTCGCGCGACGGAATCTCTGCGGAAATTGTGGATCTGCGGTCGCTGAGTCCCTACGACTGGGAGGCGGTTGCTGCGACGGTGCGCAAAACGAATCGCGTGCTGGTGGCCTACGAAGATACGCGGTCCTGGGGCTACGGCGCGGAGATTGCCGCGCGCATCGCCGACGAATTGTTTGAGCATCTGGATGCGCCGGTGCGTCGCGTGGCTGCGACGGACACGTTTGTCGCCTATCAACCCAAGCTGGAAGACGAAATCTTGCCGCAGACCGAAGATATCGTTCGCGCGGTCCGTGCCCTGACGGACTACTAGTTGCGCCGCCTTACGATTTTCAACACCTGCAGCTGCTCGCTGTACGGCGTTACAAGTCCACACTTCAGGCGGCGACCCTTCTCTATTCACGACTGCCGGAACAGGAATGACTTTGGAAATAGTTGATTCACACGCACATCTGGAGTCGGAAGAATTCGACGGAGACCGGGCCGCGATGTTGGAGCGCGCGCGGGCCTCAGGCGTGCAGGCTGTGTTGGCAATCGGCAGCGGCGGTTCGGGACCGGATCGTCTGGATGCGGCGATTCCTTTGGCCGAGGAATACGATTGGGTTTACGCGACCGTCGCGATTCACCCCCACCATGCTGGGCTGGCAAACGAGGAGCATTACGCGCGACTGGGCGAATTGGCCGCACATCGCAAGGTGATCGCCTGGGGGGAGATGGGGCTGGACTATCACTACGAGGATCCGCCGCCCGAAGTGCAGCAGACTGTCTTTCGGCGACAACTGCAGCTGGCGCGTACCGCGAAATTACCCATAGTTATTCATTGCCGCGACGCATGGGACGATTGTCTCGCGATTCTAGATAAGGATTGGGCGCCTACGGGGCTTGGTGGGATTTTTCATTGTTTCACCGGAACGCTCCGGGAAGCGCAGCGGGGAATTGAGATGGGATTCGTGGTTTCGTTCGCGGGCAACGTGACCTATCCGAAGATGCAGCATTTGCGCGACGTGGCGGGCGAATTGCCGCTGGACAAACTGTTGACGGAGACGGATTCGCCATTTCTGCCGCCGCAGGGGCGCCGCGGAAAAAGAAACGAGCCGGCCTACGTGGTGGAGGTAGCGCAGACGCTTGCGAGTGTGAGAAACTTGGGCAGCGAAGAAGTTGCCGCCGCGACGGCGGCGAATTTTAGACGATTCTTCAGGCTGGGCGCATAGGGGCATTGCGCAGCAGCCAAGGTGAACCTCAGGGATGGCTTTCGCTGTCCAAATCGCAAAAGGCATTTTTGATCTGATCCGTGACGACCTGGCGCTCGTGGAGCAGGAGATTGCCGCACAAAACAGCGCCGCGATCGAGCCGGTGTGCGAGATTTCAAGTTATTTGCGCGAAGGCGGCGGGAAGCGGCTGCGTCCGGCGCTGCTTTTGCTGGCGGCTGGCGCGTCCGGATATCGCGGGAAGAGCGCGATACGGCTGGGCGCCGTAGTGGAAATGATTCATAGCGCCACCTTGATTCACGACGACGTGATTGACGGGGCTAACACGCGGCGGGGACGACCGAGCGCAAATGCACGCTGGGGAAATCACATGAGCGTGCTGGCGGGCGATTGGCTGTACATGCAGTCGTTCGAGATGGCTTTGCGCGAGCGTAAATTTGCCGTGCTGGATATCTTGATCGACCTTACGCAGAACATGGTCGAGGGGGAACTACTGCAGCTTACGCGACTGGGTCAGATGGATTTGAACGAGGCCGAGGCCACGGAACTGGCATACCGCAAGACAGCGTGTTTGTTCAGCGGCTGTTCGCGGCTTGGCGCCGTGTTGGGAGAGCAGCCGAAGGACATGGAAGATGCTCTCGCTGAATATGGGCGGAATGCGGGGCTCGCGTTTCAGCTTGTGGATGACTTGCTGGATTTCACGGCGTCGCCAGAGAAGCTGGGCAAACCGGTGCTGAGCGATTTGAAGGAAGGCAAGGTGACGTTGCCATTGATTTTTGCCTTGCAAGCGCAGGCGGACGGGCACGCGCATAGCGACTCGCATGCGGCGGATACCGACGGCAACGGCGTGACGCATGCGAACGGCAACGGGCGGCGCTTGGTGTCCAAAGTTCTGGAAGAGCGCGATTTTCAGAGCGTCCGTCCCGAGGAAATTACCAAGCTAGTACGTGAAACCGGCGCGCTCGACCGCGCCGCGAAGCTCGCAACCGAATACGTACGGCGCGCGAAGGCCAGCCTGGAAATATTGCCGGACACCGAGTACCGGCGCGCGTTGCTCGCCGTCCCCGATTTCATCCTCGAACGCGAGAATTAGTTCCGCGAGTTATTCGCTCTTGGCCGCAGGCGCTGCGGGCTTCCCGAAGCGCACTTCATGCGCGATTAGATCGTTTCCGACCGGCTTGGCATGGATTACCACGCGGTCCCCCACCTTCAATTCCTTGATGCTGGAAGCGACGCCACTTTTCACGAAGGACGTGTCCGGGGCGATTTTAACCACCTGCAATTGATTGTCCTGCGTTTGCACCGTGATTTCTGCATCAGTGATTTTTGTCACTGTTCCAAGGACGTGTTTATCGGTGCCGTGCGCAAATACGGCAAACGCAAGCGCGATGAATAGGACTGTTGCTACAGCCGTTTTTCGCATACTGGTTTCTCCCTTAGTGCGGTTTGGATGGACTGTGTTTTTCTGGCGCATTGTTTAAGAATTCGTTTTCGAGTTCTTCTTCTTTCATCTCGGCAGGGCTGCGCGGGTTGGAATTCTGCATGTCTTGCATGTCTTCCTTAGTCATGTTCGGCAGATGGCGAATGAACAGGACCAAGTGCCACGTATCATGATCGTTCGTGCCGCCGGTGCCCCACGCAGGCATTCCAGTGAAACGCACGCCATTTTCGATGATGTAGTAGATCTCGCCGTCGGACAGATTTTGCGTTTCCGCTGCGCGCATATCCGGAACGCGGGGATTGAGCTTCTGACCCATCTCGGTCATGCCGCTGCCGTCATTGCCATGGCAACTCGCGCAGTGGTCGGCGAAATGGCGGCGGGCTTCGAGCAGAAGTTCGGGACTGGACTGCATCGGATTAGAGAGGTTGCGCGCGCTGCTGGGGATCGCGAGGCGATGCACCTTTCTCGCGAAGCGGGTTTCAAACGCCCCAGGGTTGTCACGAGCGCTCAATCCGGTGGAAATGAGCCACGAAAGGCCGACTAAAGCCATGATTATCGGGATGGCGAGCAACAGCAGCAACCGACTCAAAAATGCTTTCACTAGCTAACTGGCCTCCAAACTTTCCGCGCTCTTTGAGCACTGCACATAACCATCATATGGGAATTGGGCTTCAGTAGTGAAATCTCCAACGAAGTTCAACGAATATTTCGCGCGGGTCGTTGTAGTGAAATCCGCCGAAAGTCAGGCTGTTGTCAATCAGCAGGTGACGATTGGCGACGTTGAGCGCGGTGACGGAGGCGGTGAGCCGTTCGCCGAAAGATTTGCCGAGGGTGAGATCAAAGGTCGTGTGCTGCGGCAGGTAGGGCCCCGGGAATTGTGCGTTGGGCGATCCATTGGTGAAGCCTGAGCCGTAGTACACATTTGTGGATGCGAAGGACTGCCAGGGGAGGCTGGCGTTGAAGCCGACATTCAATGTGTTCCGTTGGTCGTGGTCAAGCGGGCTATAACCTGGAGGGGGCTGACAAGCCGGACTGGATGGCGGCGAGCAGATCAAGCCTCCCGTGATGGCGCCGCGTGCTTCCGCTATCTGATTGGAGTACGCGAGGTGAAATTGTCCGCGGTTCCAGACGCGCGGCGAGCGCAGCGTGAGTTCCCAGCCGCGAATCAAAGCGCCGTCAATCGTGACGGGGATGAAGATGTTGGATTCGCCGACGTTGTTGTGATCGAAGAAATTGTTCGCGCGGGTTTGGAAGTTATCGGCGTCGAGAACCCAGCCGCGAAAGGGAATTGTCACACCGAACTGATGTTCCTCGTCCCGTTCGCCCTGTAACGGCGCAAAGCTCAGCTGACCTGAGCTCTGGATATTTTCAAGGAGCGGGCCGGACAACGTGGTTAGGGGCGGAGCTTGGTAGTAATGTCCATAGAAGGCGCGGAAAACCCAGTTCAGGCGCGGCACGCGTAGCGACACGCCGAATCGCGGGTTGATGGTGTCCTCCACGACCTGTCGGAACATGCCATTCGGACTATGGGGAGGCGATGTGCCGATGAAGTAGGTCGGACGGATTCCAGCGAACAGGGTGAGCCAGGAAGTGGGTTGAAATTTGTCGTCGATGAATTCGGCAATTTGGCCGCCTGATCCATTGTCGGATTCGCTGATCGGCGCATTGCCAGAACCATCGTTGAAAATCAAATGGAAAAATTCGTTGTCTTGTTGGCCGAATCCATAAATCCCCATCTGGATATTGTTTCGCGCGACGTTCACGCTGAAAGTTGATTGCAAGCCGGCGTAGTCGGAGGTGCGATTGTCGGTTGCGGCGGTCGGAGTGTCGTTTGGATCGCTGCCGTAGTTCGCCGTGTTGTGGTGGTAGAACGGCGAAATCGTGAGAAGCATGTTGGGATTGATGGTACGGACCCAGGAGAATGCCACGTAGCCGTCATTTTCGTGCTGGTGGTCGCGCAGACCGTGGCTATCGAAGGGTGAATCTGAATTCGAGTTGGGATCGAAGGGAACTTGGTAGTAATCCGCGCGCAGGGAAGTTACGAGGCGGAATTGGTCTTTCGGATCGAGGTTGTAGATGAAGGTGCCGAAGCCGCCGTAGCCATTTTCGGCATCGTGAAAGACTTGCCCTATCGGGGTTTGCAATCCAAGATTGCTGCGATTGCCGTTGATACTGCCGTAGTATGCGAAGCGCTCGGTGTGACCACCGAAGTTGAGTTGATCGTTCGTTTGAAACCAATTGCCGAAGCTAGTGACCAGTTCGGCTTCGTTGTTGCGTTCAAAGCCTGAGCGCGGAACGACGTTGAATACCCCGTAGGTGCGATCGCCGTATCCGGCGTCGTAACTGCCGCGTTGCACTTCCAGATAGTCAATGTCTTTCGGGTCTATTTGCGGGCCTAAATTGCTGGCGATATTCGTGTTCGGAATTGGCACGCCGTCAATGAGCCAGCTCACTTGATGTCCGCCGCGAATGTGCAACTGATCGTGGGTGAAGTAAGAACCGGGCACGTAGTCGGTGATCATCTGAAGGCTATTGGTGCGATCGGCGCCAGGGGTCTGGGCGATATCGTTGCGGCTGACGAGCGTTGTGGGCGTGACCGATTGCACGCTGGCGGTTTCGGCTTGGGCGGAGACGACCGTCGTTTGGTTCACGGATGCTACTTTCAGTTGAAAGTGCAGGACGGGGGCTGTCCCGGAGGTAACCGTAACGGTTTGTTCCGACGACTCGAAACCGGACTGGGACACTGTGACGACGTAGTCGCCTATGGGAACCGCGGAGAAGCTGAACCCACCCTCCTGATCGGTTTGCGTGGTTTGCGACCACGCAGACGTGGAGGATTTCAACACGACGCTCGCAGCGGCGATGGGCCGATGCTGCGGGTCGTGCACGACTCCTTGGATTTTCCCAAAAATTGTGGCATGCAGAAACGATCCGCAGAGCAGAAACATAGCAGCGCATAGAGAACATGCGAGCTTGCGCATAAATCCTCCGTCCTAACTTAGATTAGAGACCAGGGGGACGAAGTTAGGTGCGCGGAGGTTGGAAGGGATTTGTGAGAAAACCAGCAGGTAGACTCTGCTCCCGAGATTGGAGCCCTGCAAGGTGGGGCAGATTCAAGGCCCCGATGGCTGCAAGCGCAGAAGGCTTCGTGGGGGCGAGGGGGGAAAGCAAGCCGTAATCCATGCGCTGGTGGCCCGAATTCATGGTGCACTCGATGATATGTGACGCCGTGCCGTGTTCGCAGGACATGCCCTGGTGCGCGGGGCGTTGCGGAGCGTGATGGGGCGTCGAATGGTGCGGTCCGTGTGGCAGGCAGCACATGCCGTCGTTGCAAGCCATCGCATCGGTGCCCGAGGCGCGCGCGAGCAACGCCAGCGGCGTCGAAAGCAGCGCGACGATCACGATGATCACTTGCGTACGGCGCATCCGAAAAAGATTACCACAGTTCGCCTGATTTCGATTTAGAAGGTCGCTGTAACCAGAGAGAGCCGTCTGCAGGCCAGGGTTTGCGTTCGCAAAGGCATCGGGGTAGGCTGGCTTCACTGTGCTGCCTTTCAAACTGATTTACGAGGACGGCTACGATTTGAATCTTGGGACGCACGTGTTTCCTTCGCAGAAGTACCGCATGGTGCGCGACAAGCTTCTGAAGGATGGAATCGCGGACTCCGGTGATTTTCTTGCGCCCGCACCGGCGACAGATACTGACATTCTACGGGTTCATTCGCAGGACTACGTGCGCAAACTGAAGACGGGATCACTTTCTTACGCCGAGGTGCTGCAGTTAGAGGTGCCATATTCGGAGGAGTTGATCGATGCATGCTGGCTTGCAGCGGGCGGCTCGATTCTTGCGGGGCAACGGGCGCTCGAGGATGGTTATGCAGCAAATATCGGCGGAGGTTTTCATCATGCGTATCCCGATCATGGTGAGGGATTCTGCGTGATTCACGACGTGGCGGTGGCCATCCAGCGGCTTCGGTTCGATCAAGCGATTGTGCGCGCCATGGTGGTTGACACGGACGTTCATCAGGGCAACGGGACGGCGGCGATTTTCGGGGGCGATGGCGACGTCTTCACTCTTTCCATTCACCAGGAACACAACTATCCGTATCCGAAGCCGCCTTCCACAGTAGATATCAACTTGCCAGATGGGGTGGGCGATGCCGAATATCTCGCGATTCTGGAGAAGAATCTGCATCAGGCGCTTTCAGATTTCGGACCGCAGATTATTTTTTATGTTGCCGGGGCGGATCCGTATCGCGAAGACCAGTTAGGCGGGCTGAAGCTGACGATGAACGGCCTGGCACAGAGGGACGCTCTGGTGATGGATTACGCGCGGCGAAATGGCTGTCCTATCGCGACTACCCTGGCGGGAGGGTATGCGCGGCGGGTGGAGGATACCGTGGCTATTCACGTAGGCACGATTCTGGCTGCGCGAGATGCGGCGCGCGCGAAAGTTGCGAGTGTTTGAATTGAACAGACGCTAACCGGGATTCGCAACCGATTGCTGAGGGAGCTGCGATGGCTGCACACTGCCCGACTGACGGGGGATTCTATTGGGACTCCGCTAGGGCACCCGTCGCGGCCTGGATCGCTGTCGTTAAGTTCTCGGTGAAACCCTCGGGTGGGAAACCATTGATGCGATAGGTAATTTTTCCGGCCCGGTCGAGGACCATCACCGTCGGCAACGATTCGACCTTCATGAAAGTATCGAGACCATCGCCGTATACGATCGGGACATTCCATTTTTCGTGGGCGACGAATTGTGGGACGAGCGATTGGTCCTCGTCCGTATTCACCGCGTAGAAGACGATGTCCGGATTCCCCGTATAGCTCTTTGCAACGCCCACGAACTCCGGTTCGAGTTCCTTGCAAGGTCCGCACCACGTTGCCCAAAAACTGAGCACCAGAATCTTTCCTTTTGTGGACGCCAGAGGGGCCGGAGTGCCGTCCAGATTGCGCAACACGAAGGCGTAAGTGTCTTTCGCGTCCTTGTTGCGAGGAGGTGCGCTGGCCGCCGGCGTGGCGGCGCCGAGAAGGTCATAGACGGCGAGAATCGCCTGGCCCAAGCCGTCTTCGGTTCGGTGCACCTGGCGCCAGACATTTCCCAGCTTCTTGCGAACGTCCCGGCGATCCACCTTTCCAGCCGGGCCGCTTTCGGGCAAGTCGAACGCAAGAATGTATTCGTCAATCGCCGTGGCTAAATCGCGGCGCATTTCGGCGAGCTCGCCAAGCTGTTCCGCCGCAATCGCGTTGGGCCGGATCGAATAGCTCAAGCGCAGGTCTTGGCCTGCTGCATCGTAGTCATTCTGCGATTTCTCGATCTGCCCGCGCAGATTGTAGAGGGCAGCGCGAAGCTGGTCCTGATTGTCCCGCCAGTCCTCGAGAGACATGCGCGGAGATTTGTCGGCCGGGGCTGATTTCTCGATGCGATCGAGAACGCGACTCACATATCCAGCGGCGCGTGTGAGACTGGCTGCATCACCTTGCTGCTGCAGCAGGCCGACGGCGAGCATCATGATTTCGGAGTCGTCGGGGCGAACGGCGATGAGCTGCTCGGCATATTGCAGAGCGCAGGCATTGTCCTGAACTTGCTGGCAGGATTCCACAAGCGCGCGATACACGGCGGCTTTTCTGGGCGCGTCGGGAAAGCGCTTGAGATAATTCTTGAGGTTGCGAACCAAAGCGCTGCGGTCATTGCCCGCGTCGGCGATCGCTTTTTGCAATTCGGTTTCGGAGTTGGCGTCCTTCTTCGAGACTGCGTCGGAAGGAGCTTTCGATGGGGGTGTTTCTGAGGGAGCGTTTTGGGCAAGTGCGGCGGAGCTCAGAGCCAGAAATAAACCGACCGTGAGAATTCCTGAAAGGCGCGTATTCCGTGCACACCCGACGGCTCGGAGTGACATCTAGGAGCTTCCTCTGGTTGCGGGCGCGCGGCGCATGCAACTTCAATTCTAACGCGAAAGAACCTGTGCGCACAGGGAACCAGGGCGTAGGCCAGAGGGGCTAGCGGAAGTGCTGGCGAAGCGGGGGCGCAGCAAACAAGCAACGCCCCTACAGCCACCGGGATCGGTGAACTGCGTGCGGATCGCTTTCCGTCGTAACGACACCGGTGCCTACTTTAGCGAAATGCTGCCGGACGAGGACTGCACTTCGACGCGGCCTTTGCCGTCGCCGATGCGGGCGCGAAGTTCGTGCTTACTCGTCGTGCCTTCCATCACAATGGGAATGCCGGCGTCAATATCGCCTGAGCTTGACCGTGCGTAGAGGCGGAAATTCGCGGTCGGTGGAACTTGCAAGATGACGTCGCCCGAGCTGGTGTGAATGTCCCAGTAATTGGAGTTACCGGGATTTCCGTCAACGGTGACGTCGCCCGAGGAGGTCCGCAAGCGAATGTCCGCGGATGCGCCTTTGATGGTGACATCTCCGCTGCCCGTGCTGGCTTCGAGAGCGTCGCCGGGATCCGCGATTTCCAGGTCGCCGGAGCCAGTGTGCAAGCGTGTTTCGCCATGAACCGCGTTGAGGGTGATGTCTCCGGAACCGGCAGTAACTTGAACCTGGCCCTGAATATTCGCGAGTTCGATGGCACCGCTGCCTGCGACGGCTTGCACATCGCCAGCGATGTTGGACGCGGAGATAGCGCCTGAACCTGAGGTGAAGGTCGCCGGCCCCTTGATTCCTTTTACTTCCAGGTCGCCGGATCCAGTGGTGGCATGTATTTCCGTGTCTGGGGGTACGACGATCGAATAGTCGATCGAAACGTCGTGCGCATGCTGACCGGAACCGCTTACGCGGATGAGGTTGCCCTCTTGTGAGACCGGCGGGTTGGATTCGATGTCGTGCACCCGGCGCTGGCTGCTCTCCGCCGACCACGTCTTTACTTGGACTTCACCGTGGACGCGGACTTCTCCCGGAGGGCCGGTGGTGACGTGAGCATCTCCGCTACCGCTCGCGAGTTCCAGATGAACCGGGCCATTGACCTCGAACGTCTTGTCGAAAGTACCTTCTGCGCTGGAACGAGGACTGCATCCGGTGAGCAGCGCGGCGGCAAGAATTGCGACTATTGCGAATGTGATCGAGCCGCACTTTTGGGCATGGGTCATTTTGTTGGTCAGTACCGCTAGACGCGCGATCGATACTCGCGCCCGGGCATCCTTCCTATCAGAGATATACGCAGAAGCGCAACCGGAAGTTCCCGGTAAAGCCTGAGAATGTGTTTGCATTCAAAGCAGTGCGGCGCGTGAACTCATTTCACTTTGAGCAGGGTGTTGAGGGAGCCTTGGCGGTAACCTTCTAAATCCAACGACACAAGCGAAAAGCCTGTGTCTTTGATGCCTTCGGCGATTTTGCGCGCTACGGCGGGCTCGAGTCCTCGAGCGAGTTCGTCCTGAGCCAGTTCGATGCGTGCGAGTTCGCCGTGCGCGCGAACCCGGAATTGACGGAAGCCGAGTTCACGCAGAACAGCTTCCGCGCGGTCGATTCGATCTAACAGCTCGGGCGTGACGGCCGTGCCGTAAGGCACGCGCGAGGAAAGGCATGCCGAAGCAGGCCGGTCCCAGGTGATCAGGCCCGCCCGCCGCGAGAGGAAGCGTATCTCGGATTTGTGCAGCGCCGCATCGAGAAGCGGAGCAAGCACGTGATGCTCGTGGGCGGCCCGGTGACCGGGGCGAAAATCGCGGGTATCGTCTGCATTGATTGCATAAGCGACCGCGTGAAAATGACGTGCGCGCGCGAGTAAATCCATTTGGTCGAAGAGTTCATCCTTGCAGTGATAGCAGCGGTCGGCGTTGTTGGCGACGTAAAGGGGATTATCGAATTCATTGGTTTCGATAAATTCGTGGCGCAAGCCCGTGGCCGCAACGAACTTTTCGGCTTGTTCGCGGTCGTGCCGCGAGAAGCTGGCGGAGAGCGCGGTGATCGCGAGCGCCCGGTCTTGCAGAGTTTGCTGAGCAGCCCAGGCCAGATACGCGGAGTCCGCACCTCCGGAGAAAGCGACGAGGAGCGAATCGAGTTTGCACAGTGCAAGAAGCAGGTTTTCCTGCTTCGCCAGCGCGCTCGCCGGATCTATCGCCGGAGCTGCGCCAGCGGCGTTGGGTGTTGGCGCTGTGTGAGACATGCCAAGCCAGTATAGCTGATATCGCGTTATTGGAAATCCAGCATCACATCGACCTTCGCGCCGGTTTGATCTTCTTGCAGGAAGCGTCCGATCTTGTCGTAGTGCACGGGCAGACCGGCAAAAGCTGACTTCAGGCCAGAGTTAACGAAGCTTTCGTACATACCTTTGTTGAAGACTGCATCTTGCGCGATGGGGAAGGCTTTACGGATGCGGCGTTCGCCTTCGAGGGAGAGGCCCGTCAGCACCAGACTGCCCATGCGGTATTGCGGACCTTCCGTGATGGTGACCGAGTAGATGACGCGAGCGGCCTTGTCGTCGAAGTGCGGTTCCGGATTCAAAGTCGCGTCGAGAAATCCGGCTTGCCCATAGGCTGCGCGAGCGCGTTCCCAGACGGCTTCGATCTTATTGCCGTCGGCAGGTTCGCCGGGTTTGAGGTCGACTACCTGATCGAGGTTCGCCGACGGAACGGAATCATTGCCTCGCCATTCGATTCCACCCCATTGATACGCCGGCCCGACAACAACCGGCACGGTGACGATCACGGGTCCCGCGAGCGGCTCGGACGGTTTCGCAGCGAATCGAGCGACAGTCGGTCCAAACTGAACTCGCAAGTATGAGCGGGCGAGATAAACCGGCCGCACTTGCTCCAGTTCAAAAAGTTCTATACTGCTGCGCGAGTACGGCTTGCCGACGAGGTCGGCCAAACGTTCTTGTATCGCGCGATCATTTTTGGCGAGCTCATCGTTGAATTCGATTGATTGCACCGTCAAGTCGGCATCGTCCACGCGAAATTGCTGGACCATTTGGTCTTTAACCGGCAGGGTGATGACTTGATGGGTCACGCGCGCGTGAACGCCGCGCTGATCAAGCACGTGCCCGAGCGCCTCGGACATGGCGTCGAGGATTGTGCCCTTCGCGGGCGCGCTGCCGTTGAACAGAATGCCAGAAGCTTTCAGGCTGGCGGTCAATTCGTCATCGGTGACCCAAGGAAAATTGTCAAAAGTCACTGGGAGCAGGGGCGCATCGGCCACTTGATAGGTAACCGCGACGCCCGTAGGGACAGTGGAAAACTTATACTGAATGTTCGCAAACAGCCCTAGCTCGGCCAATTTATCGGCGGCGGCTTGCAGAGTATCGCGGTTAATCACCTCGTCCTTGCGCAAGCCAATCGCAGAGGCAATCTGTTCGGAAGTGAATCGCGTTGAACCGGTCACGAGAACGGAGGCCAGGTGAGCGGTTCCGGCTTGGGAGTCTTGTGGATTCGCTAGAAGTGTTGGCGAGAGCGAGGCAGTGAACATGCAGAGAGAAAGGAAGACAGCTCTTACAAGCGTAATTACGCCAGTTGAGTGATAGCCGGGCTTCATTCCGTAATTCTAGAACAGGGAATGAATAAGAGAAAACCGGAATCGCGTCGCAACCGTTGGGAAACTGTTCGGCGATTGGATGACATGGGCTACTCCACGGTGACGGATTTCGCGAGATTGCGGGGTTGGTCGACGTCGCAGCCGCGGCGGACGGCGATGTGATAGGCCAATAGCTGCAACGGGACAATTTCGAGAATTGGCGCGAGGATTTCCGGGGCGGCGGGAACTTCGACGATGTGATCGGCAATCTCGCGCGCCTGGCGATCGCCTTCGGTGACGACAGCGATCACAATTCCGTCGCGCGCCTTTACTTCCTGCATATTGGAAACTGTTTTTTCGTAGCGCGTCATGGAGGCAGGGTCGGACTCATCGCGCGTGGCGATGACGACTACCGGCAAATTTTCGTCAATCAGGGCATTGGGGCCGTGTTTCATTTCACCGGCGGGATACCCTTCGGCGTGGATGTAGGAAATCTCCTTTAACTTCAGCGCGCCTTCGAGAGCGATGGGGTAGTGAATTCCGCGGCCGAGATACAGAAAATCAGTGTGGCGGAAGAGGATGCGGCCCAGCTCTTCGAGTTCGGCGTCGTGCTGGAGGATTGTTTCGATTTTGTGGGGAATGCGCGTGAGCTCTTGCATCAAGGTCCTGGCTGCCGCAGAAGTTTGCTTCCGACGGACTTGCGCTAGGTACAAAGCGGTGAGCATCAATGCCGTCAGTTGGCCCGTGAAGGCTTTCGTGGAAGCAACGCCGATTTCCGGACCTGCGTGGGTGTAGATCGTGCCGTTAGCTTCGCGCGTAAGCATGGCGCCGACAACGTTGCAGATTCCCAGAACCTTCGCGCCTTTCTGGCGCGCTTCACGCAGCGCCGCCAGCGTGTCAGCGGTTTCACCGGACTGGCTGACGGCGATCACTAAATTTTCTTTGCCGACGATGGGGTCGCGATAGCGAAATTCGCTGCCGTAGTCCACTTCCACCGGGATGTGAGCCAGGCGCTCGATCATGAACTTGCCGGCGAGGGCGGCGTGCCAGCTGGTGCCGCAGGCGATGATTTTGGCGGACGCAAAATTCTGAAATTCCTGTTCGCTGATGTCCATCGGGTCCAGAAAAACCTTGCCCGTTTCCTGCGAAATTCTGCCCAGCAGAGTGTCGCGCACGGCGCGCGGCTGTTCAAAGATTTCCTTCTGCATGAAATGCTTGAAGCCGCCCTTTTCCGCCATGATCGGGTCCCAGGCGACGTGCTGCGCCGGGCGATTAACCGGATGGCTCTGAAAGTCCATCAAGCGCACACCTTGCGGAGAGAGCACGGCAACTTCGCTATCTCCCAGAAAAAAGACGCTGCGCGTGTGCTGCAAAATCGCGGGAATGTCGCTGGCCACGAAGAATTCATTTTCACCGAGTCCCACCACGATGGGCGGACCCAGTCGCGCGGCGACAATTTTCTGCGGATCGCGCGTGGAGAGGGCCACCAGCGCGTATGCGCCGCTCATCACTTTTACGGTCTTCAGGACGGCTTCTTCCAGCGAAGTGGCTTTGGAGAATTTCTCGATCAGGTGCGCGATGATTTCGGTGTCGGTTTCGGTAACGAACTTGTGGCCTTCGGCGGTCAGCTGACGTTTCAGCTCGAGGTAGTTCTCGATGATTCCGTTGTGCACCACGACGATTTCACCGGTGCAGTCGCGATGAGGATGCGCGTTTTCTTCGGTGGGCCGGCCATGGGTGGCCCAGCGCGTGTGGCCGATACCGTAGACTCCGTCGAGCGGAGTGATGCGAATGGATTCTTCGAGGTTTTGCAGTTTGCCCGGGGCGCGCCGCACTTCCAGACTGCCATTGGGCTGCACCACGGCGATGCCGGCGGAATCATAGCCGCGATATTCAAGACGCTTCAGGCCGTCGAGAATCACAGGGACGACGCGCTTGGGGCCGATATAACCGACAATTCCGCACACGGAATTTTGCTCCCGGAACCTGGCCCGCCATCAAAACAGGGCAACAGTGCCTGATTTAAGGTTAGCACATCCAATCAACGAGACTGCGGGTAGCATGGCTTAGCGTTCCTTGGATTCATCGGCCCTGTCCAATCCGGCGAGATCGTAATTACGCAGCCGGAAACCGGCCCACTGTCTGCTCCGGAGCCGTGGTCAGGTAACGCTGGGGTCTGCCTCGAGGAGTGCGGGAAACACCTACTCAACGATTTCGAAGCGGAATTCTTCGATGATGGGATTGGTCAGAACGTCCTTAGCGATGCGTTCGACTTGAGTTTTGGCGTCTTCGCGGCTCAAGCCATCCAGGGCCAGGACGAAAAACTTACCCTGACGGACGTCCTGAACTTTGGAATATCCCAGCGACGACAGCGCTCTTTGGATCGTCTGACCTTGCGGATCAAGGACTGTGGACTTCAGCATGACCCAGACATGTGCTTTCATCGCCGTGATTATACCAGCCCGGCCGATTTTGCCGCCGCACGAAAATCAACGAGCAATTTGCGCTTGTCGTCGGGCGTGAGAAAGGCGGCGTGAAAACTTTGCTCCGCGAGATGCACGAGTTCGCGGTCGGAAAGGCCGAGGGAAGCGGCTTTGGAATACTCAGTCAGCAGATCGGTATGAAACATTCCGGGATCGTCGGTGGAAAGAGTGACGCATAGTCCGCGCTTGATAAAAGCCGGGAGCGGATGATCTTTTAGCGAGGCATCAAGTTTTTCGGTTTGTCGCGCCAACGCGCCAGTGCACAAATTGCTTGTGGGGCAGTTCTCCAGCACGACGTGCCTGGTGGCCAGCGACTCGGCGAGCGCAGGGTCGCGCATCACGGCGATGCCATGTCCGATGCGTTCCGCGCCGAGCAAGTCGATGGCTTCGCTCACGGACTGGGGACCGCCAACTTCACCCGCATGGCAGACCAGGCGCAGTCCCTCATGACGCGCGAAATCGAATGACGGGCGAAAATTGATCGTGGGATAGGCAAGCTCGTCGCCGCCCATTCCGAATGCCACGACGCCCAGAGGTTGCAGTTTGGAGGCCCAGCGTGCGACTTCCATAGCCGGATCGGGTCCGAATTGCCGCGTGGCATCTAAAATGAATGCCGTGCGAAGGCGACTGAACGGAACGGACTGTGCAACTTCGCGGATGGCGGTGAGATTCGCTTCCAAGTTCTGCATACGGCGCAGCATGACGCCTGCGGAGATGGTCACTTCGGCGTAAACGACATTTTGACGCAGCAACTCCTCGCACAGCTGACGCGTGATGAGTGCGTAGTCGTCCGGCGCGCGCAGGAACGACGTTACCCATTTGAAGGTTTCGAGAAACCCGTTGAAGTTGGAGTAGTTGTAGCGCCGAGTGACTTCCTCGAGCGTCAGCGTGACGCCGTGACGGGCCGCGAGTTCGACTGCGGCTCCCGGACGGATAGAACCTTCGAGATGCAGATGCAATTCCGCCTTCGGAAGCGCGTCGATAACGGTTGGCGGTGTCGTTGTTTGAGATTCTCCGCTCATTTTATTGCGAAGGCAATTGCGGACGGCCCGCGTTGATCCATGCGGACATCCAATATGAACCGACGTCGGTGGAAGCATCCGAAAGCTGCCTAACGAGAATCGCGCCGGCGAGCGAGTAGAAGCGATCGTAATAGTCTTCCTTGTAATCAACCAGACCTTCGTGCGCGCGGCGGTCGGCGAGCAAGACGTTTTCGAGCCAGGAGTGCGCTGTCAGGCAGTCTTCGAACGCGTGGTCGGTTGGGTCGTGAATGAAAGCGGCTTCGTTCGGCTTCACGAAGAAGAAAAGTTGATAGCGGTCAACGAGGCCGGTGGAGAACCTCTCGTTCACACCGGGCTGATTGGATAGCTTGCCGTCCATGTTTACGGTGGTATTGAAAGGGTCATGCGCCGCGTTTACGTAATGCGCCAGAATCGCGGCGGAAAGCCTCACCTGGCCCCAATCGTGGTCGTGGAATGCGTCGGTAAGTTTCTTACTGTACAAGCCAATTTGCCATGGGAGCAGACCGTATTGCTCGAGCGTGCGGCGATTGAATTTTGCGATGGCGGCATTGTACTCGCGAGGCAAAGTCAAGAATGGAAACTGGCCGTAGTGGTCGAGTTGGATAAAATCCGCGCGCCGGGCTGCGGAGGGGCCGGTGGATAAAGACTCGTCCGCGTTGGTTGCGTGCTGCACCAGGAACTGGCGGCTGTTGTAAAAAAAAGGCTGCATTTCTGGTGGAAGCGTGTCCACAGCCTTATTAGTTACCAGCCGGTCGGCGGTTTCACCCCATCCAAAAGACGATGCCGCGCCCAGGACTAGAATTCCCAGGCCGAGAACCAGCGCGCCTTGAAGGCCCTGACGCATTACGGCATTTTCCTCTTGGCGGCCTCCGCTTGCAAATTCGCGTCGGAGAGCTGGCTGTGCCGGCGGCCATAAAAATAATAAAAGCACAAGCCGATGAGGAGCCAGACGAAGAAACGAATCCAGTTCGTAATCGGCAAGCCAGCCATCAGCAGAAGGCAGGTAAGGATGGTGATAATGGGGGCCAGGAGGCCGCCTGGAGCGCGAAATGCGCGCGGGCGATCCGGCTCACGGAAACGCAGAATCAAGACGCCACCGGCTACCAGCGCGAACGCAAACAGCGTCCCGATATTCGACAGGTCCGCAAGAGTTCCGATGTCGAGAAGGCCGGCAGGAATGCCCACCAGAAAGCCCGCGACGATCGTCGAGAAATCGGGAGTGCGAAAGCGCTTGTGCACGCGGCTGAAAACGCCGGGAAGCAAACCGTCGCGAGACATCGCGAACCAGACGCGCGCCTGGCCGAGTTGAAAGACCAGCAGGGAAGAAATCATGCCCATCAGCGCGCCAAGGAGAACGATCAATTGGATATTTTTGAAGTGCAGGCGCTTGAGTGTGTTCACGACCGGCGCGGCGTCATCCAGAAGCGTTTGCCAGGGAACCAAGCCGGTTAGCACTACGACGACGGCGATGTACAAGAGCGTGCAAATTACGAGCGTGGCGATGATGCCGATGGGCAAGTCGCGCTTCGGATTCTTACATTCTTCGGCAGCCGTCGAGACGGAATCAAACCCGATGTAGGTGAAGAAAATGATCGAGCCGCCGGTGAGGATTCCAGGCCAGCCATTTGGCGCGAAGGGGTGCCAGTTTGCTGGGTGTACATACCGCGAAGCAAAAATCACGAATACCATGATGGCCGTGATCTTGAGCAGCACCATGATGTTATTGGTGTTCGCGGACTCGCGGATGCCGCGCACGAGAATGATCGTGAGCAGCATCACGATGATGAATGCGGGCCAATTGAACCCGAAGTGCCAGCCCGGATCGTAGAGAGGGTTACCCTGTAAATCGGAAAGGCCCGAGGGAAGGTATGCGGGCGTGATCCAACGCAGATCGGGGTGAATGTCGAACCAATCGAGTAGATTGACAACGTGGGCAGAGAATCCCACGCTTACCGCCATGTTGGAGACAGCGTATTCCAGGATTAAGTCCCAGCCAATGATCCAGGCGATCAGTTCGCCCATCGTCGCGTAAGTGTACGTGTAGGCGCTGCCGGCAATGGGAATCATCGCGGCGAGTTCGGCGTAGCACAGCGCCGCAAACGCGCAAACGATTCCAACCAGAACGAAGGACAATGCAATCGCGGGTCCCGCGCCGGGCCTGCCAAAGGAAGCGGAATGATAAATCAGATATTCGAGCAGCGGCGCGTTCAGGATGGACTTGAATTGGAGTTTTTGCCCGGCAATGGCGGTGCCGATGATGGTGAAAATGCCGGAGCCGATCACGGCGCCGATGCCCAGCGAGGTGAGGCTCAGCCAACCGAGGGATTTCTTGAGCCGTTTTTCGGGATCCTCCGAGTCGGAGATGAGTTGGTCGATGTTCTTTCTGCGGAAAAGCTGTGCGCCCAATCGCCACCTTCCTCGTGCGAAAGCGACAAACTTTACCCTGCGATAAGCTTCTGCGCAACTTCTAGTGACGTGTTTCCGAGAGCCAATGTTGGAGACGGCGCTATCGTCATCATCCTACAGCAGACTAGCTTGGTTATGCTGACCTTGCGCGATTCCGGGACGTGATGCGAAACAGCAGCTTAGGCCAGTTGCAGGTTCGCGTAGCGCTCCACGAGTTTCTTGGCGCCATAATCCTGAAAACTGACGGTCAACCGGCGCTCTTCGCCTTCGCCTTCGACTCCGATGATCGTGCCGACGCCATATTTGGAATGGCGCACGCGCGTACCGATGAGCGGATCTTTTGATGCGGCACGGGCCGGTCGGGCGGCTTGGCCATAAGCAGTAGGACGCTTCCGGCGGTATGCGTAGCTGTCCGAATAATCCGGATCGGGCTCATAGCGTCTTGTTTCGCCGGGCTCCGATTGCGAACCGATTGCGGCTTCGATCAGGTCACCTGGAATTTCGGCGAGGAAGCGCGAGGGGAGCGAGGCGCGCAAGCGCTCTTCAGCGTAGCTGCGGCGATAGACGGCGCGCGACAGGAGAAGGGACTGCTTGGCGCGAGTCATGCCGACGTAAAAGAGGCGGCGCTCTTCTTCGACTTCCGCGTTGCTGCCGAGGGAGCGGACGTGAGGCAGCAGGCCTTCCTCGAGGCCCGCGAGAAATACGGCGTCGAATTCGAGACCTTTTGCGCTGTGAAGGGTCATCAACGAAACTGGAATGGTGTCGTCGTATTCATCGGCATCGCTGGCTAGAGCTGCGCTGTCCAGGATGTCTTCGAGAGTTTGGCCTTGCTCGGTGGCTTCGGCCATGGCGTTGGCAAGTTCGCGCAGATTTTCTGCGCGCGAGGAATGTTCGAGATTATCCTGCTGCTCTACCCAATCGAGATAGCCGGTGCTACCCAGGACGCGTTCGATCAATTGTGCGGGCGGCAGGTCCTTACATTCTGCCTGGAGGTCTTCGATCAATTTACAAAAGGAACGAAGTGCGCCGCTGAATTTCTTTCCGGTGAGGAATTCTCCGTTGCGAATGACTTCCCACAATGATTGGGAGGTCTCCCTGGCGTGTGCTTCGAGTGCGGCGACGGTAACGGCGCCGATGCCGCGCGGCGGAACGTTTAGAACGCGAAGTAACGCTACGTCGTCCTCAGGGTGAAAAATGAGGCGAACGTAGGCCAACGCGTTGCGAACCTCTGCGCGCTCGTAGAAGCTGAAGCCACCGACCACGCGGTAGCGAATTCCCAAGCGGCGCAGGACTTCTTCGAAAGATCGGGATTGCGCAGTGGTGCGATAGAGTACGGCGATCCGAGCATCCGGGTCATTGCGCACGAGGGGAGACAGCTGGCCGCAGATATATTCCGCCTCCGCGAAGGCGTCCGGCGCCTCATAGAAACGCAAACGGCCTCCGGCACCCAAGGTGGCTTGCAGGGTCTTCCCGAGGCGATCGGAATTGTTTTTTACTACGGCTGCGGCAGCGTCAAGGATTGTCTGAGTCGAGCGATAATTTTCTTCCAGGCGAATAAGCTTCGCATCGGGGAAATCGTGAGTGAAGCGCTTCAAATTTCCAGCGCGGGCGCCGCGCCACGCGTAGATTGATTGGTCTTCATCGCCCACCACGCAGACATTTTTGCGCGTTCCGGCCAGCAAGCGGACGAGCTCCTCTTGCGAACGGTTGGTATCCTGGAATTCGTCCACCATGATGTAGTGAAAACGGGAACTCCAGGCCGCCCGGACCTCAGGATGGTCGCGGAGCAAATCCACCGCGCGGAGCAGGAGATCGTCGAAATCGAGCGCGCCGGCTTTGTGCAGAATGTGGTCGTAGACGCGAAAGACCTCGGCAGCATGCTTGCGCGATTCGTCGCGGGCCTCGGCGGCGCTGGCTGCCATGTCGTCGGGAGTGAGGCCGTGATTTTTTGCGTAGCTGATCTGGGCACGCATCGCGCGTGGCGGATAATCGTCGGGTGAAAGATCAAGCTGCGCAAGAGCGCGCTTTACGGCGGCGGTCTGGTCGTCGTCATCGTAAATCGCAAAATCACGTGGTAGGCCAAGGTGGTGGGCTTCGCGGCGGATCAGGCGGGCGCAAAAGGAGTGAAAGGTTGAGACCCAGACGTCCGAAGCATTGCGTCCCGTGGCGCGCAGCAAGTCGCTGATGCGCTCTTTCATCACGGCCGCTGCTTTGTTGGTGAATGTGACGGCGAGAATGGCGCCGCCCGGCACGCCCATTTCGATCAGGTGCGCGACGCGATAGGTGATGACGCGCGTCTTGCCTGTACCTGCGCCCGCCAAAACAAGCAGCGGCCCTGCAGTCGCGAGTACAGCTTCACGCTGGCGCTCGTTGAGTTGGTCGAGAAGAGTTGTGGGTGACGTGGAATTGTTCAAGTGCAAATTCTAACTGACCCGTTGCAATTGAGCAATTTTCGTCAGAACTCCGCCGTTTTTTGCGTCCCTTGGGAAGACGAAAGCGAAGCTTGCATCTCGCGCCATTTCCGATCCGCTAAGACCACGGACGTTTCTATCTGGCGTTCAGGCACAGTCCAATACCTTTTAAGCAGTTGGTCCTTCTCCTGGGGACCGACTAATTGGAAGCCATGTCGCTCGTAAAAGCGTATTGCCCAGACAGCATCCGCCCAGGTACCGATCAAGATTGGCGTACCGGCTAGTTCCCGCAGGTGAGAGAGCAGGAGCGCGCCAATCCCTCGTTTCTGGTTGGTGGTGCGGACGTAGGCGTGACGGATCAGCGTCACGTCCTGAACTGCCTGAATGCCCATCACCCCTAGTAGGCTTCCAGCGTCCTGGTAGCCCCAGAACACGACACCCTCGTAAATTTCATGCCGCAGTTGCTCCCGAGACATGTACGGGTCGGTCCAGCGATCGGCAGGGATGATCCCTTTATAGGCCTGCGCGCCGTCGTTGACGATGGTCCAGATCAGATCAAAATCGCGGTCATCACAGCGGCAGATCATGAGTATTCAGGCTCCTTTGCTTGGAATCGTACGATTCGTGCTGGCCGTTAGACGATGCCGCGCGCAATCGGTTTCTTTAGAGAAAGTGCGCCGCGGGCGAGTCGAGTTGTCATACTCTGTTACAATCGTGTGATTTTCTCGGGGCGTTTTTCAAACATGAATCGCAACCACTTATTTCTTTGGCTGCAGGGGTTGCTCGCTAGCATGGGCGGCAGCGGACTTTTTGTGGTGACGTTCTTTGATTCATCAGTTCTTGCTTTTCCGTTTTTTCCGGACGCAGCGGTGATCCAACTTTGTCTCGCCAATCCTGCGCGCATGCCTTATTACGCGGCAATGGCGGCGCTCGGTTCGCTGTGTGGCTGCATTCTTTTGTACTTTCTGGCGAAAAAGGGCGGGGAAGCCTTTTTCCATCGGCATGCGCGCGGCAAGGCCGAGAAGATCAAAGAGTGGGTGGACACGAATGGATTTCTAAGCGCGTTCATTCCCGCAGTTCTTCCGCCGCCGTTCCCGTTCAAGCCGTTTGTGTTGGCCGAGGGAGTTTTTCAAGTGCCGCCGCGGACATTCATCTTGGCGATTCTGCTTGGCAGAGGACTACGGTACGGCGCCGAAGGAATTCTCGCGGTTCGCTATGGAGACGCGACGTTGGGTTTCTTGAAGACGCACGGCGCGGCGTTTGTGCTCGGTGTGATCGGTCTCGTTTTGGTGTTGTACGTCGTTACGCATTTCGTATTTCACGGTTCTTCCGCTAAAACGTCGTGACGGGGGATCGATGCCGGTCTGAAGACCGCCGCCACGACCCTGGCCCACAGATCAGTGACTCGATGAACTCGCATAGAGGAGCTGCTGGCTGATTACCCTTAGGCTTGGATCCAATCGCACGATGGCGATGATGTTGCCCGGGCTGGCATCGTTCGGTGCGAAGCGGATGTCGCGCATGGAGACTCGGTAGCCACTATCGGATTGCTCCAGGGTGGCGAGTGGGAAACGGGCGTAGGCAAGCAAACGCTTCGCGGCTTGCGTGTTTTGTGCGGCGTCGAGTGCGGCGGAGGCTTGAGGCTTGTAATGCGTGATGGTTCGGTCCGGGTCAAATTGCGGGCCGGGGCCTAGCGAGATTTCCGCCTCCTGGATTGTGTTGTCGGTAGAGATTACTCCGCGCCAACGGAATGGTGATAGAGAAGTAGGGAAGGCCCCCACGGCCAGTGGCGGCGTTCCGTGATATTCCCTCGAGTTGAGCAGGTCAATCGTGCGTCCGTGGAGATCGGCTCTCGCGCCGAGATAGAGCAGAAAAAAGAGTATCGCAGTCACAGCAGCGCCTTGACCGCCGGGGCCTTTCTTTCGCTCTCCGATTTCCTCGCTGACGAGCCGCACGAGCTCCGGCAGGAAAATCCCCAATAGGAGAATGACTAAAATCCAAGGATCGAGGCTCGTGATGACGTCCCAGGCAATCCATCCATTGCGAAACGGCCAAAGCAGCCTTACGCCGATTCCGCTAACAAGATCGAGCTGCACATGCGCAGCGGCTCCCGCCGCGCAGACTACCAATGCTGGCGGGAATCGCAGGGCTGCGGGCGTCGAGGCCGAGGCACTTTGCAGGCGGTTGCGATCGAGCAGATAGAAAATTGCTGCGACTATAAAAGCGACGAAAGCGGAGCCGAGAAGCGAATGTAGAACGGCGCGGTGAAATCGGAGGAAAACGCTCGCGCCGCCGAAATAACTCAAGTAATCGAGATCGGCCGCGGTGCCGGAGATGATGAGCATCGCCGTGCCGAAGCGCGGCAAGTGTTTCTGACCGGCCCGCGCGAGCAGTAGTGACGTCAGCGCATGAGTGACCGGTTCCACGCTCCCGTCCTTTTTGGTTTGTTATTTCGGAGTTGCGGGCGTCACCAAGGAGAGTGCGTCCGGCACGATGCGAAACGCCAGCGGTAAGCTTCCAATCGGTTCACCATCCACCTGGGCGTACACCTTCGAGCCATTGGCCGATTCGCAGATCACTTCGGTATCTTTCCAGGCATCGATTCCGTCCATGGTGCGAAGTTTTCCGAGCCACAGAGCGGGCAGACACGCGAGGTAGCGCAGCCGACTACGCGTCGCATTGGTCAGGAATTCGAACGAATCCTCGAAGAGGCTGGCGCCTGTGGTGATTTTGAACGGGCCGCCGTAATTGACCGTCCTGCCGACGACAAGAATGGAAGCGCGGCGCTCCTGGCCGTTGGAACGCACGCGCATCTCGGGAAAATCGTAGCTGAAAAGCTGCCGAGCGCCTTCGGCCCAATACGCCAGAACGCCCGCGCGCTTTTTCAATTCGCCATTGACGGCGTTGACGATCGCACCGTCAGGTCCCGCGCCGCCCACGCTTAGGAAGTAGCGTCCCTCGGAAGGCAAGTCAGCGGAATGAGCGCCGTTCGTCGAGGACACTAAACCCAGCGCGATCCGGCGGATCACACCTTCGGAAATGAGGCGCGCCGCATGCGGAATGTCCCAGGGGATACGAAGTTCTTTGGCGAGGATATTTGCCGTGCCGGCGGGCAGGAGCGCCATCGGCACCTGGCTTCCGGCGAGGCCGTTAATAATTTCGTTGATCGTGCCATCGCCGCCGCAGGCAATCACCATGCCGCGGCGTTGCTTCACCGCCTGGCGCGCGATTCCGGTCGCGCTGCCGCCGGCCGTGGTGGCGGCAAGCTCGACGGCGATCCCATGGTCCTTGAGAATACGGACCGCCTGCTCGATTTCGGCGAAGCGGCGATGACGCCGTGTTCCGCTGGTCGGGTTGTAGATCAACAGCGCGTCTTGAATGCCGTGGGGCATCGGTTCGGCTAATCCTAAAGAAGCAAACGCACATTGTATAATATCCGACGTATTTGTGGTTCGCCTTGCTCCGAGGTTTCCATGTCCAAGAACGCCGCACTCGCGAAGGAAATCGAACGCCTGCGGGAAAAAATCCGGCATCACGAGTATTTGTATCACGTGGCCGACGACCCTGAAATTTCCGACGCCGAATTTGACAAGCTGATGAACCGGCTGAAGAAGGTTGAGGCCGAACATCCGGAATTGGTGACACCGGACTCACCGACGCAGCGAGTCGGCGGTGCTCCGCGCGAAGGATTCCAGGCCGTACGGCATAGAACTCCGATGATCAGCTTGGATAACGCGTTTTCGTTCGAGGAATTGGCGAATTTCGACCGGCGAGTGCGCGAACTGACCGGGCGCGAAAAAATCGAGTACATCACAGAGCATAAATTCGATGGCCTGAGCATGTCGTTGATCTATGAAAAAGGGGCGCTGGTTCGCGCAGTAACGCGAGGCGATGGCACGACTGGCGAGGATGTGACTCCTAACGTGCGCACGATTCGTTCTATTCCACTTTGGATTGATGCGGCGCGGCTGAAGAAGGCCGGCATCCCCGATTCGTTTGAGGTGCGCGGCGAAGCAATCATGACGCGCAAGGCTTTTGACGCGATGAACGAGCAGCAGGACGTGTTGGGATTGAAACGGTACGCCAATCCGCGAAATGCGGCGGCCGGTTCGGTTCGTGTGCTCGATCCCAACATTACCAGGTCGCGGAATCTAGGATTTTTCGCGTATTACCTGCTTGTGGATGGACGGGCGCCGAAGAAACGACATTCAGAAGTTTTGGAGATACTCAGCGATCTGCGATTCAAAGTCAGCGAGGATTGGGAGCTGCTGAAGGGGATTGAAAAGGTCGAGGAATACATCAACCGGTGGGATTCTCAGCGCGAAAAGCTGGGCTTCGATATTGACGGCATCGTGGTGAAGGTTAATGAAATTGGACTGCAAAACGAGCTGGGGTTTACGTCGAAGGCTCCGCGCTGGGCGATCGCTTATAAGTATCAGGCGCATCAGGAGACGACCCTGCTGAAACAGATTGAAGTAAGCGTGGGCAGGACGGGTGTGCTGACTCCGTTCGCCGTGTTTGAGCCGGTGCAGATCGGCGGTGTCACGGTGGTGAAGTCGACGCTGCACAACATGGACGAGATCGCGCGGCTGGGCGTGCATGCAGGCGATACCGTGTTGGTGGAGCGCGCAGGCGAGGTGATTCCGCACGTCTTGAAAGTGGTGAAGCATGGATCCGAGGAGAAGGAATTCAAGATGCCGGAGAAGTGCCCCGTCTGCGGGATGCGCGTGCACCGCACGGAAGGAGAAGTTGCGTATCGCTGCGTGAACGTGTCTTGCCCCGCGCGTCGCAGGGAGTCTTTCCTGCATTTCGCGGGACGCCACGCGATGAATATTGACGGGCTGGGCGAGAAAGTTGTGGACCAATTTCTCGAGAAGCAAATGGTGAAGGATTTCGCCGATCTGTACAAGCTGGAGTTGGAAGAGGTAGCGGCACTGGAGCGCATGGGCGAGAAGTCGGCGCAGAATTTGCTGGACGAGATTGGAGCGAGCAAGAAAAACAGCTTGGCGCGTTTGATCTATGCGATTGGCATCCCGTTCGTCGGAGAGCGCACGGCGCAATTGTTGTCTGAACATTTTGGTTCGATGGATAAGGTAGCTACCGCGAGTGCGGAGGAGCTTGTGGAAGTGGGGGAAGTGGGGCCAAAGATTGCGGAGGGAGTGCGCGAATTCTTCTCGGAGTCGGCCAACCGGAAATTGATCGAACGCTTGCGGGCCGTGGGTGTGAATATGAAGGAGGCGCAGCGCGAGTTGAAGGATTCGCGGTTTGCGGGCATGACGTTTGTGTTTACCGGGACGCTGGAAGGCAGGTCGCGCGAAGATGCCGAAGCGCTGGTGGCGTCGCACGGGGGCAAGGCGGGATCCTCGGTGAGCAAGAAGACGAATTACGTCGTCGTGGGCGCGGATCCCGGATCGAAGTACGACAAGGCTAAATCGCTGGGCGTTCCAATTCTCGATGAGGCGCAATTCGACAAACTGATTTCCGCGAAGTAGTTTGCGCTATCGGGGAACGTAACTATTGTGTTCCACCGCCTCTGTCTGCATGATTTCCCCGTCCCGCTCGTGCTTCCTGTCGTATAATTACAGAAGCGGGTGAGTCGGATGATCGCCGGTTTGTTCTGTGCAAACGGGATGGACGGGAGGAAAGTCCGGACTCCGATCGTCGCGAACTCGCAAGAGCCGGCGACGACAGGGCGACGCGCCTGGTAACGCCAGGGGGATGCCCTTCATGGGAAGTTTGCCGGTGAAAGCCGGCAGTGAAGCGGCGTCTACGGAAAGTGCCACAGAAAATTAAACCGCCGGTGCGGCTTGTACCTCGGCGGCAGACCTGCGGGAAACCACAGGGCTGCCTGTTTCGGTCGAGCGCATTTGGCAAGGGTGAAAAGGTGGGGTAAGAGCCCACCGCCCGGATGGCAACATCCGGGGCATGGAAAACCCCGCGTGGAGCAAGGCCAAATAGGAGGGGAGGGCTGGCCCAGCCCGTATGCAGCGAGCTCGAAGGAGCGAACTGCTGCGACCCTCGGGTAGGCTGCTGGAGCCCCGGAGCGATCCGGGACCTAGAGGAATGATCATCGCGTTGCGCGCTTGGAAGTCTCGATGCAAATCGGGATGACGAGACGCGCGGCGAACAGAATCCGGCTTACAGGCTCACCCGCTACTAACCTTTTTGTTTTCATTGCACTTTACCCCCGATTGGGGGTTGGTGTGCAAAAACTGTGCGGTTCGGCGCCGCTTTTTCGATGCCTTCATCGCTCGCCATGATCTTCCGCGTGCGTTCGCGCAGCTCTTTCACGTAAGGCGCGTAGTGCTGCTCGACAACCGAAACCGTATCTCCCAAAGTCTTCGCGACATCGTACGGGCTGGCGCCTTTGAGCAGCATGTCGACTGCGAGGGTATCCCGGAAACGGTGTGGATGCGTTCGATTGACGCCGGCGCGATCGCCGAGAGCTTTGATTCGGGTGTACAGCCGCGGCCGGCTCATCGGTTTTTTCGTGTCGGGATTCAGCAACACGTGGTCGCCGGGTCGCGGATCTCGGCGCGCAAATTCTGCATCGAGGGCGAAGAGAAGTTCCTGATGCAGCGGAATCCAAACTTGTTTGCCGCGTTTGTGCGTCAACCTCGAGAGCATACGATCGCGCAGATCGATATCCGACCAGCGGAGATCCGTTGCGTCGAAGCCTCGCAGTCCGGTGTGACGCAAAAGCAAAAAGGCAAGCAGGTCCGGGCCGGCGAAATTTCGCAGCAGCGCGAGCTCGTCCTGATTGAACGGCTGCGCGCCGCTGTCGGACTTTCGTCCAGGAAGCCATCGGAGCAAGAGCTCGAAATTGCTTTCTTCTTCTGCAGCTCGTTCGATGACGAAATTGGCCAAGCCCTTTTCTGTCGCTTCTGCTATCCCTAACAACCGCAGTGAGGGCAGCGTCTCTAGCAGCAGCTTGTATTCCCGATTCAGCCGCGGGAACAAAGTCACAAGGAGTCGGCTGCGATCATAGCTGTCAAGATTCGACAGGCCGTTGACCGTCGCGTCAGCAAGCAATTTGCGGGCTACGTCGGTTCGTAGGTTGCGGCAGAGTTCTGTCTCGAAGGGCGCGAGCTTCTTCTGTCTGCCGGTGTACCAAATCGTGGTGCGTCGCTCGCGAAAATCCGGATCTCGACTCTTTAGAACGCGAGCGAATTCGGGAGAAGTGTAGCCGAGAGATTGCATCAGTGAAATCGCGGATCCTCGCGTAAACGTTTCCGTACGATCACAGATGTAGGGATTTCCCTCCGGGGCATCTACCATGCGGAGAATTGCGTTGACCACCTTGACGTTGAGACCGGTAGACTGAACGATGTCATTGAATGGAACGCCAGCGTAGCGCCTCTTAATGATTTCCCATGCGAGCTCGAGCCGTCTTGCAGCGGCCTTCGCTTGCTGCATCGCTCGCTCGGCCTCAAATCCTTCCAGGGCTTTATGCCGCTTGCTTGATGGCATCTTCTTCCAGTCGCGTTTTTTCGCAAGGGACATCCGGTCGTGCGAAGCTGCACGCCACTCCGGAGTACGCTCCGCCTTTTTATATTTCACGCGCGACTCTCTCAGAATACGGTCGCGATGCTTCAGGTATGACTTGCGGCCACGCGCAGCCTGTTTTTCATCGGCACCCCGCGGTGCAAACGGCCGCGCCGGCCGTGGCCGATATTCGGAACCGTTCTCATCGGACACCGGCGGCGCAGAATTCGTTGCGCTCTGCGAAACTTCGCCTGTATTCTCCAGCTCGTCCATTTCTCACCTCAAGAGGCCCCGGCTTCCCCCGTCGGGGCTTCCTTCTTCGTCCGGGGCAAAAACCTAGCTCGCCTTTCGCCACCGGCAACTCGCTGAAAGCATTCGGCCGCTTATCCTGGCCACAAACAGCTGTTTTCGCGCCAGGAAAAATCAGCCAGCGCGATCATCGCTACTTTTCGCGAAGTATTTAGTTTCTGAGCTACGCAAGCAAATTCTTTTCGCTGCTGCGCCGCTGTTCATCCTTCTCGCGGGCAGCGCCTCGCCTTGTTTTCGCCGTTTCACAGTTTTCAGGCCTTCTCGACTTCGCCCGGCGGAATTATCTGCCAGCCCAAATCCCCCAATAATTGCAGCGTCATGGCAGCTGCGTCTTGGAATTCAAAACGACAGCCTGGTCCGATCGAGCAGGAGCTCACGCGCGCCGGGCCGCCGCGGTAGATGAGCACACAACTCCTAAACGCGCATTTCTCGTAGCTGATCCCGTCGAGCCCCAGTTGGATGTTTTCGTACGTCTGGCCGACTACCCGGGGCAGCTTCTGCAGGTCGCGCAATTCCCACGGCATTTGTCACTCTCCGCCAGGAATCCTAGAATAATTGTTGACAGGTGTCAAGTCTGCTGGTATAAAGCGCGCAGATGAGCCAGAAGCTCTGTACCACCGTCGAGGTTGCGAAAACGCAGGGCGTGCCGCGCGCAACCCTGCAATTCTGGATAGCAAGCGGAAAACTCAAAGCACCGAAGGTCCAGCTGATTGCGGGAAGAGCGGTGCGATTGTGGAATGAAGCCGACATCGAGAGTGTGCGGAAACTGAAAGGCAAACTGAAACCAGGTCCAAGGTCTAGGAAGAAAAAATAAAAGCGGGACGCGCCGGTGCGATCAACACCGACACGCCCCTAAATTACACAGGAGGGTAAGCTCCCATGCAACCTGCATCGCAGAATATATTTCCATCCGTCCCCGCGCAAGTTCCCGCAGCACAAGATTCGCAACTGCCGAAGCATTTTTTGGGTGCTCTGAATTCCGGCTGGACCGTGGTTCCAGACTCGCTTGACGTCCACTGGTTTCAGGGCCGCTGGACCGGGAAGTTGTCGCTGGTCTCGGCAACAGTGCCGTTGCGTGTGTCGGCGTCGTTCACGATGTGTGGCGGCCTTTACCGCTTCGCCGCGCCGGAGGTGGCGAAGCCATGAGAACCGCACTCTACGCGCGAGTCAGCACAGCGAACTATGGCCAGGATCCCGAGGTCCAACTTCGTGAACTACGTGAGTATTGCCAGCGCCGTGGCTGGGAGCTCGTTGGCGAATACGTGGACGTCGGGATCTCTGGCACCAAAGAAAAACGGCCGCAGCTCGATCGCCTGATGGCCGACGCGCACCGGCGCCGGTTTGACGTCGTGGCATGTTGGCGATTCGATCGCTTCGCCCGCTCAGTGTCCCATTTGCTCCGCGCGCTCGAAACGTTTGGATCTCTCGGGATCAACTTCGTTTCGCTGAGCGAGGCGATCGACACAGCCACGCCGGCCGGCAAGCTGGTATTCACGGTGCTTGGTGCCGTGGCGGAACTTGAGCGCAGCCTCATCGTTGAGCGGGTGAAAGCTGGCCTTCGAAACGCGCGCGCAAAAGGGAAGCGCCTTGGACGCCCACGGAAAGTCCTTCCTGACTCAAGGATTGCGTCGCTGCGCGCACGCGGCTGCTCGTGGCGCACGATTGCGCGCCAAGTGGGCGCTAGCGCCAGAACTTGTCGAAGGGCGTGGCAAAAGGCAGAAAAGGGATTTTGCCCAGTCGCGTAGTTTCCGGTAATTGCGTTAACCAGGCACTTGCCCAGCGACTAACAGTCCTTCACACTTGTCTGATGCAAATCGCGGATTTGAGCGACGATGACCCCTTGAAGTTCTACCTGCGCGAGCTAGCCACGGTCCAGCTATTGACTAGCGACGAAACCACTGGGTTGTTGAAACAAATGCGGAGTGGTAGTGACCGGGCAGAGCACGCGGAAAAGCGTCTGATTGAAGCGAACCTCGCATTGGTCGTAGCCATTGCAGAACGATTCCGTTCGGATGGATGTCCAATGCTGGATTTAATCCAGAAGGGCAATGAGAGCCTGCTACTTGCTCTCAAGAGCTTCACCGGTGAATCCAGTAACAACTTTTCCGATTACGCCGCTCGCTGCATAGAGTCTGCGCTCTCAAAAGCAGTGTCCGAGTCACAATCACAGAGCGAATAAAGGTGGGTACAAATCCGTCGCGGTGGACCGATTTCACTTGTACGGTTAATCAATCAGGACTTTAGGCTCTGAGGTTGTAAACTGTAACTGACATGAAGATAGTTGAAATCACGCTTCTCACTGTTGCTTCGATTGCGGTCCTGCTCGGGCTGGTATTGCCTGTCGTTGTGACCCGCGTCTTCGGACTCGGCATTGACGTCCCCGGTCCTTGGGATCGGACCGCTAGAGTCTATGGGCCACTTTCGTATCCTTGGATTTCGCTTTCAGCTGGTTTGCTGCTACTGAGCGTCTTCGGCTGGGGCATATGGAAACTGACCCGCTGAATTTCAACTTTTCCGATTACGGCTGCGTTTACCAGGCACAGTGCCAAGGTGCTGAGGACTAGTGGAGGTCAGCTCTCAAGTAGAATTTGTGCTTATCCTCATGCGTGATCCGAAATCCGTGTTTCTCGTAGAAGCGGAGCGCTGGATTGATCTTTACCACGGCCAGCGTAATTGCCTTTGATTGATTCCTGGCACGTGCCAACAACATCTGAAGAACTTGCGTTCCAATCCCGCGTCGCTGCATCATTGGCATCACATAGAAAGAGCCAAGGTTTATGGTTGTATCGTCAACCTGTTCCTGAATCCAGCCGACATCCTGCTCATCGGCGGTGATGATTCTGACTTCATCGAGCTTGAAGAATTGAGCGAAGTTTTTGCCCTCACGCGCGAGGTCCCAGCCGTACAAACGCTCGATAATCCAGCGCATAGTCTCGAAGTACACGTCGCGAGCAAAGGTGAGATCTCTATCGCTCGCTGTTCGAAGCCCAATGTTCACAGGTATTTTGTCCAACCTCCAAACTGAGTTCCCGGCGTCTCCATCGGTCCGATTCTATCGCGAGCAACGCTATTCGGTGCCAGTCAGAGATGGGTCGTCTCAAATGCCCGGTTTGTCAATCAGGCATGTGGATTACTTCCGAGTACGCCTTTAGTAGGAACATCCTCATCTAGTGGTGCGAATCCGTTGACTAGCGGCTTTTGTACTCCTAAGATTGCAGCCCACAGATTCGCTCCATGATCGGCGAAACCATCTCGCATTATCGGGTGTTCGAGAAGCTGGGCGGAGGCGGGATGGGTGTGGTTTACCGCGCCGAAGACACAAAACTGCACCGCCTGGTGGCCCTGAAATTTCTGCCGGACGATACCGCGGATGATCCCCACGCGCTCGATCGCTTCCGCCGCGAAGCACGCGCAGCTTCCGCGCTCAACCATCCGAATATCTGCATCATTCACGACATCAACGAGGAGCAAGGGCGCCACTTCCTGGTAATGGAATTTCTCGACGGCCAAACCCTGAAGCACCGCATCGCGGAAGGCCCGCTCCCGCTCGACGAACTGCTCGAAATCGGCATTCAAGTGTCCACGGCGCTCGACGCCGCTCACGCCAAGGGAATCATTCATCGCGATATCAAGCCCGCGAATATCTTTCTGGTGCGCGATGGACAAGCGAAGGTCCTCGATTTCGGCCTCGCCAAGGTCGTCGCGCCGCACCGCTTGGTACCCGGCATCACGGTGTCGGCGCTTCCCACTGCTTCCGAGCAGGAGCTGTTGAGCAGTCCCGGCTCGGCGATGGGCACGGTGGCGTATATGTCGCCGGAGCAGGCGCTTGGCGAAGATCTCGACGCGCGCTCGGATCTTTTCTCCTTCGGTGTGGTGTTCTATGAAATGGCCACGAGTGCCATGGCCTTTTACGGTGCAACCTCCGGCGCAATGTTCGACGCGATTCTGCACAAAGACCCTGTGCCGCCAGGCCGGTTGAACCCGCAGCTTCCGGCGGAACTCGATCGCATCATTCACAAGGCTCTTGAAAAAGACCGCGCGCTTCGCTATCAGCACGCTTCCGAACTGCGCGCCGATCTGCAGCGCCTCAAGCGCGACAGCACTTCCGGACGCGTGGCGGTTACCAGCGGCGTGATGCAAACGCCCATGCTTCAGTCGGGAGCGGCTTCGACGTCTTCGAGTTCAACCTCGCGGGCGTCGGGTGAACAGCCCTCGAACAGTTCCGTTGTTGTGGCGGTCGCAAAGCAACACAAGCTCGGCCTCGCCACCGGTGCATTGATCGCGATCGTGGTCCTGGCTGCAGCGGTGTACGGTTTATATGCCCTGCTTCGCCGCGCCGGCCCCGCGCCATTCGCGGACTTCACCATGACGCAAGTCACCAACAACGGGAAATCCGTCGAAGCCGCCATTTCTCCCGACGGCAAGTATCTGCTGAGCGTCTTGGAGGACAAAGGCAAACAAAGCCTCTGGCTCCGCCACGTGGTCACGAATAGCGACACCCAAGTAATCCCGCCCGCCGAGGCTTTTTACCAGAGCCTGACATTTTCGCCGGATGGCAATTTCATTTATTTCCGTAAAGCGACAGATAACACGCGTACCTTGTACAACGCTTTCCGCGCTCCGATGCTGGGGGGTGCCCCGCAGCTCGTCGCGCGAGACATCGACAGCGCAATTAGCTTCTCTTCTGACGGAAGAATAGCGTACATGCGCGCAAACGATCCGGAGGTTGGAAAGTTTCAGGTACTCATCGCGAACGCGGACGGCACGAATGAAAAGATGCTTTATGGCGGGCCTGCCACTTTTCCCCCACGACCCGTACCATGGTCTCCCGACGGCAAACAGATCGCTGCACTTCTTCCCGGCCCAGGCGAGCCGATGAGTAACATTGAGTTCCGAGATGTGGCGTCTGCCAAAGTGCAGGCGATTGTCCCATTTAATAAAATGCAGCTCAACGACATGGCGTGGCTGGCCGATGGTCGCGGCCTGGTGGTGACGTATCAGAGCAATACGTCACCGTTTGCGCGGGCTCAGATCGGCCTGCTCTCCGCCGCAGGAACCCAATTTCGAACGATCACCAATGACACGAATAGCTATCGGACACTGACACTGTCGGCCGACGGAAAGGCACTGGCTACGGTCCAAGAAAAAGTCGCGAGAACTTTGTATGTGTTGCCGGCGAGCGGATTCGCCGGTAGTCCTCCTGCTCCAGCTTTGGCACAGCTCAAGAACGCCTTTCTCTTCAATTGGGCCTCGAACGGAGACCTGTATTTTGCTGACGGCGGCACCTTGCTGCGAATCTCGCCCGACGGTGCAAACAAGACGACCATAGTTAGTAACCCTGGCGCGATTATACCGGCGGCGATCGCTTGCCCGAATGGGCGCGACGTGATACTTGAACAAGACAACCACTCCGCCACCAAGGTCAACGTCTGGCGCATGTCCGCCGACGGCTCGAACCTGAAGCAACTCACCTATGGCAGCATCGACATTGCCGCGAAGTGCATGCCGGACGGAAAGTGGGTGTACTACGAGGATTGGCTCGTTCCTCAGATTATGCGCGTTCCGATCAATGGCGGAACGCCTGAGATTGTGCCGGGAACGATCGTTGCGCACACGATTTTCTCCTCGCCGGGCTTCGCCATTTCACGAGATGGGAAGTGGCTTGCCATCCTTCTCAACCAGATTGAGTCGAACGGCCCCGGCACCAATAAAATCGCACTGATTCCGCTCGATGCCGGCCCAAGTCCTGCGGTGCGATTGCTCGACCCTGATTCGAGGGTTGCACAGAATCCACAATTCACGCCGGATGGCAGCGCGGTTGTGTATCCCATTCGCGAAAACGGTGTGGACAACCTGTGGCTGGAGCCGCTCGACGGCTCCCGCGGTCGCCAGATCACGAATTTTGAATCTGACGAGATTCAGAACTTTCACTACTCTCCCGACGGCAAGACCCTCGGCGTTTTCCGCGAACACACCGAATCCGATGTCGTGCTCCTGCACGATACCGGCGATTCGCCGCGGTGATGCGCTCGCGCGCCAGCAACAAGTAATGAGATTTTGTTTGCTTGAACTCCGATCCTCCGAGACATTGACCGGCCCTTGACGACTATGCGAGGCAATCGCAGGTCAACTCCTGATTAGTTCGCGTTACCGTCCATCTGGAAGTAGTACTTCAATTCTCCGGTTACGGCGTCACTCGGGAGCAACGGCCGTGAATGACCGCATCTTCGGCTTTTACTTTGGCGCGGTCATCAGGAAAACAAATCCATCAACGTTGTAGTGGACTTTGCCTTCACCCACGGAAACGGGTTGCACTGTTCCAGCGCTGACCTTCTTGATCGCGGCTACCAGCTTCGGCAATTGCGAAGGATCGGCCACGGGAACGTTGTGTGAGGGGAGAAGCAGGTGAAGTTGAGGCGTCGGCTCTGCGATTCGCTCAACGGAATGAACATAGGCGTCAAGATCCGTTTCAGGCCGGTACAGCCAGATTGGCCCGGCGTAGAAATTATCTCCTGTAAATAGCAGTCCATTCTTGCGGTCTAGTAGGCAAATCGCATCCGGCGTATGCCCGGGCGTTGAGATCACCTGAAGCACTCGGCCGCCGAGATCCACCGTGTCGCCATCGTGAATCCAACGACTTATGTGAAACGGACGCGTGGAGTAGGTCTTCGCGTCAAATCCGCCGGGCAGCTGGCCGCAGATCGCTCCCGGAGCAAGCTCCGCCTGCGAATCGACACTGGATCCCCTCGCATTGGTTCGAGTGAAATCGGTATCCATTCCATAGATTTCACTGAATTCCCAGTTGTCGCCAACATGGTCATTATGTGTATGCGAATTCAGCACAACAATCGGCAAAGTCGTAAGCGACAGACCCACTCGCTTAATATCGCCAATGCCGAGGCCGGTATCGAATATGGCGCCGCGCTTCTCGCCCAGGATCAGGAAGGAGATTACTTCCTCAAATTGATGCGACTCGTAAATCGCAAATACTCCCGGCGCGACGCGGTAAACCTCAAACCAAGGATCGGGGGACGGGACGCGCTCGAGTTGTTTGTATTGGGGGCGGGGGAGTTCCCTGCACCAGTCGGGTGTCAGCGAGCTCATGTTCGATTGCGCGCGAATAGATGGCGCAACGATCGTTACGGCGAAGAGCGTGGCTGCGACGCAGCTCAAATTGTTTACCCTACGCATTGACATGAATTGGAGGATTATACCCGGGATTCCCGGATTGGCTTCCCGGCCGACCTGGAAGCGGACGACGTGAATCCGGATCGGAAACCACATCTAAGGGTGGACCGCACCCCGGGAGATCGCCAACCAAGATCCGTTCACGCGATCCTGTAACCCACGATGATTGAGGATCGAATCTGTAAAAACCTAGCGTGGCAGAATCAGGTGTTTCTGGAACCTCGCCCTGTCGCGTGGTGTAAAAATTGATCGAGGCCCACTGTAAAGTTTAAAGTGGGCGTGGTACGAGAAGACTCCGTTGATTTATTGGACTTCCGAAAAATCGCCTCCGCCGAGCGGTCCGACCGTCCCTTCGTAGGAGCCGCTTTGGTGAGCGACGGAGTGTTCTAGTTTCCACTCTAAAGCACACTGTCCAAGGCAAGCCTTCACCTGGAAATGCAATGACTTTCTTGTTGCAGCGGATGGAGAGGAGCCAAATCGGATACGCGACTCCCAAACCGACACATCGCGTGATCGTGCCAAGTGTACGCTGGCTTTCCGCGAACCTTCGCGGACGGCGGAGTAGGTTGGCGGCACTGGTATGGCTGGAGGCCACAGACCCGGCTTGTCGCGAACCGCAGCGGAAATTCAATTCACAGTCAGTGTAAAAGCTTCGCTGTGGCTAAGGCTCGCGGAGGTTCCTGTAACCGTGATGATATAAGTCCCAGGTTTGGTTCCTCCTCCCCCGCCGCCTCCTCCAGTTCCGCTGCCCCCACCTCCGCAAGCTTGGAGTAAGACCACGAAGAAGAGAATTGCGGAGAGGCCGATCCAGGACGCTGGAGGCTGAACGTGGACACCTGTCCTCTCTAAGATGACAAACAGCAGCACTCCGTACAAGCCTAGCAAAAGTGTACAGTGCAAGCCGGTCTTGAGGTTTGTCCACTTGTCAGGCTCAGTGTTTAGCAACGAACTAGGAGTTGCCGCAATTGTGCCCACTATGACCGTCGCAGTAGGTGAACTTAGCCCGGTTGATGTCAAAGACGGAGGTATCGAGCAAGTTGGTCCACTGGGCTGCACCGAGCACCCTAACGAAACGACTTGGCTGAACCCTCCGATAGACGTCAGAGTCACAGTAAAAGTTTCTGGCTGGCCCGCTGCAATGGACGCAGTCGCCGGAGAAAGTTCCAGTGCAAAATCGGATGAAGGCGTAGGCGTCGACGCCGAAAACTTCGTAAGAAATGCATCAGGGCACGGACTGGGGTTGCAGACGTAGTTGCTACTAATCGCCAGCGATGGTTGTAAAGCATTGAGTACCGGGAAGTCGAAGGATTGGGTAAGGCCTGTCAGATAGACGTTTCCGGATGAGTCCACTGCAATACCGTTGCCCTGATCGGCGAACTGTCCGCCGAGGAAAGTAGAGAAGGAAGGAATGCCGTTCGAACCCACAACAGTCAAGAACGCGTCCATGGAGCCGCCGCCGTACGTGGCCTGTAGTGCACCCACTAACGGGAAATCAGTCGACTCCGTAAACCCCGTTACATACGCATTGCCGCCAGAGTCGACTGCGATCGCGTCGCCGTCGTCATCGTTGCTGCCACCGAGGTAAGTGGAGTAAACCAACGCGCTACCATTGGGATTCAACTTGGCGACATATGCGTTCGCCTGACCTTTGAGGGTCTGCTGAAATGCGTTTTTCACCGGGAAGTTTGTTGAAAAAGTCTGGCCTGTCACGTAAGCATTTCCAGCCTCGTCTATCGCAATTCCTCCGGCATAATCCTCACTCGTGCCGCCCAGGAAAGTCGAATACATAAGGGCAGAACCGCTGCTGTTTAGTTGGGTTATAAATGCGTCGCCTGCATTTCCGCCGGGACCGCCAAACGTGGTCTGGAAAGCGCCAGCGGTGGTTGGAAAGGTAGCGTCAGTTGCAGTACCCGCAACATAGGCATTTCCTGAAGCACTCACCGCAATTCCGACACCGCTGCCGGCACCGAGATAGGTCGAATAATTCAGTGCGCTACCGCTTGCATTGAATTTGGTTACGAATGCTTGTTCCGGACCGCCTACGCGAGATTGTTGGAAAGCTCCAGGTGTGGTTGGGAAGTTTGGTGAGAATGACTGCCCGGTGACGTAAGCAGAACCAGAGCTGTCAACGGCGACGGCCTCGGCGGCGTCCCCTGCAGCGTTGCCCCCTGTGCCACCCAGGTACGTGGAGTAGATCAACTGCGAACCTGTGCTGTCCAGCTTTGATACAAATGCAACACCCGTGGAACTTCCAGTCGTATCGAAGGCGCCTTGGGTGACTGGAAAGTCAGTCGATGCTGTTTCTCCTGCGACGTAAGCGTTTCCTGCGGCGTCCACTGCAACTCCGAGGGCCTGCTGCGCGAAGCTACCGCCCAAATACGTTGAATACAGTATGGCAGAGCCTGCCGCGTTGATTTTGGTTACAAAAGCATCGCCGTCGGAACCATGCACAGTCGGTTGTATCGGATTGACTGTTGGAAAGTTGGTTGACAGTGTCCCGCCTACTAGGTACGTATTGCCCGCTGCGTCGACTGCGATTGCCCGTGCCGTGTCAAAGCTTGACCCGCCAAGGAAGGTAGAAAACGTTACAACCGGGTCGATGACGAGGACTTTCGATCGATCGTAGTCACCGACTTCGACCCCTACTTCCTGATCATGCTCGACCGAGTGTCCAGAGTTTTTGGAAAGGACGTAATGTGCCTCGACAGGAAGTTCTTCACCGTTCGGTCCGCGCTGATAAACAGCTGGCCGGTGTAGACGCACTTCGCCGTCACGGATCCGCAATGGCAAGTCACCCTGCGAATCCATTTGTGCAGTTCGTGTCCGGCCGACACCGGAGAGCAAAATCCTGATGTCCGAAGGCCGGGCGGCCGGCTGAACAACGAAGTCGTACTCCAACTCGTGATCCTTGCCGTAGTAGTACAAAACGTCTATCCCAGGATAGACACCCTGATATCTAATCTTGGCGTAATTGGCGACGTTCTTTTTCCATCTGGTGGGGACTGAGCCGACGAAGTAGTTGGTTGCACCGGGAAGCTTTTCAAGTCCTGTGACAAGCGAATTACGATTCGCGTTTTGAAGTTTCATTGTTAGAGAGGAGGCCGAGGCTTGGGGGTCCCTTCCGAAAGCAAAAGTTACGCCTTCCTCAGTGAGAAATACTCGATAGCCGTGTCCCCGGGAACTATATTTAATCCGGTCGTCTTCTTGGCCGTCATTGGCCTCAAAGCTCATCGGGATGTTGCGATAGAAATCCATCGCACGAATTCGCGCGTCAGGATTCACGATGGTGTGCCCGCCTGTCCCGGCTCTACGCGACTCTCCCGGACCGCCCGCGCTTACAAAGAAACTCACCGCTGCAAAAACTAAGAAAGCAAGTATGCCCGACGGGCACATCCGACGCAGAGCACCTCTAACTATCCGATTGGTCAAGATTGTCGCACCTGTCGACATTCGACTTTTCGTCGCAGCAGCCTACCGAGCGCAGTCGAGATAACATGCTCTACCAGTCAAGTCAACATCTTGTTTGATACTTCCAACTGTAGGTAACCTTCTGGTGGACCTCAGTATTCCCATCATTTTCACGAGCCGAATATTTCTCCTTTCAGAAGCGCCGTTGCGTGTGTGGTTGATCCTGTCGCCTTCAGCACGCTCGTGACGTTCTTCGTGCTTACGACAGCCTCTTGGAAGCACGCCGAATCGTGGACGGCCGTAATCCCCAAGCCCGCAGCGATGGATGAGCGAACACGAAGCAATCTCAACCCACGGATCACTCACATCCGCTTGGATGGCGAATTGCTTCAGGGGATATGCCAAAAACAACTCTTTTCGCCCCCTTGAAAACATCTCGCACGCAGCTTGACGTCTCAGCAACTTACCCGGGGTCCGCGAACAGGGTATTTGCCGCACACTCGTCTCCGAAACAATGAAACTCGGCGACAAGGCGCGGCGTTCGTACAGTTTCGCTCTTTAAGAGCTTCGCTGCACTAATCCTCGTTTTCTGGGCAATTGCATTTGCGGGACAGCCAGCTGATGTGTCCATCGTTCCAGAGCTCAAGAAGGTCTATAGGGCCGCCGACTTCTCCTTTAGGACGGATGTAAAGAATCGAAAGCTGTACCAGGCGTTTAATCCGAGCCGTTTCGTCGGTGGTCGGATTGAGGATGCCTTCGCGTTTGGCTCTCTCACTTTTTGGTGGGGAACTAGTGTATTCGTTGAAAACATCTGTCATTCCACTTGCACAAATCCTGGCTGCGCAATCTGTAGGAATGGACTCGACCATAAAGAGTTTCATTCGGTTTGGGCTGAAGGTTACTGATCGGAATGCGAGGACAATTTTACCTTTTATTGCTTTAGCAAACAGCCCGTTTGCCAGCGTGCCTTTTTCCTTTTTCGCTGCTTCCAGGACAATCTCAGGATGGACGCTGTACAAGGACCGAAAATCCCTAGTCATATAATCTGCCCAAGCGTCGGCAACGCTATTGAAATTATCCGCAGTATCGTCGTTGCTTGGTCGCAAACGAACGGCCTTACGTGCCTCTTCTACATTATCGAAAGCGGGGGCCGGGTCGAGACCTTCCGTAGCGGGTCGGTACCCAGCAGCCGCGGAAGTAGCGAAAATAAATTGGTGGTTAATTGCGGCGATCTTACAGCCACTATCTTCTGGTTTCCCCTTGAAGACAACCCGACTGTCAGCCGCGATGATGAATTTATCTTTGGCGATGTGGAAGACGATGATCGTTCGCGTACCGATTTGGGCAGATGTCGCATGCGAAAATGCTCCAACAATGAATAGAAGCATGCAGATTGTGATTGTGTGCTTAGAGCGCGTGGCGTGAAAGTGCGCGCACATGCCCAGAATTCTACACAGCGTCGGCAGGATTGAAAACGCTTCGGACCCTTTCCCTCAGCTGCTCGAACTGCTCTTTGGCAACCTCTCGATAATCACTCGCACCGTATCGCCCTCTTTGAAATATTTGGTGACGGAAGGATCAGAGAGACGCAGCGTCCCGCAATTTTCGTCGCGGATCAGTTTCATGGTCCGTACTTCCCGTAGAGTGACGGAGCGGCCTGCGGGGTTTCCCGAGACGACCTTCGGCCAAGGTTTCAGGTTTTCAAGTGATTTTCGGTTCCTCATTGGCTCCTCGTTTCGCTCGGTGAGATCACTCAGACATCTCTGCTAGCAGAGATGTCTGTTTAGCCTGTTTTCGCATCTGTTCGACGCCGTAACCTCGAATGAAGCGCGCGAATTTGGATTTTCAACGTCTGCTGACTTTCCGGTGCATCGACCTACCCCTGTACTTTCGTGGTAAGTTACTTAAAGGTTCCGATAGAAATCGGAGCGCGGGGACTCGCAGTCCCCGAACTCCTAACCCGACACAGCGAGGTGAGCGCCGTGCGAGCTGGCCCCAATATATCCAATTCCCTCTACAAGTCCACTCCTGCGGTTTTTCCCGCGAAGCAGGCTAGCCGCTGGGTTCCACCGGCCATTTAAATGGCTTATCGCAGCGAAATCGAACTGGCCCTGAACGAGATGATTTCGGACGAGACGGGAATGAAGTTCCAAGGCCTCGCCGTGGTTCACGGGCAGAAGAAGTGGCCTCAGCTTATAGCGTGCGAGCGTAAATGGGACGGAGGGCTCGACGCACACGCAGACGGGGCACTGCAGCCGGACGGTAAGGGTATTGGTTTGGCGTCTTCGATCGATGCGAGCCTCAAGAAGGTTTCGAAGGACGCAGAAGGAGTGAAGAAGCATTACTCGGACGTGCAGGTGCTAATTTTTTCGACGCCGGTGAAGGTCAGCAAGCATACGCAGGCGCTTTGGGCGAAGGAAATTCTCGACAAATTTGGTCTGAAGCTCGTCCTCGTCCCGCGTGAAGAGTTCATCAGCTGGCTTCGTGCCCCAGAACAATCCGACGTCTGTCGGTACCAGCTCGGAATCGCGCCGCCGATGGCACAGGAGCTGAAACCCGCGCTGAAGCGGGCGCAAGAAGCGGCAAAAGAGATCGCAGAAAACTGGGATCAGATATACCGAAAGGCCGGTCGGCCCCTTATAAATCTGAGCGCCGTTAAGTTGGATGACAAAGGAAATCCGATCGAGGCAGTGACAACCGCTTCTCTTGGAGACGCTCTAGTTGAAGGGCAACGAATTATTCTCGAAGCGCCGGCTGGCAGCGGGAAAACGACGACGCTTGTTCAATTCGCGCAGCGCGTTTTATCCGCTGGAGGACTGCCGCTTCTCGTGGATCTTCCCGAATGGGTTAGTTCCGGCAGAAATATTCTGTCGTTTGTTGCAGAGTACCCGCCTTTCAAAGAGCGAGGGCTCGACGCGGGGCTGCTTTGGAAGTTGCGCGGAGAGCAACCTCTGACTTTTCTCCTCAATGGATGGAATGAAGTGTCGATCACGAGCGCGGTTGACGCTGACGCGGCCGTGCGCCATCTGGAGCTTGCCATCGTCTCAAATCCTCCGGAGTTCGACAAAAGCCGTAGACTTGGCCCGCACCGGCGGCGGAGCATATGCAGGGAATCGAACGAACGCAATCCGTGTTTCCCTATATTTCGATGCCAGCGCGACTGATAGACGGCACTGGGACAGCGGTTGGAAGGCAGGGTCAGTAGTAGCCTCCCAACCGCCGTTGGTGTTACGAGCGCGGGCTATGGGGACGTCCGAGCTTGTCTGACGTGTTAGCATGCGTTCCGCATATCGGAAATTGCCAGAATTAACAGGTCCAGTAGTACAAATGATCGACGAAGCGCTGGGTATCGAACTTCCTTTCGCAGTTAGATTCCTTGTTAGGATAGTTCATAGGCTCCATATTCGTTATAGGCGCGCCCGCGCGGAAGAAATCTGTTCTGAATCGGGACACCCGACGCACTGATCCCAGAATCTAAAATCATCTTCTTGACTCAAGAATCCTCTGTTGACGTGGTTCAGTCGGCTCTAGCCTAGGCGCGAGAGACTACATTTTGAAAATACATGCCGAGAGGGACCTGCTGTTTGTCAGCACCAAGTAGGCAAGCTACAAGTTCAAAGTCCTACTCAAATGCAACCCCGTTGCACGGCCGCCATCGTCCTGACTATCCCGCACAGCAGAGCATTCACGTGTTGGAGAACCTGCTGCGAGCAACCTCAATCCAGGTTCCGAAACATTGAACCGAGAAAACCCGCAATCCAAGCAGACCAAAAGCTTCGGAAATGCCCAGACGCCTGGCTCGTCGAGATTCTTAATCCCTGAGAAATGGATGATCATCTCGGCAGTAAATTTTTCCTGATTGGCCGACCCGCACAACGGACATGCCATAAAATCCCTCCCGGCCTGATAAGTCCATCCCCAGCTGAAAGAGCCGCCACAACAGCTTCGCGTCCACGTTAAGAAATCAAAGAATGCTTGTCTGTCTCAAATTGCACACCCTCCAGGGATTCTCAGTATGTCTTGGCTTCCTGGAGTGGAGAGTTAGGATGGTGCCCGAGGGAGGCTGCTCGGTCGCGGGGAGAGCGTTTGCGGACAGACAGATCGTCGGCGTCCGCGCAGACCGCTTACTCGTGAAGAACAACGCTGAGTGTTGTACCAACCCATTGAGGTAGTTCGCTTCGATGCGTGTGATTCTAACTGTTGATTAGTTGCCGGACATCTGAAGGGACCCTTCACCTCACTTCTCCGATGAGGCGTTTACACATGCACTACTGGCCGAGATGTGTAAGCGCGGTGCGGAGCGGGGCGCTTTCTGTGCACACCGGGTTTCCTCCGGAGAGCGCCTCCAGCGCGTTTGTTTGCCGGATTTACGAGACGCTTACCATTGTCAAAACTGACAGGAAAGAACTTTTGCCATTTCTAAGTTGCACTTCCAAATGATGCCTGATTAACGCAGCCCTAACCGGGCGCGCCGTGAAGGCGCTGGTCCACAGCGGGGGTATACCCGCCCGGGAACTGGTTCGCTCCACCCCGGTAGCAATCAGAGCAGCAGGGGAGGCAACGAGACTGCCGGGCCGTGTGGGATGGCGGAGAGGCTCGTAGTACCGATGAAGCTGGGTAACTCCGGCGGAGGGAAGGGGCCTCAGTGGAAAGGAAACGCAAGAAGCGACAAAGGACCGAGGGATTGGCGATGAGCCTAACAACTCCACCAAGTGTTCAGAAGTTGCAGACGGCGTTGCACGACAAAGCGAAGGGATCGCCCAATTTCCGCTTCTATGCTCTGTACGACAAGGTGTACCGAGAAGACGTGATGGCCTTCGCCTATGAATGTTGCAAAGCGGCGCAAGCGTGGCGATCCGGTTAAGAATCGGCGTTGTGCTCACGGGGCTTGTGCTATCTTTCCTGGCTGCGTGGGCCTGGTTTATTGTCGGGGAAGGGCTTCGGATCTCGTCGTTCGGCCGACCGAGGAATATCTTGAAAAAGTATCGAGCGTGTCTCGCCCTCATCGCCTTGCTGTCGCCATCCTCTCGCGCCACCGATAAGCACGCCTTCGGCGTGGATGATTGGACAGGTTTGCGTAGCGCCCGCGTTGTTGCGGTCTCCCCTGAGGGCCGCAACATCCTTTATTGGGCTGGCTCGGGCGTCGCTAAGGGCTCTACAAGCGAAGAGTACTGGCTCGTCGCGCCCGATGGAACAGACCCGCACAAGCTGATCGTGCCCGAAGGTTTCACGCCGTTCGGTTTCACCCGTGACGGTCTGGCGCTCTACGGCTCTTTCGGTGAAAAAGAGATCAAGCAACTCGCTACCGTCCCGCTCGCCGCGCCGCTTGAAAATCTCAAGGTCTTGACCTCCCTCCCCTCGGGCATCGCCGCGGCCGTAATTTCGCCCGACGGAACACGCTTCGCCGTGCTTGCCAGCCAGCGCACCCCCGACCCGCTCGCTGAGGTTCACACCGTCGTTCAGAACCAGGAGTCCAGCCTCTACGTCCTCAGTGCTTCCGGCGGTGAAGGCACATGGTGGTGCCCGGCACTCAAGGATATCGCGGGATTGGACTGGTCTTCGGATGGCTCGAGCATCGCACTTGTGTCTCAGACGCCCTTAATCGGCTATCACTATGTTCACAGCTTCATCGACATCTGTACTGTTTCCTTAGCTCGTCGCATCGCAGAAATCCCCAACGCCGCCGCGTCGGCTCTCCCCAGCGGTAGCGAGGGAGTCGCCTGGACTCCTGACAGCAAGGAACTCGCTTTCGTCAGCACCACGACGGACGTTCTCACGCCTGATCATGTGTGGACAGTCCCGCTCGCGGGTGGCGCGCCCGTGGACCGCACGCCGGATTTGGTCGGCTCGGCCGTGGGTCTTACACGGGACGTGCACGGGAAAATCTGGGTGATTGTGGAGCGTGGGGTCCGTGGCGAGGTGGACTCATTCGATGGCCGCGCGCTCAAGACCGCTTTTAGTTGGCCAGCAGGAACCGTGGAAGGCGCGCCTGTTACTTCAGAGCTTGCGTCGGGTGCTCAGATTCTAGCCTTCACCGTCGGCGATCCGGAGCACACTTCCAATGTGGCTGTCGCCGATGGTTCCCAACTCAAGAGGATCACACACGAAGGCGACGACCTGCTTTCGAATGTCGCGTTCGGCCCGGCGCGCGTCGTGCACTGGACTTCGAAGGAGGGAATTCCTCTCGAAGGTATCGCCACGTTTCCGGCCGGCTACGCCCCCGACAAGAAATATCCCTTTGTTGTTTTTCCCCACGGCGGTCCTGAGGCGAACGACTCCTTCGAGTTCGACGCCTTCTGTCGCCTCCTCGCCGGCCTGGGATACGTCGTCCTGCAGCCCGAATATCGTGGTTCCACTGGCTACGGCTCGGATTTCCTTAACGCCATCTATCAGCATTTTGGTGATCGCGCTTATCGCGACGTGGATAGCGCCACCGACTTCGCGCTCGCTCAGGGCTGGGCCGATCCCAACCGCCTCGCGATTTTTGGCTGGAGCGCTGGAGGCTTCATGACCTCCTGGACGGTCACTCAGACCCACCGATACCGCGCCGCGGTCGAAGGCGCCGGCATTACCGACTGGCTGAGTTTCATGTGGACGAGCGATGTCCAGCAGATTGATTACGACGCACGGTGGCCTGACGCGGACCCCACTGCCTTCCTGCAATTCTCGGCCGTCATGCATGCCGCGGACGTAACCACCCCGCTGCTGATCCTCCACGGGGCCTCCGACATTCGTGTTCCCACTTACCAGGGTCGCGAATTCTATTTGGCTCTCGCCGCTCGAGGGAAGACGGCGCGCATGGTCACGTATCCCGGCTCCGGTCATTTTCCTCGCGTCTGGGAACAGCGCCGTGACGTCTTCCGCGAGATCGCCGGCTGGTTCGCTCGCTATAACCCATAAACTCTCGATCGGAGCGCGCCAGCACTGCTTTCATCGGCATTTTTTGAAAATCGATTGTGGTGAAATCCACTCATCGCCAGTAGCCACGAGCTGTGCCGTTCTGGGCTCACGCTTGCGCCCATTTTGGTGCGGGCTGCGGCGCCACTGAGCTGTGACCGCGCTGCGAATCTCGCGCGACGGTCTGCCGTCTGGTCAATGAATCTGTAGGCCTGAAGAAACCTAGCGTGCCGCAAGCTGATGAAACAGTAGCTCCCGACTGAGTCAAGCAATTTGCCGCGGCCGCCTAGTTCCGATCGAATGAGATGTCCGCTGGCGATGAGCAATCAATTAGTCGGCTGACATCTCCAGAGCGACCTGGGGCCTCTCCTACTAATGTAGCGTTGCTAGCTTCGCCGTGAGCTTTGGGTTCTCGTCGAAGATGTGGGATCAATTCGATTTTCGTCGGGCACGGCGATCGGGGTTTTGTGCGGAATGTAAGGCGATGGAACCCTCATCTATGCGAACATCGTGGACGTAGTGGAACAAGTCGCAATGCACACGCGTCTTTATATCAGAGCCGATTTTTCATTTTCTTTTTCCTCTTCTTGTTGAGGTCTTCTAACAGGTACTTAAGGGACGCGCATTCCTGGATCACAGACTCCAGCTTCGGAATGGTTGCCCGCAACTCGCTTTCTTCCACAATGCCGTCAGCGAGGGTTTCCGCAACACTCTCAAGAGCCTCTCCCACTTCCCTGATCAGGTGGGATACGGCCAGCAGTTCCCTGTCCAGGGTAAGGTCTGGATCAGGGAGTTTGAACGCCACGCGCCCGGCCTGGCTCTCAAGAAAATCAAGAGCCTCGTAGTTCTTCAGGAGCACGCATATCTTCGGCAGCAGATGCGCAGGCAACGGTCGCTCGCCTCTCAGCCAGTACATGAGTGAGCGATAGTTTGTACCCAGCTGTTGCGCCAGCAATCGAATATCGTATTCGGCTTTAGTCTCTATCACCCGGCTCAGTATCGACGAAACGTCGTCAGGAGGCACGCTTGCTCCTATCTCAGTGTTCGTTCAACAAGGTGTTCATTTTGAACGGTGAGAGCGTTCATTCTAGCTGAATTGAACAGGGACTGGATGTGCGATTAAATTCGCGTCTGTCAACGCCAGCCTCCGCATTCTACGACTGGAGAACAGGGCAAGAGACTGTTCGGTTGGCATCGGAACTGTATGAAATGAAAACGTTTGACAAAGAACCCATAGGGAATTAGCTTTCTGGTTCACTTATTTAACTCAATACGTAACTCTGTCTCTGGGCATGTGCAGTGGTCAGGCAGGAGGCCGAATGTCCAAGAAGTGGTACAACTACATTGTTTCCGTCGATGATGCCGCAGGCACGGAGCAAGACCGGTCCAATTCTGCACCGAATGCAAAGAGCGCTTCAGCCGGGGCCAAGAGCGCGGCCCAGAGTGTGGCTGAGATCGCATCCGGTATCGCCGTCGAGCCCAAATTTACCTCGCCGGTCTCCGATCCCACTTCCTTCGACGAGATCTACAAAGCGGCGGAAATTCCGTCCGCACCGCAAGGCTACTCCATCCTCAAGGTCTCGCAGATGCTCGAGAGCGAACACATTCGCAATCTGCCTTCGGACGTCAAGCGGTCTTCGGTTCTGGTCGCGCTTGACGCCGCGGGCGTGGACATCAAGGAAGTCATCCAGGACGCGGTTCGGCGCGACCGGGCGCTCGATACCTACGAGCGCGTCCAGCAGCGCTCGCTCGACGAACTCGAGGCACAGAAGTCCAAAGAGAACACCGAGATTCAAGCCCAGATCGATCGCTACGTGACCGAAGAGCGCGCGAAGATCCAGAGTAACAACGAGGAAGTTTCGCGCGAGAAAGAACGGCTTACCGGGTGGCGGCTAAAAAAACAGCAAGCGGAAAAGAAGATCGCCGAGGCGGTCGGGTACTTTGTGGCGGAAAATCCGATTACGACGGGCGATGTGAATGCGCCCCCACGCAAAACACCCGAACGTTCCTGAACAGGAGGATTTATGTGGCAACGGTTGACGCGAGTCGTGCGGTCCTTCATCGGTTTTTTCATTTCGTCGGCGGAAGATCCCGAACTCATTCTGCAGCAGAATATCCGCGACATGAATGACCAGGTGCCGCGGATGAACGAGAGCATTGCCATGGTTAAGGCCAATGTGACGCTGCTCGAGAAGGAAGAGACCAAATATAAAACCGACATGGCTACCTTAACGGCCCGAGTGAAAGCCGCAATTCAGGCCAGTCGCGACGACATCGCGGGCGCCTATGCCGCGCAACTCGAGCAAACCAAGAGCGCTCTTGCGAGGAATCAAGGCCAGCTCACAACCGCCCGCGCCGCCTTCGAGAAAGCCATGGCCGTAAAGCAGGCCTTTATGCGCGAGAAAGAACGGAAGACGCAGGAGGCCCTGGGCGCCATTGCCGACTATCGCCGCTCCCAGTGGCAGAAGAAGGTCGCCGATGCGATGGAGCAGTTCGAAGTCGCCGGCATCAGCCAAACGCATGACGAGATGATTCGCAAGATTGAGGAGACCACGGCAGTGAACGAAGCCCGTATGGACATGGCCATGAGCAATGTAGACCAGCAGAAGATCAAGATTGACGACGATGCCGAGAAACTCCAGGCCAGCGAACTTGTAAAACAATTCAAGATCGAGATGGGCCTCGCGTCCCCACAAGCGGGCGCGCCAGCAAACACCGAAAAAACCATCGCCGCCAAGGAACCGCAAAGAGGTTAGAGCGAGCTCGCGGCACGCCCAGAGCAGGACACGTTCTTACTGACACACAAGGTCCGAATTAGGAATGCGCGCCGAAGCGCGGCTCGAAGAAGCGGGGAGGAAATGCCATGCCGGTGAAGATTGAGAAGGGTGGATGGATTCTTATTTTCCTGATTGGCCTGGCCCTGGTCGGATACAGCCTGAATCGCTATGGAGTCGTGGATTTCAGCAAGTGGACGGGCGGCAAAAGCGCCTCCGCCGGGAACGGCGCGACGGTCGATGCGTCGAAGCCTCTTTTGCTGCCAGCCTCTTCGACCAGCAGCGACGCAGAGGTCCGCGTACGCGTCAACGTCTGGGTCGGGTGCGTCGGCGGCCTCGTCGCGAACGGCGGACTGGACACCCAGCCGGATTCCATCTATGGCAAGAAAGGACTGAAGGTTTCCTTCAAGATTATCGACGACTGGACGGAAGGTTCGGCCGCTCTCGCCACCGATAACGTCGACATGATGCTGACGACCGCCGACGTCTACGCCAAAGATTACGCGCAGTTCAAAGACAAGGGATTCGGCTCGCATGCGTTCTTGATGGTGGACTGGTCGCGCGGCGCCGATGGCGTCATCGGCAAACAGGGAATCAACAGCATCGAGGACCTCGCCGGCAAGAAAGTAGCCTTTGCCCCCTACACCCCGTCGCACTTCCTGCTGTGGAACGGACTGAAGACGTCCGGCCTCAGCACCGCACAGCGCAACGAGATCTTTAATCAGGCCATCCACACCAAGGATGGCATCGAGCCAGCGACTCTTTTTGCGCAGGACAAAGTGGATGCGGCCGTGGCCTGGGACCCCGACATGAGCGACGCGGTAGCCAAGCGCCCCGGATCGAAAAAGATCTACGACACCAGAATCGCCAACCGCCTGATCGCCGACATTCTGGTGGTGAGCGACGATTTTTCCGTCAAGCATCCGCAAACCGTGCTGAAGTTCGCGCAAGGCTGGCTGGAAGGCGTCGAGTTCATCAAGACGCAGCCGGAACGCGCCTACAACCTGATCGGTTCGGTCAAGGACTTCAATATCCCATCCGATCTCGCAAAGACCATGCTCGGGGGCGTGAAGCTCGCGGATTACGCCGATAACCGCTCCTTCATGGGTACGGCCGGCTCCAATTCCGATTATGCCAACATCTTGGGCATGGCCCAGGACATGTATCGGGAACTGATCGTCATCAAGCACACCTTCAATCCAGAAGACAGTCTCGATCGGCGCTATGTCGAGAAGTTGGCTGACAGCTTCTCCATGGCCTCCAGTGAAGCGCCCATCGAATACCGGGAGCCCGCCAAGGGAGCCACGCCGATAGCCACGCAACATCGGTCCATCTATTTCGATCCCAATTCTTCCGACATGAGCCTGGATTCGCGGGCGATCGTCGATGAACTGGCCGGCACCATGCGCGCCTATGAGAACACCATCGTCGATATCGATGGCAACACCGATTCGACCGGCGCGCGCGCCTACAACATTCAGCTTTCTCACGCGCGCGCGGACGCGGTCAAGAAATACCTGATGGAAAAATACGGCTTTCCCGCCGAGCGGCTCCGCACCGCCGGCAATGGTCCGGACAAACCGATTGACAGCAATGCCACGCCCGAAGGGCGCGAGAAGAAC